>Ga0153924_1000268_pt1 | contig 34787 bp, 28 predicted proteins | sample TSNJ008MetaG_FD_104709 | JGI IMG/M metagenome (GOLD analysis project Ga0153924, IMG submission 104709) | Attine ant fungus gardens microbial communities from New Jersey, USA - TSNJ008 MetaG | ecosystem: Host-associated > Fungi > Mycelium > Unclassified | place: USA: New Jersey, Wharton State...
ACAATCCTGCCCCGTTTCCGTCCGCTCCATTTTACGGCAAAACCGGCTTAGCTTGCGTAGCGGCAACCGTAGCTTTTGCGGGGCCAGCCCCGCACCCCGGCCTCCTCCAAAGAACAAGATGGAGGCCGATATGCAAATCCAAAAATCGAAAGGAGCAATCACACATGGCAAAGTCAACGCTTGAAAAAATTGAGGAAATGAAAGAGAAAATTTCGCAGCTTGAAAACAAGCAAAAGAAGCTACTTCAAGAACAAAAGGTGCAGGAACGCAAGGACAGGACAAAACGCCTTTGTCAGCGCATGGGGCTTTTTGAAAGCCTGTTGCCTGATACCATCACCCTTACGGACGAGCAATTCAAATCATTCCTTGAAAAAACTATCATCACCGAACACAGCCGCCGCATACTGGACGGATTAACGGCACAGAACGCCGCCACAGCCGCGCCGCAGACCACAGAAACGGCGGCACAGGGTAACACCGCATCTACCGCCAACCCCACCCACACGGCGCAGAGCAACGGCGGGGAGCGGGAGCAGGACGGGGGTAACGGCGCAAGGGTAACGGACTAACGCCCCTGCCCTTGCTTTTAGCAAGGGCGCACTTATACACCCTAACGGGTGTCGTGCGGCCTGCCGGCGGCGTTTTGTGCCTGTCGGCACAAAAGAAAACGGCGGGATTGCCACCTACAGAAAGGAGCGCGGCGCATAGCGATTTATCATTGCAGCATTAAAATCATCAGCAGGGGCAAGGGCAAGTCCGCCGTTGCCGCCGCCGCTTATCGGAGCGGCGAAGTCATAACAAATGAATATGACGGAGTGACCCACGACTACACCGCCAAGCGCGGAATCGTCCACACCGAGATTTTACTGCCCGACCATGCCCCCGCCGAGTATTCGGACAGAGCCGTTTTGTGGAACGCGGTAGAGAAAATCGAAAAGGCGAAAAACTCACAGCTTGCGCGGGAAATCGAATTGGCCTTGCCCGTGGAACTGACGCGGGAGCAAAACATTTCCCTTGTCCGTGAATATGTAAAAAAGCATTTTGTTGAACAGGGTATGTGTGCCGATATTTGTATTCATGACAAGCAGGACGAAAACCCTCACGCTCATATCATGCTGACAATGCGCCCTTTTGAGCAGAGCGGCGAGTGGGGCGCGAAGTCAAAAAAGGAGTACATTTTAGACGGTAACGACGAAAAAATCACGCTGAAAAGCGGCGAGTTTAAGACACGGAAAATCTGCACCGTTGATTGGAACGAGCAAACCAAAGCCGAAGAATGGCGGCAAGCGTGGGCTGATTGCGCCAATGCTTATTTAGAGCGCGGCAACCATGCCGAGCGGATAGACCACCGAAGTTACGAGCGGCAAGGGATTGACTTAATTCCCACCGTCCATTTAGGCGTGGCGGCTTTCCAGATGGAGAAGCGCGGCATTGCCACCGAACGCGGTAACAAAAACCGGGAAATTGACGGGTTGAATAAGCAGTTGCGGCAGATTAAAGCGCGTATCCGCCAACTGGAAGATTGGGTAAAAAAGGAACGCGCCGCGCCGCCAACCTTGTGGGAAGTGTTTTCCGAAATCACCAACCATCCCGAACACAGGACGCAAAAACAGCAAATCGCGGATATTAAACTTGCCGCGCAGACGCTCACCTTTATTCAAACTTACAAAATTGATACGCTTGCAGATATGGCGGCGGCGGTTCAAAATCTCCGCGCCAAATACAACGAAATGCACAACACGCTTGTATCAATGTCGCGGCGGTATCACACGCTTACCGAGCATATCGCGCAGGCTGAAAGCTATGTCAAGTTTTCCCCTGTTTACAAGCGTTTCATGGAGTTAAAAGGCGAGAAGCAGGACGCATATTTCAACAAGCACCGTGAGGGAATTTTGGCATTCAAAGCGGCGCACGACTATATGACGCGCCACTTAAACGGACGAACCAAAATCCCTCTTGACGATTGGAAACGCGAACTTGCGGGGCTGACTGCACAGCGTGAGGAATTACTTGCCGAGAGCGGTGTTCTCACCGCCGAATTGCGGAGCGCGGAAACCATAAAGCGCAACGCCGAGAAAGTGATGGGCGCGGTCGCGCCGAAACGTAGACAGGACATAGAAATATGATGTTTTCAAGGTACGCAGTATGGGGAGTATACGCCTTCTCCCCATACTATTTGTCACGGTTCTTGTAGGCTGTACGAATTTTATCAAACTCAGTTTTGCTGTTCTTTAATTCAGCGAGCTTTCCCTCTAAGAATTGAAAGGCGAAGTCAGAAAACTTGTGAACTTTATTGCTCTTTGAGGTTGTCACCTCTATGTGGTATTTTTTTGCTTCCTTCATCTTGTAATACCATATTAGAGCATATAAATCTTGCGTTGTTATGTTCAACTTTTCCGCTAACACTTTTTGAATATACGGATAACCCTTGTCAGGGTCTAACTCAAGCACAGGAACTTCTTCTGCCAAGTCGATATTACCAGTCACTTTGATCACGGGAATCCCCTCAGTTTCGTGAAAACTACCTTCCTTGATGAACTTCGCTTTTTTCAATACCTGCGTGACCAGTTTACGGTCAAATGCTACGTCAAAACCGTAAGGGGTAGTTATCTTTCCGTTATTATAATTTACGATACCGAGGTTCGCAGTTTCACTTTTGCGGATAATTTCAAACAGCTTCAACAAGCCCTCGCGTTCCTTTGATGCTCGTTCCTCCACAATACGGTTCATTTCGGCATACTTTATCTTTTCACTTCGAGCGCGATAGCGGTAAAAAACATCACCGCTAACAATCTTCTCTCCGTTGTCAGCTTTTTGAGCGATAATCGGTTTATATTCGGCTTCCGCCGTGTACAACCAACCAATACGATTTTCAGTTGTATTCGTTTCCGCATTACCATCAACGGCGGAAATAAGTTTTTCGGTTGTAAGGACAAAAGTTCCACATTCCCAATCCATCGACGGAGCAAATAGTGAGTTTATAGCATCTGTGAATGTTTCTTGGCTTAGGTTCTCAAAATTGTTATTCTTCAAACCAACAACTTCACGGGGGCTATCCTTAACGCCAAATACGATATAGCCACCACGATTGTTAGCGTATGCAGCCATTGTTTTTGCATATTTTGCCGTGCTGTTCTTGTTAAACGATTCCTTAAATTCCACAGTGTTACTTTCCCTGCTTTTTAGGTAGCCAGAAGCGTGAACTGCGGACAGGGTTTTGCGAACATACTCCTCGTGGTTCATTCAAATCCCCCTCGGTTCCCTTACCACTTTTCGCTCATGCCAAGTCGGCGCAAGAGTTTCCACCATTTCTAACTAAACGCTAATCCCATATAGCCTCTGTATATACATGTTTAATTCCATATCATCGACCATGTTCAAAATAGTGTTCTTTTGTTTCTCTGTCAATATTGGAACGCCAAAATCCTTAATATAGTTCTTTGCAAAAGACATATATCCTTTTGCATAAGGCTTGCTTGTGTTCGTCACATAATACCAAAATACACTTGATTGCACTATTTTTTTTAGTACCAATAGTTCTTTCGTGTCATCGGAAAAAATAGCATATCCACAGTAGAACAGCACATCTTTATCTGTTGATAATACAGCCACAGGCGACCCTGAAATATACGGCAAAAGAAGCTTTTTACCAAAATTCAGCAGTCCTTGCGTTCTTCCATAAGCATACCATTCTGGATACTCTCCCTTACCTTTATCACGCTTGGACAATATGTCTTTGACTGTCAGCAGAAACTGATAAGTACAAGGGTACTCTTGTCTCATCGTGTCCTCATCAATCAATTTGCAACTATTTCCAGATATGGTATAAGGAAAGATGGCTTTTTGCATTTTCTCAGCAAGCTCATCTTCATTTTTTATGATGTTAGGTTTTGCTACGCTTATGCAAATAGATTTCTCTATTTTATGAACTTCACCGTCAAACTCTCTAAAATAATACAATTCATCCTCGCCAGTTGGTGAATAAAAATATACATCGTTTTTCAATGTCGCCAGACCGTTTCGTATCTTGTATGTGCCTAATTTAATACCTACGTTTTCAATTTTCTTTATATTTTCATCTATTTTCTTTTCGCCTAAACGCCAAGGAGCAACACCGCTAAAGCTATTCATAGCATACTCAGTAAACGAATAATCATAGAGCGAACTTTTACCATTTAACAAGGCATATTTTATAATGCCACCTTTAGCAGTTTTATCTACTATGGATATGCAAGTATAACTTGTGACATTCTTAAATACTTGTGTTTCTCTAAAATCAAGTATAGAAATATCATATCCTTCTTCTTTCAAATATTTGCGTAATGCACGTCCGTTTACACTTTGAATGAAAGTGTTCGGTGAAATATAACCTAATTTTCCAGAATCGTTTAATAATCCCAAACCGACTTCATAAAACGGTATGTAAAGGTCAACATTGCCAGAGCCAGCAGTATTCCATTTTAACATATCTTTGCGAATATCTTCGCTAATGTTCTTCGAACGTACATATGGAGGATTCCCAACAACACAATCAAAGCCATCTTTCGGCATACGTCCAAAACTCATTTTCCAATCCATATCTAATGAGTTTCCAACCACCAAATTGAAATTTCCACCAATAGTTTCGTGCGCTGTCAATGCAAGTAGATTGAACAGCACTGTGCATTTGCCGATATTGCGTTTGACTATATCTATTCCATAAATATATTTATCAAATATTTCCGCATAACTAACAGCGTACTTTCTATGTATATACTCCGCCGCTGACAACAAAAATGAACCGCACCCACAAGCAGGGTCGCAAATAGTCGGGATATGTTCAAAAGTTATCACAGTTTCTAAAATATAATTTTTAATGCCATCAGGCGTGTAGACCATGCCATTTTCTTTCCGTTCATCAAGAGGAATAAGCATTTCAAATACTTCCACCAAAGTTTCGATGTTCGGTGGGACGCTATTTTTATCAATGTAATCTGACACGATATTCGTAATTACCATATCTACATTCTTAAAATATTCCACAAAGAATTGTGATTGCAAATAATCGCAACCCATTTTATGGATAAATACATACACTACAGCTTTTTCAATATCATCAATGGGAAAAGCCAACCTTAACAGTTGCGTGACGAGCCTTTTGGCATCCATAGTCACACCCCACTCAGTAAATCAACTCGATTTACTGTTCTACCTGCGGCCTTAATGAGTGCAATTTGCGACTCGTTTAATTTGTATACATCGTAGCAAACATTATCAAGCTCATCCCATTTGGTGGTTAATGTACCTCTAATTACGCTCTTCGTGTTGGGGCTACCACTGGAAAAAGCTGTTTGCTGTGCGCTAATTTCATCATACAGCTTTGCCAATTTATTTACATTATCGTTCCCCTCAATAATAGATTTGTGTGGAAATGGAATTGGGAATAAAAACTGCTTATTTAATTTATAATATCCCCCGCTCTGCGGATTGGCAGTTGCCTTTGCCAACACCGAAAAAACAGTTGAGTTAATCACGGCAGCAATTGCTTTCAAAAGTGTATCTGCAGCATTTTCAACTTTAATAAACCAAACATTGGCATTATCCATGTATAACCCATTTTCCAATGAGCAGGTTGCAATGGTATCTTTAGCGGTCATTGGAACAATTATCTTCTTATCAAGATATGTATCATGGTTGTGTTCGCGAGTAAATCTATGCCAATATTCCGGATCGTCAATATACTCTACATTTTGCTTTATCAAAGTCTCTTTTTCTGTTAAGTAGGCGTAGGCGCATGGGAATTTCCGCCTTAACTCCGACATTGAGATAGGCGTTTTGTTATTATCTTCACGATAGGGAAACAAGCTATAGGCATGAGGTTTCAATTCCATAAAGCAAAAAAATGATTTATTATAGACAATTGGTCTTGCCACTGCAAGTTCTATTTTCACTCTTTCACCAAATCCGTTTAGTCCCTCCACATAACCATTGCCGACCTTATATTTGGATAAATGATATGCTTTTTTCCATAATGCTTGTATACCATCTTTGATATACAAACCATTGCATTCACCTAAAGTGCCGAACTTCTTCTTAAGTATTGTGAGTAACTCCAACATTTCATACGATTCAAACGCCCAAACATCTTCGCTTATCATTTCTGAAGGGATTTGTGTTTTTTCAATATGGTAATCTGCAAGGTTCTCAGAGTTTTCAAAATACGCCTTTATCTTTGTAGGTTCAAAAGGAATCAATTCGTATTGGGCAAAATCATTTCCTCGTTTGTCTAAAATGAGCATAGCGACATATGTTATACGCCCACGAAAAAGCTTATCGGTTTCAAAATCCACCACTGTATTGATAAGTCTATCGGCCGATAGTATACCTCGAATCCCTTTCCCATATGTGGTTTTGAAAAAGCGTTTTTGGACAATAAATCCAAGTCTCCCTGTTGCGTTTAACAGCGACAGACACCGTTCAATAAAGATGATGGACAAATCCGCTTTTCCCTCAAAAGATGTGTACTTCTCCTTGATGTATTTATGCATATCGGGGGAAGCTAATTTATAGTGCTTTGTTTCAACATAAGGGGGATTGCCCACGATGTAATCGAATCCACCATTATTCTCAAAAACAGTTTTGAAGCCATAGCTCACAATGTCAAATGGCTTTATGAGTTTAATCGAATTTGCATCTATTGATATGTCAGAATTGACTAAAGTATTGCCTAATTTGATATTGCTGTGGATCTCGCGCAATATTTTGTCTCCGAACACGCCCAAATCTTCCAATGATAATAAATCGTTGTCATCTACCACTTTGAGGGCTAATGACATTTTGGCTACTTCGATAGCCACTTCATCTATATCAATGCCATAAAGACAGCCTTTTATTATTTCTCTGCGAGCATCAACAGTTAAGAAAATTTTCTCGGATTGGTTTATAAACCAACTATCATAACGCCTATTTGATTCCAAATTGTTGTTATAAAGCGAGATTATCTTATTTGTGATTATCTCAAAACATGAAACCAAGAACACGCCAGAACCACATGCAGGGTCAAGTATCTTCAATTGCAAAACATCATCAATCGTACTTAATCTATCTAATGCTATTGTTTTACTGATTAGTGCATCAACAATATACTCAGGCGTACTGATTGCACCTTTTTCTTTTACATACTCATTTTTAAGTTGTTCTATAACCTTATTGTCTTTAACAACAAGGTGTTTAGAGAGAAAATCTTCATATATTTGCGCAATAACTTTTACTGGTATTGCATCGAATTTATACGGACTTGGGTAATAGAGATTGCTTATAAATTCAGTAAATATATCATCGATCAGATTAATATCTTGAAAAAGTTTATCGCGTTCAAACATTGCCCCGTCATAATGCTCATAAAATTCCATATAGCAGCTTTCTTTAAAAGCCGACCAGAATCCTGCATCTTTGAACGCTTTTAGCTTTCCAATTTGCTCAATCCCTCTTGATTCGCAAACTCGAATGAAGATAATTCTATCCAAAATTACTTGTACATAGTAATTCAATAATGAATCATCTTGGTTGAAAATATCATTGTTTCGAGCCAATTCATTAGCCAATTTCAATCTAAAATCAGTCAACAACGCATTGAAATGAGTATCCAAACTATCTCTACCTTCAACTGCAAATTGAGAATAGAGTTCTTCCAATTTATTTTCTCTAATGTTTTCTTGAAATAAATGGTCATAGAGTATATCAAATTTATCAATATACTCTGAAATTTCCAATTGTATTGTTCCATGATTTGCAGGTTGCTCTGGATTCGGTTTTGGTCGGCAGTCAAATATTGCAAATTGCTTGAAATTTGTCACAAAAGAACATGGAATCCGTGCAGACCATGCATATGAACGTATTTGAAAAGCGGCAGATTTATCGACAAATATATTAACATCTAAATCTTTTGCATCGACAAAGGCTTTAATGTTTTGCCCGTTAAGCAAAATATAGTCTGGACGCGAATGTGATGAGTCTATTTCTTCCAAACGCGCAAGAAACTGTTTACCCAATTTTCTTTCTTGCAATACTTGATGAGTATCTTGTACGTCCCAGCCAAAGATTGACAGCATGTCATTTATCCAAGTCCGAATAGTTTCTTCACTGATAGTTCTTGTATCGGCAGACTGAATAAATCTGTTGTACTTTTCTATTAAACTTGATAAACGAACTTTTATTTGGTCTTTCACTGGGTTATTATTGGCCATTATTGGTTTGCTCCTTACGTGTAGTTTTGCCCTTAGATGGTTTTCTCCCGTTTCTTGTTCTGCCATCTATGGGCTTCGGCGAGTCCTTTGGAATAAGCCATGCGTGTCCCAACCGCTCCACGCCTTCTATTTGTCCGTTGGTACAAAGAGCTTGCACACGGCGTGCTGTAATGCCCCACTTGTCGGCGGCTTGTTGTGGCGTCATCCATTCCAATCCCATACTCCTCACCTCGCACAATAACTCTATAATATTATATAACGGTTCACCGAATAATTCAAGAGACTTTTCGCCTCAACATCATTTTACCCCTTGACAATCTTTGTTCTGAAGCTGCGGTTTGTTTCAGATCATAATAGCGACGGAGTGTGGATGAAGTTTCCGCTGTCCGGCATGGAAGCCGTGGACTCTCCCGAAACCAGCGGAGAAATGCTGATCGCGTTGAAAAGCCTCGGTGTCGACAGCATAGAAGATGCCAGAGTGAAAGATTGCGACAGCCGGTATCCTGTCCTTACGAAATGTTTGGAATATAGTGAGGGCAAAGCTCTGGCAGATTTAATATGGAATGCCCATAACCTCGGCCTCGCCGAAAGCGAGCTCAGTCAGTACGGCGAGGACGCATACGCCAAATTCGCCGCCGCGCTTGAATACGAGGATTGCGGCGATTTGTATTTTGCCGCAGACATCACGCAAAACCTCGGCTGTTATGACTTCGCTCCGACTCTCGAAGGCTGGGCGGAGAACCATCTGCTCAGACAGGGCGTCGATCCAACGCTCACCGGCTGCTTCGATCTCAAAACCCTCGGCAATACGCTGGCGGCGGAGAATAGCGTGGTCATTACAGAAAGCGGCGTGATTTCCCGCAATGGTCACGAGTTTAATTTTGAATATTGCCATTTCCCGCAGGCAAGTCATGAACAGGAAAACCATACGCAGGAACAGGAAATCCGGCTATTCTGCCCGCTGGAAGTCAGAACCGATCCCGACAGCACCCTCGGCGAGGAATACGGCGATATCGTGAGCGAATTTGAAAACGCCGTAATCCCCAATTCCGTCGCGGCGGATTACAAGGACGAAATCCTCGCCGCTCTCGGAAAAGAGATGCACCCCGAAGAACGCGAGCGCGGCCTCGCCAAATACCTGGATTCCGATCTCGCTGCCAAAGTCAGCTACATCTGGCCGTCCGTGGAGGTGTATAACGACGAACTGTGGGGAGTGTTTAACATCAAAGCCGAGTCTCTGACCTCATGGGAAATGGCCGACCTCAAGGAATACTGCATTTCACAGGCATCGGATGGCCTGTGTGAAGGATTCGAGCAGCGCCCCGTTAAAACGCATAACGGCGATCTATATGTCAGCTTCTGGCAGAGCGGCGGCGATTACTTTATGAAGCCGGAACAGGACTTCAAGCAGATGTTTCCCGATCAGGAGCAGACCATGCAAATGAATATGTAGGCGCCCGGATTTTCAACCGAGAATCCGGGCTTTTTTTGTTTCATAAATCAGAAAAAGAAATGGAGGTGACGCTTATTTGAACAGCTTTATGAGTTGGGTAGGCGGCAAGATGCTCCTGCGCGACGATATCATCGCGAGATTCCCCGGCAAATTTGTCACCTACGCCGAGGTGTTCTGCGGAGCGGCGTGGGTATTTTTCCGAAAACCCCGCAGCAAGGTTGAGGCCATCAACGATATGAACGGCAACCTGGCGAACCTCTACTGGCAAGTGCAGGAGAACGCCGACGCGCTCTGTGAGCGGCTGCGGTATGCTATCGACTGCGAGGCTATCTTTTACAGCATCCGCGATACGCTGAAAAGCGGCGCGCCGCTGGACGATCTCACCCGCGCCGCGTGGTTCTATCAGCTTCTGCGCTTCAGCTACGGCAGCAAGGGAACCAGCTACAACGGGCGGGGCCATGACATCTGGCGGGATTTCCCCGCAATCACCGGCGCCCACCACCGTTTGCGCGGCGTTGGCGTTCACAACAAGGAATTCGAGCATTTCATCAAGCTCATGGACGCGTTTGATACGTTTTTTTACTGCGATCCGCCTTATTGGGGAACCGAGGGCTACTATGACGGCGTGGTGTTCGGAACCGAAGATCATACCCGGCTCCGCGATCTGCTCCTCTCTATTGAGGGCAAATTCCTGCTCAGTTATAACGACTGCCCGGAGATACGCGCTTTGTATGAGGGGCATGGCTTGATTATACATGAAGCCCAGCGTCTTGACAATCTGCGGCAATTCGCGGTAGCCGGAAGCACATACCGCGAGCTCCTCATATCCAACTACGATCCCGAAAGCTACGAACACAAGCCCCAACAGATGGGGCTGTTTTGATTTAACAAGGGAGGTTCATCATGAATAATCAACCGCAAATTTTTGAGAACGATGAGTTCGGCAAAATCAGGGTGTTGGAGATCGACGGCGCGCCGTGGTTCGTGGGCAAGGATGTGGCTGATGCTTTGGGATACACAAATTCCCGGAAGGCGTTGGGCGACCATGTTGATGATGAGGATAAGCTGGAGTACCGTTTCGTTACGTCAGGTCAGAACCGCAGAATGACTATCATCAACGAGTCCGGCCTTTACTCTCTGATCTTATCCAGCAGGCTCCCGTCAGCAAAAAAATTCAAACGCTGGGTAACGAGCGAGGTGCTTCCGTCGATTCGCAAGCACGGAGCCTATCTCACCGGCGAGGCGTTGGAGCGGGTGATTCAAAGCCCTGAGTTCGCCTTCCGGCTTTTACAGGAATTGCTGGCCGAAAAGGAGAAAACCGGGGCTCTGAAAGATTATGTCGCGGAGCTTGCGCCCAAAGCCCGGTATCACGACCTAATCCTGCAATGCAAGAATCCGGTTCAGATTTCCATAATCGCGAAAGATTACGGCCTTTCGGCCACGGTTTTCAACAGGATGCTTTATGACCTGGGTATCCAGTACAAGCTGGGCGGCACCTGGCTTCTGTACCAACGCCATGCGAACAAAGGCTACACCAAGTCCCGGACATATTACACCCCCGGCGGAACCGCCGTTGTCCACACCTACTGGACGCAAAAGGGGCGGCTGTTTTTGTACGAGATGCTGGGCGCGGTCGGTGTGCTGCCGATGATGGATGCTGCGGGCGACACCGCGTTTGTTTAATCTCGGAGGGGATCGGCGCTGCCGTGACCCGCCGCATTGGAAAACAGAAAAACATTTATTTTTTTTAATATATATGGAGGTTTACAGCATGAAATTCAGTATTCACCGTACCAAAAAGGACTGCGTTATTCCCGCGTCCGCGCTGGCCGTGGCGGGGCTCAAGAAGGAAAAGGAACTGCGGCTGGAAGTGGAGAGCGGCGTTGCCGTCATCCTGCGGCCCCAAATGAACGCGAAGAAGCTGCTCTCGGTCGGCGAATTCCTGCATAACCTCGCGGACGATATGATCGCGGCCGTGGCGATGGAATGCGGCGAGTGTTCCTGCTGCGGAATGTGCCTGGATGACGATGACTGCGAGTGCGATGACTGCGATAGCCGGGAGGAATGCCGCGGCGTCTGTGTTCCCGACTGCCTGCTGGAGCAGGCGGGGATCGGAAAGGATCAGCGGTGGCAGGCGGACGCGGAGGTCGGCGTCGTTACCATCCGCGTCCTGCCGGATGACGAGGATGGCGATGACGGACTCCCCGACGAAGTCCCCGAATCGGCACGCCTCGCCTTTATCGAAAGCGATCTCTGCATCCCCCATCTGCGGGAACTTCTGTGCAGTAATGACTCAATACCATTTTGAAACAGGAGGAAAACGCGATGATTAAAAGACTTTTTCCCATGCTTCTGGCTGTGCTTCTGTTGTCCTCCACAGCCTATGCCGCCGAGCCGGAACTGTCGCAGACAGAACTGCCGGAGGGCGTCACCATAACCGACATCACCGAGCGGCAGAGTGAAACGGTTTCCGATTTCGCCCTGCCGCAGTTTTATCCGACCGATATCCAGACCAAGACCGAGGACGGAGTCAAACTCCTGCTCAAGACCTTTGAGGTGGGCCCGGATGTTTCTCCCGCCTCGCTCATCGAAGCCGGTCTCACACAGAACGGCGTGGAATACGAGCTCCGCGACATCCTGCGAAACATCGCTCCCGATACGCAGGAGAAGAAAAATGCCTCGCAGAGCGTCACCGTGGAATCCGACAGCGACAAGACAAAAGACATCCTGCCCCTGCTGCCCCAAAGCATGGATTACTCGGAAAACGGCTTCACAGGCCAGCTTCTGCTGGATGAGTCCTCCATCAGCACCGAGGTGGAGAGTACCGAGGGATACCGCTATGCCGTGACGGATACCCGCGAGTACCCCGGCCTTGTGCGTAATGACCCGTACCTCATCCCGAAAACGGTACAGAAAAGCGGCGTGACGCTGACGCTCTGCGACGTCAGTTGGAGTCCCGGCTCCGATTACGACCCGAACCCCGCCAGCTACAGCGCGACCGCCTTTTACAAGGGCTCCGCCAGCGGCTCCAAGCCGAGCGGCTACACCGCTACCGCCGCATATTCCGGCGAGGTTGCAAAAACTGTTCCTGGCAACATGATCTACACATTAGTATACGCGGCGAAACCCATCATGCCGGTAGAACTGCCGGAAAGCATCAACTTAACGCCGGTACTGTTCGGCTTGGGCGGCGTGCTTCTTGTTGGCGGTATCGGGACCGTTATTATATTCTTACTGCGCCGCCGCAGGCAGCATGCTGTTCCCGCGTTCGCGGAAGGTGTGCCGGATGTTCCGAAAAAGCGCATGAGAAAACCAAATATGCTGAGTGAACTGGAGGATGACAATGAACAGGATTAGACCCTTATGGCAGAAATATGGCGGCTGGATATTGCTGTCTCTGCCTGTGGCGGTGATTGTGCTGTGCGTCGCGGTCAGCGCGGCGCAGCCAGCACCCAGGACAATCGCGGAGCCGCCAGCCGAAACCGAAATCACCTTTGATATGGACAGAAACCGCGCGTACACCGCCGCTGACGGCATCATCGTGATCGGCGATATGGTTACCCCCGCAGCAGCCAAAACGAAAGCTGCGCCCCTCGTTGCCGCCACAGAAACGGCTTCGGAAGCGGCCTCCGCTCCGGCGCTGAACTCCGTCAAGGCTGGCGGAGCATATACGCTGCCGGAAGATACGCTGATGGTAGACGGCAGCATCGGACTGCTCTCCATCCCCAAGCTGAATCTTGCCGTCAGCGTGTTCGAAACCGATGACGAGATGGAGGTGATGAGTCACGGCCTCGCGCATTTTAAGACAACGAGCGCGTGGTCGGGCAACATTGGACTTTGCGGTCATAATGTGAACTTCGACCTCACGGACGGATATCTCAAGAATCTGCACACGCTCAAAACCGGCGACAGCATCAGCTACAAGACCGCGCTGGGCAGCAGGACATATACCGTGGAAACCGTGACCGAGATCGCCGAAACCGATTGGAGCTACCTCGGACGCACCGAGGATGACCGCGTCACGCTGATAACGTGCATATCGGGGAAACCAACGATGCGCTTGGTTGTCCAGGCGAAAAGCTGAATGGACGCTACTCCCCGTAGCATCCGTTCGCTTTTTTGTATTCATCGATAACGGTAAGCACAGACTGCGCCTGGTCGGGCGTCAGCCCCTCCATGTTAAACGGTACGCCTTTGGGCTCCTCCAATCCCAACAGATAGTCTGTGGAAACGCCGAATACTCTCGCCATTTTAATCAATGTCTCAAAGGACGGCATACGCGAACTGTTCTCGTAGAGGCCGATCATAGAAACGGACTTGCCGATGCGCTTCGCAAGCTGTCCCTGAGAAAAACCGCGGGAATCGCGAAGGTTTTGCAGCGTTTCGCCAAAAGACGGGATCATGGAAACGCCCCCTTGGGTTGATTTTGAAGCTGGTTAAAGGAGCGGGGTCGCACGCGCCCTCCGCTCCGAAAACACCGCCCCGCAATGCGGGTCGGGGAACGGTTGGGAACGGGGTCGGAATTTGCCTCTCGGGGTTGCGGCAGCGGTCGGAATTAGAGTGAATCCGCATAGCGAAAGGCTTTGTCGCGGGGTTTCGACCGATGTTGCGACAAAAATCAGTAGAAAGGCAGGGATTTCATGCCGGAAGAAAACAAACAGAAATTCGCGCTGTGGATACATCCCGAAACACAGGCGATGATAAAAAAAATATATAAAAGCGATAACTGCAAATCCCGCTCCGAGTTTATCGAAAAGGCGGTGCGGTTCTACTGCGGCTACCTATCGGCGCAGACCGCCGTGGAGATTCTGCCGGTGTCAATCACGGCGGCGGTATCGGGAGCGGTGCAATCCAGCGAGAACCGCATGGCGCGTCTGCTTTTCAAACTTGCCGTGGAGATGTCAATGATGATGAATGTTGTCGCGGCGGGCGCTGACTTGGATGAAATAAATCTCAAGCGTCTACGCGGAAAATGTGTTGAGGACGTCAAAAAATCCATCGGCGCGGTAAACTTTGACGAGGTGCTGAAATTCCAGCGCGGTGAATAAGAATGCCGCGGATTATCGTGAAGTGCCGCTATATCAAGAGCGCGGCGGCGCACCGCTCCAACCTTGTCAGCTACATAGGCACGCGCGAGGGCGTTGACAAAAATATTGAAGCGGACCGTCCCGCCACGAAAAAGCAGGAGGAAATGATCGCGCGGCTTCTGCGCTCCGCGCCGGACGCTAAAGATACATTTGAGTACGAGGACTACATCGCGAATCCCACAGCAAAAAATGCGTCGGAATTTATTGAGCAGGCTCTGGAGCAGAACGCCGACCGCTTTGCCGACCGCAAAATATTTCTCGAATACATCGCAAACCGTCCCCGCGTGCAGAAGCTGGGCGCGCATGGCTTATTCAGCGACACCGACGATGCGATCAACCTATCCCGAGTGCAACAGGAGGTTGCGGAGCATCCGGGTAACGTGTGGACCAACGTGGTCAGCCTGCGGCGTGAGGACGCCGCGCGGCTCGGCTACGACAACGCAACCGCGTGGCGGTCGCTCATGCGGGAGAAGCGCAACGACATCGCCGCCTGCATGAAGATAGAGCCGGAGAACCTAAAATGGTACGCCGCTTTCCATGACGAGGGTATTCATCCCCACATCCACTTCATCGCGTACTCCACCGATCCGAAAGAGGCGTACCTCACTAAAGATGGCATTGACGGTATCCGTTCGTGTTTGGCGCGGGAGATTTTTCAGCAGGATCTGCTGCAAATTTATTCCGAGCAGACCGTCCGGCGCGATACTCTCAACCGCGAAAGCCTCTCCGTCATGCGGGAGATGTGCGAGAAGATGCAGAATGGAGTCTGCGACAATCCGCGGATCGGGGAACTGATGCAAACACTCGCTGACCGGCTCTCCAAGACAGGCGGCAAAAAACAATACGGTTATTTAAAAGCCGACGTCAAGGCCATCGTGGACAGCATCGTGGACGAACTCGTGAAAGATTCCCGCGTCGCGGCTTGCTACGACGCATGGTACGAAATGCGAAACCAGGTGTTGCAAACTTATGCTGACAAGGTGCCCGATCCGCTCCCCCTCTCACAGCAAAAGGAATTCAAGGCGATAAAAAACATGGTGATCTCCGAGGCCATGCGGCTCGGAAGTTTTGATTCCCCTGTTATTATAAACGATGCGCCGGTTATTACTGATACGGAGATACCCAACTCCGAGCCGGATTTTTTTGTCGAGCCGGACGGCGCTCCCGATTATCAAGAGGAAGGGATGCCGGACGACGATCCAGAGTACCGCGTGGAGTGGAGCGATCAATACAAGCTGGCGCGGGAGTTTCTGTTCGGAACGAAAACAATCGCTCCAGATTTCGATGAGGCTCACGCCCTGCTGCTCATGGAAGCGGAGGACGGAAACGCTCTCGCCATGCACGATCTCGGCAGGATGCACGCGGACGGTCTCGGCAGGGATTCCGATGCTGAAGCCGCGCACGATTGGTACGCGAAAGCCCTCGACGGATTTCTGGCGGTAGAGAGCGCGACGCACAAACCATATATCCAGTACCGCATCGGCAAGATGTACGCGGCAGGGCTCGGACAGAGCCTGTCTGGCAGCGCGGAACAGGACTACGAAAAGGCGGCGGAATGGTTCTCATCGGCAGCACAGAAAAATCACAAGTACGCGCAATACTCCCTCGGCGGTCTTTATTATCGTGGGCAAGGCGTCGCGCAGGATTATGAGCGAGCCTTTGGTTTATACGAAAAATCCTCCGCGCAGGAAAACGCATACGCATCATACGAACTCGCGAAGATGCTGCGGGATGGGATCGGATGCGCGAAAGATTTGGAACAGGCAAATATACACTTTAAAACCGCGTTCGAGGGATTCCAGAGCATGGAGGCCGACCGCAGCGACGACAGGCTCCAATACCGCCTCGGGCAGATGCTCCGCGATGGTATCGGTACGGAGCCGGACGCGGAACAGGCTCGGTTATATTTTGAGGCTTCCGCGAAGCTTGGCAATCCCCATGCACAATACGCCCTAGCAAAGATGATTATTGAGGCTGGCGGTGAACCCGAAAAAATCGCGGAGGCTGTCTCATGGTTGCAAAAATCCTCAGATGGCGGAAATCAGTTCGCGCAGTACACCCTCGGAAAGTTCTACCGAGACGGCGAGCATATGGAAAAGGATATCCCGAAAGCCGTGGAATTTTTGACGCTGGCGGCGGAGCAGGAAAATGAGTTTGCCCAATATGCGCTCGGCAAATTGTACCTGGACGGCGGTGACATTGAAAAAGACATTCCTGCCGCAACCCGCTGGCTCACAGCCTCGGCGGAACAGGGGAATCAGTTCGCGCAGTATACGCTTGGCAAGTTGTTTCTGTCCGGGGAAGATGTGCAAAAAGATATCCCCGCTGCAATACATTGGCTGACCAAATCCGCGGAGCAGGATAACCAATTCGCACAGTATGCACTTGGAAAGTTATATCTGGAAGGCAATGATATCCCCAAAGATGTGCAGACCGCCGTCCGATGGTTTACAAAGTCCGCCGACCAGGGCAATCAGTTTGCACAGTACACACTCGGTAAGCTGTATCTGGTTGATACGGATATAGAGAAAGATGTGCAGGCGGCAATTTGCCGGCTGACTGAAGCCGCCGAGCAAAGCAATCAATTCGCGCAATATCAGCTCGGAAAGCTGTATTTGTTAGACCGCGATGTTCTGCGCGACCGGGAGCAGGCTGTCCATTGGTTTACACTCTCGGCGGCGCAAGGAAACGAGTACGCGCAGTTTTTTCTCGACCACATGGATGAGTTCCACGATCCCTCGCTGTTGTTTTCGGCCTCTCAATTGCTTCGGAATCTTTCCAAGCTGTTTGAGGATCAGCAGCAGAAACAAACCGCACAGGCAGACCACATCGACCGCAAGCGTATGCGCGAACTCCGCCAGAAGATGCAGGCACAAGGGCACGCTCACAACGAGCAAATACAGAATTATTGACGGAGGCGGTACAGATACCTCTTGTTTTTTATCGCTGCGCCAAATGCAGGCGCGAATACGATTCCAGCGATGATGCTGAAAGATGTGAGGCCTAATCGGAACGTTCCGATTATTTCTCTTACCGGAACCTAAATTAAATCCGAACCTTTTTTAAAGAGACGCATAAATCCAAGTGTTTCAAAGAAAAAGGTTCGGATATTTTTCATGGTGTATACTTCAAACAAGGAGGTGTACACATGAATGTACAAAACTTGCGGGATAATCATCCCAAACTCATCGTGTATATGGAAGAAGTTGGTTACTGCGATGACTATATCAAAAAGATCAAACGAGAAATAAACCGAATTCTTTCTGACACGGATTCGAAGAACTGGGGAGCATACACGGATATTTACTTGGAGTATACCAAAAAAACAAATTCCCCGAACTGCTTGCGTAACAAGCGGACAATGCTGAACACTATAGAACGTTTTGATGCTCGAGGCCAATACCCTGACGGAAAACAGCATCAAATGGTCGTTGTCCGTGACAATTATCATTTTTTATCGCAAGACTTCAAGGCCGTAGTTGATTACTACAAATCTGCTGAAAAGCTACGCGGCAAGAAAGAGAAGACCATCTATTGCGAGTCCCATAGTGCGGCAAGTTTTTTGCTTGCCATGCAGCAAAGAAGTATTGATTCCCTCGAAAAAATCACCGAAGAGGACGTGTTGTCGGCATTTATGACCGATGACGGCGCTTTGCATCGCAGTTGTACCTACAAGAGAAACGTAGCAGCAGTTTTTAAGGCGTGTATGCCTGAAGCTCCTGAAGTTTTTAGCAGGATATTGGCATTCTTGCCGGAATTAAAGGAAAGTCGAAAGAATATCCAATATCTTGAACCGGTAGAAGTCGCACTGATAAAGCAAGCTCTTGTCAGTGAGGAATCTCTGCTTTCCCTCAGAGACAGAGCAGTCGGAACACTGGCAATGTATACCGGACTACGCTGTTGCGATATTGCCGGACTGAAAACAAGCGATGTTGACTGGAAGAATGAAAAAATCCTCATCTATCAACAGAAGACGAACGTTCCGCTTGAGTTGCCTCTTACAGTCATCGTTGGCAACTCCATTTATGATTATCTTGCTTCTGAACGCATTAAAACGGACAGTGAGTATATGTTTTTGTCAAAAAACCGTCCGTATGGTCGCTTGGTGAGCGGCAGTATCAACAATATCGCTAACAAGATTATGAATACCGCAAATGTTAGATTGACATCCGGAGAGCGCAGAGGGTTTCACATTTTTCGGCACCATCTGGCAACAGAGCTTTTAGGTAATGGTGTCTCGCAACCGGTCATCAGCAGAGTGCTGGGGCATACGTCTCCTAATTCGATTGAAACGTATTTAAGCGCCGATTTTAAGCATCTAAAGGAGTGCGCGCTCAGTATAGAGCGATTCCCAATGCCGGAGGGGGTGTTGGACGATGCGTGAGTTTACGTCTTTTCTCGCGCCGCTTATGCGGTCGTTTGTTTCTTTCCGAAAGGCTTCCAGACGCTGGAACGAAGAATCTGAATTCAAACTGTTGCTGTTCGACAAATACTGTGGAAAAAATTATCCCAATGCTTTGGAGCTTTCACAGGATATGATAGGCTCATGGTGCAAAAAGAGAGAAACGGAGCTCAACGATTCGTGCCGTTCCAGGATATCTCCCGTGGCCGGCTTCGTTCATTACCTTCGCAAGCGTGGGATGACAGACGTTATGCCACCCGAAATCCCACGAGCAGAGCCGAGGACATATATCCCGCACGCGTTTACTGAAACAGAGCTTAAGAATTTCTTCGCAGCCTGTGATTCGATTCCGACTATTCCGGCAACAAAAGAACAACTATCACGCCGGATAACAATTCCTGTGTTTTTCCGATTGCTGTACAGCAGTGGGATACGCACGAACGAAGCGAGGATGCTCAGGAGGGACGATGTCGATTTCGACCACGGTGTCTTAAGCATCCGTAATTCCAAAGGTCAAGACCAACATTATCTTGTGCTCCACGATTCTATGCTACCGCTGATGAGGCGGTACGATGGTGCCATCAGCAAACTACACCCAGACCGGGTATATTTCTTCCCCGGCAAAAATGGCGGTTTTCGTAGAGCGATATGGGTACAACGAAATTTCAAGGAAATGTGGAACCGGCACAACAGCAGTTATACCGTCCCATACGCACTCCGGCATAATTACGCTGTTGAAAACATAAACGGCTGGACAGATGAGGGCTTTGAATTCAATGCAAAGTTGCTTCACCTTAGCAAGAGTATGGGACACAGATCCGTGGAAAGCACAAAATATTATTACTCCTTGGTGCCGAGGCTGGCGGACATTATTGAAGCCCGGACCGACGAAAGCGCGGTCATTCCGGAGGTGGATTATGAGAGCTTCTGATGAGTCCGTCGCGCTGGCAAGGTATATCAACACTTTCTGGAACGAATATGTGCCTTTGCAGAAGACCCATAGCGCGCATACCTTGAAATCCTACAATGATGCTCTGAGTCTGTATATCGGTTTTCTTGAAACAGAGAAACACATTCGATCAGGCGACCTGGGCGGAAACTGTTTTTGTGTTGCAAACATTGAGGAATGGCTCGTTTGGCTTATGAATCAGCGCTCGTGTTGCCCTGAAACGTGCAATAACAGGCTGTCGTCGCTAAGGACATTCCTTAAATATCTCGGTAGCAGGGACATCTCATACCTTCACCTTTCTCATGCTGCGTCGCAGATAAAGCGAAAAAAAGTATATACGAAAAAAGTAACCGGCATGAGCAAAAAAGCGGTGCAGGCATTGCTTGCGGCTCCGGATTCGTCTACAAAGGCAGGGCGCAGGGACATTGCACTGATGGTCGTAATGTACAGTACCGCCGCGCGGATAGATGAAATCTTGTCATTGAAAGTCGAGCAGTTGCACTTGGATGCTGATAAGCCGAATATTACGGTCATCGGCAAGAACGACAAAATCAGGACGCTGTACCTGTTGCCGAAAGCGGTATCACACCTTCGGGCATACCTCAAAGATTCTCATGGTGATTCTCCTATTCCGTCATCTTATGTGTTTTATTCAAGGAATACAGGTATCACAGGGAAAATGAGTCAAAAGGCCGTCAACAAGCAGCTTCGCAAACATGCTCAAACAGCAAGAATACATTGCGATGAAGTTCCCGACGGTATTCACGCACATCAACTTCGTCACGCCAAAGCCTCCCACTGGTTAGAAGACGGAATGAATATCGTCCAAATATCCTTTTTGCTTGGACATGCTCAACTTCAAACGACGATGGTATATTTGGACATAACTACCGAGCAGGAGGCAAAGGCGTTGGCCACGCTTGAAGATGAAAATGATAAATCCGCACCGAAGAAATGGCTCAGTACCGATGGCAGTTTATCTTCATTTTGTGGTGTGCGGCCGATGAGAACTTGATTTTTTATCCGAACCTTTTTCTTTGAAACACTTGGATTTATGCGTCTCTTTAAAAAAGGTTCGGATTTAATTTAGGTTCCGGTAAGAAGCCGCGCACCTCACAGTCGTGGAGGCTCATGTGAAAGGATACGGCGTCCACCCATACCCATACGAAGTGGAGGTGACATTTGATAACGGCGAGAAGCGTGTCTATCTCGCGGAAAATCAACATTGACACTCGACATGGAGGTGAGCACGATACCATACATTCATTTTACCGACGAGCAGAAGCAGCGGGCAAATTCCGTTGACCTTGTGGACTTCCTGCGCGCCCGGGGTGAGGAAGTCACCCGCTCCGGCCACGACTTCCGCTGGACTCGCCATGACAGCGTCACGCTGCGCGGCAACCGTTGGTTTCAGCACAGCGCGAACCAGGGCGGTCTCGCGATTGATTTCGTCCGCAAGTTTTACAACATGGCTTTCCCCGACGCGGTAACCATGCTCCTAAACGGCGAACATGGCGCCGGTTTCGCACAGGCGGAAAGGAAAGCACCTCCTCCGCAAAAGGAATTTGTGCTGCCGGAGGCCCATAGCGACATGCGCCGCGTGTTCGCGTATCTGATCAAGGAGCGGTGCATCGACCGCGAGGTGATCCGGCACTTCGCCAAAGCCGGTACGCTGTTTGAGGACTCCAAATTTCACAACGCGATTTTTGTGGGCAAGGATGAAAACGGCGTTGCCAAGCACGCGCATAAGCGATCCACGCTCACCCTGGGCGAGAGCTATCGCGGCAATGTGGAGGGCAGCGATGTAAAATGCAGCTTCCATCACACCGGCAAGAGCGGTCAGCTTTATGTGTTCGAGGCCCCGGTAGATCTGATGTCGTTTCTAACGCTTTATCCCGACAACTGGCAGGATCACAGCTATGTCGCGCTGTGCGGCGTATCCCCGCAGGCGATGATGAATATACTGGAACAAAATCCGCAGATACGCGAGGTGGCACTCTGCCTCGACAACGACGCGGCGGGACTTGCCGCCACCGAACGGCTTACACAAGCATTACAGAAGGCAGGATACGAAAGTGTGTCCTGCCTTCTGCCCGAATACAAGGATTGGAATGAAGCGCTAAAAAACTTGTGTTTGGATGAGCCGGAGATGGTCATGGGAATGTAACCAAAGCGGGAATCTATAAAAGTGGATTCCCGCTTTTTCACCTTGCAAAATCTTAATACTCATAAGTTAAGAATAATGTTCTAATGGCGCGGTATAACGCTTATACTGCACCTTGAATAGTAAGGCGCACATTATGGAGCGTACTTTGCACCGGTTGCTTCTGCGATAACGATACATTGCTGCATATCAACCTTGGTATTTTTTAAATCTATTGATAGAATGTCTACATTATCAAAGATAGATTTTCTTATATCTGAATCACGAAAACTCAGTTCATTTACAGTAGCTTCTTCAAAATTACATTCTTCAATTTTACATTTTAAAAACCTGCTGCCTGATAAATCTGCTCCTGTAAAATTTACTTGTAATAATTCTTTTTTATCAAATTCTAAATACCGCAATTCAGTATGTGACCAATCGCCACCACTTATCGTTAAAACAGAAAAATCAGTATCAGTAAAAGCAGAACCTGTCATCTTACAATCATCAAATATTGTTGCAAAGAAATTAGCAAAAGAAAATTTGCAGTTGAGAAAAGCGCAATTTTTAAAATCTACACCATTTAAAGCAGACGAAGAAAAGTTACAGTTATCAAAAGTACAGCTATAAACCACTCTGACATCAGTAAGATCAGCATTAGTAAAATTGCATTTGATAAATTTTTTACGGTTCAGTTCTGATAAATCAACTATTATATCGGAAAAATTTTCGTTTTCGTAATATTCATTTTCAAACATTTATAAGCTCCTTTTGCAAATTTATATACGATATTGAAGCGGATATTACTGGTAGCTTAACAAAGCCAGCAATATTGTGCTAGAGCAGATACTAATCCGCTTTTTTGGGCTAAGACCCTCTACTTTTGTCGATTATATCAGGGCCCAATAATGCCCTGGTTCCATCCAAACAAAACGCCTCTATCAGATGGGCGATATAATCAGGAGGCTCCGAAAAACCATTACCCGCCCATTGTTCAATTATTCCCATCCCGCCTTTTGCCATAAACGTGTATAGGTATTCCAGCTGTGGTACAGCGATATGCGGATAGCGTTTCTGCCATGCATCCAGATTTCGGTCATGTGCCAGATACATCATTTTTTTGAAGAAATCCGAATCTCCATGAAAACCGAGCTGAATTTTGCAAAAATCCTTATGGTTGTACACACTACGGACGATTGCCAGTATGGTTTCGTATAAGGATTGTGTCTCTCTAATCCGCGTCAAATAATTCTCAAGGTCCCCAAACAATCCATTTTCAATGTGCTTCAGCAAATCCATCGGATCATTGTAATATTTGTAAAATGTGCTTCTGTTAATATCGGATAAAGCACAAAGCTCTGACACGGATATTTTATTAACCGGCTGTGTTTCAAGAAGATGTAGCAGGTTATGGCGCAGGGCCATTTGGGTTCTCCTGACCCTTCGATCTAATTTGACAGCGTTCTCATTTTTGTTCATAAAAGATTCACTTCCCCAACGCAACGAATCAGACTTTATTGTTGCTTATCATCCACAGCCCATGGAATTGGTGGTTGTTTTAAGCCCCATTTATCCATTATAATGTAAATGTGGATGAAAAACAACACCTGTTGGAATTTAGGAGGTACCGATGTTAAAAAAAGAATTCTATGACGGACAATGCTTTGATGCTTATCAGTATTTTGGAGCACACAAGACCAAAGGCGGCTATGTCTTTCGCACCTATGCGCCAAAAGCTAAAAAAATTGCTATTATAGGAGACTTCACAAGCTGGCAGGAAGCCTATATGGAGCGGGAGAAGGAATACGGAGTTTTCAGCTTGACGCTGAAAGAAGCTGAGGTTTTCCAGCTCTATAAGTACCGCATCTATTCAACCGACACAGAATGGGTAGAACATTGCGATCCTTATGGTTTTCAAATGGAGCTTCGGCCGGCCTGCTGCTCCATTATCACCGATCTGGACACCTATAAATTTTCTGATAATAAATGGATGCAGAGCCGAAATGACTGCATGAAGCAACCGATGAACATTTACGAAATGCACCTGGGATCATGGCGCCGCAACCCTAATGATGAGAATGAGTGGTACCGGTATGATGAAATTGCAGATCTGCTCATCCCCTACCTACTGGAAAACCACTATACCCATGTCGAATTTATGCCATTGGCAGAATACCCTTTCGATGGGTCTTGGGGATATCAAAACACCGGCTTCTTCGCTCCCACCTCCCGTTATGGCACGCCGCAGCAACTCATGCAGCTCGTGGATCAACTGCATCAGGCCAGCATCGGTGCAATTCTGGATATGGTTCCTGTTCATTTCGCCATCGACTCCTATGGCTTGAAGCAGTATGACGGTACAGAGCTTTATGAATACCCTCACCGGGATATCGGTCGGAGCGAATGGGGCAGCTTCAATTTCAACCTGTCAAAAGGCGAGGTGCGCAGTTTCCTCCAATCCTCCGCCAATTACTGGCTGGAGGAATACCACTTTGATGGACTGCGGATTGACGCGGTCAGTCGTCTGATTTACTGGCAGGGTGATGAGAAGCGGGGCCAAAATGGACCTGGCTTGATCTTCATTCGCGACATGAACACCGGGCTCAAAAAATTACACCCCTCCGCCATGCTGATTGCGGAGGATTCCAGCGTCTGTAAAGGCGTGACGGCTCCTTGTGAGCAGGGCGGGCTGGGCTACGATTACAAGTGGGATTTGGGATGGATGCACGACACCCTGACCTTCTTTAAAACGCCACCGGAATACCGGAGCAGGGATTATCACAAACTCACATTTTCCATGCAATACTTCCAATATGAAAAGTTTCTGTTGATGTTCTCCCACGACGAAAATGTCCATGGCAAGGCAACGATCCTGCAAAAAATGTATGGCGATTACGATATCAAGTTTCCACAGGCAAGAGCGTTATACTTGTACATGATGGCTCATCCGGGAAAAAAATTGAACTTTATGGGAAATGAGATTGGACAGCTCCGGGAATGGTCTGAAACAGAGGAACAGGATTGGAAATTGCTAAAGTATCCGATTCACGATTCCTTCCATCGGTACATGATCGACTTGAACCGTCTCTATCAGGAAAGCGGCGAATTACATGACGATTATGCGCCAGACAATTTCCGCTGGCTGGACTGTCACCAAGAGGAACGCTGCATCTATTCCTTTGAACGAGGTTCCGGCGATCAGTTCTTTGCGGTTGTTCTGAATTTGTCGAATCAGCATCATACTGGGTATTCATTAGTGCTTGATCAGCTATACGAAGGCCAACTCTTGCTGCATAGCGATTGGGAAAAATATGGCGGCCAAACCAATGAAACGCAATCAGTCTGGAGCCTTGCCGCTGAGAAAATGGCAAGCAGGCTGACACTTGAAATCCCCCCATACAGCGGTATGCTGTTCCGGTTTCATAAAGCTGCCCAACCAGAGCAAACGAAAAATCAGCCGCAACAAAAAAAGAAACCGGCAACCGGAAGCCGCAAACGCAAAGCCGCTAAAAAGTGAGGGCTCGGCACGATGAAAAATATTCTATTCGTAGCATCGGAATGCGTTCCATTTGTGAAAACAGGTGGTCTTGCAGATGTTGTCGGTTCTCTCCCCAAAGCATTTCCAAAGGAAAAATATGATGTCCGCGTGATTTTGCCGAAATACATGTGCATCCCAGAAGAATATCGCAATCAAATGCAATACAAATTGCATTTTCATATGGACTTGGGTAGCAAATATGCCAGTATTTATGTTGGAGTGTTGGAATATATCAAGGACGGTATAACATTTTACTTCATAGACAACGAACACTACTTCTCCGGTTCTGCGCCATATTCAAAAATTGGAGTGGATGTCGAAAAGTATTCCTATTTTAGCAAAGCGGTGCTGGCCGCTTTGCCGGTGATCGGGTTCCAGCCGGACGTTATCCATTGCCATGATTGGCAGACAAGCTTGATTCCGGTTTATCTGCACACGCTTTTTCAAACTCACGGCTTCTACAATAACACAAAAACCATTCTGACCATCCACAATCTCCAGTTTCAAGGTATTCAGAGTATTGCAATGGTAAAAAAATGCACAGGACTGCCAGATTCCGTATTTACTACGGATAAAATGGAGTTCATGAAGCAGGCCAACCTACTCAAATGCGGCATGGTATACGCAAATTTTATCACAACTGTGAGTGATACCTATGCGGGAGAAATACAATCGCCTGCCTATGGGGAAGGGCTCCATACCGTTCTCCAATACCACAACCGAAAACTGCGCGGCATTGTCAACGGTATTGATTATGACGAATACAATCCGCAAACCGATAGGGCTGTCTACCGAACGTATTCCACCGAGGATTTTCGCGTAAAGAAAACCGAGAACAAACTGTCACTCCAAGCCCAATTAGGCTTGGAAATGAATAATCACAAAATGCTGATTGGTATGGTCACGAGGCTGACGGATCAAAAGGGGTTAAACCTTCTGGCGTCGGTTATGGATCGCTTATGCAGCGATTCTGTTCAACTTGTGGTATTGGGGACCGGCGACAAGCACCATGAGGATATGCTCCGCCACTTTGCCTGGAAATACAAGGGAAGTGTTTCGGCAAACATCTATTATTCCGATATGCTGGCACATAAAATTTACGCGGCCTCAGATGCTTTCCTGATGCCCTCCCGGTTTGAACCATGTGGATTGAGTCAGCTCATCAGCATGAGGTATGGCACGGTTCCCATTTTGAGAGAAACCGGCGGACTGCGGGACACGGTGGAACCATACAACGAGTATGAGAATATTGGAACAGGGTTCAGCTTCAAGAATTACAATCCGCATGAGATGCTAAACACCATACAGTATGCCGAGCGTATCTATTTCGACAAGAAAAAGGACTGGAATCTGATTGCGGAGCGGGGCATGAAAAGCGATTATTCCTGGAGGCGGTCAGCTGACAAGTACATGGAGATATATGACCTACTATAGGGTGTGTTCGTACTCTACAGAATCGTTTTAGCTCAAGTAAATATCATATATGCAATAAAAGCGAAAACTAGCATCTTATGGATTACCATGAGTGCTGGTTTTCGCTTTTATTATAGAAACTAATCAGCTTAATTGGATTAAAACCCACTCATTATATGCACTTTTTCGGCCTAAACAGCAGTATATAAAGAATGCACGCAACCCGGCATAGTGTCGCTATGCACAGATAATAATTCTACTTAAGCTTACCACAACATGGTACAGAAATCAACGCTCCGATGTGATGATGTTGGGGCGTTATTTGCCGTCAACTCGAATCCGTTGGCGAGTATGTTTGGAAGATAAGGAGGCCAGCCATGCAAATGCTCCCATTAATCCTGCTCTGCGGCGGTATGATGCTCCTGCTCACCGCAGCTTCTTTTTTCTCCAAAAACTATTCCCTCAATCGCATCAAAAGCAAGAAGGTCGGCGACGGCCAGCACGGAACCGCGCGGTGGGCGACCAAAATGGAAATCGCGCAAACCTATCTACACATACCGTTCGCGCCGGTACTCTGGCGAAAAAAACAAAATCTGCCTGCTATGGAGCAACAGGGATTGGTAGTCGGATGCAATACAGCAGGAAAAAAAGTGACCGCCCTGGTGGACACCGGCGACATTCATTGCGTTATGATCGGCGCGGCGGGCGTGGGCAAAACAGCTTATTTCCTTTATCCGAACATTGAATACGCCTGCGCTTCTGGCATGAGTATTATTGTAACCGACACGAAGGGGGACATTTTTGTGCGCCCGTAAGGGTTTTGTGGTATCGCCCAGAAGTGGGTATTGGATTGGAGAGAAATCCAATTGGTTAGCCGGCTTACCCGTAGCCGAAAGGGCAAGGGGAACACAGCACGCCGGAAAAGCGTATGCGTTTGAAATCAGTGTATAAGCGTGATGCGCGAGACCAACGCGTAATATGGCTAAAGCAATACTGCTTTAACTCCAGTCTCTTGGCTCTAATCCGGCGAGGCGGGCACAAACTGGTTTATGTGCCTGCGAACGGTATCTATAACGGCTTCGGAAATAGCATCGTTATACTCTCTGACACCGTTCCGGCGTGTGAGAAACACGTTAAAGGGATGAACGGAAGCCTAAGTTACGCCAAAGGAGTTATTTTCCTTTATGTATCACAAAATCTAAACGGGGATTGCCTAAACCGGAACGCTGGTTTGCCAGCTATGTGTAATGCCGCAAGGTGATAAATTTCAAGACTTAACCGTCAAGAAAGATGACATTGAATATCCGGCACGGCAACGGAGCCGTCGTAGTAGTCCGAGGGCGTTAATGGCGCTCACATGGCGAAGGACGGCAGGTTGTTTGATTGGTAAGAAATGGAGGTATGCGAAATGCAAAAAGCTGAGATTGTATTATCAATACTAAATCAAAAATCACGGCATGATAAAAACTATGTGTTCGAAAGAATATATAGGAATTTATTCAACGAGGGTTTCTTTCTGAACGCCTATCGGAAAATATATCCCAAGCAGGGAAACATGACAGCGGGCGTGGACGGCAAAACCATAGACGGCTTTAATATGGCAATGGTTGACCGTCTGATTAACAGGCTGAAATCCGAAAACTATCACCCAAACCCTGTCCGGCGAACGTATATCCCGAAGAAAAACGGAAAAAAGCGTGCGTTGGGCATCCCATCTTTTGAGGACAAGTTGGTGCAGGAAGTGGTAAGACAGATTTTAGAGGCAATCTATGAGCCGGTTTTTAGTGAAAACTCACACGGCTTTAGACCCAAAAGAAGCTGTCACACCGCGCTTCACCAAATCAAGCGCACCGCAAAGGGCGCAAATTGGGTGGTAGAGGGCGACATCAAAGGGTGCTTTGACAACATTGACCATGACATTCTGTTAAAGATTCTATCGAAGAAAATTAATGACGGCAGATTTCTTGAACTGATTAGGCGTTTCCTAAAATCGGGATATTTTGAGTTTAAAACGGTTTGGGGTTCGCTTTCCGGCAGTCCGCAGGGCGGTATTGTCAGTCCGATTCTCGCGAATATCTATCTGAATGAGTTTGATAAATTTATGGAAACGGTCATCGCCGAGAATACACTTGGCAAAGAAAAACGACTGAATCCTGATTACAAAAAACTTGTCAATAAAAGGTATGAAGCGAATAAACGCGGCGACACCATTTTTGCGGACAAGCTGCTCAAAGAAATGCAAACCATGCACGCCAGAGACCCAATGGATGAAAATTACAGGCGGGTTAACTTTGTTCGTTATGCCGATGATTTCGTTGTGTTCATAAATGGCGGCAAGGAAACGGCGGTCAGCATCAAGGAGCAAATAGCGGAGTTCTTCGAAAAAAATCTGAAACTGGAATTAAGTGCGGACAAAACGCTGATTACAAATCTCGGCAATGACCGTGTGAATTTTTTGGGTTATGAAATCGCGAAGTCTCAAGAAAACACAGCGGTAAAGGTCAATTCGAGAGGTGTTAAGGAACGCACGGTCAATGGAACAATACAGTTATTAGTACCCGGTAAAGTGATTAGCGAGAAAATGCGACCCTATTCGAAATTTGGTAAATCCCATCCGTTTGTGCAGAGAGTCAATCTGCCTATTTTGGATATGATAAGCGAATTCAACGCCGAAATTCGAGGTTTATACAATTATTACTGTCTCGCCACCGATGTAAGCACAAAGTTGAACAAGTTCAAGCATATTCACTACTTTAGTTTGGCAAAGACCATAGCCAGAAAAGAAAACTCATCCGTCCACAAGGTTATTCAGAAGTACGGAATTGATGTTCCTCGTAAACAAGGGACAGGGACGCGGAAAATCATAGGCGTTCGCTATCAGACAAAACATGGGGAAAAGGTTCTTACATATTTTAACGACAGCCTTAAAAAAGTGGATGAGCCGCCTAGAAGTTTCACTGACAAATTTGGATTTGGCGTTGCGTTCGGGTCACAACTCATAACGCGCTTAAACGCCGATAGATGTGAAATGTGCGGTGCTGAACGTAAAAGTATTGAAGTGCATCATGTCAGAAAACTCAAAGACATTATCCGAAAACACAAAAAGCGTGGGAGAATCGTTCCCGACTGGGTTCTGCAAATGAGCAGAATAAACAGGAAAACGCTGATTGTATGTGCGGATTGCCACAGGAGGATTCATGCTGGTAAATAATGATTTAGAAACAACTGGAGAGCCGGATACATCGAAAGGTGTACGTCCGGTTCGGCGGGGGGATGTGTGGAAACCTACGGGGGCAACCCTGCAAGGCGCTGCTTTCCTACCCAACAGAAATTACGCAGGCGTGGCCGTGAACCATTACGGCTACGATGTTTCGGTGCTGGATTTACGCAATCCCACGCGCTCGGGCGGTTTCAACATGCTCTATCTCGTAAATAGGTATATGGACGAATATCTCAGCAATACCGCCAATATTTCGGCTAGGGCGAAAGCGGAGCGGTACGCGAAAGTCACAGCAAAGACCATCATATTTTCTGATGGTGAGGACTCTAGTGGATACGGCCAAAATAGCTTTTTTTACGATGCGGCAGAGGGATTGCTCACATCGACAATTCTGCTGATAGCGGAGTTTTGTCCCCCAGAGCATCGGCACATTGTCAGCGTTTTCAAAATCATCCAGGAACTTTTGGAGCCGGTGGAGAAAGGTAAGCCAAGCCGCTTTCACGCGCTCATGCAACTGCTCCCGCCAGAGCACAAGGCTAAGTGGTTCGCGGGTGCGGCACTCTCCAGCGCGGGGCAGGCGATGCAGAGTGTTCTGTCAACGGCGATGGCGCGGCTTAATTCGTTTCTTGATTCCGAATTGGAGAGCATCCTGTGCTTTGAAACGGATATTGACGCGGAAATGTTTTGTAAGCGCAAAAGCGCCATCTTTCTCGTCATGCCGGAGGAATTCAATACGCGGTATTTCCTCATCAGCCTGATTGTCCAGCAGTTATACCGCGAAATCCTATCCGTAGCCGACGAGCATGGCGGTAAGCTGCCAAATCGCGTAATGATGTACTTGGACGAATTTGGCACAATTCCGAAGATAGACTCCGCGGAGATGATGTTCAGCGCCAGCCGATCACGGAGAATCAGCATGGTTCCCATCATCCAGAGCCTCGCGCAGATGGAAAAAAACTACGGCAGAGAGGGCGCGTCCATCATCCTGGACAACTGTCAGGGTGCGATACGTTCCTAACTGAAAAGGTTAGGCGCAAGGCGCGAAAGGAGTGAATTATTGCCTTGCAGAACTGATATTCCGACAGGTGGAATGATGGGGTAACGCCCTGAAACGCCTGCCTTGATACTACGATATGCCGCTAATGCAGATATTAGTGTTGGCGGTATAAAGCTCGTTGAAGTCGGCTGAATGTTGTCGTAATGAGATTCTCTCAACGAAATCTGTCCAGAGGTGGGCGGTACAGCAGATAAGCCGGAGGTCTATAAAATATCTATGGTGAGAATGTGCCTGTACGCAGGTACTGACGAATACCCGAATGAAAGGGTCCCGAAGTTGATTGCATAGAAATGTGCAAGGGTCTTAATTGACAGGCGCGTGAGGTAAAGTAAAAGATTGGCTATGAAATACCTTATACCGTTACAGGCGGTATCCAGCGCGCGGGCTCATAGGGTAGCCTAAGGATATATGTATAGATAGGAATATCGGAACGTAGAAAGGTCAGAACGCGGAGTCTGATATCGGCGATGAAGCGTTGGCAGGGAATACATAACCTGACTTTATCTGGCTGAAAGTGATGGCACAGTACCGATGAAGCGGTAATAACACACCGTGGAGGGATAGCCATTAGTCGTCAAGAAGCAAATACGCATAAACACGTGCAATTTGAGGGTTCGAGTATGACTAAGAAAGGCGCAAAACTATTTTAGGAGTAGTGCCGACCTTGACAAACACAAAATCCCCCAAGAAAAAGAAATTACGCAACGCCGAATATTATGACCTGACAGGACAATTTGATTTGTTATACAGCCGCAGTAAAAGCAATCAGGTATTTCAAAACCTGATGCCAATTATATCCAGCGAGGAAAATATCCGTCTGGCTTATCGCAACATCAAGAGCAACAAGGGGAGTAAAACGGCGGGCGTAGACAAGAAAACAATCCTCGACCTGCAAAAATGGGAAACAGACAAATTAATAAGGCATTTGCAAAAACGGCTTAATTTTTACACGCCAAACCAGATTCGCAGAGTAGAAATCCCAAAAGCAAACGGAAAAACGCGACCGCTCGGAATTCCAACCATCATGGACAGGCTGATACAACAGGCTATTTTACAAGTTTTAGAGCCAATTTGCGAAGCTAAATTCCATGAACGCAGTAATGGGTTTCGTCCTAATCGCAGCACAGAAAACGCTATGGCACAGGTCTACAAGATAATACAGCTTCAAAATCTTCACTATGTTGTAGACATTGATATTAAAGGCTTTTTCGATAATGTATCGCATGGGAAGCTGCTCAAACAAATGTGGACAATGGGAATTCGGGATAAAAAGCTTCTTAAAATCATTTCCGTTATGCTAAAGGCAGAAGTAGCCGGAATCGGCTTCCCCGAAAAAGGAACGCCGCAGGGCGGTATTATTTCGCCTTTATTGTCCAATATCGTACTCAACGAACTGGATTGGTGGGTTGCGAGCCAATGGGAAACCATGCCCACGGAACACAAATATGCCGTTTCCTCTCTTTCTAACGGCTCCCATAGTAGGGGTGCTACATATCTGGCATTGAAAAAGACCAATCTTAAAGAATGCTTCATAGTCAGGTATGCGGACGATTTCAAAATATTTTGCAGGAAGAAGAAAGACGCTGAAAAATTCTTTGTAGCCGCAGAAATGTGGTTGGAAGAACGGCTGGGTCTCGAAATCAGTCAGGAAAAATCCAGAGTAGTTAATTTGAAGAAACAATATTCTGAATTTCTTGGCTTTAAAATCAGAGCGTTGCCTAAGGGCAAGACCACAAAGGATAAGGATAAATACGTGGTTTCCAGTTTCCTGTCAGAAAAATCCAAAACAAAGGTCAAGCGGGAGTTATTACAGCAAATCCAGTATATCCAAAAGCCACGGAACGAAAAAGATGAATATTTAAGTGTGAACATCTTTAATTCAATGGTTATTGGTATGCACAACTATTACCGCATGGCGACCAATGTAAATCTGGATTTTCAGGATATCGCTTTTCTTGTCAACCGTTCCCTCAACTATCGTCTCAGAGAACGCGTTAAAACTAAATCGGAATTACCCCAAAACGGTTTTGTCTACAAGCAATATTGTAAAAGCCGACAAATGCGATACATCAAAGGCCGTCCTTTGGCGGCAGTCGGCTATGTACAGCACAAAAGCCCTATGTTCAAAAAGGCGAAGATAAACAAGTATACGCCGGATGGTAGGGCGCTTATCCACAAAAATCTCATGGCTGTTGATACAGATATTTTACATTATCTCATGAGGAATCCAATTGTCAACAGAAGTATCGAATACAACGACAATCGGTTAGCGTTATATTGCACCTCTCAAGGAAAATGTGCCATTACCAAACGCCTTTTGGAGTTTGGTAGAATACATTGTCATCATAAAACCGCAATACAGGACGGCGGCACGGACGAATACAAAAACCTTATTCTGGTGGATGTGGATGTTCACGTGCTAATTCACGCGGTCAAAGGCAATGTAGTGAGAGAGTATGTGGAAAAAGTCAAACCCGATTATTACATGCGTGACAAAATCAACCGATTACGCAAAAAGCTGAGTCTCGAAACGATAGAATCTTATCTTTGAAAAGAGTGTTTGACGTATGTGTATTATGATTATGTTATTGACGATGGAGCGCCGTATGAGGCGAAAGTCTCGCGTACGGTGCGAAGCGGGGGAAAATCTGGAGATGATTTCAAAGGATTACCTATCGCTATACACCATATTCGGCGGCTTCGCGCCCAACTCCGACACGGCGGACACACTCTCCAAGAGCCTCGGCAATCAGACCGTGATGAGTGGGCATGTCACCACAGGCAAAAACGACCCGAGCCAATCGCTCCAGATGATAGGCCGCGCCCTCATGACACCCGACGAGCTCAAGACGCTTCCGAAAGGCAGCTTTATTGTCACCAAGACCGGCACACATCCGATGCGGACGAAGCTGGAACTGTTCTTCAAATGGGGCATCACCTTTGACGCGCCCTATGAGATCGCAGAGAAATTCGCGCGGGATGTCAAATACGCGAACGCCGATGCATTGAAAGGCGCTATCCTCAAAAAGTATCCGCGCCCAACAAAACCACCGAAGCAGCCGCCAGCGCCGCAGAAATCAAAACAGACGGAAGAAAAGCCGCCTGTACGCGGGGCTTGATATTCATGGGGTATTTTGATTCCGTCTACGCCGCCGATGTGCCGAGCCGCGCCGTGGCCGTGTATATGTACCTAAAGAACAGAGCCAATAAGGACAAGTCCTGTTTTCCCGCCATCGGAACCATCGCGGCCGATCTCAAGCTTTCCAGGCGAACGGTCGAGCGCGCGCTGGCCGATCT
>Ga0153924_1000269_pt1 | contig 34715 bp, 40 predicted proteins | sample TSNJ008MetaG_FD_104709 | JGI IMG/M metagenome (GOLD analysis project Ga0153924, IMG submission 104709) | Attine ant fungus gardens microbial communities from New Jersey, USA - TSNJ008 MetaG | ecosystem: Host-associated > Fungi > Mycelium > Unclassified | place: USA: New Jersey, Wharton State...
AAATTAAATTGCAAAAAATTAACAGCAATATTTTTGGTTTCTATTTTATGTTTAACAAGTGGTATAATTGCATTTGCAGGTGACATTGAAACGATAACGACTTCTTCGGCTACACATAGAATATCCAAGGAAGGTTCGACCTTGTGGATAACATCTGGATTTAATTCAGGACTTACGGTTTCTTCTGTAAGATACCAATATTCAATGTGTATACAATTACAATCTACTACCTCTTCATCAACAATGACTACAACTGTAAGCGTCGATGAAACAGTGAATGCTTCGGGCTTTTCGCATTATTATGGAAAGAATATTACCGATTATGTTTATACGTATAAAGGTGAAACATATGTAGGTAAAAAAGCAGTTTCCTTAAGTAATATTAACATAACTACAACATTTTCAAACGGAACTGTAGATGTAGCAAGTTTAGCATATATGAAATAAGCAGTATAATGTAATATGGAGCTGACGTACTTGCTCCAAATGTACAAAAGCAAACCCAATATTTGGGCAGTCGGGTAATGTCTAATTTCAACCTGTTCAGCCCCACATAGAGGCAACCCCATGAAAATCAAGCTCTATAAGCTCTGATAACTTCACTTGGAGTTGCTTCTATCTTGCTGAATTTTATGTTGTCCTCATTTTTGGGTATCAAAACAAAGGGAGCTTCCTGATTTGAGTATTCTTTCTTTTAAGCTACATTCTTCCCAGTTTTTCCCTCATATGCCCCGATTCTCTAGAGCCATCTATTTCCCGACTGCCACCTTATGTTTCTGTCTGAAACTCATAAAAACAGTCACTAATACCTTCCATACTAAGCCTCTTACATGCTTGTTTTATATTGTAAATGAGAGATGAATTCATATTACTTCTGACTCTTCTATATGTAATAATACATATCCCAGACATTCATTTCCATTATTAAGGTGTGTTTCAATTTTTTCAGTTCAATGATCACATATTTTAAATTTTAATAAAAATGTATGTAGTTACCTTTCATATCTCCCTATTCTTTATTTAACTATTTTAAGTTCACTGCCAGATTCATATGCAGCATAATATTGTTTATTAATAAAGCAAAGGATTTCACTATTCCAATATGGATGTATTCCATTAACATAATAGGGTATCTGAATTTTTCTAATAAATACATGTTTTTTTAGTACTTTTATACTATTATACTGGACAAACAGCATTGATAGCTCGCCTTTAATAATTGCATATGGTTTCTCTATTAAATTAAGTAATTTAGATATTTCATTTAATTCTACTTTAGTAATCAATTCATTTAATCTATTACCATTCATTTTACATTACTCCAATTTTCTTGATAATATGAAAACAACATAGAACACGAATTCGATTATTTCTCATGCCTTTTTTTGTTCTGTATAATATTGTGCTTGTGCGCTCCATAATTCGTAGTATTTACCGTTTTTTTCTTTTATGAGCTCATCATGATTTCCACGCTGGATAAGTTTCCCTTCATGGAAAACCGCTATGTCATCGCAGAAACGACAGGAAGATAGACGATGGCTGATATAAATAGCAGTTTTGTCGCCGACAAATTCATTAAACCTTAGATAAATCTCATATTCGGCGATAGGGTCAAGTGCGGCGGTAGGTTCGTCAAGGACGATAAATGGAGCATTTTTATAAAGCGCACGAGACAGAGCAATTTTTTGTGCTTCACCGCCAGATATTTCCACTCCATCCTCCTCGAAATCCTTGTAAAGAAATGTGTCTAATCCTTTTTGCATCTCGGCAAATCGTTCAGTAAATCCCGCATTTTTTATACTTTCTTCTACTTTTTCATTATCATAATTCACATTAACCGCGACATTTTGCCCTAAGCTAACTGAAAACAATTTAAAATCCTGAAATACTACAGAAAATAGGCTCATATATTCGGCATAATCATATTCTCTTATATCAATTCCATTGAGCGTAATTTTACCCTCTGTCGGATCATACAGACGGCAAAGTAACTTAATCATAGTTGTTTTTCCACTACCATTCATGCCAACTACGGCTAATTTTTTACTGTTATTAAGCCTTAAGTTTAAACTTTGAAGTGCATAGTTCTCTGAACCGGGGTATTTGAAAGATACGTTGTAAAACTCAATATTATATTCGTTGTCATCAAGTTTTTCAACTTGTAGGGTACCTTTATTCATTATGTTTTCAACTTTAAAGAAATCTAGATAATGCCGCAGAAAGGGGTAATTCATTTTAAACATAGCAATATTTGATGACATTCCTTTAAATGCTTCAACTAATCTGCTTATATAGCCAACATACATAATAACACTGCCTATTTCAAATAAGCCTCTGATAGCATTCAAACAAACAAAAGCATATATTGTGAAATTAATCCCTTGTGAAATAATTATATCCGGAAATTGCGTGTTACGATAACCGTACCAATATTTTTTGCTGCCATTAATATGAGCCTCTCTCATTTCTTGGTTCAATTTTTCGTATATTTCCAGCATATTAAAAATACGAATATCTTTTCCCATTTGATATCCACCGTAAGCATTGCTAAACTTATTTACATATATCATATTATTCGACATATCTTCTCCAAGTTTTGTAAGCTTCTTAGCGTTCCTCATTGAAATATATATAGAAAGCACCATAAGCGCAACGGCTACTATCGGATAAAAAATTATACCATATATATTTTCCGATTCCGTAATAATAATTTTAAAAAGACTGCTCATAAATGCTATCGATAATATTATATTAATGATATTATCTGTTATGCTCTGAAATGAATACACCATTGACCATATACCGAAACTGTTAATATTTTTTGATTCGTCAATTTTACGGCGATTTTGACGCATCTCTGTGTTTTCAAGATGCTCATAATCAACTGTAAAACCATACATCATAAACATCTGTTTTTCTGCATTTTCAAAACACGACCATCTGTAATTTTTTATCTTTGATAATAATGCTCCAAGTAATAAAATGGTTAAATTTGCAATAATTGTAATGAGAACAAGGATAGTAAGCGTTTTGATATTTTTAGCTCCGGCTATTTCGTTTACTATCTGCGCTGACATATAAATAGTTACATATGGTGCAATGTTATTGAATATTGAATTTAAGATAATAATAGGTATAAGCCATCTTTCTTGTTTTAAGACAAGTTTAAACGCTTCAATATTTGTTAAAACAATTTTATTTTTCATCAACTCCCTCCTTATAATAATGACCTTGGATGTTAAACATATTTGCATACAAACCGTTTTTTCTCATTAATTCATCGTGGCTTCCGCATTCGGCTATATAACCATCTTGCATAAATATAATACGGTCACAAAACCGAGTGGAAGCAAGGCGATGAGAAATGTATATGGATGTCTTTCCATCTGTTAAATCGCAATATTTTTGGTAAAGCTCACTTTCGGCGATAGGGTCAAGTGCCGCTGTCGGCTCGTCCAATATGATAACAGGAGCATCTTTATAAAGTGCCCGAGCCAACACAAGTTTTTGCTTTTCGCCTCCAGATAAATCTATTCCATCATCATATATTCCTTTGACAAGTGTTGTATCAATACCGTTTGGAAGCTTTCTCATTACGTTATTTAGTCCAGCAAGAGATAATGATTTTAATACTTTATCTCTGTCAACATTTTCGCCGCTGCCTGAAACAAACCGTGCGATTGTAACAGGAATTATATTTATTTCTTGAAAAACAACCGCAAATTGAGTATAGTATTTATTGATGTTATAATTTTTAGCGTTTTTACCGTTTATTTTAATGTCGCCTGATGTAGGATAATATAGTCCACAAAGCAATTTCACAAATGTTGTTTTTCCGGCGCCGTTAAGTCCGACAATAGCGAGTTTTTCACCTGCATTAATAGTTAAGCTCATATTATTAATAACCGGTGTATCATTACCTGGATATATATAACTTATATTCTTCATTTCAATACTATAAGGAATTTGGCTTTTATCCGGTAATGGCAATCCTTTACTGTGATTGAATTTGTCTTCAACTTCTAAAAATTTTCTTAGTCTATTTATATCGATACTATACGAAGCAATAGAATTATATTGCCCAATGATTGAAGATAGCCATCCTGAAAATCCTGTGATTGCACCAAAATAAAAAACGAAAGTACCAACGTCTACTTTATTATTCAATAGCATGTAAATCAATATGGCGTATGCAACACCATCGCGTATAAAACGCAATAATCCATCAACAAAGTTCGACAGCATTGTTTTATTCCATGATTTTTTTAACCATCCCATTCGAAGATTTTGATAGTATTGTGTTAATGATTCAAGCCAAGATTTCATTTTATAAATTCTAATATCTTTAGCACGGTCGTAATCTTGGGAAGCATTGAAAAGATATTCGATTCGTCGATCAAGATGAGTCCAATTATCTCTACTTTTATCATTCCATTTACGGACATATGACATCATAAAATAATTAATAGCAGTAGATACGATAAGAAGTACTAAAATCAAGGGGTTTATAAGTATAATTATACTTCCATATGTGAAAATACCGAGCATGTTTATTAAAAAGTCATTAATTGACTCAGCCATATTTTCACCTGCCGCACTTCCACTATAAGTATGGGTTTTCATATCTAATACTTTAGGATTTTCTGTATTTTCATAATCCATAGACTTAAACTTAATATCACATAAATCCTGATACATAATTGAAAATGTATATCGTACTGAATTGAATTTTGCCGATGCACATTCTTGAATAATTCCTGTTATCACTAATATTAATGAATACACAGCTATAACAGAAAGGATTTGAGTATCACTATTCTTATTCATAATTAAATTAATAAGTAATTTCGGATAATAAATAAGAGCTAGTGGTAAAAATACATTAAGTATGATTCTTGGAATAAATGAAAAATAATAACTCTTGTCCCAATTCCATATATTCTTCAACGCAAAAACTGCATTTTGAAAAATAGTGTAATTATTCTGTTTGTCTTCCTTATTTTTTCCTATGATCATCGTTACTTTCAAACCTCAATTCTAAGCTGATTTTCCTTGTTTTTATTCTTATTAAGAATAGGCGATAATTTATAATAGTTTATTAAATGAATGTAAGCTTTTTCGTTGTCTTCATGTTCCTTATATGCCTCATATAAAAAGTAATGCAACTTATACTTGTTCTGCTCTATATTCTTTTCCAATTCTAATCCTAAATCCGCAATATAAACTGATAGCTTTAAAAAATCGTTATCTTTTAAAACTGTAGCAAATATCAAAGCATCGCTAGATGGATAATATGATTTTTCTAAAAGCAGTTTGATTTTTCCCCAAAATCCACTTCATTTTTTAGGCGTTCCTTTTTGTATCTTACAAAAAGGCATATGTAGCCAAAAAATACAATAGTTAAATGCTATTTAGCTATTCTTATTATTCTGCCACTGAAAAATCATCTTTCCCAACACCGCACAACGGACATACCCAATCTTCCGGAATATCTTCAAATGCTGTACCCGGTGCAATACCACTATCAGGATCTCCCGCTTCCGAATCATATTCATATCCGCATACATCACAGATATATTTATTCATGCTTCCACCTCCTTGCTGCTTAAAATCATTCTTATTAATTAACTAACTACGATGATAATTATACAATAATACACCAGATTTTTCCACAATTAATTTCCTACAAAATTTTACATTCTTTCTATAATAAATATACTATATTTGCAATTAGAGTAACAAGGGTAGCTGTAAAATGGTAATTGGATAGGGTATAATGTAAGTCGAATCCGTTTTAAATAAGACTCCCTACACTATACCCTATCCAATTACCATCTAGCAGCCACCATTTATTAATGTGGATGAAAGGATACCTATTTAAGTTCAAGCCTTGTTAAAGCTCTTCGTAGTGCAAACTCTGCTCTGGCCAAATTCAGATTACTATCCTGCGATTTTAATCTTCTCTCTGCTCTAATCCTGGCTTCTTCGGCACGGTTGGTATCTATTTCATGCGGCCACTCCACAACTTCAGCCAAGATTGTGATACTGTCCTGCAATATCTCAATAAAACCAGCATGCAATGCCGCCTTTTTCACTTCATTTTCTTCATGTATGGTAACGACACCAGGCTTTAGGATATTCGTCATTGGAATATGATTCTTATAAATCCCAATTTCACCTTCTGTTGTAGCTAATTCTAAGAAGCGGACATTACCTTCGTAAAAAATTCTGTCAGGTGCTATTATCTTTAAAGTAAAATACATATCTTCCGCCATTATACATTACCTCCTGTCTGCCAATTACCCGTTTACTTTTGCAAGTACATCATCTATGTTTCCTGCATTTAAGAAATAACTCTCCGGAATATCATCATGCTTTCCGTCCAAAATCTCACGAAAACCTCTGATGGTCTCTGCAATCGGAACATATCTGCCTTCTAATCCGGTAAACTGAACTGCAACATAAAATGGCTGTGATAGAAATCTCTGTACTTTTCTGGCCCTTGATACTACCAGTTTATCTTCTTCCGATAATTCATCCATTCCCAATATTGCTATAATATCTTGTAATTCCTTATATCTCTGTAAGATTTCAACTACACCTCTAGCTACTTCATAATGCTCATTTCCTACAATACGGGGATCTAAAATCCTTGATGTAGATTCTAACGGATCCACTGCCGGATAAATTCCAAGCTCTACAATTGAACGCGATAATACGGTGGTTGCATCTAAGTGTGCAAAAGTCGCCGCCGGTGCAGGATCTGTCAAATCATCTGCCGGTACATATACAGCTTGAACCGATGTGATAGAACCATTTTTAGTAGAGGTAATACGCTCCTGCAAGGCACCCATTTCCGTCTGTAAAGTAGGCTGATAGCCAACTGCCGACGGCATCCGTCCAAGCAGTGCCGATACTTCCGAACCTGCCTGTGTAAATCGAAATATGTTATCTATAAAAAGCAGTACATCTTTTCCGCCTTCATCCCGAAAGTATTCGGCCATCGTTAAACCGGTCAGTCCTACTCTCAATCTGGCACCCGGCGGTTCATTCATCTGACCGAATACCATGGTTGTTTTATTGATTACACCGGATTCCATCATCTCATAATAAAGATCGTTTCCTTCTCTTGTACGTTCTCCAACTCCTGTAAATACAGAGTATCCTCCATGTTCCGTGGCAATATTCCGAATCAGTTCCTGAATCAACACTGTCTTACCTACGCCTGCTCCTCCGAGAAGTCCGATTTTACCGCCTTTTTGATAAGGGCATAATAAATCAACTACTTTAATTCCCGTCTCTAATACTTCCGCAGATGTAGACTGCTCCTCAAACAAAGGAGCTTTTCTATGGATTGGCATAAATTTCTGGGCATCCGGTTTTGGCTTGTTGTCAATTGGTTCACCTAATACATTAAACATGCGGCCCAGTGTATTTTCACCAACAGGCACCGTAATCGGTGCACCGGTTGCCTCCGCCTTCATCCCTCTGACTAATCCGTCCGTTGGTCCCATTGCGAGACATCTCACCGTATTATCTCCAAGATGTCCCGATACTTCTGCCACCAGTTTTTCATCTGCTTTATATATATTTATGGCTTCATTAATTTCAGGAAGGCTGCCCTCGCTAAATCTAATGTCTAAAACCGCACCAATAACCTGTGTTATAATACCTTTATTGGTATCCGCCATTCTCTCATCTCCTTCCTTTTATGCCTGTGCGGCTTCCGCACCTGCAATAATCTCAGTTAGCTCATTAGTAATCGCACTCTGTCTGGCTTGATTATACTTAAGTTCAAGTTCATCAATCAACTCATCCGCATTATTTGTCGCGGAATCCATTGCCGTCATTCTGGCTCCGTTTTCACTCGCCGCCGCTTCCATCAACGCACCATAAATCAGACTGCAGATATATTTGGGAATAATCAAGTCCAATGCCTCTTCTTCTTTTGGCTCAAAATTCATTGGAATAACAGCACTTTGTTGTGATTTTAAATGCTCATTTATTTCTACCGGTAATAACTTGACCATCTTTGGCGTCTGACTGACGGTATTTTTAAACTGTGTATATGCCAAATAGATCTCACCAATCTCGCCGTTTTCAAATGCCTGCAGCACTTCTGTTCCAATCACTTTGGCATCTTGATATATTGGCTGATTCAATACTTCAGAGAAATCTTTTTTCCCTTCATAACCTTTTTTCAGAAGACTGTCCCGCCCTTTACTTCCAACTGTATATAGCAAGATATCTTCAGGCTTAAAGCTGTCATCGGCGGTCACAAGCTTCACAACATTAGAATTATATCCACCTGCAAGTCCTCTATTTGAAGTAATTAATATAATTGCTTTTTTTACGGACCCAGAGGTATCTAAATATCTATGATTAATATTTTCTGTGCGGGCTAATATGGAGGAAACAGTTGCATACATATAATCAAAATATGGCTTGGTGCTTTCTGCCTTCACTCTTGCCTTTTGAAACTTAACTGTCGAAACTAACTTCATCGCTTTTGTTATCTGTCCTGTGCTTTGTATACTTGCCTTACGTCTGGCAATATCTCTCATGGAAGACATTCACGCTCACCTCTTTCATCAATACTAAGTCTATTCTGGCTGTCTATCTAAACTGTTCTTTAAATTCCTCGATTGCTTTTATCAGATTGACTTCCACTTCCTCATTTAAATCCTTAGACGCTTTAATAACTGCCGGAATGTCCGGATATTTCGTCTTAATAAATTCAAATAATTCATCTTCAAATCTGGCAATCTGATTCACTTCTATATCTAATAAATATTTTTTCGTTACCGCATAGATAATGATAACCTGATACTGGGCAGGCACAGGTTTGTATTGCGGCTGCTTTAACAGCTCTTTGATCCGTTCTCCTTGTGCCAGTTTTTCCTTGGTATCTGCATCTAATTCTGAACCGAATTGTGCAAACGAAGCTAACTCTCTGTATTGTGCCAGTTCAACACGGATCGGTGCCGCTATTTTCTTAATCGCTTTAATCTGAGCGGCTCCACCTACACGAGATACGCTAAGTCCGGCATTTATGGCCGGCCTGAATCCTGAATTGAACATTTCTGTCTCAAGATAAATCTGACCGTCTGTAATAGAAATAACATTGGTTGGAATATAAGCCGAAACATCTCCGGCTTGAGTCTCAATAATCGGTAATGCTGTCAAAGACCCTCCACCTAACGCATCAGATAATTTAGCTGCCCTTTCCAACAATCTCGAGTGTAAGTAAAATACATCCCCGGGATAAGCCTCACGGCCCGGCGGACGGCGAAGCAATAACGACAGTGTCCGGTATGCCGCCGCATGTTTACTCAAATCATCATATATTACCAATACATCTTTCCCTTGTTCCATCCACTCTTCACCAATGGTACATCCTGCATATGGTGCGATATATTGTAAAGGTGCTAATTCACTGGCAGTAGAAGCCACAACTGTTGTGTAGTCCATCGCACCATGTTCTTCTAAAGTTTTTACAATTGAAGCAACCGTCGATGATTTTTGACCGATTGCTACATAGATGCATAATACATCCTGTCCTTTTTGATTAATAATGGTATCGACAGCGATCGCGGTCTTGCCGGTCTGACGGTCACCTATGATAAGCTCTCTCTGCCCTCTTCCAATCGGAATCATTGCATCAATTGCTTTGATACCCGTTTGTAATGGTGTGTCTACAGATTTTCTGGAAATCACCCCGGATGCTACTCTTTCCACCGGACGATGTCTATCTGTTTCTATTGGTCCTTTTCCATCAATCGGCTGGCCTAATGCATTGACAACACGTCCCAGCATTGCATCTCCAACCGGTACTTCAACCACTCTGCCGGTGGTCTTTACTATATCACCTTCACTGACTTTATCAGCATCACCAAGTAACACGGCACCTACATTGTCTTCTTCAAGATTAAGTACCATACCATATACCTCATCTGGAAATTCTAACAATTCACCCTGCATTGCATTTTCCAGGCCATGTATTCGTGCGATTCCGTCGGCTGTCTGAATAACATTCCCAACATCAGTCACTTCTAAAATTGCAGAGTATTTTTTAATCTGCTCTTTAATTACTGAACTAATTTCCTCCGGTCTTAAACTCATGGAGTGAATCCTCCTTTATAATCAATCTACTTACATGTAGTATTTTGAATCTTCTAATTCATTTCACAAGGTGCAGACTGCCGGATATAGAACTAAGTTTACCCTTTATACTGCTGTCCACCACCCTGTCATTTACCCTTATCACCATTCCGCCGATTAAACTTGGATCAACTTGATACTTCATCTCAAATTCTACATACTTCGTCGTCGATAATAGCTTATCCTTAATCGCTTTCATCTGGCTTCCTGTCAATTCTACGGCTGTAATCACATATGCAATTCCGATATTTTTATATTCCTTGATTCGGTTTAGTAAATATTCTAATATATCCGATAAATCTTTCGTTCTGTTTTTATTCACTGCCAGCACTAAAAAACCAACCATATCCGGTGAGACCCTGTCGGTGAAAATATCCTCTATCAACTTCACCTTGTCCGCTCTGCTGATTTTAGGATGATTCAATAGTCTGATAAACTGCTCTTCATTGTGAAGAATGGATAAGATTATCTTTGTTTCTTCAAATATCCGGTCTACCGATTCACTCTCCAGCGCAGTATCAAATAAACCATCACCATACGTCTTTGATACTAACTTAGCCATGTCTCATCACCTATATCCTTTAATGTATCATCAATCAGCTTACTTTGCATCTCTTCCGTAACTGATACCGCCGCAACTTTGCCGGCCATTAATGTGGCTACATCGATTATCTCTTTCTTAATCTCATCAGCTGCCTTTTTTCGTTCCAAATCAACCTGGTTGATACCACGTCTTACAATCTTGGCTGCTTCTTTTTTCGCTTCTTTGATAATAGCTTCTTCATTATTTAATGCTTTTTTTCTAGACTCACTTAACAGCAGTTCAATTTCCTTCTGGGCTGCCTGTAATTTAGCCTCATATTCTGCTTTAATCGCATAGGCTTCTTCTTTCTGCTGCTTGGCATCTTCTATATCACCGGCTACTTTATCCTGTCTCTTTTTCAGAAACGCTCTGACCGGATTAAATAAGATATAAGAAAGCAGTATAAATAAGATAAATATATTAACCGCTAATATTGCTGTATCAAAAAGTAATTGTGCGTCAAGACCAAATAGCCTTTCCCAAACTTCCAAAGTTTTGCCTCCTCTCCTATTCGTTAGGATATGCTCTTATAGGATATTGTCTTAACTAAAAGGCTTAACAAACATTAAGATAATTGCAACAGCAAACCCATAAAGACCTGTTGTCTCTGCAACTGCCTGTCCTAATAACATTGTTGATATAATTTCTGATCTTGCACCCGGATTACGGCCTACTGCTGCACACGCCTGTCCTGCTGCATTTCCCTGACCGATACCGGGTCCGATACCTGCAATCATTGCTAAACCTGCCCCAATTGCTGACATTGCATAAATAAATTCTGTTCCACTTACGTTCATTTCTAATTCCTCCTTATAATAAAAAATATTTAATCTTCAATCTTATCGCTAATATATACCATCGTTAACATACAAAATACATAGGTTTGGATACACCCCGAAAATATATCAAAATATATATGCAATACGGCCGGCATCCCCATGGTAACTAAAGTCGGAAGCAGCCCATATATCAGCCCCATTAACACTGTTCCTGATAGGATGTTCCCAAACAGACGTAATGACAGGGACAACGGTGTTGCTATTTCACCAATTAAATTGATTGGAAACAACAATGGAAACGGCTTGAATAAACCAGTAATAAGTCCAAACTTCTGCTTTTTAAAGCCATTATAATTAATTAATATAAAAGTCAATAAACCAAGAGGCAGTGTCACCCCATAATCTGCCGTAGGCGGCCTAAGTCCAAAGAGACCTGATATATTACTGATAAGAATAAATATAAAGACTGCACTTATATAGTTACGAAATCTCTTCCCGTTCTTCCCCATACTTGAATTTACCATACCATCCAGGGAATTTACAATCAATTCAACTACATTTTGAAAACCTTTTGGCTTATCTGTTATAACAGCTTTATTGATACATCGTCTGGCTATCAGGGCAAATATTATAATTACCGCCGAGACGACAATTAGACTAATATGGGTCGTTGTTATATGAAGCTTCTGTCCAAATAATTCAAACTCTCCAAAACTATGGATCATAAAATCTGCTTCTTTATCTCCCACCCTATCACCTCTTTTCCTTCTTAATGAATTTGCCGCTTATTAGTTTATGGGTCAAAGGCTGTGCATATGCAGAAATTTTCAATGAAAAAATACCCACAATCATTGCCAATAAATCTCCAATTTTAAATACATACAAGATTGCCAGAGCCGCTATTAATACAGCAAGTCTTATCGCATATGCTTTCCCCATCTTCTTTAATGCTTCATGCTCATGCAGTCCATAAGCTGACTCTAAAGTATGATGCATGCTCCAGGCGCACAGACAGGCTAAAATGATACCAATAATAAAACCAGCCAACAACTTTAATCTGTCTTCTGTTAAAAAGATAATGAGCGCCATTCCTATTATTCCATATAACAGGTTCCCTATCAGTAATTCCAATAAAGTGGGGTTAATGTTTTTTTCTTTCATTATGATTATCCTCCCCTTTATTCGGTTTTATTACTTTTTGCACCCGGCCGGTAATTTTGGTATTCTCATTTTGATTCATATTTTTTGAATCCATCCGCACATTAGACATAATCATTACATAGGTATTTCTGGCACCGGCCAATATCCCAAGTATTAAAAAAATAATTGTGAAATATCTGGCATTCAGTTTTTTATCTAATATAATTCCAATTGCGACACATAAAAATATAGGCACCATCATACTGATTCCTACCTGGGTAATCATCGCTAATCCTCTTGCAATACCTTTATTCTTACTCAATGTCCTGCCTCCGAAGTCATAAACAAATACATTAACTATAATACCATTTTTAAACAATTAAGTCTACAACGAAAACCATAGATTAGATAATAATTTGGTGGCCAAAGCAATCTGCCCAATTATAACTTAATTTTGATTTCTCTATTTGTATTTTCATACTTTATATATGCCACGCCTGCCGCTTCTAACATCTTCTTTGAGGCAATCACAGATGGGGTATCTGCATATTTATCGCTGTCATAAACCAATGTTTTAATACCACTTTGAATAATTGCTTTTGCACATTCATTACAAGGAAATAAGGTGACATACATTTTACATCCGTCTAAACTTCCGCCGCGATAATTTAAGATTGCATTCAACTCACTATGGGTGGAATAAAAATATTTATTCGTTAACGGATCATTACTTTCTCTATTCCACGGAAATTCATCATCAGAACATCCGATTGGAAAGCCATTATAACCCATAGACAATATTTTGTTAGCTGAACTGACTATACAGGCTCCAACCTGTGTTCCCGGATCCTTTGAACGCATGGCTGACAGATATGCCACTCCCATAAAGTATTCATCCCATGATATATAGTTGTTTCTTTTTTCGCTCATTTTTACTCCATTCTGCCGGGCTAAATGTATTATCTACACTTACTTTTCCTTTCCCTGACCAAGAACCATACTGTTTTTTCTATCCTCATCAAAATCATCCGTTGTCTTCGCAAAAAAATCCTGCATTTCTTCCGTATAATTTGGCGGCACATATGATGTAGAAATAGGTCTTAAACTATCTCAACGTATTCATCGTTTGATAAACTGCAAAAAAAGTTTAAGAATGATTGGAAGCTTTTAATCATTCTCAAACTTATTCAATATCTATTTTGTACCAAATATTCTATCACCTGCATCACCTAAACCTGGAACAATATAGCTGTGATCATTTAGCCTCTCATCTAAACTGCCAATATATATGTCAATATCCGGATGTTCTTCCTGCATCTTTTTAACACCTTCCGGCGCTGCAATAATACATATAAATCTAATACTTTTAACACCTTTATCTTTTAACATCTGTATCGCTGCCGCAGAAGATCCGCCTGTTGCTAACATTGGATCTACTACAAAGACTTCTCTTTGATCGCAGTCCTCCGGAAGCTTACAATAATATTCAACCGGTAAAATTGTAACCGGATCCCTATACAGACCAATATGCCCTACCTTTGCCGCCGGAATTAATGACAGCATTCCGTCTACCATGCCAAGACCTGCTCTAAGAATTGGTACAATGGCTAACTTCTTTCCTTTTAATTCTTTGGCTACAGTTCTGCAAATAGGGGTATCAATCTCTACATCCCTTAACTCTAAATCTCTTGTCGCTTCATAGGTCATTAACATCGCAATTTCACTTATCAATTGCCTGAAATCTTTTGAACCTGTCTCTGTTCTTCTGATAATACCTATTTTATGCTGTATCATTGGATGGTCCATTATAAAAACTTTTGACATTTTTATTCCCATGCATATCGCAAGTGACTTGCGATACTTCGTATAGTAGAAATTTGAACTTCGTTCAAATCGTTGAAAGATATAAACACTGCATGGCTCCTTTTCTAAAATTTTCTTTCAACCTAGCGCGAAACTTTGATTCACACTTTTCCTCTTAGTTTCGTTGTATTATTAATCTTCTATTGCTTGTACCCTTCGGATATGCCTTTCCCCGTTAGAAAATTCGGTATCTAAAAAGGTGTCTACGATCTTGACTGCCAGTCCGGCACCCACAACTCCGCCTCCGAGCGCTAGGACATTCGCATCATTATGAAGCCTTGTTGCTTCTGCACTAAAACAATCGCTGCATACTGCACATCGTATCCCTTTTATTCGATTTGCCGCCATAGAGATACCAAGCCCCGTTGTACATACCAGAATACCTTTATCACATTCTTCACTTACAACTGCTTTGGCAACTGCTTTTCCATAAACCGGATAATCACATGATTCAGTCGAATAGCAGCCATAATCCTTATATGCCAATCCTTTTTCATCAAGATGCTTCATAATCTGTTGCTTTAAATCATAACCTCCATGATCGCTTCCTATTGCTATCATTTGTTATCCTCCTTAAATAATTTATAAATCACTTTCGCAATAACCTGCTCCATATCGTCATAAAACTCTCCATATGTCTGCAAATCACCGCCATAAGGATTTCCAATATCTCCAACTTCATCAATAAATTCTTTTAATGTATATACATTAACTGCTTCTAAAAAATCTTCATATATCGCTGCTTTGGACTTTTCACCCATCACCAATACTAATACATCTTCAGCAAAGTCTTCTGCTTTCAGCTGTTTTGTTTTGTGATTTTCTAAATGAATATCTCTGCTCTTTGCTACTGCAACTGCCTTGGGGTTCGCCGGTTCAGGAAATAAAACGATCAATCCTCTGGATTCTGCCTTAATCTCCCTGCCAAATGTATCTCTGTTAAATATAGCAGCTGCCACAGGGCCTCTGCATGTATCGGTTCTGCATACAAATAATACTTTTTTGTAACTTAACATAACTCTACCACCTTCCGCTGTCAACTATCGTATCTTTTCTATATGATACCCAGCCGCTTTGCTTAGTCTGTTCATAATTGCAGTCCCTAATTGTTTTGTATTGAAAGCTTCGCAAAAAATATAATCAACTTTCATTTCATCAAAATCCCTTAAAACCCCATATAGATTATTTGCAATTGTATCCTCTTCACATCGATTTCCAATAGATACAATATGTCCGGTAAGATAAAGTGCTTTTGTCTCATCTGCTGTTATTATCCCCACTTTGTATCCTTTTTCTACTTTCTCCTGCGCCAGCTTATTGATAAATTCCGCTACTTTATCAGGCTTCCCTTCATATATGCTAAGCTGTGCTTTTGGCGCATAATGCCTGTATTTCATTCCCGGAGCCTTGGGTTGGCTGTCCTCTCTGGGTTTTTCAAATATAGCCTGGTCTATGTCTACCATCCCAACCACTTGCTCTAACATCTCTTTATTGATTGACCCCGGTCTGAGTATCATAGGCGGATCCACTGTTACATCAACGATTGTTGACTCTATTCCTATTCCCACCTTACCCCCATCGATAATCATATCTACTTTCCCCTCCAGATCTTCTATAACGTGCTTTACTTCTGTTGGGCTTGGCCTTCCGGAAGTATTTGCGCTGGGAGCTGCAATACAGATATTAGAATGTCTTAGTAATTCTAAAGCTATCACATCATTAGGCATTCTAACCGCCACAGTATCCAAATTCCCTGTTACTGCTTTCGGTACTCTGTCTGATTTATTAAAAATCATGGTAAGCGGTCCCGGCCAAAATGCCTCTATCAGCTTTTTGGCTGAGCGGGGTACCTCAGCAGTCAATGTTTCTAATTGTTCTACAGCGGCAATATGAATAATAAGTGGATTATCTGAAGGTCTTCCCTTTGCTTCATATATATGTGCTGCCGCATTCGCATCTAATCCGTCTGCGCCCAGACCATACACTGTTTCCGTTGGAAAGGCTACCATTTTCCCTTCTCTAAGAAGCTGCGATGCTTCCTCTATAATTTCCATATCGATCTGTTTTCTGTCCAAAGATTTAACAATTGTTTTCATAGATCTTTTGTACATCTCCTTCGTTATAATAAATTATAACATTTAATAATATGTTTTTCAATCCTAGCAGTTATTTTGCTAAATATTCTGTAATCCCGTTTAGAATTGATTCTGCCACTTTACTTTGGTAGTCATCGGATTCCAGTTTTGTGGCTTCATCCCAATTGCTTAGGAATCCACATTCGACAATCACGGAAGGACATTCTGTATGTAAAAGCATATAATAATTTGTATTTGATTTCGCCTTTTTTGTGTTCGTTGGATCTAATGTAGTGATCAAACTTGACTGCATGATTTCAGCCAGCTCTTTTCCGCCATCCGATTTGGAGTAGTAAAATACCTGCGCTCCCTTAACTGATTCGGATGAAAAACTATTTTGATGAATACTTACTACTAAAGTTGCATTAGATTCACTGATTAGCTTACATCTTGCTCTCATATCAGCCGCTTTCTTATTTGAATCTGTTTCTTGATATAATCCCATGTCTTCTTCTCTGGTCATCACTACTGTAATCCCTTGGGCTTCGAGCAGGCTTTTTGTTTTTTTCGCTATGCTTAAATTAATATTTTTCTCCAATTCTTTTGTTACTGAGACCTTTCCTGGATCTCTTCCTCCATGGCCGGCATCAATAACCACAACGACATTTTCTTTTTCTATAGCATTAGATGCTGTTAAGTCAGTTACATTTATTGATATTATGTAAACTACACCCAACAGCATCAATCCCATAATTAATTCTATTTTTCTGCTAGTCTTCATACTTTATACATTTTCCTCATTTACTGGTTTCTGGTAAAGTATATGCAAAAAGACTATATATTATATCTATTCTGTTAAACCGCAGACTCGGTTTTGTGATTCATTGCATCTAAATAATTACTAAGCTCCGCAAATTGTTCTAAAGTCAATGTTTCACCTCTGACATTTTCCAGAACTCCTAACTGCCTAATTGCATCTAAAATTTGCTCTTTAGAATAATTGATTTCTGTAGAATTTTTAAGACCATTTTGGAGCGTCTTTCTTCTCTGATTAAAAGAGGCTCTGATTATTTGAAACAATAAAGCTTCATTATTTACCGCAACAGTCGGAGCAGTATGTTTTGTCAGTCGGATAACTGCCGAACCTACTTTTGGTCTTGGCAAAAAGCAATTAGGCGGCACATATGCCATGATTTCCGGCTTAGCGTAATACTGTACAGCTAACGATAATGCTCCATAGTCTTTTGTGCCCGGTCCAACCTGCATTCTGTCGGCTACTTCTTTTTGAACCATAATCGTAATGCTTTCAATCGGAACATGACTTTCAAACAACCCCATAATAATAGGGGTTGTTATATAATAGGGTAGATTGGCAACCACTTTAATTGGTTTCCCATAATTATTCTCTTCCACAAGCCGTTTCAAATCTAATTTTAAGATATCATGATTTAAAACTGAAACATTATCATATTCTGACAGTGTATCGTTTAAAATAGGGATTAAGGCTTTATCAATCTCAACAGCGATTACCTCTTTTGCTTTTTCGCATAGATATTGCGTCATTGTACCGATACCGGGACCTATTTCCAGAACCACATCTTCTTTAGTAATCCCTGCCGAATCAACAATTTTATCCAGTATATGAGGATCAACTAAAAAATTTTGACCATATTTTTTTTGAAATGCAAAATTATATTTTTGAAGTATTTCGATTGTATTCGATGGAATTCCCAAAGCCGCCATTTTATCCTCCTATAATTTTAGTGACTAACAAGGCCACTTTGACAATGTTTATTCAAGTTGATTTATTTCAAATAATTTCTTAGCATTTTTACTTGTAGCTGAGATTACTTCCCTTGGTTTAATTCCTTTTATATTAGCAATCTCATTTACCACATAAGTCAGATTCAGAGATGTATTTCTCTGCCCTCTGTTAGGTTCGGGAGACATATAAGGGCAGTCTGTTTCAATCACCATTTTTTCCAGTGGCATATAAGCGACGACCTCTTTTAGTTTTTTACTATTTTTAAATGTGATTACACCGCCTATCCCAATATATAATCCCATATTTAAAAATTCTTTCGCCATATCTGTTCCATAAGAAAAACAATGGATAACGCCACCGATATCTCCGGCTTTATGTGATTTTAGAATCTCTAAAGTATCTGCCGCCGCATCCCGGCTATGAATACTCATTGGCAACTCGCTTTCTTTCGCCAATTCAATCTGCTTTTCAAACCACTCTTTTTGATTTGACTTCCCCTGATCATTTTTACACCAATAATAGTCCAGACCAATTTCACCGATCGCAACTATCTTTGGGGTAAATACTCTTTTCTTCACCCATTCAAAATCCTCTTCAGTTATCTTGTCAACATTGTTCGGATGAAATCCCAGTGCTCCATATACAAGCGGAAATCTCTTAATCATACCTAAAGTCTCTTTATTACCGGCTAAATCTGTACCTACATTCACTATATATTCAATCCCTCTGGATTCCATAGAGTCTAATAATGATTCCCTGTCTTCATCAAACGCTTCATCATCATAGTGTGCGTGGCTGTCAAATATCATATCAATTTCCCCTTTCTTCTGCTAATGCAATTGGGCAATCGAAATTGCCGGTCGTTACTTGGTTTATATGTTATTTTATATTGTACCCTATAATGACCGGCAATTCAAATATTATTTAGCAAATCTCGGATCCGGCGATTATATCCTTGTCTATCTTTAGCACAGATAGGTTTCCTTCTTCATCTCCTGCCGCCAAAATCATTCCTTCTGACAGGATGCCGCATAACTTAACAGGCTTTAAGTTAGTGATTACCGCGACTTTTTTCCCGATTAATTCTTCCGGTTTATAGTGAAGTGCAATTCCGGAAACGATTTGTCTTACTTCATTTCCTACCCTGATTTTAGAAACCAATAGTTTCTTTGCCTTTTTTACTGGTTCACATTCTAAAATTTCTCCTACCTTGATTTGAATTTTGTCAAAATCATCAATTGAGATTTCTTCTTTTGCAGGAACTTCCGGATACTTAACTTTATCATTCTGACTATCTGCCTTTAATTTATCTGCTTTTTCCAATACTTCCTTTACATCAAGTCGGGCAAACAGAATTTCCGGCTGATCCGTCACTTTATTACCGGATGGATATAAACCATAATGCTCCATTTCGTCCAGAGTTCTGGATGAAGTATTTAGCTGCTTTAAGATTTTACCTGCAGTTTCCGGCATAAATGACTCTAATAAACTTGCTCCGATTGTGATACACTCTGTTAAATGATACAGAACAGTTTCCAGACGCGGCTTTGACGCTTCCTCTTTTGCCAATACCCAGGGCATTGTTTCATCGATGTATTTATTGCATCTTTTAAATAATGCAAAAATATCGGTAATCGCATCTGATACTCTTAAATTATCCATTTTAACAATTACTTTCTTCGGCGTCTCAAGTGCAAGTGCAATTAAGTCCTTGTCTATATCCTCAATAATTCCTGCATTATTGACAATTCCATTAAAATATTTATTGGACATTGAAATTGTCCGATTTACTAAATTTCCCATTGTATTCGCTAAATCTGAATTAATTCTTTCCACTGCCAATTCCCAGGTAATGATTCCGTCATTCTCAAACGGTATCTCATGTAGTACAAAATATCTGACGGCATCGACGCCGAAAACGCTTACCAAATCATCCGCATATATTACATTACCTTTGGATTTGCTCATCTTCCCATCATTTTGCAATAACCATGGATGTCCGAAAATCTGTTTTGGCAGCGGTAGATCCAAAGCCATTAACATAATCGGCCAGTAGATTGTATGAAACCTTAATATATCCTTACCAATCAGATGTAAATCGGCGGGCCAATATTTATTGAATAAATCATCACTGTCCCCATCCTGGTCATACCCCAGTCCTGTAATATAGTTTGATAATGCATCAATCCATACATAAATGATATGTTTATCATCAAAATCTACCGGAATGCCCCATTTAAATGATGTCCTTGAAACACACAGGTCTTGGACTCCGGGCAATAAAAAATTGTTCATCATCTCATTTTTTCTGGACTCCGGCTGGATGAATTCCGGATGAGCATTAATATGCTCAATTAACCGGTCAGCATATTTACTTAACTTAAAGAAATAAGCTTCCTCTTTCGCACTCTGCACTTCTCTTCCACAGTCCGGGCATTTCCCATCTACCAACTGGCTGGCTGTAAAAAAGGATTCACATGGAGTACAATACATACCTTCATAATACCCCTTATAGATATCGCCTTGGTCATAAAGCTTTTTAAATATCTTCTGTACTTGTTTTTCATGGTATTCATCCGTCGTTCTGATAAACTTATCATAAGATGAATTCATCAAATCCCAAATCTCCGCGATTTGATTAGCTACACCATCCACATATTCTTTTGGTGAGATTCCCAACTCTTCTGACTTGGTTTCAATTTTTTGCCCATGTTCATCTGTTCCTGTCTGGAATCTGACGTCATATCCCTGACTTCTCTTAAAACGGCAGATACTGTCCGCCAATACAACCTCATATGTGTTTCCAATATGAGGCTTACTGGAAGTATAGGTAATTGCTGTTGTTAAATAATAAGGTTTTTTCATATTATCAATCCTTTCTGATTTTTTTGCTTGTAAGATAAAAAAAGCCTTCATCTTTAATACAAGCACTCTTGTATTAAAGACGAAAGCATCGTTTCGTGTTACCACTTTAATTCATGTGTACCTCACGATACACATCTCATCAACTGCATATAACAGTCTATCGCTATAACGGGCGAAACCGTCTTAACCTAAATGTTGATCACAATTCAGTCAGAAGCTCCAAGACCATCTTCAATAATTTCTTTTGCATCCCATTTTCAGCTTCCTGGGCTCTCTTTGTACAAATCCATTATTTACTCTTCTCTTCACTGCCTTTATATATTTAATGTATGTGTATTAGTTTAGCTTTTTTGGATTGGTTTGTCAAGTAGTCAATTTCTCCATCATCTCAAGCCCATTAGCGTCGGCCTCACTGAACCGCCGGACACAGTCAGCCATACGAGCGCGTACTTCGGAGTTTGCAAAGAGCTCCGGGTTGATTGGGTCTCCAATTTCGCTGCCATATCCTTTAACATCATGCCCGCCCATGATCTCATTAGTATAATAAAAATGATCTTCTAACGCCTGCAAGTCTTCTTTTAATTCGGGGAAATATTCCTTTGCCTGCCGGATGAAATTCATTACATAATAACGGCGTTCAGCCATGTCGCACCATGTGCTTTCATGGAATCCGCATATGATTTTCCACGCATTCTCGTTGTTTATCTCTTCATTTACTATACCACCGCCGGTACCACCCGGAACAATGCCGGTGCGCTTTACCTCAGCGATCATTTCTGTCGTGTTCATACGTAAAAAGGCTTCCCATTCTAAATAATATCGGCGTTTCTCTCCGCGGATGTTCACCTCAAGGCAGTCGCGGATTCGGCGGAACCCTTCGCGGTATATATCTATAAGCGATAATGATTTTTCTCGTTTGCCGGCAATGAACAGCGAAGTCTTGTTGTTATACCAACCCGTAATCTCCTCTATTTTGGGCTGTGCGTTATTTTCCATATCCATGAAATAAGGGGAATAATAATATATCACAAGAACATTCCCATTGTCTTTATAACCTATAACGATACTTCCCCACCATCGGCTTTCCTGAGGAATAATAACCGGTTGTTCAAGGGTGCAAAGTGCGTATTTTATTGCTTCCTTCATGTCCGGCTCGCTCATATAATCGTCTTTTTCAGGATTGGCGTAAAATGTATGGTGTGACGAAAAACCAGCTGTTTTCCATAAAAAATCCATTCCTTCCGGTGAAAACAAACACGCAGGTTCCATGGCGTGGCCGGTCATAATATCTGCGATTGTATAACCTCTGTCTTTGCACCAGTCACCTTCATAGATAAAACCATATCCCTGACCGGAATAATCTAAAAAATGCGAAAATTCGTTTCCAAACGCCGCATACGCGGGACCGTAATGTTTTATTCCGGGAGGAATGGCGGTACTCTTATCAGGCAAAATGAATGCTTCGGGTAAAGTTTTCAAGTTTAGTTGCTTTGCATTTTCCATTACATTTGCAATTTCCGGCTTTTTGGGGGAATAACTTCCCGGTGTTATTTGATTTGGCTTTTTAATTGGTTCACTCATTTTGATACACTCCTTTTCATTTTGGTTTACCCTCAGTCTATCAAAAAAAATAAGTTCCGTCTTATCATTTTGTATCGATTTTAATAGGACAATACAACTTTATACTTAAATTATCATAGCTTATTTTGGCATCATAAACCGCGAAAATTCCTTTTTTATCAGCAATCATGCCGTTGTCCCGTGCAAAAGATAATAAAAGGTCAGCATACCGGTCATAATCACCCATAACAGTACTTACTAATACGAGATAATTATTTTGATCTGTAGTAATTCTCATGATGTTTTCGTTTCCCATGAGTGGCAGTTCGGAGTTGATTCGGATGCCGCAAACATAAGAATTTAACTCCTTACGCAGATATAATTCCCTTGATGTTTTAACAATATACGGATAATGCACCATCAAATAATCAACCACTGTTTGAGATGCTATTTTTTCTGCGTTATATCCTTTGTCTTTCGCTGCAATAAAATGCAGTCCAGGGTTATTTATCAAAGTGATTTTTGTTTCTTCGCTCCGTTTTTGAATCGGGAGATGCAACTTGAGTTTCGTTATCTTGTTATTTTTTAATATGTATTCTTCATAATATGACTCGTTTGTATACTCAAACATACTATTTTGTAACCATTCGGAATATAAGTAATCCCATGCGGCGTTAATTTTCTGCCCATCATTCCGGACGAGTGATGTAGCAAACATAGCGGTGATACAAGGGACTTCATATGTTGTTTCAAAGCCATATGATTTTAGCAAATGACAATCTGCATCCATATCCGACAGATATAATTCATAACAGAATTTATTGCCTTCCTGCTTTCCATTTTTGCCGAAAATCCGACCGTTATAATTCGGGACCGCTTTTATAAAAGTGTTAACTGAAACATCTTCAATATCAATTAGACTTGAGTGGTAAAACAGAACACGAAATGTGCGAGGAATGGTTTCAGTGGACACAGTTACCGATTGTAATGGTTCTCCATAAAACGGCGGGAAGAAATAATAGTAATCTCCGTCTTTATATTCTGTCGGCGTCATACCAAGCATTTGCTTAATTGACCGACACAACGATTGATGTGAGGAATATCCGCATCGCATGGCAATGTCAGTAAAAGTAAAATCAGATGTTTTTATAAGCGCCAAAGCGTTTGACAATCGCCGCTTACGGATGTACTCTTTAACAGAATGGCCAGTCAGATTATAAAAGCCTCGATAAAGTTTTGCATGAGAAACATATCCAGCATGGGATAGTAATTCGACGTCTAACTTGGAAGACATATTATCCTCAATGTGCTGGACGAGGCGGTTCATATACTCGTTTTTTAATAGATCCTCATACATTACAGTGTGCCTTTCCTCATTTGATTTTTTATATTATATATCAAGAAAATGCTTAAATCAACTTACTTCGCACGGCATTTACATAACCGCATTTACATAACTGAGTATAATATGATTTTTGTATCTGATATTTTAGAGGATATTAAATGAAAGCAGTTATTCATCTGATACTTCGATAGCACTGTCAAATTGCGTCGTCGACTTTACGGTAGGAGCGTCATCTTGTGTCGTCGGCACTTCAGTCTCGTAAGGCTCACCAACTTTAACTTTTTTTCCGCTTATATCATATTTCGAAAGGTAACGGTTGCGATTATATTTTATTTCATTTTTTATTGCTGTTTCATAGAATTTTGTTACTTTAGAATTCATTAATAAGTTTTAACCTTTTGCGTTTTAAGTTCACTTTCTTCTACATTTTCATTCATTGGAACACAACTGTTAGGAACTCCACAATATAATAATCCGTTGTCCCAGCCCTCTTCTGAAAATAGATATAGCTCTCCGACTTCTAATAGAAAATCATCTTCCATAAGGCTAATATACTTACCATTTTTTGCTATGCCGCCCAACTTCTGAATCTCTACTGCTGTCTCCTGTGTCAATACGCCTTTCATATTCTCTACTACCGTTACAGAGTAGCTGGTTAGAGGTGCACCATCCACATCATCTTCAGGAATCCGATACTCCGTATCTAGTTCTTCTTCCACGTATCCTATAAATACATAATCCGCAAGTCCAACTACTTGTTCCGGAATATTATAATTTATAATACAACAACCAACACTCCATTCTACCGGTAGAACCTTATCTTTTGTTGGTTGCACCACTAGAATTCCTGTAACTACGATAACTCAAATCGTAACACCCGTAATTATGCTAATACATAATTTATTCTTCATTTATATCCACTCCTTCTATTATTCTGTGCCACCTCATATTTTCTACTTAGCAATCCCAAATAACAATGTACTATAATTTATTATACTCATTTTATATTTTGTGTCTATTTCATGAGTGAAACATCCATATATTTAGGCGTATATGCCGTGTTTGCCACTCCCCTTGCTTCTCACTATGACTTTGTAAGTGTTGTTCACAGAACCTGGGAATACATAAACATAGTCTGGCTGCGAGTTTTTCTTAATATTTACTTCCGTTTTCCTTTAACCACTGTCTATGCTTTTTATAATCCGGAATTACTGCCGCAACCTCATCCCAAAACTCAGCGGAATGGTTCATTTCTTTTAAATGCGCCAGTTCATGTACAATAACATAGTCAAGGATTTCTTCCGGCATAAGAATTAACTTCCAGTTGAAGTTTACATTTCCTTTTGTGCTGCAGCTCCCCCATCTTGTCTTTTGTTCCCGTATCGTAATGTGATTTACTTTGACATCCATACGGCTTTCATAATATCTCACCTTTTCTGTTATAATCTCTTTTGCACGTTTTCGATAATATTGTACCGTAACAGCATCGTAGCTTTTTCTATTTTCTGCCACAATATCTTCTTGTTCTTTTCGTTCTGTTATTTGCTTATATTTAGCAACTACCCATCCGGATTTTTCTTCTATAAATTTCTGCACTTCCTCATCTGACAGGTAGTGTGGAATGCGGGCATTAATGGTTAAATCCGGTTTAATCTCAAGACATAATGTTCGCCTTTGGGAACGAACTATATTAATCCGGATTTTTAAATCTGCTTTTTCTAAGGTTAAATGTGTAAGCATAGTTATCCTCTATTTTGCATAGATTACATAATTGTCTTTTCTCGGCTTCGCAGTTGGATACTCATCCAAATGATACCCTAAAATACAATTCCCTATTCCGACACAGCTTTCCCGAATACCCCATTTTTCCTTTAATTCCTTGCCTTCTTTCGTCTCAAAAACTTCTTTTGCACGGTGAATCCAACATGAACTTACGCCAATTGCATGTGCTGCATTCATCAGGTTACCCATAACCAGACTTCCATCTTCGATATATGTGTTTCTGTCACTGTCCGCAAATACTATTATAACTGTAGGGGCCCCGTAAAATGTATCTTTGTCTGTTTCGATAACATCAGCATTTAACTTCGCAACTTTCCTTATTGTCTTTTCATCCTGTAACACAACCATGGTCGCTGATTGCGCATTCATTCCTGAAGGAGCGTTCATTCCAGCTTCTAATATGGCTTCAAGTTGTTCCGGCTTGATTTGATCTGATTTGTATGTTTTAACACTTCTCCTAGTTAATAAATTGTTTAATGCTTCATTCATAATATTTGCCTCCTTCACTTAATTGATTAATAGATACTAATCACTTTATAAGATCATTCATTATTTAGAACAGTTTGCCGCATCAATTGCGATTACTGTGATTAGGCCTAATAATTCATTTTCCTGGCAGTCAATGTCAATGACATAGGTATCTCCCCAGTTAAATGGCTTCTTTTGGATGTTCATAATGATTTTTGAACCTGATATGATATCGTAGTTCCAACCAAGGAAATCCCCTTCGATGCGCCAGTTATTTATGTTAATATCATATAATGATCTCATAAACGTGAATCGTTTCTTAATAGAGCCCATAAACTGTTTTGCAATTATTATATCAAATTGAGGCATAAAGGTAAAAAATTTTTCATGGATACTACCTACTTCATTGCCATATGTATCATATATATAGATTTGATGTCCTATTGCCAGTGCTTTGGCTTTTACAAAATATTTTTCATTCTCATATTCGTCATAAACACTATATGTGTCAGTCCATGAGAAAACACGTTGTTTGATTAGAAGTTTCATGGGATGCCCTTTCTATATATTCATATTTTTTTAGCTTGAAAAATTTTTCGCACTAACAGTGCGATTTTACCCTTACAATTAAAAAACCATAAGTGTTAAAATGTATTATAATTGCATTTTTATTTCTATCACATATATGCTAAATTAATATGCACCCCTGTCTAATATTGAATTTGCTTAATTATTAAAACATCTCATGTTGTTATTCAGTTATATATTTCAATACTATCTTTATTCAAAAACATATCATGTTGTTGTTCATCTATTTTTTTAATTATATACCTTTTAGACATATTATTCAAACATAACTTTTTATATTCACCTCATTATATACTAGGCTGGCTTCATTGTATGTGCCCATTGTATTAGTAGTAGTATTGGAACTGCTCTTTCCCCTGTCTCGTAGTTGGATTACACTATCTGGCTAATATTTGGTATTTTAGCTAGTTCTGTTTGTCTATAGCTTTTCATATGTATTTATTATTTGTATATTGCATCATTATCTTAAAAGTATAGATACTTTTTGTAGTTTAGCAATTATACACTAAAAGCTTACGGTAAATTTGTGAATCACTATCATTTACTTGTATAAATGGAATCGATATAATTAATATATATTATTTGCATCTTGCATAGGGGATAATAATTAAATATCCTATAGTCTATATATGCTACAGGATATTAAATTCAAATACATCTCATGTTATTATTCAACCTACGTGTTGATATAGTGCCTAAAAATAAAGCTGATATTCAAATACATCTCATGTTATTATTCAACATAAAATTCCATTATCATCACATATGGAATAACTGGATTCAAATACATCTCATGTTATTATTCAACACTCCGGCAAAGTATCAAGACGGAAGTAAAATCCTAATTCAAATACATCTCATGTTATTATTCAACTTACTAGACATGGCCAAGGAAGCGGTAATGCATATCAATTCAAATACATCTCATGTTATTATTCAACTTTTGTATCGCTTTGACTTAAAATATCTATAATTTCATTCAAATACATCTCATGTTATTATTCAACGAATTAACTAAAAATAGAGATTACCTAGAAGAAGCATTCAAATACATCTCATGTTATTATTCAACACAATATTGCAAACGATAGCATCATCCGGCATTAATTCAAATACATCTCATGTTATTATTCAACATTAAGCAAACCATTTTTATATCGATTCATCCTGTATTCAAATACATCTCATGTTATTATTCAACAGGGCAAGTAGAGCTAGAAGACATAATTTGAAAGATTCAAATACATCTCATGTTATTATTCAACGAATCGACATAACCGTATTCCTTGACATCTATTTGATTCAAATACATCTCATGTTACTATTCAACCAAGGCATTACAAGCCTCTGAAATCAAGTATACTGCATAATCTCCCATTTTTAAAGCAATTTCTATATTTTTACCAACCAAATATCATTTTTACTAGCATTTCATAATAATCAAATATTCTCTAGATTATTCAACAGTTATAGACCTTTTTAAACTTATGCGCCTGGTAAAATTCTAAATAAATATATCATTATCATCTCCATGTTTATTTCCTAATACTTCTTCTCCAAATACATCCCCATTCATTAGTTTAATAATACACACAAAATCTTCTGTATCATCTATTATTGCATTAATCTCCGTTCTTAACTTAATCAATTTTGATGGCGTCATCTCACCTCTGAATACAGATTTTTGAAAATGAGTCAAATACTTCTTACATATCTTAAAAACTTTTTGCACCCTCTTTTCATTTACATCATAGAAAACAAATGCATAGTTATAATTCATATTTTTCTTCATTAGCAACCCTCACTTATTCTGAAAGGACTAAATGGCTTATCCTCAAGAATGAATTTAATTAATTTATAACAATCTAGCTTAATTGCTGTTCGATAGGTAACTTTCCTTTTCAAAATAGAATGCTGAAATACCGATTCAATGCGGGTCTCAAATGCTTGAATAAAGATTTTCCTCCCTTCCTCATTTAAAAGACAATAATTTACATTCTTATCAAAATGCTTTGCCACTTGAATCTTCCTATTATTCACTAAATCAAATATTGTTTTATATACAATAATTGGCTTAAACACTTCACACATATCCAGACTCAAAGAAAATCTTCCTTCTGACGGTTGATGTAAAAAACTAATACGTTGATCTAAATGCGTTCTATATATGGCTGATATTGTCTTTGTATATAATAGCGTATTTCCAAATGAAATCATTGCATTGATTGGATTATCCGGAGGCCTTTTCACTCGCTTATTCATAATAAAATCTTCCGGAAGGAAATATTGAAAAGAGTCATAAAATCTCGCCCATAATTCACCTTCTATTGACATTATAGCATGAATATTTTCAGCACATTCAACTCTCTCATAAAATACTTTTCTAATCCAGTCAGTTGTTTCTTTTACTTCCTTTTTATCATGCTTATAGTAATGATATAAAGTCTCATATACATTATCACCAATACCTTTGACAATCGCTTTCGCAATCGTATCTCTATCATTGTTATATTTTTCAGCCTGTTTAACAATTAACTTGCCGCTCATATATTGGTCTTTCGGATAAAAAGTCCCTGTATATCCTTCATAGTAATTAAAGAAATGGATGATTACATGATTATGTGATAAAAAGTCTAGTAGTTTACTATTAATACTGACTTCATTCAAACAATAAATCTCTTTTGTATTTTCAATCGGAATATATGTATTCTTACCATTTTTCCTAAAACATAAAGAGTTATCTTTTCGCGATTTTTCCTTTTCTCTCAATTCCCTTTTCTTTTAAGATTTTTAAATATAATAGCAATTGCCACTTACAGGCCTCTACGTCTGCATCTGATTTTTTTACTTCCGTAAGATATTCTGTCGTCAATCTATCCAATCTAATATTGTCTATTGCTATTTCAGTATTTTCCTTCTCTGCTTTTTCTTCATGAATCGCTTTACCTATTTTTACAACTTCGCTATTATTCTCCAGATTTAAACGATTCCCAAATAAATAGCATTGCCTTTTGCAGTGAAAATAGTAATTTATCAATGTTCCATTTACCCTCATAGAATCTCCTTCATGTTATATAAAATCTATATACTGACCTATTTTACCTTACAGCTTCTCTCTATCAAGCTTATTATTCGTAAAATATTTCTCCCCCTCTTCAATGTAAAACATATCGCCAATTCGATCATTATAATGAAAGTCACTGTCTTTTTTAATTTGATAAGTAAAATAACTCATTTTAGCTGTTATAATTGATAACTTGTACCTTTTATGGGCATATGCCATTTCATAATCCAGTAGTAATTCCTTATATGCAGTCCAGATTTCCCTTCCATCTAATAGATTATTATTCTCATCCGGGATTTCTCTTGCTAAAAAAATAGATATGCTCCAATTATTATCATCTATCAAACGCATTTTATCCGAAACCGTTTTATATTTACACAATCCTACTTTTTCAAAAAATTGTTTCTGTCCGGACTCCCCATTGTTTTGTATATAATTTTCCTTTATAATATTCAGGATATCTTGATAATAAGTATTAAAGTCTTTATTATTTAATATATCTTTCATTTTTTCATTGGCAAGCGTAAATTGCGGAAGAATTCTTATATCACGTCCATATAAAACTGCTGCATCATCAATATTAATATAATAGACTATTCCACTCCTTTTACAAGAACGATTTATTCTGCCGGCAAACTGTTCTTCACTATCAAACAAAGAAATATCTTTATATCCGATATCCATATCTATATCTATTCCAGCTTCTATTACTTGTGTAGAGACTAATATCACTTCACTATTACGTTTAATATTACTAATTATCCTGTTTCTTTCTGCAATACTATCATCTCCGGATATATATTCAACCAGACAGTCCACCTCAATATCATTAGCTAGTATTTGATAAAAATTACCGGCTGTTTTTTTACTAATAAATTCAATCAGAATCTTTTTTTCACTTACTAATTGCTTTTTTACATGATTATATAAATCATTTATCTTAACTCTGAGATTAAGCAATTCATAATTGAATGTAACTCTATTTTTAAAACATTTATGCATAAAGAATTTATTCCTGTTTTCTATCAGCTGTATGGAGTTTGATTTATCCATTGTTAAAAGATCCAAATTCGGTAATGTAGCCGACATAATAATTATTTTAATATTTAGGAGCTTTGCAAAGCTTTTAAAAAATATAATCATTTCGCTCCAAAGGCTATTTTTATAGCTTTGTATTTCATCTAACACTATAACACTGTTCGCTAATTGATGAAAACCAAATGCAGATTCTCTTCCACACCCAAACATTGTGCGAAATAAATTAACATGCGTAGTAAGTATAAACGGATAGTTCAAAAACTGCCGGTCTAATATTGCCTGTTGATATCGTTTGTCAGCCGTTTCATATATTTCATCCGTATGATTGGCTTTACGTTTGAGAATAATTGGTATTAGAGAATTTAACACTACAATATTTTTGATAATATCTTCTTTCTCTTCAAATAGTTTATAAATCGTATTTTTATTTTGTTCAACTAATGTATTAAAAGGATAAACATAATATATTTTACATAGTTTCTCATTATTTCTTAACAATTGAAAGCTCAAATTAATTGCTGTATTTGATTTACCACTGCCTGTCGGTGCCTCCAGATAAAAAATATGATTTTCCTTCTCCTTAATCAATTTCTTTTCTGCATCTAAAAATAACTCACTTCGCAATGCATTAATATCTGTCTCCTGCTCTAATGCGGCATTGGGATAGTTACCCGATTCATATTTTCTAATACTTTTAACAATTTCGGTATCTGCATATGCAGATATTAATTCAGTTACATTACTAAATTGTCCAAAATCTGTCGTCTGAACCCCTGACATAAACTCAGAAGCAGCATAATAATCACTTGCCACTAATACGGAATATAATAATCTCCCATAGGAATAAATGTATGATTTTAACTGAACATCAATATTACAGCGTTCTTCCCCTTCTAATTGCAGGACGACATTCCTAGCAATATTTTTCATCTTTAGTACATTTAAATGAAATGGATCTATTAGAATATCAGCTGCATTTTCTTCTAATACTCGAATTACTTTTGCAGTCTTTTCATTCTGTTCTTGGAATAATTGCAAATAATTATTAAATTCCCCTAAATTACTATGATGTCTTGCTATTATGTACGAATTAAGTAAAATAAACGGCCGCAGGAGCTTTCGTTCACTTTTAGGAATTCCGATTAATTTATTGCTAAAATAATTAATGTAAATAATAGCCGACAGAAGCGAATGTGTTCCATCCGGCAAATTAAATGATTGGTTTAAATCCCTGTTTATATTTTGCATTCTATCTTTTTGAAAGGAATAATTCGTCTTGCCTGTATCATGAAATGTAACTACATTGTAAAACATTTCATTAAATAAAGTATCTATCTCTTGACTGGTTTCTCCCAAATAATCGTTTTTAAAGCAAGATAATATATTATCTATTGATTTTGCTTCTGCTATTTTTTCAAAATAATTTTGACATAACTTTGTATGTTCAGCAAGTGTTTCTCTTTTTATTATTTCATAGTCCTTAACTGCAATATGGGCATTGTATCTGTCAGGCATGACTATAATATCATTTATACTTAATATTTTGCGAATCATAGTTTTTCCTCCATTCCGCCGAGCCAAATGCCAGATTTGGCGATGGCAGCATTAATTTGTGAGCAGCTGTCTGCGCTATGCCGTATCCAATTACAATTTTACAGCATCCCCTTCCTCCGTACTAAGATATAAATTGGTCTTACGTTTTGAATATTACTAAAACGTAAGACCAGGCTTTCCTATCTTAATAAAACAATAGATTTTTATTATTCATTTTGTAAACCTGTGAATCGATGATTTTCATAGGGACATTCGTATATATAAAACTCTCCAGTTCATAGTTATTCGTAATTGAATTAAGGCTATATGGTAATTTTTCCTCGTATTTAAACGCATCGAAGTCATCGAGCTCCAGCATATCCTCAGCATCCATTACATAATCTTTTACACTGGATTTTTTTATTAAACAATCAATCGTTATTAATTCACCATTCGCTAAATAGATTTCATGTTCCATTACATTCGTAATATTCGCATAATGATCATTCTTCCCCAGATAAGGTATATATACGCATTTTCTATTTATCAAATATTCCGCCAGCTTCTTCGCTTCTTCGGTATCCACTATAAAACAAATATCCCATGAAGGATTTTCAAGCCATTGCTCTTTAATAATCAGATTTCCTCCTTGTTCTTTAGAGGCATATCCCACGGAATTATTGAATGTTTGTACTTTTTTGGAGATAAATCCTTTGTCACAGTTAGGGATAATTGATAATTTTAATCTCTCTAATTTCTCATAGAATTCCGGAAAACCATACTTTAATTCTTTACTCTTTTTTACTTTAATCATCATTTTACTATATTCGCTGTATCCTTTATATCCTAAAATCGCTCCAAACATTCCTAGCAAAGCTACCTTATGAATATTTCCGTAAGTAAAATAATAATAGGTATTCACTTCTGGTTTTTTGAAAAAAGCAGTCGACCCGCTAAGCGTAAAATTGATTACCTTCATACATTACACCCATGCATAATCCTTTCTTTCTATTTATTCTTTCGATTTATACCTCTTTTTGTGTAAATATATTAAATAATCTGGCTCCTTTAATATCAGACTCCAACACCGTCGTATATGGATTATAAAAAATTTCTACGTTTAATATATCATTACTCATATCATTGATTAACTCACTGCACTGAAGCCTAATCACATTTTTGCCATCTACCTTCATAAATGCTATATACTCAGAAAGATTAGGCAGATATGCTTCCTCTGTTGTTTCAACAAACAGTGCAAACTCATTTTCACATCCAACTTTAGAATTTGTTGCAAAAGCAGTTGTTGAGGTAATAGCCGTCTTTTTAAATTCATTATAATCGTCCTGTGTATAACCCTCCGTAACGCCTAGTTCTACTAACTCTTTATACGTTTTTGGATTTATGACAAATGGATAGAAATAATGGGCTTCATTACTTACGATCTTTGTTCCTAATGTCGAATTTCTTGCTTCTTCAGAACCTGCTTTTTTATCACCGGAGGCATCTCTAAATGGGGATAATATCTGCTGTTCTTCCGGATAGGTGTCCTGATATTTATTAAATCCCTGTCCAATCTGTACCGCTCCGGTAATAGAAATATTGTTGCCTTCTTCTGCAAATGTAGCTCCAAAGTTTTTGACATCTATTGCACACATTAAGTTACTCACTACCTGTGTTGTATCCTTGCATTTCTTTAAATCCTCCACATCATATAGTTGTTCATAACGCTCTTTTAATGATTTCGGAACCAAGCTGATTTCATCTTTTTTATTAGAAAATTTCATTGATTTTATGTAAAGCACTTTCTTACCTGCATTGTCCCACATTTTCTTCATAGGATATTTTAATGCCTTGTCACTGCCAAATGTATCCCCATTAGATGTTGTCTTAGGATATCCGGAAAAGTCCGCATTCCAATTTGCCATAATAGACGAGATGCCTAAAACACCATAAACTCTTTTATTCATTATTTTTTATCCTCCTTATAATAGATTAAGCTATCACTTACATATCCTAATATAATTAAATCTTGATTGATTTCCTTTTCAGACTCATAACTTAAAATCATTTGATATAAATTATTAAATCGGATTGTATTATCAT
>Ga0153924_1000270_pt1 | contig 34520 bp, 46 predicted proteins | sample TSNJ008MetaG_FD_104709 | JGI IMG/M metagenome (GOLD analysis project Ga0153924, IMG submission 104709) | Attine ant fungus gardens microbial communities from New Jersey, USA - TSNJ008 MetaG | ecosystem: Host-associated > Fungi > Mycelium > Unclassified | place: USA: New Jersey, Wharton State...
GGCTCTGTACATAATTTTCATGATATTCTCGGTCTAGGTGGTATATCTGAGTAATCGGATAATAACGTGCCAAGTAGGTAGAAGGTACTTTGATGAAATATCCAATCCTGCCAGTTAGATGCGCAAGAAATTTGCTTGGTTGGTTATCAGAAACGCATGCCATGACCATGATTTATCGCTTACTATTCAAGCTGGTTGCTTAGTGCTTCAGACCATAGTACATCCGATGTCCATCCAACCTTCGTTTTGCCACTAGAAGGCCATTTAGTCTGCAACTCAAAAGGGCATGCTTGCAAGTGTCCTCACGTCACAGTATTGACAGCGTATCGAGGAAGCCCAGACGGGGTGTTGAATGCAGGAAGGAGCATCCTTCCAAGATCATCCGCACGAGCAAGAAGAACCGGTTCTCCTGACAAAGCATATGTGGAGAGCAAGCCACTCAGATAACGAATGATTGTCTCGAAGAAAGGAGCGTACTTATCCTACATGAGGAATCGTGTCAGCAAGATCTATTACAGAAAAAGCCGGTCCCCTCTAACCTCAGTTAGTGTGAAGTCTGCTTTTGCAACAAATTGAAGAGCAGTCCGGAATTGGTCGTGAAGATCCATCAACCACATTGTGTCAAGGGCATCAAAGAAAGTCCCACCCATTGAAACTGCCGACGGGGATCAACTCAAACGAAAGGATTCCAGAGATTTGAGATGCGCTACTTGTTTACTTTCCCCCCATCAACGGGTGTCAGTTCGTCCCACCCTACGGCATGCTCTTGATAACCTTCCCAGGCATACCTGAATGCTTCTCTGACTTGCTGAGCTCGTTCTTCCCACAGGCTCGACATGATTGAACTATTACGGTCAGGCCTCAAGGGTGGTGGATATGGTCGAGGAGGCAGGTATTGTTGTGGACGGCTCCTGAACTGATAATCACATTTACTATGGCAGGGCATCTGTCTGGATGGGTCAAAAGGGAAGAAAAAGAGTGCGACAGTGGCAAAGAGTGCGATAGTGGCAAAGACTCCACAAATAGCCGAGAGTCGATGGATCGGGCGCTTGCAGAAGGACAGGATCCATAAACTAGTCAGAGTCATCCCTCTGGATTGAGACGAATGTAGTGAGGACGGAGAGATTATTGTGTTGTGTTTGTGAAGGGTTATTTTTAGTAAACTGATTTGATTTTCCTGAATTAATCACAACTACCGTCGGAAGGACCGTCCTTCCACCTTTCGTCTACCTTGCTACAATTGAACTGCTCCTTTCCGAGCTTTTCGTTCACCTCGTTATGTCTCTCACACAACCAACGGCTCAAAGTTGTCCGACTGCTGACATCGGGCGGATGCTTTTCGATATCCTGCCCAAAGTCCTGTGCACACCATGTGCAGGGGTATAGGATAGGTAACGCACGGAGAAGCGAAAGCATGTTTGCGCGTTGCTTGGTTGTTGGTTTGTCTGGGTAGTAAGCAGCAGTTGTATGCAGGAATGCCCACGTTGCGCGGCCCAGTTGCTCAACATCTGGAGGACATCCAGGCGGGGGTTCGAGGGGAGTCTTGGTTTGAGCAGATGGAATAGAGTTGGTTTCTGTAGTTGAAGCTGTTCCGCCTGCAAGGGCAGCCGTTGCTAGTGCCTGTCCGTGGATATTACTAGCTCGACTTTTGTTGTTTCCGTCAGACTCAATGTTACCCGGTGTCTGGGGCTTCCAGTTGCGGAATGCCGTGCAGATTTTACAGGGTTTCCCGTCAGGTCCCAACACCATTCCCGGTGGAAGCGGTGTTGTGTCTGTTTTGTTCCTTTGGGTCTTTTCTTCAGCCATGAAGTGAGAGTAGGTATGAGGATGGCCACGTGCCGGATATCTTTGTATGGAATGAAAATCAGCTGAAAGAGCTCGGGAGCCTCTAAATAGCTGTCGGCATCTGCTCTGAACAATGCTGGTGCGTTGTTTCCAGAGCTGCGTTTCTTTGTCTCGAACTCTTTCTCGCCTCCGGTGTGCAATGTCCACCTCCGCAGCTCCGCTCGAACGCCCTCGGAACTGGAAAGCAGCCGCTCCGGATCTTCCCTCCACCGTCACCTTCGCCGGGCAATCCAAACTCCCAAAATTACCCGTCCCAAATTTGACTGATACTCTTAGACGACTCAAAGAGTCTTTAAAGCCGATCGCGTGGTCCAATGCGGAGTTCAAAGCCGCTGAGAAGAAGATCGACGAGTTCGGCTCCGGGAAAGGCGCTGAGCTTCAAGAGAGATTATTGAAACACAACAATCAGATTGATCACTGGCTCGAACAATGGTGGGATGATGTGGCATACCTTGGATATCGTGACTCGGTACGATGCATATCGTTCGCCTATACGGTGACCTGACGCACCAATTGGATCAGGTTATCATCAATGTATCATATTACTGTAAGCGTCGGTTTACAGCTTCCGAAGCGACATTTGATGAAATGTGAAGATGGATTCGATGCACAACCTACTCATCTACCACAGACACCTGCTGGCAGAGCAGCAACCATTGCTCGTGGCGTCATGATTTTCCGTCAAAAGCTCGAACAGGGTTTGGTCAAACCTGACGCAACCAAGGAGGGTCCTTTGTGTATGGACACCTATAGGTAAACGTCCTTCGACAGACTGAACGCTAGTAGTATCCAACTTTTCGACGATTAGATGGATGTTCGATTGTTGCCGTATCCCTGGGCTCTCAGGTTTGGATTGGAGCGTTTCATACTCCAAGGAAGGTGAAACCGGTCATACTGGACATATCGTCGTTGTCCGCAAGAATAGGTTCTGGAAGATCAATGCAACATATAATGGACGCATTCTTGGTATTGACGAATTGGAAAGGTCGGCCTCTCGTTTGTTCTTACCAAGAATTGCTAAAAATACTTGTACAGGCAATTTCAGTATATTTATGACAACACAACGGAGGAATATCCTGGCGTCGGTATTTTGACAGCCTCAAACCGCGGTATATGGGCCAAGGACTACAATGAACTTGCATCTACACCCAGGAACCGTGAAATCCTCCGTGAAATCCAATCTTCTGCATTCATCATATCTCTAGATGAATCAAGACCTTTCGAAGCTGTTCACTTTTCTCGAGCCCTTTGGCATGGTGACCTTGCCAGCGGTACTCCTCGAGGCCTTTGTAACCGTTGGTCAGATAAACCTTGCAATTTTGTTGTCTTCGACAATGCTGAGGCAGGTTTCGTTGGCGAACATTCCGTAATGGATGGTACACCTACCGTCCGCCTATGTGATGATGTTCTTGATCTCGTGTATGATCCTAAATTTGATCGTGGTGCGAACGCCATTGAAGGTTTCATTCCTGAACCTCTCGATTTCAAACTTTCTACAGCTTCAATGGAAGCCATCGTCCAAGCTGACATTGCAGCTCACGAACTCATTGAAAGTCATACATTGAACTTCTATAGAACGTCCTACGGTAAAACTGCTATCAAGAAGTTTGGTGTATCGCCAGATTCGTGGGCTCAGCTAATCATACAGTTGGCATATAGGAGATTATTGGGCGAGAGGGAGAGGTATGGCGGGACCTATGAAGCTGCTACGACGAGGAAGTTTTACAAAGGAAGGACAGAGGCGATTCGTGTCGTGTCAAGTGAAGCTGATGAGTGGGTGAAAAGTATGGATGATAAAAATGCCAGTGATGGAGAAAGGAAGAGATTGTTTGATCTTGCGGCGAAGAAACATATCGCTCTTGCCAAAGCTGCTGGTAATGCGCAAGGTGTCGACCGTCATATGTTTGGTGAGTGTCTATGCGACCCAACTGAATTCACTGACGTATGAGTATACAGGATTGAGGCAGCTTTTGGGGCCTGGTGAGGAGGTCCCTGAACTTTACAGTGATCCTGTATACCAGAGATCGAGTTACTGGGCTTTGAGCACTTCGGCCATTTTCTCCAAGCATTTCCCTGTTTATGGCTGGGGAGAGGTTTGAAATTATCATTCGTTCTTTGAGGTCTTGCTGACAAGTGTTGCTGTTCAGGTCGTCCCGGATGGGTTTGGAGTTGCCTACATGACCGGCTTTGATAGTGAGTTCTCTATGGCCCATGGCATAAGTTGTGACTCACATGATGCCTTTATAGATTATCTACAATTTAGCATTACATCAAGGAGAGAAATGCCTAATGCGGAGTTTGTGAAGGAGATAGCCAAGGCTGCGGAAGATCTGTATGCCCTCCACGTCGGTAATCAGACTACGAAAGCCCTACTGTAGATATCTCTTATTCCAGAGGCCGGTCTTTGTTTACGAGTGTACGGCCACAATCTGGTCAGTAGAGGTGCGGTCAAAGTGGAAACACATAATCGAGGGAATTTGTTTAATGTGATCTATGAAAAGGTTTGCTCAATCTCGCGAGATAGAGATACAAAAAAACTATGCTACCTGTATTTTTTAATCAACAATTGAAAACGCGGTGTACGTACACAGTCCGCTATGCTACTTGTATCAACGAGATGCATCGCACAGGCTCGCAGAATATTCAAGAAGTTCAAACTTGGCAAGCTACTGTGATCGAACCTGGAAAAATTATCCAACAACTCTTGAGGATGTTTCAACTGGAAGAGATGCCAGGGAGTTTGAGGACGAGGTACCTGTCGTTGACTGACAATTTCATTTGATTGCAAGCTTTCTAAATGCTGCTTCGCCCTCGAGGCCGGCAGTCCAGCTCAATCACTGGTTGGAGCGGACTTTTTGCATTCGCACCAGTAACGCAGTTGGTCATTCTACCTGAGCGGCATCGAAATGGAAAAGCTATTTTCTACAGTTGATTTTGGTCACGGGGCAATCTGAGTTCATATAATACGTGAGGCTCCGAATAGTTAAACTCTGGTTATTCCCCAATTGAGGGAGTTTAAAGTAGTAATGTATCTAGATTTTGTATTTTGAACCAATGAGTACATCCCAAGGAATCAAGATGGTACTAGTCAATGCCTTTTTTCGGTCTACTAGGTGGATCTTACTTATGATGTTTATCAATAGGCCTGTCTCACTTTTTTGTTTTCCACATACGGGAAATGTTTACTGGCGGACTATAGGTATGCGATTGTTACGCCTGCTTTGGAGCTGCTTTGGAGTCGAGTAGATATTAGCCATCATAACGATGCTCTGGTCCAGCCAGCTTATTGACTTTTATCGAGTGTGGTGGAAGCGGTAATTTCGATTATGTGATCACCCTTGGATCAAGGCACTCAAATGAGGAGTATCTTGTGATGTGTGGTTGTTTCAGAAACCCCTATTTATACGAGAGGGTAGACGCGACCTGAATAAGTTTTGAATAATAACATCGGTAGGCACAGCCTCACGATTGGTAGTGATAGTTCAGGGGCTTGAGACGATATACGAAAAATTCAATGAGCAAATTCGAACTAATTTGAAGAGAGAAATTTATATCAGCCTAGCGCGTTTTCCATGCAACTGGCAATAGAGCTGCATCAATATCTGAGGGCGCCAATGATATATTGGTGAAGTATGTCAACGGTCAGATCCTCGGGCTCGTGGGGGAAGTAAAACTACAAGCTCGGTACCAAAAGGACAGCAGGATGGGATAAACGGAGATAGAAGCCCGCATAGAACACAGTTGCGTTGTGGCATTCTGGGCAAAAGTCTCTATGCAGGCTATTAGAGTGACAGATGTGTATGTGACATTTGTGACGCGGGTGAAGAGTTGGCCAATCCAAGTTTCCATCCCCTGGCACATCTTGTTCTCATACTTTTTCTTCCAACTCTTCCTACTCCTGCACCCCTCTTCGTTGTAGGGCAGATTATTTTCTGCTGGTACTGAGTCATGAGCAGAGAACATGATCTCGGACGGGCTCCGTCACCATGGAACAATGTAACGTCGCCAATGAATATCTCAGCAGCCAGTGCCGACGCCGAACAGACCCCAGGCCAGCCAACTCGATCCCAGCTACCACTTTCACTGCGTGATACTGGAAACCATCCCCCCAACACCTCCCGACCGCTGGAACGCCCAAATATTCCCACTCGATCGGCTACATATGGCTCACCGGATCCAGATCGCAATTTCTCTTGGGTTCCCCATAGCCGAAGTGAGGACCTCAATCACACCTTTTCCTCTTCGCCCCAGAGTTCACCTTACCTCACCACGTCACCGAGGCCGTCTCCGGCTTTCCTCTCCTCAGCGGGCAGCAGCAGACCATCTACACCTGGAGGCGCCCAGAACCTTAAACCGCGTTCATCTTCTGGTCATTCTGATGATTCTGATCAGCATTTGAGTATACATTCTCATGTATCTGCTTATTCCGTATCCTCATCTCAGTCCAATGCTGCCAAGCAACCGAGCGTCGCCTCCTCTACTTCAGCTAGCCTCGCCTCTTCGTAAGTTTCTGAACCATTTTTAGTTCGAGAATTTCCTGTCGTTGCATGTATTCGTCAATCTCATTCTCATAAATGATTTTCATAGAATATGTTCAGCTTGTGGGAAGGCTATGCAAGGCCAATTTGTTCGTGCACTTGGCACTGTTTTTCATTTGAATTGTTTTAAATGCATGGTACGTGTTTGAGCTCTTTGTCCTCCATGAATCCTGGCTTCATGTTATTGTAGGACTGTGGTGAGGTTGTAGCGCAGAAATTTTTCCCGATCGAAGGCGCTGAAAGCAAACAACACCCTCTTTGTGAAAGAGACTACTTCCGCAGGTTGAACCTCATATGTGCCAAGTGTGATTCGGCTCTCAGAGGCAGCTACATCACTGCCTGCAGTCAGTATTGAAATTTTACACTCAGATTTTATGTTGATTTGTTTGACATTGCTTCAGATAAGAAATTTCACGTCGATCATTTCACTTGTTCTGCGTGTCCGACACTGTTTGGCCCTCAAGACTCGTACTATGAGCACAAGGGGGACGTCTATTGTCATTTTCACTACTCCACAAGATTTGCAACAAAATGTGCAGGATGCAATAGCGCCATCCTGAAGCAATTCGTGGAGATCAATCGAAATATGCGAGACGAATGTTGGCACCCAGAATGCTATATGATTAATAAGGTGAGCTGATTGGATCTTTTATATCTTTCTGTGAGCTGTCTCGAGTTCAACATTGGCCGGAATCTAGTTTTGGAATGTCAAGGTAGCATCAAGAAGACCAATGAGCACACCTCCAATTGAGGGGGAGCTGCAAGAACCACTATATCTAGAAGAGGAACAGAGAGAAAATGCGGTCTCGTTGAGGGAGAAGCAAGTCCGAATGGAGCAGCAGGTCTACCGCATTTGGACGTACGTTCCCAGTCCTTCGCCCTCGAAATTCGTTTCTTAGCTCATCCTCCTGAAGCGTTCTATCAGCGTTCGAAGAGTCTAGTGCGGCGTGCATCTCGGATATGCTACGCCAAGTCAGCAATGGTCAATACCTAGATGCGATCCGCATGGCGGAAAAATTCATTCTCCACGTTGAAGTGTTATTCGCTACCATTGATGATCTAGAATTCCACTTTGCCCGACTCGGCATGAAAGGTTTGTGCTCACTGGTAGGAATCCATCAGAGATTCTCAAATTCTCAACAGGCATGTCCCACGTTCGCGAGGCACGCATGCTGTGCAGGAAGACTGTTGAGCTTTTCACATTACTTTCGCATACCCAAGAAACCGGTGCACGACGGATGGGAATGACGCAAGAATTGCTGGCGCTAGTCACGGGTCTTGCACATTATTTAAAGATTCTCATTAGGATTGCTTTGACGGGGGCCCTTAGGTTGGAGCGGGAACAAAGCGTACGGGAGGCAATGTCGTCTTTCTTGGACAAATTGCACCTGCTCGCCGTCCAGGGGGGGAACCCGGCTGCTCGAAGAGTGATTAAGGGTTATCACCCGGAGACACTGTCAAACTTCCAAGGTAATCACGGTACGCAAGGAGTTACATATGGATTTCGGAGTCTGGCACCGGAGAATGCTGGTGAATCTCCATTCGCATCTGCGGCCATTCGAGACAACCGTGTTTCATCCCAAAACCCACCCTCGGATTTATGTGTTAAGTGTGACAAGACGGTGGAGGAAGACTGTGTGAGACTGGGCACATATCAGCGATGGCACTCAAATTGTGTCCAATGCAATTCATGTGGCAAGACTGCATTAGTGGCTATTCCCAAGGAACAATCATCCAAAAGTGGGGACGAGCGAGATCCCAAGGATGTTCCTAATCAACCAGCTAAGCCGTCGACTGCGCGGAGACCACCCGCAAACGTTGGGATTTTTGTCCTTGATCCTGAGTCACGAGTGGAAACTCCATCCTTTGGCGAGATCCCTCAGATCATTTACTGCACGGAGCACGCAACATTGAACTGCCAAAGTGGGTTTCAGCCTGTACAACGTCTTGAACAGTATGCATTCCTGCTCAATGTTGCACTACGACGATTGTACCTACTATTGAAGAAGCAAGGTGTTGTTCCACTATCTCCTGGTAAGACCTACCGAGAACCAAATATTCGACACCTCACAGTTGAACTTTAGTCGCTTTTTCCCATGCCGAAAGTCTCTCGCCTGCCAGTGCCATGAATCCGCATCGTAATTCTGAATATCGACGAGTGAACAATGTTGAACGTAAAATCTCGGCCACAGCTCGCCTACCAAAGCGATCAACAATTATTGAAAGTCCAGCTGGTAAGATCGCCCACCCTTCGGATATTGGACAATGCGGACATCGGTCACATGAACCGACTGGCCAAAATCAGCACACTAGCGCGAACTATGCCGCCCAACCTCAACGACCACAAGTGCATCAGCTGACCCCAGAACAAGAATCCTTGCTTCCATATCATCAACCTACGCCGCCTTCTCAACATTCTACTCAATCGCCTCCTTCCCAATATGCTAAACCTAACCTTGCTAAACTTCCTATTGATCCTCAACCAGGTCAGGTCCTCAGGCCAGCCTTTGCTCGAAACAATACCGAGGTTATGATTCTGGAAGATAGCACACCAAATTCACCCACAGGAGGAGAGGAAAATCAATTTGACCCAGCAAATGAGAGCAAGGCGTTTTCGCTCGGTGATATCCATTCCATCGTGGAAGCTGTCCAGGCACGCGAGCAACATCGGTCACTCCCAAGAGAGACATCCCTGCCATATATTGCCGAGCTAAGTGCGCTAGAGTTGGCAATTGCCAAGCACTTTGCTGTACTCGCTTTGACACGGTCACCATTGAAAGATAGCTTTGATCTGGAAGAGTTGCTTGAAATGGTTGAGCCGAAGAAGAGCAACTTCTGGCAGAAGCTGTTTAGAGGCGACAAAAAAGCTCCAAAGAAAAAAAGTACGTCATGTTGTCGATTTTTTTGAAGTACCCTGACTTTGTTCAATAGTAGTCTTTGGAGAGCGACTCGAAGTGTTGGTTGAAAGGGAAGGCGTAGATTCCTTACTCGGCGCAAGTGGATCAACTCTACCGGTGCCCAGTTTCATAGACGATGTTATATCTGCAATGAGGCAGATGGGTGAGGACTTTGGACTTTTGATTTGTCTTTGACTGATTGCACCTCAGATATGTCAGTTGAGGGTATTTTCCGTAAGAATGGGAACATTAGACGTTTGAATGCTGCCATGGAAGCGATCGACAGAGACCCTTCCTCCGTTGATTTCACACAAGACAACCCTGTTCAATTGGCAGCGCTCTTGAAGAAGTTCTTAGGGGGACTTCCCGAACCTTTGATGACGTTCAAGCTTCATCGATTGTTCGTGGCTTCACAGAGTGAGCCTGGCTTTTACCATATGATTTTATTTTGGACTGACATGTCTTGGCCTAGATTTACCTTCCGATGAGGACCGCAAACGTTATCTCCATCTAATTTCCCTCATTATGCCAAAGCCACATCGAGACACTATGGAAGTCATTTTTGTCTTCCTCAAATGGGTGGCATCTTTTGCCCACATGGACTCTGAGACAGGTAACTTGATGGATCTCCCTAATCTCGCAACTGTGATTGCTCCAAGCATCATGAGAGCACGAGGCCGGGATCCGATGCGTGACGAGACGTTTGGTGCCCTCAAGGTCGTCACAAGCTTGTTGGAAAATCAAGATGAATTCTTTCTTCTACCGGCGGACATGGTTCCAGTTCTGCAAGATCAAGAATATTTTACCAACTTTATGGAGATGACTGGAAAGGAGTTCCTCAAGAAGTGTGAAACCTACATGAAAGTCAAGGGAACCGGTAAACTACCGTCTTCTAATGGACATTACAATGGTCTTCCTAATGGAAACAATCGTCATCCTTCTCCTATGATAACTTCGCCTGTCGCGGAACGCCCACCAGTCAGTATACCGTTTATCTCCGAGTCTCGAATCCGGCAGCAGACACCGTCACATCCAGTGCGGACTAACATGACTCCAAGCAACGATGTTCCTAGCTCACCGTCTCTGCCGCAGGGCATGCCGCAGAATTTACAGAGGACACCACCAATAGAGGAGTGGCACCAACCCCCACCTCGTCTCCGTGATCCAAATGCACCCTCAACTCGACCGCCATCGTTTTCGGATACTCCTCGTCCGAGCCTTGATAATGCTCAAGCGTCGTCTTTAATACTTCATTTACCCCCAGCAAATGGCTACCCTTCTGCAGTACGCCAGCGCACATAATGAACGCCTAAGCATAAGCCCACACTCGTTTATCGTCCGTCTTGTACTGTGGCTTACCTCGACTGGTGAACCTGTTCATTCACTTTTTTGGCTTGTTCCCCTGAGTGACTCTTCACTATTTGTACTTTACTCTCACCGGTCTTTTTTCATTATCACTCGGACGACTCTATTCGCGGTACTCATTATACCCACTGCATGGAGATGCACAGACGAAATATTTTTGTATCAACTGCTAACTTTTGGATTGCTGGTGAAAAGCGAATCAATATATCTCTTTGCGCAGGACTGAGGAGGAGTGCATACAAGATCAAATAAATGAGAGCACGTGACGTATGCTGGATAAGTGGGTTAGGGCCAAACTTCTTGCCGGAGCCTTGAGTGTGGAGGAACGTCGTTGAGACTGTCAATCACAATGGCTGCGGCTTCGGTCGATCCCCTTCAGCTGCTTCAGGCTGCGCTGACGGCTCCAGAGAATACAACAGAACAGGCTGATCTCCTTGGCTCGCTTCGTGCAATTCTTGAACAGCACGCTACACTTATTCCAATTCTCGTACACACGTTGATTCGCAAGGTTACGGATGCAGAAGACTCATTGTTGAAAAGATGGATATTTGACCTGCTGCATTTTGCGCTCGGTCGCTCGACGTTAACGATAGAGCAGCGCACTCAGAGTTCGTCACCATTTAGTTTCTGTTGTGAGCTATTGTATCAATTTTGTATTTGACAGTGGCTTTGCAGCTCCTAGATCCCCTCGTGCAATTTCTGAATGAATCTGAAGTCTACTATATTAAAATTGCTATCCAGTGTTTAACCAGCATATATCCCCTACTCTTTCGGCATCTGTGAGCCAGAGCCTTCGCCCACTCGTCATTTTAAGAGGCTCACACGACTATATCACAGGTGCATTAATCGCAGTAACCCGAACCCATGGAATACCCTCACAGCTTGCAAGAATCGGATGATTGAAATGGTGTGGTCGACAGCAGGGATCATTGGAGTGAAACTGTCGGCTTTGAAGTTCGTGCAACGCGTGGTGCTCGTCCAGACGCGCGGCGTCCAAGACCCTAGGGTAGTTATCTATAAATCATCTCTAGCGATAGAGGACTGTATACCTGAAATAATCGTGCAATTCACAGCTTCAGAAACCCAACGACCCAAACATCTCGTTTTGCCCCGGTGATCACCCCTTCATATCTGCTGCGAGACTCGAGGCGGAAGGACAAAAGTTGTTGGAAGGGTTGATCGCGACGCTGTTCTCCAGCCAGTGAGTCGAACGTTGGTTCATCGTTTCGTTCGTGGAGACTCACAAATTGGTCAAGGGATGTGGACTTGCTTACTGCTTTGCTCAACAGTTGGGCTGCCCTAGTAAAACAGCGGCCGGTCATTCTGCAGATACTAGTGCCCGCACTGAGGTCATGGACGCCAGTAGCCCTTGAAAAACTTTCTACTTTCGCTGTTAAGAGTGTGGAAAAGGCTCTCAGAATCTTACTTGTTCACATCAACCGGTGGGTTCTGCATGTTATTCTGAAGATACTTATTTAACCCCACCGTAGTAATTATGTCCCGCCCAATAGTCCTCTGAGTATGCAGTTAAATGACACATTGAACATACAAGCGCAGCGTATGGAAGCTGCGGCCCGAGATGACAGACAGCGCCGAGAAGGACGAAAACGAGCGGCGTCGGCACCTGCGGGAGAGCCCTCTGATGCAAAGCGGCCTAAAATTGACTCGGAGAGCACACTAGATATAACTTCAACACTTGCCGCGTTTGACTTTACTTCTCTTCCACCCTCCCTGATAACTGATCTCATAATTGCAAACCTTGAGGCATTCACTGAATCAGCCCTCGAGTCTCTCGTCCAACAATACCGACGAAATTATGGAACAAGCAAGATTTCCTCTCAACCTTCCCCACCTACACCTCCTACCTCTCCGTCTGCCCTGCCCCCCAAAGTGCCTACAGGACCTCGAAGCCTTATGGTTCAGCAAGCTGCGGACCGGAGTTCAACGCCACCCGCACAGACAACGCCACCAGTGGTCAAAGTCGAGGAGCCTGTTGATCCATTGCAAATGGATATCGATCAGGATGAGTTGGAGTTCGAGCCGGAAACGCTCAACGCTCAGGTAGATTGCTATATATGAGTCTGTATGTTTTATTGACAAGAACTCTCCAGCTCTCAGGAAACGAAACTGCTGTCGAGGAGGAACAGCCTACCGCTGATTTTGAGTTCGATAGCCTTCAGGCTTTTGAATTTAAACTCCCTCCACCGAAAGACTTACCAGAAGAAGATCGGATCTTGTTGATTACTGATTCAGTGGGACGTATATGGGCCGAAGCAGATGACTTACCTGTGGACTCGTTGCAAGCTGGTGGGACATCGCCCAATGAGGTGTGGATGCTATTGCTGGTACGCATGATTACGCGAGTAGCACAATTACCGGCGGATGAGAGTCTAGAAGAGGATAATAAGGAAATGACTGTCTATAACTTTTACGTCCGCCAGGACCAACTACGTCAAAAACTATGCGGATTCATTATGGCAAATTTTTCTTCAAGGTTTGGCTGAATTCTTTGGCGCTCGCTGCCGACTGATTTTGAGAATTCCAGAGCACGGCTTGCTACTACGTGGATGAACGAAGAGTGGTATAATGATCAAATACACTCAGAACAAGGCGATGGCTGGGTTCGCTATATTATCTCCTCTCTACTTCCCTTGCACTGATCCTCCGTTTAGCGCCCCAATTATGACATCTGGCTTAATCAGATTGTGGCCTCGTATCAATCGTTGCTCGATACAAAGGATCGCACTTTCTCGAGATTCATTTTGGATTTACCCACTGTACCTCCTGATGTTCTTGGGCTACTGCGAGATATGTGTGTGGATGAATCAAGGTACTTTACCCTTCAAATGTATCATTTTCAGGATTCTAATACCAGAAATCTCTTCTAGCGATAAGGTGACAATTGGGTTTATCACCCTGCGTGGCCTGGTGCTCCAACGACCGTCACTGAGAACGGAAGCGCTCAATACACTTTTGGAACTCACGACTCACCCAGGTAAGGGTATCCAACATCCAATAATCATCACGGTCAATGTCTATCCTCAGACAAAAAGACACGAGCAGCAGCGATCAATGTCGTAAAAGCTTGGGTACCTCAGCTACAACCCATGTACTCGATGATACGCGAGTTTGCTCTTCAACTATTGCGAAAGCTTCAATTCAAGCCTGCGAATGGTCATGCTCAGTCTCAGAAAGAGCAGCATCAAGGAGAGGCAGATACCCTGGATGTCATTATGAGCGACGCCACCATCTCCAAGCAGAATGGGTGCTATACTGAAGGACAATACAAGACAGAGGTAAATATCTCTGCTGCTTTAGATGGGGAGAAAGCCTCGACGGCCGAGCAAGAGGAAATAATAGAAATCAGCCAAAGCCAGGAAGATGACCTGGTACATACTCCATATCTTCCGGAGCGTATAGAGTTACCGGCCCAGAAAGCACAAGTACTCCAGCATGTGGAGCTCTTGTTCGCACTATCTGTCAAGGTTCCAGACTTTCTGGAAGAGTAAGCTCTCGTTGTTTCCTCAGTCTTTTATTCAGAACTCATAATTCTAAAGACTCTTCGATGCCTATGGTCAAATGGATATAACAGTACAAGAAGCCATCCAGAATCTCATAACTGCACTCATCAAGTCACTTGGACCCAATAACGGTAAACTGTTGACACTCTTGCGCCAGTTCCCTCGCGGAGCTGAGTCACTTGCTTTACGGGTTCTGACAATCTTCACTGAAAATGGGCGTGCAAGTGCCACACTTGTTGCTCTTGTCAAGGCACTGATCAACGAGAAAGATCTTGATGCGCGGTTCCTTATACCGATCATTGCTGAGATGGATAGGGTATGTCATTTTTGCTCGCGTGATAATGGCATAGCTGAAATCTCTATTTGGATTTCGTTCAAATAGGCGGACATTATACGCCATCTGCCTAGGATTGTTTCGATTTTGAATGGACAGGCAGAGAATAGAAACATTGTTAGGAATGTCTTCAATTCGATTGTCGCTACCTCGACGTTCGGGAGTGTAAGCTCGAATATGCCGAGAGTAAGGCAAAGCGAATTGCTCCCTCCGGATCGCTTAATGGTGTTACTACATCAATGTGAAAAGGAAATTGGGTTAAAGAGTGCAATGGAAGGTGTGTTGCAATTTACAAACTCCATCGCTGTTCTCAAGGACACGCAGCGATAAATATCTGCTTTTCAATGACGGATATCTTTCGTTCTGAGGTTCTTGGTGCGGTGATGCAACAACTCATCGATGAATCGAATTTGCCAACACTATTCCTACGGACGGTTAGTCTTCTTTTTGGAGTGAGCGTAGGCTGACCATGTTATAGGTTATTCAAGCAGTGACAACATATAAAAGCTTGGTTGGATTCGTTTCGACCACCTTGCTCTCGCGACTGATCACAAAAAAAATATGGACCAATCCTCCGCTATGGGAAGGCTTCATTTGGTGTGCAAAAGTTACGGCGCCATCGAGTATCAATGCATTGTTACAATTACCGAAGGACCAGTTGCGTGAACTCGTTGACAAGCAACCGAGCCTGAAGACGGCACTTCGAGACTATGTCACCAAGAAAGCGGGTACGAATAAAGCACGCCTTGCTGGGTTGCTGGATATTTTTGGGGAGGCGGAGGACGGGACTGGTACGCCAGCTTCCGCTGAGGGATCTCGGGCAGGATCGCCTGCACTGTCTTGAAGGGTAATTGGATGCTTATCGTGACTTCTTATTTGTGGTACATTTAGATTACACAGTTGTAATTTTAAATTGGTTATTTGACATGCTGAGAGGAGACTGTTTGACTGCCAGAGTCACGTTCCTAACACGCGCAGTTGTTATCCTGTCTACTACGACTGTGGCACGCTGTGTTCAACAGCTTAACCCAATTCATGTCCCAGTCGAGGAGGTCCCCAAGAAGATCTCCACGAAGGTCTTCGCGTGGTCATCGTCGCCGGCGAGGTCGGGATTCCTCCAAAGATGACGATAAAACAACGTCGCCTCGACCCTCTCCAGTTTCCTGGAATGTAGATCGAGGGAGATCGCGGGTACGACGGCCCTCCAATCCCTACTCGGAAGAGGGTCTCAGGCGGCGGTATGTATTTCCAATTAACGGGATATCACGGTGCTGATGACAGTCGTCACATTTGTAGAGGCTACCATTCGCTCTCATCTTCATATGGAAAAGTGTTTCATGTCGAGAAGCGGTGGAAGCTGGTTAGAGAGATGGGCACCGGGGCATATGGTGTTGTGATGTGCGCGTCCAATAATGCTGGCCTGTTTCAACGTGAACCCTTAAATCTTGTTCAGTGCAGCTGCTGATGACATCTCTGGAGAGACGGTTGCTATCAAGCTTGTAACCCGTGTGTTTGAAAAAGCCCAACTGGCGAAAAGAGCTCTACGAGAGATTACTCTCTTAAGACACTTCAACCACGAGAACATCACCGGCTTAATCGACGTTGATGCTATTACACCCGATTTCAACGAGATGTCAGTGACCGGCTACCCTCATACCATTCTGTCTCGCTGAATTTTCGTTGCAGCTATCTTTTCATGGAGGTAAGCCACTTCATCTCCCCCTAACTTGGCCTTCATTCACGCGATCATCTTGCAAGCCCATGGAAGGTCTGTTTGAGTGTCCACGCAGGTACTCTACCACCTAAATATTATGATCGCAATAGCCGACCTTCATCAAATCATCAAGTCTGGCCAGAGTTTAAGTAATGAACATGTGCAGTACTTCATCTACCAGATGCTACGAGGTGAATATCGACAATTCTTATGTCAAGGGTGACACTGAAGAAAGCAATCTTAGGCATGAAGTACATCCATTCCGCATCTGTCATCCACCGAGACCTCAAACCGGGAAATCTCTTGGTCAATGCCGACTGCGAACTGAAGATCTGTGATTTTGGATTGAGTCGAGGCTTTAACTCTACGCCAGACGAGAATGTCAGTCATCTGACGGAATATGTTGCAACCAGATGGTATAGGGCACCTGAAATCATGCTTGCTTTTCGGTGGGTCTTCCCGAATGATCCCTGGACGAACTAAGATCGGTTGATACGGCTCATCTCAAAGTCGCTACAACACTGCAATAGACGTGTGGTCTATTGGTTGCATTCTCGCCGAACTACTTATGGGAAAGCCTATCTTCAAGGGAAAGGAGTAAGCCACATTCACCACTCGCTTGGAATTCTCCTGACGTTGGTGAAAGCTATGGTCAGCGTTTTTGTATCTATCTCTAAAAGGCCTACCACTGAATTACAACAAAATGATCAGTTGACCAGCTCAACAAGATACTCGATGTGCTAGGTTTGCACATCAAAGTCCATCCATTTGATGTAACACTCATTCATTCACTCCAGGATCGCCTGAGGAACGTATCCTGAACAAGATAGGTAGTGATAAGGTATGGATCTGGTTTCACTTGATACCCAAATGTTGCTTATAGTTTGCAGGCGCAAGCATATGTCCGCGCCCTCCCTTTCAAGAAAACAGTCCCTTTTCGGAGACTAATGCCGATGGCGGATCCGCAAGGTAAAGGAATACTATAACTGCCCTACCAGTTGCCTGACGTAACAATAATAGCACTTGATCTACTAGCTAAGATGCTGACATTTGATCCAGCTGAACGTGTGACAGTGCTCGAAGCTCTCGAACACCCTTGGTTGTCGTCATACCACGACCCCGATGACGAACCTCTATGCCCAGAAAAATTTGATAAATGGAAGGATATTGAAAGACTCGAAACGCTAGAGCAATTCCGTGAGGCTATTTGGAACGAGATAGAAGATTATAGAAAGGAGGTCCGAGGGATGAACATTGATATGGCCGACATGACAAATCGGACCATCGACGCGGCAATCAATGCAAGTGTCCATACCTACCGTCGTAGGGAACCTGTGGTACATGAGACTTCACCTTCAGAGGTCAAGTCCCCCCAAGCCATGGCTCCGGAAACCTCACCCGAAGAACGCATCCAATTAGAAATGCAGACTTCACTCCCTACAGCAACTGCTACAACTGACAGACCTGTCCTAGTCGAGGACATGACAGCGAAAGTACCAGTAGAACACTCTCTCACAGCAGATGAATGGCTAGGAAAACGGGATAACGAAATCACCGAAGAGAACAAAGCACTTATGCCTGCGCAGCGCATGTTGACTCCGAGCCCTGAGGTCTATCGACAGCGCATGACTTCACCAACCGACCCATTAATCCAATACGCCCGTCGCCCTAGTGTCATATCCCGACAAGGATCAACATATAATTCCCCTATACCCTCATCGCAGAATTTGGCCTACTTAAGTGGCTCTGAGACTATCAGCGGACAAGGAGGTTCGTCTGTTGTAGTTCCTGGTCAAGGCTATGTCGTTCCTGTCCGCTCGCGCACGGGCTCGGCTGCAGGAGGCGGGGAGACGATCAGAAAACTGTTGCGCACGCTTTCAACAGTGTCAATTCATGAAAGTTCAGAGGGATTGGCCGGGGGCCTAACTGGGATTGCGCCTATTGGGAAGTATATTCCGGGTGTACCTGAGACAGAGGCTGATGCTCCTCCGTCGGAGATGCCTAGGGATTTTAGGGTGGTAAATGAGGAGGAGGAAGAGGACGAGGAAAAAGAGCTCATGACAAGGCCCGTCCTTGGAGGGTTCAGCGTCTAGGATTGTATCGTGGAACATTGCGGGACAAAAGGCATATTGATATTTAGATGGTGCATATACTAATTATCTAGGGTGGCAGGTCTGCAAGACATAAAAAGTATAATGGATACACTGGTCGAATATATGATACAACAATACAGGGTATCATCTTGTCAGATGAAACAGCGAGTAACGAGATATTTGCTACAATGGAGGATCAATATAGATAGTCAATCTCAAAGAATACTTTTGATCCCTGCGAAGATCCTTAGAGTTAATGTCTCAAACAATGCAAGAAAACTCACTGTCAATGATTTGTAAGTAAGCTGTGGTGGCAGGGCTGTCTGGGTACTCGTCCAAAAAGCTGATTCCGTAGTCGGCACTCTTACCGATACGAGGATCGAGTGGAACAGCACCAAGGAATTCGATCCTAGTATCGTTCGCAAGCGCTCTACCCCCACCAGTACTGGGCTTGAAGATCTGAGATTCAGTTTTGCATTTGGGGCATATCAAACCAGACATATTCTCGACAAGACCAATGATTCGAATCCCGACTTTTCTGCAAAAATCGATCTCCCGCCTGACATCCTGTAGAGCGACTTCTTGTGGTGTCGTGATCAACACCGCGCCATCGATTCCACTTTCCTTGAGAAACTGCACGATGCTGAGATGTTCATCTGAGGTACCAGGTGGGGTATCCACGATCAGGTAATCCAAGTGTCCCCAATCGACGTCCTTGAGGAATTGGCTTATAAGACCATTCTTCTTGGGGCCTCGCCACATGATGGCATCTTTGTGGCTTGGTAGCATGAAACCGACAGACATGACGCTGAGGTTGTCACTGACATAGACGGGTGACCAGCCGGAAGACGATGAGTGAACTTGTTCGGAGGCGATACCGAAAACTGTAGGAATGGACGGACCGCAAATGTCGACGTCCATTACACCAGTCTGACGGGAGAGAAGTAGAATTTCAAATCCAAAGTTTAGAGATATAAGAGAAAAAAACACACCTGAACGTCTTCGTCAGCAGCAAGCGCCCAACCCAGTTGAGCAGCAAATGTAGATTTGCCCACACCCCCTTTGCCTGATAGAACAAGGATTTTGTGCTTGACATCGGACATCCGTTCTTTAATCAATGGGAGAGAGGGGTCTGGCAGTTTAGTTGCACCGGAAGCACATATTTCTTGGTTTGCACATCCTGCACAAGCATCCGACTTGCCCGCGGACTCGGATTCCGTGCCCTGTAGAACACTGAGCTACTTGAGGAGAGTAATGGAAGAATGATGACAAACTGGACAGTGCTCCGGTGCGTTTGCAGGTACCGAAAGGGGATTCTGAATACTTGCAGGAGCTTGGACAGCAATCATGAGTTAGAAGTAAAGATTAGGAATCAAATAACAGCAAATGAGAATGTCTTATCGATGAAAAGGCAACAACTGTAAACAAGATACAATTAGATCACTGCCACTGATGGCCGGGAAATTAGCAAGGTACCAAAAATAATAACACCAATGATATAAGCATCGGCAAATAAAGTTTCTAGTACAGATAGAATATCTCGCTGTCAAACTGTCAAACAGATCAACTCAGCCTGATGAACACAGAGCTAAGTATTTACCTCAATCTAATAAGCACAGAACTAAGGGACAGTGTCGAAGTGAACCGTCGAGTCGGTTACTTAGCTAAAATTACATGATGTCATCAAACAATGTCTCTAATCGTTTAGATAGCTCGTTTTCACTCTTTATCCTCAGCGGTCTACCACGTGACATCTGAGGTGAGCAGCAACTCTGTATTTCTCATACTAATTATCTCACAACGACATCCAGCTTGTAATCTATTCTAGGTATTTAATACAGCCGTCTACCACATAGGGTGACGTCTGAGCTTGTAACTTATTCTAGACAGAAACCTACACTAGCAGTCAAAAATTGACTGCTATGCATTTAAAATGCACTAATCATCACTGATCAGTGATAGGAGATTTGAGAGGAAATGTGAAGCAATCAAGAGGGAATAAAGATTGAAATATTCGCAACACAAAGTGCCTACAATTGATCAAGGATTAACATCAAGGAAACAAAATACCGACGATGACGATTAGCGGCAGCGATATCAATTTTTTCCTTATTTATAGATACCACCTTTTACTTATCAATGACTCTGCTTTCATAAAGTTCCTGTCATATTCGAATAGATGTGTTCGTGCTCTCTATCGCCTTGGCGTCATAAGCTCATCTGTTGGTAGTGCAAGCAGTTAAATGAGTTGTTGTCACGGTCCACTGTCGAACAATGAAATGCAATATATAGAATCGTGTTAGTGCCAATTTTCATCAGTCACATGAGTTGGCTTGATTATTGGTTATGCAATACACAGAGGTGAATAGACCGGATCTGAGAGCCACAAGATAAATCATATATTCTTTGTGCGAGATCATCCACTGAAGTGAACACTGAATATTCTTTTCTCTCTCCATATTTATCTACCCTTAGCATGTCTTGCCTCGGAGTGTTCGGAGCTGAGGTGAAGGAAACCAGCAAGCAAGAGGCAAGATAATGTCTGTTGAATGGTTCAACTGCAAGCAGAGGGTGGAAGGTAGAGTAACAAACCTTTTTCTTTGCATCTTCGTATGAGGCTTGGACTGTTGCATCTTATTTTCACTACATGACCGGATGTCTAGAAAAGCATGTTGTGATCACTCATTCTGATCACTTTGATAGAGGCTTGGTAGTTATGAGTACAAGGATTAGTTTAGGCAATTGGGTGTCCGTAGACTCGCTGAAGCAAAAATACGTTTTAAGATACCAAGAGAGCAGATCCTTTCCATACGGTGGAAATATGCTAGGGTTGAGGGCAAAAAATACAATACACCATCACTGACGTCCTGGTAATGCATGACAAACCCTCAGATGATACAATGATACATAAAGAGGTACAAATGTAGAACAAAATGAGTTTTTCTCAAGGTTTTTAAGGTCCGAAATAATCTAAATATGATACTGATATGGGACCAGCTACATCCCGATATGCAAACTAGACGTGGATTGAGAATAAGAACGACACCTTCAACATTCATTCATGAGTCGGCCTCAAAAACTAAATGTGAAAGCAGGGTCACAGGACATGTGAATCACTGGTGTACTATTACACTGCTGTCCCCTCCAAGGTAATCAATCAAGATCTACCTAAATTTTAGGATTTCAACCGCTCTTGCCTACCGCATTCCTTCTAATCTATAGAAGATTTATTGGCTAGCTCCTTACACACTTAATTTGTGAACTCTCCTGAGGGAATATTGGGGGAAAAAGAAAAGACGAATACACCTAGCTCTAGCTCATTCCAACATTCATACCCAGGAAAGGCCCAGCTAAAAACAAAAGAGGAGTCATATCGAGTGCACATAAGCATAGTGTTGCATGATGCTGCTTTTGTAACGGAGATGTAAAAGAGGCTACAATGGACCATAATAGCGAAAAAGTATACAGTGACATAATTCTTCCCGATTGACAAGGTCTTCATTTGAGAGGAATGCTGAAAAGAGAAGTTTTAATAGCGGCCTGTGTAGGAAAAGATGAACGAACATACAATCGGGAGGCTGAATGGAACAAGATGAAGATGATAATGAGGATCCAGGCCTTTATATACCAAGGGAAACTCACAATGTGTAGCACCAATCTAGAACAAAAGATAAGTAAAAAAAAATCAAAGTTGGCTATGATGCTAAACTTACACCAGGTCGACCGTGCTTAACAGGCCTGTACGACAATGAGAACTCGCCGAGGTAGTGGCCAGTCATTTCGGGCTTGATTTCAACGGAGTTGAATACCTAGAGTGATGTTACTGAGTGAGTTGGTCGATCATGGAAATCAGGCATGAGAGAATAGTAGAGTGGCGAAGTCAAATTGCAGACAAGGAACGTTGGAAATGAGTGGTTTCCCAACATCATCTAAGACGTATTACTCCACTACTCGGTACACCGTCTCCCAGAAATGTACAAGTCCACAGGAAGCAATTATGAACCCTTCTCACCTTGCCATTGTAAATACCAATGATACTGCCGACCATTTCTGGAACGATGATCATGTCACGAAGGTGAGTCTTAACCACGGCAGGCTTCTCATTGGGAGGTGCCTCTTTCTTAGCTTTGCGGAGTTTCTTGATGAGACCCATGGGACGACGCTTGAGACCGCGTTGGAACCGGCGGCGAGCACGGGCATGAACGAGCTAGGTGCGAAAGAATTTCAATGAAATACTGTCAAGTTGATGTATCGGGGGCATACTTCAACAAACTGTAAATTATAATGAGTCATGCTTGTCGAGTAGAGAATGCCATGGTAAACGCACCTCCTCGTTGCTCATGTCCAGGAGCTTATCGAGTTCAACGCCGCGGTAGGAGAAGGTACGGAAGGTCCTCTTCTTCTTGAGATCAGCGGCGACTTGAGGGTCGGTAACTTCAGCCTATTGAATAGGGTCAGAATTTTGCTTCATCGTGAAGCATAGTCTATGTTCCCTGACCATGATTATAGATTTCGAGGACGGCAGAGACGGGGCGGTCGAGCAGTGGTGGCTTGAAACTGTGAGATCAAATTATATAATACTGTATAGTTATGTCAACCCCATAAACGATATGTGTAATATTATTGTCTCGATAAAAACTCGTTGACGACAGAATCCACAAGTCCTCTTCGGATTAAACGGTATATCTAGCCTGTCCTGTGCTTCTAAGTGATACTGATAAATTCTGGCAGTGATTTGTGGCTATCGATTTTCAACTCAAGACTAACTGATTAAAAAGTGAGCTCTACGGACTTATCGTCATGCAAACGCAATATCTGAATGGTCTGAGTGTAGATGCGCAACATTGCTGCTGTCCTCCTTCTCAACATTGCTGGTGTTTCCGACCCTGACTCGGCAGCCGTCGCCAAGGTGCTTGAGGCTGCTGGCGCCCAGGTTGATGAGGAACGAATTAATAGTCTCCTCTCAGAGCTCAAGGGAAAGGACATCAATACAGTATGTGCAACATGATAACTAGATGAGGCTGTTGACAAATCATTTGGGTTCGATTAGCTGATTGCAGAGGGTAACGGCAAGCTCTCTTCTGTGAGTGTTTATCTGGTACCGAATGTATGGATCGGTCTTGACACTATTGCCTAAGGTACCTTCTGGTGGTGCAGCAGCCGGTGGTAGTAGCGCTCCTGCCGCTGCATCAAGCGGTGCTGCGCCTGCGGAGGAGGTGAAAGAAGAGAAGGCAGAGGAGAAGGTGGGTTCCTTCATGATTGATTTGTATCGGAGAGCTAACCTTTTGGATCCGCAGGAGGAATCTGACGATGACATGGGCTTTGGTCTGTTTGACTAAGGTAGATTTTGTATCCGTAGAATCTAGCCAATGATGGTTCCGAGAGTGTGATCCGCTGTGAGATATTTGTATTGGATGTGACTGCTGTGACACCATCCATGGAATGTAATCTGGACTCATCTGGGGCCGTCCCAGAGGACTTGGTTATCGTTTTCTTCCTTTCCATATCCTCATGTGCTTTGGCGTTTAATATGGTAAGTCACTGCTGGAGTGTTTTCCTCAATTCGCCCTGTGCAGTCAATCCTGTGATGCAGAGTATCCTTTCATAGCTTGGATACTGTGTTATGTCATAAAAATGCCAACTTGTGCATTGGTGACATCTTTGTTGGTCCTTGCCATGCGACATTCCTTCTACCTGCTTCCCCTTTCGTTATTTCGTAAACTCATCCATCTGAATTGGGCCAGGCAACGTTTACAACGAGGACCGACCTCAATGGGCAGCTGATATACTGGATTCAATACTCGAAATGCTCGGCAACAGAGCAAGGAATAGTGTGTTGTGTAAGCGTTTCTCCTGATGTCAAATCCTATGCTTGATACTTGTTACAGTGGGGGGTGATATTTGGGTACATATGATTCCGTGAGATCGTGAGGCCCGTGATTCAAAATTCATGTTTTTGCCTCTTTCTAGTCCTTGGTCAAGTGTCGCAAGCGAGATGATGCCCAGATCCGCGCTTGGTTGACCGAGTATGAAATAGCTTGGGGAGTAAAGATGGCGGATTGCCCAAGAATACCGGCAAGCAACATATCAATACCAGTACTCGTCCAGCTTGCATCAACTACCGTTTTTGCCCAGACAGGAATCACATCATCAGAGCTCGCACCGCAGACCTTCAGATGCATGCCATCTTGATGTATCAAGCAGTTCGCATTCCGGACCCCGAGCATTTCGGATCCCGAGAACTCCATGCGCATGTGCAAAGAGAGACCTCAACTTGTGAATATAGGTCTGCGAGCAGCTCACCAATATCTCATCCTCTTGGAGAATCAGGTTCGCGCCATTCCACCAACCACTCGCTCCCTGATAGTAACGGTCGATTAGATTCAAATACCAGGTTAGCAGAAACTATGGGTTCAACGATAGGATACGATGGGAATGACAAGTACTTGACGTATATCGAGTGGGACAAAGAGGTCAGGATAAGCTGGTTATTTCTTGAAGGCATGAGCGTTCTGATCTTTTGATGATACAACAGGGTAGTTCAGGGTGTTCAAGTGATATTCGTAATGGTAAATCAAATCCAAGCACCAGTGATTTTTCAGGCGGAGGACAAAGCGACATTCCATCTCTGCCGTCTCTGAAGGACAGTGGACTTTTGGACTTGAGGATTCCAGGCTCGAGAGATCTCAAGCCACGGTTTCTTGATGATGATTGGCAGCAATCCCCTCCATTGCAAGAGCAATTCCCCCAATTGCCGGAGTCACTGGTTCCAATGTACGTTCGTCTGCCTCGTTTGGAATGCCAATAGGTCTACCTTGGTTAGCTGACAACTCCCGATAAAATTGATTCCTCGCAATCTTGTCTTGTAGATACTTTGCATATTGTCTCGTTTGTATATTACACATCAATGCAGGCATGATTTCAACGTGTTACTGCATGTGTCTTGCAGAACCATTTCCCCACAGCTGGAGGTGATCAACTTGCAGATTTCATGGATGCCATTACCGTGTTAGATTACATCTGTTGCTAGTTGCCACAACTGCGAAGGTCTGATCCAGGAGCCATTATGTATGTCATCGAGTACATGGAAGTATGTCTAGACGGTTTTCTTAAAGTTGCGATGGGCCTCCGGTTTTACGAGGACGACGCGGTCAAGCAGCTTTTTGGTCACAACGTCCTTGTTCTTGTTGTAAGAATCGGAAATCTGTTGCAACTTGATGTCTGTTTCCCGATCGACGGAGGCCTGAGCATTAGAGGTCGACCCAACATGCTGATGATTGAACATGGTAAAAAGTCAGGTTCATCTGTTACCTAGGTAGTACACTGACCGAAGCCTCGAAAGTCCTGAATTCAGCCTCTTTGGTTTTCTTGTACTCTTCAATTTCCTTCGACGCTTCTGTGTGAGCAGCTTTCAACTTCTGGATGCGATCTGCAGTGGAGTGTGTTTTAACGAGGACTCGAGCATTTGCTTAGCTTTGGTAAACTGACATTGACGAGCCTCTTGGACAATTTTGGCAGCCTCTTTCTCTGCTTCTAACAGGGTCTGAATAGACTGGGATTGTTGTGCCGCCTAAGGGAAATGGTAAGGACAGGTGAGCAGATGATTTATGCAGAAGCGGTGGGGAGGTACCATTTGGATGAGAGAGTGGATGCCGAAAGGAAACGACAAATAAGGAAATTCTCATGACCTCGGCGCTAATCACTGACTGACGACTGGCGCAATGCTAGACTATAACCACTGAACAGCTTCTCTGATGCAGACGAACAAAAATTGCTTCTGAGAGATACTAGAGGCTGCTTCTTGACCCGCTGTATTGAAGACATGATTTTGAATTGTATTGATCCTTCAGAAGAATTGACTTTTTTGCCTTGAAGGACCGGTGGCTCTTGCATTTTGTAGACTTTGAGAGAGGTCTTGGGTGGACGATCTTGAGCGCAAGCAAGCACAATATTGATACACGTTGACAAAGGGGTTTGGACACTGAATGAACATCCGGTGCATGACTTGAGTTGTGGTCAGCTATTTTTCTTTGTCGAACGATGAACTGCTTTTCCCAATTCACCAGTTGTTAAATGGGATGTAGAGACTACAGTACTTGAGATTAACTCGCAAAGTTCTTTCTCACTCCCAGTTCGAGAAAATACTTTTTGACAACTTACCTTCCTTCCTGAGACTGAAGATTGAAATGACGCGTTAAGTCAGTTTAATTCTGAGGATCCTCCTGCTTCGTCAGAGTAACTCTGCATGCTGGAATGACAGGATCTTCGAGGCAAATGCCCTAAGTCTTACTGCCTAGATAAAAATCATTGTTTTATTGCCATATTTGACAAGTTGTAGTAACGGGAACACCCCTTGAATCTTGTTGAGAGCTGCGACCATGCAGTTTTCTTCGGCTCTTCAAGTGAATCCAAAGAAACTTCCACACGATCATCAGGTTGGTTCTGGACTGTATGCGTTGTGAGAATCATACTAGGACGTCCATCACCTCGTCACCCCTAAGTCTCTTTTGGAGAGATCATGCAGGTTCGATATTCAACGTATTCCTTGATAAAATCGAATCTAGGCCTTCATGATAGGTACATTCTGATTATCTCAATCAGAGTATGATTCTCCTCACGGTGACATTGCATCCCCCTGTCCGGAAGGCTTTCACCGGGGATGCGATACGTAAATTGCGTCATCCGGAACTTTCATTAATCTGATAAGATTCTCGTTCACGTTCAATTTGCGTTTTCGCACCTGCAGTTTGCAGGGAGTTGGCGATTTCCGAAGATTCCTGAAGTTGATATTTAGTGGACCATCCTACTTTCGCATCCCCAGCATAGTGACTCAACAAAATTTTAGCACTGACTCGTACAGTCGTAGGCCCATGTCTTTGGATATGTCACTAGAGACATTCAAACATCTTATCCGATTCTTTCTGATCATTGGAATTGCTAGCTCTGTATCTGCGATCTTTACTGAGCACGAGCTTTCTCGAGGAAATGTGGTGCATACTAACCTCATCTCTAATTCCCCCCAGACTACTTGCCCTCAAGCTGCTCCGTTATATCCAGACAGACACAACGACCTTTGGACTAATCTTAGTACCATTATCAAAATAGACGACTTCAAATCCCGAGCATTTGGTCGGCTTAGCAGAGCTGTTCAATTCAAGTGAGCCCACTTAGTTACCTTTTTAAATGCTGACAACCTGAGGTTGCATTTAGAACGGTGTCTTGGGACGATATGGGTGACATTGGTGTTGATCCGAGGTGGGATGTACACAAAAATTTCCAAGAGTACCTTGAAGACGTATTTCCCCTCGTGTATGGTTGAGTCAACCACATACAATGTTTAGACCCTTCTGAACAAAGATTCAGGCATTCAACGCTCCACCTAACGAAAGTGAACACGTACGGCCTCATCTATGAGTGCAAAGGATACTCTTCCCTAATGAAACCCATTCTTCTCGCGGCTCACCAAGGTTCGTCAGATCGCGTCCAGAAGTGGAGAACAGTCGTTTGTCTGATCCTTTTCTTGAAGATGTCGTACCTGTCGAAACGAGAACTATCGATGAATGGATGCATCCTCCCTTTTCTGGATATGTTGATGGTGACGTGCTGCGCTTAGCCACAAGCACTTTCATATAAACACACTTATCCGTACTCATTCAGGAACAAGGCTATGGGGCAGGGGAAGCTCTGATGACAAGGCCTCACTTATCAGCATCTTGTAAATTTTAAACTGGCCTATTCTCCTGACCATGATGTCTGATGATTCTTCAGGACTGCTACTGATAATCTTATTTCTAACGAATTCCAGCCGACACGTACTCTTGTACTCGCTTTTGGTTTTGATGAAGAAATCAGTGGCACAAAGGTAAATAGATGTCTTCCTGGTGGCCGTATAATCAAGTGCAGTTGATCATCAGTTCCTGACAGGGCGCTGCCTATATTGCCCCCGTACTTGAAAAACACTATGGAAAGAGTGGTTTTGCTTTTATTATTGACGAAGGAGGTAATTTTGTCAACAAAGTGCCCAAGAAAACCAGTTGAAATTGGTTCAAGGTATTTTGGGGATCCAATGTGGCACGCCATTCGCAGTTCCCGCGCTGGCGGAGAAGGGGAGCATGAATGTCCAAATTGAGGTTACTGCACCAGGTGGGCATTCGAGTATACCACCTGAACATACGGTAAACTATTACCTGTCGACGCTTAAGACGATTATTGATCATGTTTTCAGTCGATCGGAATGCTCGCGGCTATGCTAGTTGCATATGAAGATAACCCTTTCAGCGTCAGCCTGGTAAACTCTCTCTCTCTCTGCATCACGACACCTTGATCAGGTTTGTTGATGATATATCCTGACAGAGCCGCCAGAACCCAATGTTTGCTACTCTCCAGTGCTTGGCAGAATATTCTGTCGATATGCCTGGTACTTTTCGGGATTTGATCCTTCAGGCAGCGTCTTCCGATGCTGCCCTGGATTTGTTAACCAGGGCACTAGCCAAAATCAGTCTGTTCAAGAGTCTGATTGGAACTACTCAAGGCATTGATGTTATTAAAGGAGGAATCAAGGTAAACGCACTTCCAGAACAAGCTTCTGCCATTGTCAACCACCGTATTGCTGTATTCAGGTTCGCTCTTTGACTGTGAACTCGAGAACCCCTCGTGCTGAAACCCGTTGTCCGTGCAGCTCCTTAAATGAGACAATGGCTCGGGACATGGAATTGCTGATCCCTCTTGCGCGAAAATTCAATCTCACTTACACAGCGTTCTTACGCTACAAATGGCTATTCATAGCGGCTTAGAGCCTTCTCCAATCACCCTTGTCGGTAATCCCGCCTACAACATCCTCTCTGGAACCATTAAGGCTACATACAGCAGTCACCGTGATTTTAAAGCCGCAGATACGATTATTGTCGCACCAGGAGTAATGACGGGAAACACGGGTAGATCACGCCTCACATTGATTTGAAGAGAGTATAATCCCATGTTGACATTTACAGATACTCGTCACTATTGGAACCTCTCTTCCTCTATATTTCGATACAACCATCTGAACTTCGGCGAAATAGCTGACGGACCCAATGGTATCCATACCGTTAACGAGTGTCAGTCTTCTTCTTGAATCCCCAGTTCTCTCATTCTATGACTTACAGTGATACCTCTTGACTCTTTCCTGGAGATGATCGAGTTTTTCACAGTCCTAATTCTCAATTGTGATGAGTCAACTAAAATCTAGGGACTGCTACCCTGCAGAAAGCACACTTGTGATCGGCCTGGTCTATCTCTTTACCATCGAAAATATATAAGCCATGTTTCAGTGTCAAAGCTTTTTTCATGTACTCAATGTTAGCCACGAAGTGTGAATGACAAGGTGACCAACATTTTCATGTCTGGATGTGATGAGATTCGTGTCTAATCGGAGATAGCCGCCAATTGACATGTGAAAGGAGCAACAAAGATGTGGGAGCGTAGATAGAATGGTATTCCATTTCACTTCATACCTTGACGATGGAATCACAGTTGAAGTCGAGCTCCGACTATCTGCCAGTTTTTGCCTCCTCTAACAACCAGCTGCAGAGTTCGAAATCAAAATTCAAGGTCCTCCTTCACTTTCTTTTGCTAGTGGGCATTGTAGGATCTACATGGAACCTTGTGTTCCATGGTAAATACCACAATGGAGTTGCTCTACCGACAGCCTTGGAAACGCAAGATAGAGGAAGTTGCATGCAATCAGACATACTGTTTCCGCAAAAGCATAGTGAACTCTGGAACAATATCAGCGTAACAGTTCTATCAGATAACTTCAAGTTGAAGGCTGTCGACTGGTTAAGTCATGCCGTGCAGATCCCGTAAGCACACTGACGTACGTCGTGTCCTAGTATGTTGACGTAATCCCAGAACTGAATCTTGGGATGGAATGGATCCTGTCGGCGTTGATCCGCGATGGGAGGTGATGATACCATTTCAAGAGTACCTTGCGAATGCTTTTCCACTTGTGTAAGCTCATTTACTTGTTTGAGTGCAAGTATGTAACATTGCTATAGGCATTCAGCCTTCAAGTTGACGAGAGTCAACACATATGGCCAGGTTTTTGAATGGGAAGGATCCTCTCCTGCTTTGAAACCGATCTTATTAGCTGCTCACGAAGGTGTGGGGTTATCCGACAAGTAACTGCTGATCTATTCATCCAATCTGTCAGATGTCGTACCTGTTGAAACTCGAACTGTTGATGACTGGACCCATCCTCCGTTCTCCGGGTACTTTGATGGTGAAGTCTGCTGACGTAGGAATTCCAGATCAATTGAAGCTAATGTCAGGCTCTAGGTGAGAGTGTCTGGGGTCGCGGAAGCTCTGACGACAAGAGCGGTCTTATCGCTATTCTGTTAGTTTTGTCTTCTATCATTCAATGGCCAAAACAATGATGGAATCTTCCCAGTTCTGCGATTGAAACTCTGATTTCCAACGGTTTCCAACCGACCCGTACCATTGTACTTGCATTTGGCTTTGACGAGGAAGCTAGTGGACAAGAGGTTGGGTGCCCCCTTTCCTTTGATCATTACCAGATTCTAATAGTTGTTCAGGGTGCTGCCAACATAGGTCATTTTCTCTTGGACCTCTACGGGAAAGATGGATTTGCCTTCGTTATTGATGAAGGAGGTGATATAGGATCTGTGGTTGAAAGGTACAATTGACCGATGTCCTTTTAGCTGGCTTCGGACAGGAGTATGATACTGTTTTTGCAACGCCTGGGATTGCAGAGAAAGGATACATCAATGTCAATGTTGAAGTTGAAACAGCTGGTGGCCATTCAAGTATTCCTCCTGACCATACGGTATCTCTGCCTTTCATGACTTGACCTATCTTCTGACTTTGCTAACTATAGTCGATTGGGATGCTCGCTGCGATGTTAGTAGAGTTTGAAAAAAACCCTTTCCAGATTCAGTTCGTGCGTCCTTTATCTAAAATAGTCAGATGGTCGTTGCTCAAGTGTCAGTCCTTCAGACCCGTGAAGACCCCATGTACGAGTACCTTCAGTGTTTTGCGGAACATGCGAGTGGGTTACCCGAAGAATTTCGGAACTTGATTCTCCGGTCACTGAATTCTGACACTGCCCTGTACGAATTGACCGGGATACTCGCGAAGGACCGAGTTTTCAGGAGTCTACTTGGCACGACACAGGCCATTGATATCATCAGTGGTGGAATCAAGTCGAATGCCCTTCCTGAGCAAGCGCACGCCATCGTCAACCATCGTGTTGCAGTATCCAGGTCAATCACTGATTAGGACCAGGTTCAGTTCCACTCACCTCAAGTTATAGTTCATTGAAGGAGACAAAATCCAGAGATATTAATCTCCTGAGATCTTTCGCCAAGAAGTACAACCTCACGTATACCGCTTTTGGTGAAAGCATTTCCGACGCCAGAGAGCCTTCTTCCGGTAGCCTTACCCTTTCGGATATTTTCAAAGATGCGCTTGAACCTGCACCCATCACTAGTACGAAAGCTGCCCCATATCAGCTTCTTTCTGGGACCATCAAAGCCACTTATAATATGTACCGTGGACTGCAAGGCTCTGGCAACGTCATAGTTGCGCCAGGAATGATGACAGGAAATACAGGTATGTATTAGAGCACATTTCCACTTGAACAGGAGGTCACTAAATGAGGTACCCATGAACTGATAGATACTCGATCCTATTGGGATCTCTCTTCCTCAATCTTCCGTTATAATCACCAAAATTTCGGCAATACGATCATGGGATTAAAGGGAATTCATACAGTCAACGAGCGTAAGTATTACTTTCGACGCGACTTTTTCTTGGCTCACACGGGAACTAGATATGGAAATAAGTACATTCCTCGAGATGATTGAATTTTTTGTCACTTTAATCTTGAATTCTGACGAGTCTACTCAATTATGATTTTGTGCATTTAGTGTACATGTCATATCGTTCGTCTCTGATAAATGCCAAGGAGTCTCTGTGATCAGTGCCAAGAAGTCTTTACCCGATGGGTGCGGAGCACTTTCCCGAGGCTGAATTCTACATCCAATGTGGACTCCGAGCATGTTTCGCAGTCTTATTGCCGTCCAGAGGAAACAAGTCGGGCCAACTCATGAAGCTTGGGTTCTCCATATCTTGTGATGCCCTACATACTCGGAAAGTCAGGGGTCCTGCTGTCTCAGTTCTTTCAGAAAGGGGTAAGGCGAGACTTAAAAACCCTTCAGCATAATTGTACGTGCTAATGTCCGATTTCTCACCTCTTTCGACAAAACTCGTTCCTCGTCTTCCTCCAGAGCTTGTGGAAGAGGTCATGGTCAGAGCTTGGGAGCTTCCATGTACTTTGACTGAACGCATCATACTCATGACATCTTTACCACTCGTCAACCGAGATGTCCTTGCTACATTCATACGAGTATCTTCGGTGGATGTCCATATACCTTGTCCATCTTTTGTCGACAGGTTTCTTCAAGCAATGCGTGAGGGTACGAGACCATTCCCCATCACACCAACGAGCAAAGTCTCGGAGCTTTGCCGTGCGATCACGCTCCAGATTTCGCAGCCTAGTTCACCGATCCGCGCTGTGCATTGGAGTGCAGAACCTCCGATGGGTGTTGCATTATCCGACTTACTATACCACATACGTGTTTTCGGAGGGTTACCGAATTTTCGAACGCTCACAGTGCGCTACATCGATGTAGATCTATACGATATCTTCGACTGGGCACGCTTCATTGATTTTCCAAGCACTGTCGAATTCTTGAATCTGGAGTCCCTGTGGACAGAAACCGAAATCTCTCCCCCAAAAATAGTAATCACTCCACCGGGACGTCCTCCCAGTATTATACTCTGGATACTTCCTAATGTTCGTTGCTTGCGGGTATCCGGTGGAGATCAGGAGTTCATTTCGAGACTTATCATGTCGATGCCGAACCTGGAAGTTTGTAAATGATACAAAAACTTTTATGATAGTGTTACCGATCTAGTAAAGTACATCAACATCATCTAGGGATACTCATTCTCATCTCCTTCGCCTTTTCACACGTTAGTCCATCGTGACTCATAGACCCGCAGAACAGACATAACCAAGCTCGACAAATTGAACAACGAATGATAGTCTCGGACTCCCCGCGTCGATAGACCGTGTTACATTGCAATGAAGGGCAGAAAAAATATACATCAAGATTAGAATGGATGGAGGAAAGAAATGTGACTTTGAGGTAGTCCGGTTCCATAGGGAGAGGGAGAAGGTCCCGAGCCGTTGTGTATGCAATCGGTTGACCGCATATGCTACCCCTCTCAAGGTCGTAAGCTGGACCTCGACTAATGCATTTTACAGGGGCTGAGTGGTTCTGCGCGGCGAAAACTAAGGCATTCTTCAGGCATGCTCCACAATAGACATGTCCACAGAGTAATTTGACCGTGGGATTCCGCTCGCTACCGCCTGATTTTAGCTTGCAGACGGAGCAAAGTTGCCGCGAGCGCTTGAGAGTCTCTTTTGAGGGCAAAAAGTCCAAGAGATGGTGAATCTTCTGCATCAACACTGAATCTTCTCCCCTGACAATCAGGACAGAGCGGATTACATCGAGCGAAAGTTTGTTTGCACCAACAGCAGCTTGTATCTCAGTCAACCCACCGTCAACTAGCTGCCGTATGACGTTGCGATGTATTGGATATTCTCGACACGACCCTCGCACTCTTTGTAGAAGTTTTTTGACCGCTGAAACTCCTTTATCCTGATCGATGCCACAGCCAAATACGTGGATTTGACGGGTTGATAAATTTGGGAAGATGTAGAAACTGTTCTTGGAATTCAGGTTTTCGATGACTTTGATGCTACTCGTGGAGTATAAGTAGTCGTCCCATTCTGGTTGATCGTTCAGAGCTACGACAATCAAGCCATGACAAATTGCTTGTAGAGAAAAATTTGCCTGAACAAATATTTCAGTCTCTTCGTAATGTGCATGAAGGTAAACCATGTAATGATCCCCAAACTCGCACGATTCCACCTGAGCCCGTCCTTCGTATTGTATCTGAAGAGCTGCTACCTCTGTCGATACCGACTTGAATACATCGGTAGGTAAGCTATATTGAACGAACCTCCATCTCAATGCTCTAATTATATATGGTCAGTTGACCTGTTTTCTCGGGCCTGACACGAACAAACCTTGATGGTCCTAGTAATAAAGCGATGAATGAGCCAACTGATCATTTTTTGTCGTTA
>Ga0153924_1000272_pt1 | contig 34473 bp, 17 predicted proteins | sample TSNJ008MetaG_FD_104709 | JGI IMG/M metagenome (GOLD analysis project Ga0153924, IMG submission 104709) | Attine ant fungus gardens microbial communities from New Jersey, USA - TSNJ008 MetaG | ecosystem: Host-associated > Fungi > Mycelium > Unclassified | place: USA: New Jersey, Wharton State...
ATATCCACTGCATTTACTAATATATTATTTCCATCATAAAGTGCTAGCTTAATCTCTTTATTATCTAATGCTAAATTCCAATCCTGATCAGCAGTCTCTATTGTATAGTAAAACGTGTCATTGACATTTTATATTCCCAGTCAAATGTTAAACTGATGTTGGCCGGTAATAATTTCGAGCATTTTGATTTTAATTTGTACGATGATAAAAGAATCGATTCTTTTACCGGAAAGACCGCCAGACAAAATATAATCGAAACGGTTGATTATTGCAAGACTTTTATCAAAGAATTTCACACTACATACAGAAATCTTTTGTTTTATGGTGAGACAGGTGTTGGTAAAACATTTCTGACTAATTGTATTGCAAAAGAATTATTGGAAAAATCTTATTCTGTTTTGTATTTGTCTGCTATTGATTTTTCTACAATTCTAGCTGATGTTACTTTTAATTCTAAAAATTTATCAGCTGAAAGCAAAGCTGTCTCATCGCATATATATGAATGTGATCTGCTTATTATAGATGATTTAGGAACCGAAGTTACAAACAGTATTAAATCTTCTAATCTTTTCAACTGTTTGGACAAGCGGCTGTCAAATAAAAAATCGACTATTATCTCTACCAACCTGACGCCTAAAAAGATTAGTGAAATATATTCCGACCGAATCTTTTCACGTATTATTGGCAGTTATACCTGTTTTAAAATATTTGGCGAGGATATCCGTAAAAAACAGCGGCTTTAACTTGACTAATGATATTATAGATGCTATAAAATATTTTGCAACCGTTAACTATACAATTAGGAGGACCCATCATGTTAAACTATGATAAGCTGTTAAAAACAATCCCCATTGGACCTTTAGGAATTGTTCCGCTAAGAGGCTGCCATGAGTTGGCACAATCTGTTGATAAATATATTGTAGATTGGAGAGCAAATGCAACACATAGTAAAAGTATCTGCTCAAATATTGCTTTTTCAGACTATAAGAAAGAATCTTTCTTAGTAAAATCAAATGTTCCCCGTTTTGGTTCGGGAGAAGCAAAAGGCATTATGAATCAATCAGTTCGCGGAGATGATTTATACTTTATTACCGACATTACAAACCATAGTTTAACATATTCTTTATTTGGCAATACAAATTATATGTCTCCGGATGATCATTTTCAAGATTTAAAAAGGTTGATTGCCGCAACAGCCGGAAAGGCAAAACGTATTAATGTTATTATGCCTTTTCTCTATGAAAGCAGACAGGACAAACGCAGCTCAAGGGAATCGCTTGATTGTGCACTTGGATTGCAGGAACTAGCTAATATGGGTGTGGATAATATTATTACATTTGACGTTCATAATGCCGCTGTTAGTAATGCAATTCCACTGAAAGGATTTGAAAGTGTCCGGCCAAGTTATCAATTTATTAAACATTTACTTAGAAGTGACGGAGAATTAACAATAGATGCTGACCATCTAATGGTTATTAGCCCTGATGAAGGTGCTATGAACAGAGCAATCTATTTTGCAAATGTATTAGGTGTGGACGTGGGTATGTTCTACAAGAGACGTGATTATTCTACCATTATAGATGGCAGAAACCCTATCGTTGCACATGAGTTTTTAGGTGATTCTATCGAAGGAAAGGATGTTATTATCTTAGACGATATGATTTCTTCCGGCGATAGTATTTTAGATGTAGCAAAACAGCTTAAGAAACGTAATGCCGGAAAGGTATTTTTGGCTGCTACCTTTGGTCTTTTTACCAATGGAATGGACAAGTTCGACAAAGCGTTTGCAGATGGATTATTTGATAAGGTATTGACAACTAACTTAACTTATCAAGCACCCGATTTATTGACAAAACCGTATTTTGTGAATGTTGATATGGCAAAATATATTGCCCTCATTATTGAGACACTTAATCATGATGCATCGATGAGCAGCCTGTTAGATCCGATTGACAGAATAAAAAGATGCATTGATAATTATAATATAGGACTCAACTTCTAGCTAAGACCGAAATGTAGTAATTTCCTATAAGATAGAAAAACGTGCCATATTCGTAGATACGAATATGACACGTTCTCTTGTTTTTAAGTAATATAGAAACTTATTCGAGTGCCCCGACATCCACTGATGAAAGTGCTCTGTCGTATATTACCATATTGCTAATAATACCGTTGAATGGTGTATCCCATACATTTCCGCCGACAAATATTGTTCCTTCTCCTGTACCACCTAAGATCGTACCTGAGCTTGAAACTATATTATCTATGTACATTGTAGCCGTCGAATCTGTTACAACGATAGTTACTTTATGTTTTCCACCGCCGGATAATGTATCACTGGCTGCTGCAAATCCTACATAAGACCCGTCTAATATTGTCATTAAGAATGGTGTCCTTGATGCATCCATCCATTGATTACACAGGTTCAAAACCGGTGATGTACCTTCTTGTGGAATAAATACCATTGAGGTAAAGCTAGGCAGTTCATTGGCAATTACATCATATGATATTGTATAGCTGCTGTTGCTATCTGCTAATGAAGTCGGTAATTTCAATGTATAGCTTCCTGCACCAGAGAATCTGACTCCACCGCTTTCAAAGACTGCTTCTGCTCCTGCCGTAGGTGTGCCTGTGTTTGGTCCAGCCAATTCAGCGGAATTTCCGGTAACAGAATCTACTAATGTATTGTTAAATGAAAACTGTGCAATTAGATTTGATTCCGTATCCGCTTCTCTTAATACTAACGACCTATACGCAGTCATTAAATTCCTCCATGCTTCATTCACCTCATCCTGTGTGGCATCTGCATTCTTTTGCACCTCATTTGCTACTGCAAGTGCACTATTCATTGCTGCAACACTTTCCTCTGTATACCATGAAGTATCTGCCGTATTTGCCAAGGCAATTGCTATGGCAAGCTCAGATTTATCTACTGAGATATTGAAGTTATCATAAACTGTAAGAATCTCACTATACGACAATGGACGCTCATATACACGAAACTGTGAAATATCAATATTTGCATCCCACAATGCCGGTATTCCGTTATTAGAATTGTCATTAGGGAACCCTACATATGTGGCATTAAATGCTTTGATTTGTTCTACTGTCAGGGAAGCATTCGCTGCTATGGTACTTCTGCCAACTAATGCATCATTAATATATAATTCCATTGTATTGGTTGATTCAACATATCGGAGTGTTGCACGAACCCATCCTTTATCATAAAATGCATAGTTTCCATCCAGCCATGCATCCACGGTTGTATATGGATGATTCGGTGTACCAACATTAGAATAATTTGTTAAGAACATGATATCATCCAGTGTACCCGCTGAATTTCTAAAGTAGAGCAAAGCCATTCCCCAGTAATCTGAGTACATGGAATTAACATTAAAGGATACTGTAAAACCACTTAAATCCGATGCACTGCTGAACATATTATCCGGTAGTATCAATGAATTCCAGTCAATCCTTGTATAGCGTTCCAGTGTTGTAACCTGGCTAGAATTAATCGGGACAGCATCTGCCAGATTATTTCCACTGACATCAGTTCTTCCACTATCGCCGGCCAGAGTATATTCTGCCAGCAGCCCATCACGGACATCCAATGTTTCTCTTCCTTCAACAGTCACTCTGTTACTAATCAGGATTCCTTCTTTAATGGAGCTTGTTACGATTACCATGATTTGTTTTCCGATATCATCTGCTGTAATGGTATAAGTCTTACCCGTCTCACCTGGAATATCCGTAAAATTGGCTTTCCATTGATAGTTCAGTCCAATTTCACTTGTTCCTGTTACGACTGCTGTTAAAACAGAGCCTACCGAGCCTGTCCCTTCCACTGTTACAAGTCCAGTCAAATCATAGTCTTGATCCCATGGCCCATCTGCCATGCTCCTTGGTCTGTACCTCTGAATATCTGCACTCGATAAATCATTAAATGCTATTATTTCAAAGTCTATCGCAGGATTACCTGTATTAGAGAAGTTAATTCTTCTGGCTGTTTTCTGCTTTGACAATCCATCTGTAATCGTCACAGAGTCAACTAATTCAGTATTGTGATATAGTGCCAGACTGATTTCTTTATTATCTATTATCATATCCCAATCCTGGTCGGCTACTGCAATCGTATAGCTAAAGGTTGTTGAGGTTTCCTCTAATGCACCGCGAATTAAGTAGGAGGTCTGTGATGGTAATATTACATTATTTAATTCTAATTCATTCGTACCATCATATACAATTCGATATCCTTCCAGACTGATATCAGCATCCGAAGGATTATAAAGCTCTATAAAGCTATTCGATATCGCTGTATCACCTTTACCTCCTCCTCCATAGAATTGGTTAATTATGATATCGCCACCTGCTGCAGGTAGTCCCCATGGGCCATCTGCCATGCTTCTTGGTCGATATTCGGCTATCTCTGCACTCGATATCGTATTAAACGGTATGATTTCGAAGTCTACCGCAGGATTGCCTGTATTAGAGAAATTAATTCTTCTCGCAGTCTTTTGCTTTGACAGTCCATCTGTAATCGTCACAGAGTCAACTAACTCCGCATTATGATATAATGCCAGACTGATCTCTTTATTATCAATTACCATATCCCAATCCTGATCAGCCACTGTAATCGTATATTTAAAGGTTGTTGAGGTTTCCTCTAATGCACCGCGAATTAAGTAAGAGGTCCGTGAAGGTAATGTTACATTATTCAATGCTAATTCATTCGTACTGTCATATACAATCCGATATCCATCCAGACTGATAGCATTCTCAGTAGGATTATATAATTCTATGAAGCTATTCGATATCGCTGTATCACCTTTGCCTCCTCCTCCATAGAATTGGTTAATAATAATATCGCCTGCTGATTCTGCCAGTCCCCATGGTCCATCTGCTAAACTTCTAGGACGGTATCTGGCAATCTCCGCTTCTGTTATTGCATTGTATGCAATTATTTCAAAATCATCTGCAACTACACCCGTATCTCTAAAATTGATTCTCCTTGCAGATTTTTGTTTTGATATCCCGTCTGTGATATCCACTGCATTTACTAATATATTATTTCCATCATAAAGTGCTAGCTTAATCTCTTTATTATCTAATGCTAAATTCCAATCCTGATCAGCAGTCTCTATTGTATAGTAAAACGCTGTACTGGTTTTTTCCAGTGCACCACGGATTAAGTAAGAGCAGTATGATGGCAGTTCTACATTATTCAGTTCCAGTTCTTCTGTATCGTTGTATATCAGTTTGTAGCCATTTAAGCTGATTGCCTCTGATGTCGGATTATATAACTCTACAAAGCTGTTAGAAACTGCTGAATCACCTTTAGCACCTGCACCATATAATTGATTGATAATAATATGATCTACTGTTGATATCGGCTCATCAATCTCAACTTCTTTAGTAAATACGGCATAATTGGATTTTACCTGATTAAAGTTACCGGTATCCGAGCGGGCAATATCATAAATATATGCTCCATCCGCATCTTTAGCCATTACTACTACTGTATTTAAGGCTCCCAACGTTTGCTCTAATGCACTGTCCGGTACACTGACTGTTGCTTTCCCATCTGCAACTTCTGCGTCGTAAAGATTAGGCCCATTTACCTGGAATGTAACATTTACAAAATCTGAATTGTAAATTGCCGCAGTTATAGTAGTAAATCCTTCATTAGATTCAGTATCAATATCCGTAATCTCTAATTCTGTTGATGACGTATAATAGTTAATACTGTCTACCAATGTTTCAATAGAATCAAATTGTCTGTCTAACCAAAGTACTCTCGAGCGGAGGAATTGCTCCATGTTATCCCATGATTCTTCATATCCGACACTGTTCATACCTGAATAATGAGACGGATCCCGGAATGTATATTCCCATCTCGCGTCGTTCGCCGCACCCGGATTTGTATGATAGCTTCTATACTGGTCCATTAAACCGCCTTCTTTTATCATTTCTTCAATCACTGTCGGTCTAATCTGATGATACAACTCATATGCCTTTACAAAGAAATATGGATCTCTTACCAGAAGTTTGTTAAATTGTACTGACTGATAATATTGTTCACGGGCAAATTTTTTAATGGTGGTCTGCCAGTTGTTAGGAAAATAAGTATCAATATTATACATATTAATATTTCCCCATGCCCAGTCAAAATCCCATTGTGGCCCAAAACGAGCTAATTTATCAATATCTTTATACATATAGAAGCTATTCTTCATGCTGTCCCAATTCATCGCATATTCACAGAATACATAATTAAGTACCAGACTCTCCATATCGTACATTTCACTGTAATGCTTTCCGTCATTAACATCATCCGTATAATCTACTGGTACATAGGTTGCTTCCCATTGATTACTGATTGTATTAAATCTGGTATCCGTTGCACGGAAATGTGGATCGGAATTACGGAATATAAACTCATCACCGCGGATTGCATATTCAAATGACTGCGTATTTTTATCGGCATTATTATATAGAGAATTCTGTTCAAACAGAGGTATATCCGTAGGCTCAGGCGCTCCAAAATAAATTGGCTGCAGATAATTTGTCGTCACCTGTGCTAACGTATCATCTCCATATGCATAAAAATCCATTTCAAGCATATAACCGCCATTTGTATCAGGAATTGTTACATAGGCATTGATTTGATATGTGACACCTCTAAATGTAAATTGATAAGGATCATCAATCCAGTCAAAGCCTGCTGCCATATCTTCATATAATGCTTCTTCAAATTCATCCCTGTCACTGCCGCTTGGATATACTGTTTTTGCAATTGCAGCTGCGGCATCTTCTGCTAATGAATCCCAGTCAAATATATTGACCCTGACATCTGCAACCCTTATCTGCTCGCCTAACTGATATACACCATAATAACCTCCATTAAAAATCATTGTGACATTAGTGGATTTCATATAGTATTCTGTACCAATATCACCTGAGAAGTCATATAGCAGCTTATTTCGTAACAATGTATGGTCAATATCATTTGCCAGCAATACCCAATGCTTGTTGTTTCCAAATCCAAATAAGTTGGTCTTTTTACCTAACTTAAGCTTAAATGGCCTTTTTGGTCTGTAAGCTGTAGAATTACCTCTCAGCCTGATTTCTACGTCTCCGTTATATAATGTTGAATTAGTTAAATTAAATTCCTCATTTCCCTGGATTTTCATATTATAGTCGACATAATCCACTTTTCCGACATCATAATACTGTGTATCACCATCAAGATATAATACAGGCAGCACACTGATATACATTGTCAATGGTTCAAAGCCATTAACCTCTACAGTAAGAAAGCTTTCTGTATCTTCTTCTGCCGGTGTATATTGACCTATCGTATTGCTAAATATTGTAATCTCACCAGTAATCTGATTTTCAATTGTCCAATAAAATGTACTTCCTACCGGAGCATTTACAACTGAAATTACTTCACCAGGCTTTGCAAATTCTCTGTCAAAGGATAATTCTCCCAAGGCTCCCGGTGCAATGAATTCATCCTCATCAAACGCCTCAGATGTCTCATTTGCAAAAGTTGGTATTGGATAATATCCTTCTCGTACCGACCAGCTGCTGCTCATATCTATTGTACCGTTCGTTAGTTCATCTTTTGTTTTTGGCGTATACTGTGCAACGCCGTCAAGGGTCAGATTTGTACCTGTCGTATCTAAATAGTATACATTTACGATTGATTCGGCACTGCTGTCACCTGCAGCAATCCCGTATCCTCTTGATACTGCATTAGCGCTTGAGTCGGTAAAAGCTGTTCTTCCGACATTCACAATGTCCGATAATGTTTTGACATTACCACCACGTATTCTTCCAATTATTCCACTGCAATAATTTGCACTGAAGAAATTAGAACCTACGACTCGGGCTGCATTGTAAACATTAGTAATCTCAATATTTCCATTACCAATTACAGAATCAGCCGTACGACACTCTCCGATTACACCTGCTACACCAACTAAATCACCTAAAATTGTTGTTCCGTCTCTTGTTGTGTTAGCAGCTACATTTCCGTTTACCACTGCTACATTGTTGATAGTTGCATACCCGTTCACTTCACCGGCAAGTCCGCCAACAGCAATCTGTGCTGCCATATCTACACTAATATTAATATTTCTTATTAATAAATTAGATACGCTCGCATAACTGCTACTGTCATCACTTGCGACAATACCAAATAGTCCCAGAGAAGATGTTTCGGTTACTGTCTTATTAATGGAAATATTAGAAATTGTAAAGCCATTTCCATTAAATGTTCCATTAAAAACCTGGTCACCACTCGTTGCTCCGTGACCTGTCACTCCGCCCCCGATCGGATCCCAATCTGAATAGTCAGATAAATCAATATCTGATGTTAATTCATAATCACCATTCAGCGGATAATCATCGGCTACCCCTATTTTAGCCAGTTCCTGCGCACTTCCAATCTGGATAGTGCCTGCTTTTGTGTTTACTGTTTCCATATAAATACTCCTTTTCTAAATATATTTTCAAAACCCGCATAGTAAAATACGTGTTTGAATTCAAATATAACACCCTTAACTTAAAGCAGTAAAACTCAAAAGTCTTACAGATATAATTTATAATTATATCTGTAAGAACTTATAGATTAATCAGTTATTTTAACTTTAAACATCGTTGATACTAAACTACCATTTTTCACTGTAATCGTAGTTGTACCTTTTTTCTTAGCTTTAATGACGCCTTTATTAGTAATAGTCGCTACTTTCTTAACTGACGACTTGTATGTAACTTTAGCATTAGGTGCCGCTGTCACCTTTAAAGTCAGATTACTATTTTTCTTAATAGTAATTACACTATTTTTCTTAATTACCTTCGAGCCTCTTTTAACTGTAATCGAAGGCTTTTTAATTGTAATCGTAACCTTGGATGTAATTCCATTTGCTGTTGCGCTAATAGTCGCTGTTCCAGCCTTCTTTGCAGTTACCTTACCGCTTCCGTTAACTGTAGCAAAAGAAGGATTAAGTGATTTCCATGTGACTTTAGAACTAGGCCCTACCAGCTTACTTACTTTTAATGTAATTGATTTGGTACCTTTTGTATAAATAGTTGCCTTTTTCTTATTTAATGTAAGTGTATTCGTTAAGCGTGTTTCTGTTACATTGATAGCGCATTTTGTTTTAATCTCTGGATTTGACACAGATGAAACGATAATGTCTACTTTTCCTTTTTTCTTAAAATTAACCAATCCCTGCTGATTAACCTCGGCAATGCTGCTGTCAGAAGAGCTCCACACGATATTACCATCGATTGGGTTCTCTGGCCATATAGTAGCCTTCAGTTGCAATGTCTGTGACTGCAGCTTACCGGAATATATTTTTAAATTAATATTGGCTGATGTCTGTGACAGATTAATTTTACCTAAATTGGAAGTAATATTAATCGTACAGGTTACTGTTTCTACTGTGCCATCCCTTCCGGTTATGGAAGCCAGAACCTTGGCTGTTCCTTCTTTTTTAGCTGTTACGGTAATAGTTTCTCTTCCATTGGAATCCGCTGCTTCATTTACTGTAAAGTCAATAATATCCTTTCCTTCTTCTGCAACTGCATAGGTAACTTTAGCTATGCCTCCATTTTTATAACCGTTTGCCCAGAAACTTACCTGATCCGTTTCATGAATTTTCGGGTTTATTACCAAATCATAACTGTCAGAAGTAAAATTAATTTCTGTATAGAATTCGCCACCACTTACTTCATAAATATTTGACGCTTCTTCTGCGGTGACTGCTCTCTCGTAAATATATAATTCATCCACTAAACCATCTAATGCAGTATCCCAGAAATTACCTCCCATGATTATAGTTTTATCTTTAATATGATCTGCAAAGATTTTACCTTCTGCTTTTGTAAGCGGCGATTCTTCACCGTTTACATATAATGTAAGCTTATCTCCGGTCACTACATAAGTGAAGTGTTTCCATTCATTTTCAATGATTGGATTCGCTGTATTTGTGTTTGAATATGTTTTTGAGGTCGTTATATCTCCGGATGCCCATTCCGGACTGGCGCCTGTGCCATTATGATAATTATAAACCATTAGGTTTGAATAGTCATTGGCACTAGTTCCATGCGGCCAGAATAAAATAGATGTAAACGCAGTCATCGTTTTTACCTTTAGCCAAAATGAAATCGTACAATCTGTAGTAGTAATCTTTGTATCCAACTTCAATGCTGTTCCAGTACTGGTTCCACCACCAAATAACGCCGCTTTTCCGACCTTACCTTCATCATCAAAACCATTATTCCCCGCACTTGTAGTATCTGCCAAGGTCACATTTTTGACATATGTAGCACTTTCATTCGTCACTTGATTTACCAGATCTCCTTCAAACGGATAGTAGGCAATCAAATTACCTTCCGGTAAGGTTGCTACCGGATTATCTGTATCTTCAGCCACCGCCATAACCGGGCTGCTAAAGGTTAATGCTGCTGCTAATAGAATAGCTAAACTTTTTATACTTTTATTATATTTTCTCATTTATCTACCCTCCCCAGCTGATACTGTTATTGTAATTTTCGCATTTTTCTTAGAACCATCTTTTGCTGTAACGGTAACTTTGGCAGTTCCCTTACCAACAGCTTTGATTATTCCTTTGCTTGTAACCTTTACAACTGATGTATTACTTGATTTATATTTTAGTTTTTTATTTGATGCATTAGAAGGTTTAATAGTTGCTTTAATTTTAAAAGTACCACCTACACTAAGCGTAGTTGACTTCGCATTTAACTTAACACTTGTAACAGGCTGTTTTACATTAACTGTTACTACTTCCTCTTCATCTCCGCGTGCTCCTTTTATGATAATCTCAGCATAACCTTTGCCGACTGCTTTAATTTTACCTGTTTTTGAAACAGTAGCAACTTTTTTATTACTTGTTGAATAAGTAACATCGGCACCAGAAGGCGTTACATTTGCTTTAATCGATGATGTATCACCTTTTTTAAGTGTTAAACTGGATTTACTTGTTATCTTAATCTTTGTAACTGCAACAGTTCTATAGGTTACATCTACTGCAGCTTTTGTACCCGGCATAACGAATGCATATTGAGAATTTCCTTTATTTGTAACTTTAACAGTTTTTCCGTTTTCATCTGTTACTTTTACTGTCTTAACTTCTCTACCACTATTAGGAGCTGTCTTAACTGTAATTGTCTGTCCTTTGATTGGTGTTCCAAGTACACTTACAGTTCCGCCTCCGCTGACTGATGTTTTAACGGAATCTCCCGCTTCCGTTGCTATGCCCACTGCATAAGTTCCAACAGTATCTGATTCAAATGCAATGTATGGAATACCATTTTTTGTCACTACTTTAGAATTTAATACTTTTGCTGCATTACCTTGGTCATTCAATGTGTAAATATTATATACCGGATTCCTGTTTGTATCTGAAGCTGTCACATAACCGTCTTTTATTTCAGGAAATGGTATATAAACAGTTGTACCTTCAACATCATAGCCTTTTCCACTCCATGTTACGTCAGCATCATAAACACTGCTTAATATATTATAACCTTTTAATCTTGTATCATTAGATAATGCTGTTGTAAGCTTATTGTAAGCTGTTCCGCTAGTAAGAGTTTTCACATTTAACACCGTCTGATCCTGTGAAAAGATATTAGGAACCGTAACGGTAAACAGACTTGCCGAATCCACTAAGTCTTTGCTGGACCCCATTATTTTTTTCTCAGCAGTTTTACTTATGGTGAATTCATCTACAATAGACATATCATCATAAGCGGCTGTGTATAATGGGTCTACAGTATTACGGTATGTTGTAATATGTAGTGACGTATCCATCGCATCCCCGGTAATTTCGATATTTGAAATGTTTGGTGTTTTCTCTTGATTCGAGACAGCTAACCATGCATGATTTGTAGCGCTTTTATCATAATATTTAATACCGCTGCCTGTATTGGCTGTGATATAGAAAATACCCTGCGGATCAGTTACTGAATCAACTGCGCCTCCTTCACTTAATGGAGTTGTTCCATCCATTAAGTATGATCTGCTATAATAATGATCATGAGCATTTAGTACTAAATCAATTCCATATTCTTTATCAATCTCTTTTAATTTAGGAACAAATTGATTACGCATAGATATTACATTTGCATTTGTACTATGTGTTGCCGCACTAAATAATGCTTCATGGAATACAAGTATATGCCAATCCGAATCCGGATTTGCCTCAATCGCTTCCTTAATAAATGCGACATGTCCATTAATATATCCCAAGCTGGTTTCGATATTATTAAATACACTAGTTGTTAAGTGAATAAACAACACATTATTGTAAGTATACCAATAATCTCCTGTAGTCCCGTTAAATGACCCTGTCTTTACTTGATTTGGTTGATTCACATGAGATGTATATGGTAATCCTGTTGTAAACTGATCATGATTCCCTACTGTTGTTGCCATTGCCAGACTTTTAAGCTCTGCAGGAGCTAATAGCCCCAATATATATTGGCTTTCATCACCGCCGCCAGCGTCTGCTAAGTCACCTCCGGTTACTAATAAACTGGCATTAGGATTAAATTCCGTGATTTTCGCTAATGTTTGTTTCCACTGCTGTACTGATTTATTTGTAGCAGCATTTGTAGATGTATTATCTAGCTGTGGATCGCCTGAGTAATACCAGCTCCAATTCGTATGCTCACCTTTTACTTCAAATTCATAAATATCAGAATAGATGCCCGCATTTGAAACGCGGTATACATACTTTGTATTCTTTTTCAATCCGCTGATACTTGCTTTGTTCGTATAGCAGTCTTTATAAGCACTACTGCCTCCTTTTATATACTGAACCGGAGTTGCTGTTGATCTGCTCTGAAACTGTATTTTCTTTGGAAAACCGGTTCCATCAACATCCTCTGATGCTTCTGCCATCTGAACTACACCTGAAACATAAGTATTTGCATACCATGTAAAATTAAGGTCTGTTTCACTTGACCCTGCATTTATAAGTATTGCCTGCAGATTTATCCCGTCGCTTATCGTATAATCCGATGACGCATAAGCTTCCTGAGCCCCACTAGAAAGTTCTAGTTCATTTGCCACCGAAAAGACAAGCATTAATACTAAGATAATCGATACTATTTTTTTATATAATCTTTTCATTCTTTTCTCCATTCCGCCGAGCTGAATATCAAATTCAGCGATGGCATCACGAATTTGTGACGCCCGTCGGCACAAATTTGCTGGTTGAAAAATTTGCTATCAAGCAACTTTTCAGCCTTATACCTATGCATATCACAAGCTTGCGAGTGAAACACATTTCACGAGTGAAACATGTTTCACTTGTGATACTGCGCATTTAACAGTTGAAAGAAGTGCTGCGCATTGCATTTATCCTTTCTCATTATAAATTCTTTCAACCTAATTCTCCTCATTTTGGCTAATGCTTAAATGTTCTTGCTTTCTTGTATATAGATATGCAGATACAAATGATGCAATTGGTACGGTTAATACAATTGCCATAGTGCCTGCCAACCCTTGTATGATTTCAATTACAGCATAGTTTGAATTAAAAAGCCTTGTTAAACTCATACTGGATAATGCTAATAAAATCATACTAATAAAGGCTCCTCCTGTAAAAGCTAATATTAAAGTATTAGTCATAGTCCCTATCATATCCTGACCGATATGCATTCCTGATTCAAATAACTGCTTTCTTGACATATCAGGTTTTACGTCTATCATTTCAGATAATGCTGAAGATATCGACATCCCAACATCCATTACAGCACCCAGCGAAGAAATCAGTATTGTCGCAAATAAAAGGTCTTTAATCTGTAATCCAAATTCCAGATATAATAATAAAATGGAATCTGCTTCATTCGTACTGTATCCTGTAATATTCAATAATCCTGAAAATATTACATAAACAATACCTGCTGATACAACACCTAATGCAGTTGAAATTATTGCTGAAAATGTCTTTTTACTCCAACCATTTAATAAATATAATGTTACTAAAGTTATAACAACGACTGTAAGTACACTGATTAGTATGGGCGATTTACCATGATATATCAGCGGCATTGTAAAGAAAAATATTGTATACATTGCAAAACATAGCGACAATATCGTCTTTACTCCCTTCTTTCTTCCTACTAAAATAACTAACAGAAAGAACAGGCCGACCATTATATATACTCCTGTCTGTCGGTAATACTGATGGATTTCAAAAAACACTTCATCACTGTCTTCTAATTTAGTTATCTGCACTAATACTGTGTCATTTGCCTCCAGATACATATAGTTTGTCGTTTGTAAATAATTTTTTGCTTCTACTATTTTCCCCTTATAATCTCCTTTAAGTATTTCAAAACGTACAATCTGCTCACCCATATAGGCACCCGGATAATATCTATCTTCGTCTATCTCTTCACTTACAATTTCTAAAACCTTACCTTTTACATAAGTTGCAGCAATATCTGTATCCTCCGCAACAGTATATGAGTGATTTTTATTGAAATTATATGTATATGCAAAGAAAGAAATAATGAATAGAATCACTAATACATGAATCATAGATATATTAAACTTCTCTTTCATAAATATACCCATACATATCGCATTCTGGTCTGCTATACCGCACTAGTTGTATAAACTTTTGCGCTTGCATTTATCCTTTCTATTATGATTCACCGGGGTTTTTAAACCCCAGTAAATCAAATAATTATTTTACTGTCACAGTAAATGTCTTCGTGATTCCTAAGCTCTTGACTTTTATTGTTGTGCTTCCTTTTTTAAGTCCTTTTATTACTCCTTTTTTAACTGATACAATCTGCTTATTCGTAACAGTATATTTAACTGTTGCTTTTGGAGTAACTGTAACTTTTAAAGTTACTTTCTTGTTTTGTTTTACAACAATCTTAGCTTTGTTTTTAAGTGTCTTAGAACCTTTTTTTACTTTTATAGTAGGTTTCTTAATATAAACAGTAGCTGTTGTTTTTGCTCCGTTTGCGGTAGCAGTAATTGTTACTTTGCCTGCTTTTTTTGCTGTTACTTTACCACTGCTGGATACAGTCGCTTTTTTTGGATCACTTGTCTTCCATGTAACCTTTTTACTAGAACCAACTATACTCTTAACTTTTAATGTAACGCTTTTCGTACCTTTTGTATAAATTGTCGCGCTTTTTTTCGTTAATGTGATAGATGGTTTTTTTACAGTTACTTTAAATGAAGTGGTTTTGCCCTGATATGTTACTTTAATGGTCTTAGTACCTGTAGTTTTACTGCTGAAACCAGATAACTGGTATCCTGTAATATCATCTGCAGTTCCATTGTTATAATTCGCACTAACGATTAATCCTTTACCGTTAAAGCTTTCACCTAGGTAATAAACTGTCTTACTTGGATTTTTATATATGCTGATACTTGTGATATAAATATCATTAACAACAATATCAAATGTTGCTGTTTTACCCTCGTATGTTACAGTTATCGTCTGTGTTCCTACTTTATTTGCATTATATCCTGATATTACATAGTCGGTTATTTTAGCTTCTGTTCCATTGTTATATTCTACATATACAACCATACCTCTTGTTTTAAATGAATCCCCTTTATTATAGGTCACTTGGTTCGGTAAGCTTGCAAATCTTATACTTTTAATACCTGTTTTAATCATGCTGATATCAAATGTACCGGTGAAGCCTGCATAATGTACTGTTATGGCCTGACTTGGAGCCGCAGTATCTGGATTTGAATCAAACCCACTTGTTGTATAATCATAAACTGCACGCTCATATCCATCTGCGTATTTAGCGATTACTACCATACCTTCAGTATCAATCTTATCTCCTGTATAGTATGTGGTCTTAGTAGGCTCTGTTTTAATCTCTAGGCCTGTAACAACTCTTTGCTGTTCCGTATATAATTCGCTCACACCAGCATCACCAAGTGCAATATTGAATATCGTAAAATTATCAATTAATCCATCAAATATTACACCATCTTTAATTGCTTCTTCTTTTTTAATATGGCCATTTAATGATTCAGATTGAGAACCATATTCAGGAATACCACCCAGATAGAAACGTTGGGAACCTGTTGAACCAATCGGTGCATAATCCCATCCACTGATGTCTACCGGTGAACATACCTCGATTCCATTAACATAAAAATGAATTTTTTTGCCTACGCTTGTCACTGTAAGCATTGCCCATTCACCAGGAGTAAGCTCTGAAGCGGCTTCCAAAGTCAGTGTTCTCGACGAGTTAGCATTATAAAGCTCAACTGTAGGTACTCCATTATCGTTAATACCACCGGGAACAATTTTAAGGTAATGCGATGTACGTCTTACATAAAATACGCCTTCATGATCATTTAACGATGTTGGATTTACCCATAATGAGATAGTATACCCATCATCTTTTTCAATAATTATGTCTGAAAGCCGAATTAAATTTGTGCTGATATTTCCTGAAGTTGCACCGACTTTTACTGCACTGCCGGTTACACCATCTTCATAGGTGTATGAACCTATATTATATAAAGCACTCGAATTCAGGCCATATGAATTATTAATTGAATTTATAATACTTCCATCATCGAAATTAATGGCTACTAATCTTGACTCGCTTACTTCAACTTCAAATTCTATAGTCTTATCTCCGTATTTGATTTCGACTAATTGATTTCCAATCGCAAATCTGTCATATTTAGTAACAATATAATCTGTTATGATTTTTGAAGAATTATCATCATAGTATGCTTTTACTACCATACCGGTAAAGTTCAAATCTTCACCATAGCTATATGATACTTTAGTTGGAAGCGTTGTAATTTCAATACTCTCTAGTACAGCATTCTCGTTTTCATTTACTTTTACTTCAAATGTAACTGATTTATTATAAGCTGTTACTGTTATTGTTTGCGTTCCTGTCTGATTTGAATTGTATCCCGTCACCTCGTAATCACCCGACGGAACCGCTTCAGTCGTTCCATTACTGTATTTTTTAACAATTGATAAACCGGCAAGTTCTAGGTCTTCACCAATTTCATATTCTGTCTTTGTTGGACTGCTTGTAAGTTCTATCCCTGTCAATATCACATTACTGTCTAATTGCTTTACGAATAGTTCTTTCACAGCATCATCACTAAGTGCTATATTATAAATCTCAAAATTATCAATAACACCATCATATATGTTACTATCTTCGTTATTTAAGATATTCCCGTTGCTAGCATCATATTCAGGTATTCCACCTAAATAGTACCTTTGAGAACTAGTATCTCCTATTGGCAAAAATGAACCAAAAGAAGTTAAGTCTAATGGATCACATGCTTTTTCTCCATTAATATAAAAATACATTTTTTTATCCACACACTTCAATGTAAACATTGCCCATTCGCCGGGCGTTAAAGCAGTATCCGCTGTTAGATAAAATGTTTTACCTTGATTGTTATCATAGATAACAACCGTTGGTACATTATTTCCATTAATACCACCAGGTATTACTTTAATATAATGTGCCGACCTTCTTGTAAAAAATATACCCTGCCCTTCAGTTAAGGTATCTGATTTACCCCACATCGATATGGAATAATTCTCTTGTTTTTGAATAATCTTATCACTCAACCTTATAATATCTGAGCTAACACTTCCGCCATTTCCTGCTATGGTTACTCCTTGACCTGTCAGGCCATTTTCGTAACCGTATATACCCTGATTGTAGGAGGTCGAAGTAGTATCATATAATCCAAACGAATTTCCAATTGAGTTTACAATACTTCCACTATCAAAATTAATGGCTACTAATCTTGACTCAGTAACCGTAATATTAAGTTCCGTTGTTTTTCCTCCATATGAGATTTCAACAGCTTGTGTTCCTACTGCATATCTGTCATATTTCGTAACATCGTAATCTGTAATGATTTCTGATGATCCATCATCATAGTTTGCTTTTACCGCTATTCCTGTAAAATCAAGTTCTTCACCCATACTATATGTTGTTTTAGTTGGATTAGTTGCGATCGCAATATTATCGAGTACAGCATTCGCATCTATTTTTACTTTCACTTCAAATGTGACAGTTTTATTATAAGCTGTTACGGATACTGTTTTTGTTCCTGCCTGCGTTGAATCGAAACCAGTTACCTCGTAATCAGCCGCTGGAATTGCTTCAGTCGTTCCATCACTGTATTTTTTAACAACTGTCAAACCGGTAAGCTCTAGGGCTTCTCCAATTTCGTATTCCGTCTTCGTTGGATTAGTTCCGACTTCAATTCCTGTCAATATCTTATTGCTATTTAATTGTTCCTTATAGATTTCCTCAATCTGTGCTTCTGTTAATGCAACAGCATTGTAAAGCATAAAGTCATCTATTAAGCCATCAAAACTTCCATTAACATCGTCACCACCAATATAGTACTGTTGACTGCCAGAACCAACCGGTGCATATTGAATGCCTGTTATATCTTTTGAATCTGCCAATTTACCATTTACATAGAAGTTTACCTTATATTTATCATATGTAATGGTAAGCATTGCCCATTCACCTTCTGTTAATCCCATAGAGCTTGGTGCTACAAAATCATAATAAACATTAGGTGTCCTGCCTCGATCCCAAATACGAAGTGTAGGTGTTCCATCTCCGTCAGTAAGTCCGCCCGGCATCAAATATAATGTTTGATTTGTACGCCAGGAATAAAATACTGAAGTATCACTGGTTAATTCATCCGGGTTCACCCAAATAGAAAGTGACCATACACTGGTCGCTAAATCACTCGTGATAATACCATTATTCAACCTTATTACATTGCTTCTGGCATCTCCTGTATCGATATAGGGAACACGTACCGCATTTCCATGAATACCTGCTTCATATGCTAATGTTCCTAAATTATAACTTGATGATGTATAAAGAATACCTTTATTACTCACCGAACTATCTGTTGTATTGCCTTCAAACTGTAAATATGTAACCAATCCCGAATCTACACTTAAATCAATCGCTGCCAATGCCTGACCTGGAACGAGCATAATAAATGCCAGAACTAGTGCAACAAAACTTTTAAACATTTTTTTCATACTACTCATACCTTTCTTACTTCTCATTATTGTCTTTATCTCCTTATAATTTACTAATAGTACTATACTTCTCCTTTCCGTAATAATTTTAGCTCCCTTATACTAATGCTTAAATTCTGTCACTCTCCAATTAATTATATAACATCTAAAAATTACCATATTTGTTGATTCTTTATAAAAATTACAAAAATCATCAAATATTTTAGTAATTTTAACGAAATATTATAATAATATATGTAATATATTAGTTTATTTTTTATACTTTGTCAAATCATTTGTCCATTTTGTGAACTTTTTCAAGTCATTTTTTATTTTATGAACATGTCGTATGCTTTTATATAATTAACAAATATAATTAGTAAAAGTATCACTCCATTAAATCAATATTCGTTCATATTTTATTTCTGTTTTTTCCAACATTTCGATTTCGCTGCTATGACAGGAAAAAAGAATTACTTGTTCAAAATATTTACTTAATGCCTCTAGTGTGCTTTCCATTCGATTGCTGTCATAATGTGCAAATGCATCGTCTAATAGAATCGGTTTCTCGTCTGAGAATATAATATCTGCCGCTGCCAATCTTAATGCCAAATATATTTGTTCAATGGTACCTTTACTTAACTTATGATGCTCAATCAGTTTTTCCTTACTATTCACTTCGATGTTTAGATTGTCTTCTATTATCAGGCTGTCATATTTCCCTTTTGTAATCATACTAATATAATGTGAAGCTTTATCGTTCAGTTTTTTTCCGAAGCTGCCTCTGATTTCTCTGGCAATTTCTTCTATATTTATAATTGCTAAATCAATTGCTTCTATTTCATCCTCTGTCTGTATTATTTTCTCCATCTGCTCCTTTAATAATATCTTTTCTTTTTCCAGTTCACCTGCTTTTTCTTTGTTCTGCTCTAATTTCCATTGGTTATTTTGGATCGCTTTCGATAAAGCTTTTGCATTTACCTTTTTCGTATTAATTTCCACTATGAGCTCTTCCATCCTGTTGTCTGTACTCATTTCATCAAGATCTGATTTTATTTTATCTATATAAACCGCTGTTTGGGATAGCTTGTCTAATTTTACCTCTAAGCCGTTCATTTCCGTCTCTTTTTTTTGAATTAACATTTTGAGGGTTTTCATATGCTCCGCTTGTGCAGCTTGCATATTTTTATAATATTTTAACCTTGCTATAAATACTGCAGCAGAACCAGCCAGTATTACCCCTGCTGCTACAGCAATAAATATATTTTTATCTGCCGCTATACAGTAAACCAATACAGCCATTTCAATAAACAAAATCGGTATCATAAACCACAGCAGACTTTTATTAGATGCAGGCGGTCTATATCCTTCCATATCAGATGCACTCTTAATTCCACTCTGGTCTAACTCATCCTCAATATTGTCTATCACAGCTTTTTGTTGATCTGCCGCCTTTTGCTGTTCATTATATTCTTTATTTAATTCTGCCATTCTTTCATTTAGATGCCTTGCTTTTTCTCCTCTGCGTGTTGATTCATCTCTTTGCTCCTGTTCAATTCGTTCTAGTTTACTTAATTCCTCAGCAAGATCTTGATAAGCCGCCAGCGCTATACTATTTTCTTCTTCTATCTCTGTTTGATTATGATCAAGAAGCAGTATCTGATCATCTAATTGCAAATCTTTCGTAATTAAAGTATTTTTCTCCAATCCCCTGCACATAGCTTTTATCTCTTTTTTCTTTTGTTTTAGATTGTCAATTGCTTTTTGCATATCCAACTCTGTACTTTTGGTACTTGCCAGATTTGTCGCATAATTTTTAAGTATTGTTTCCAGTTCGTTATCAGTCTCGCCCCCTAATTGTCCGATACTGATCGTATTATTATAGCCTGCCTCGTTAAGACCATTGTATAAACGGTCAATTTCCTCTTCTGAGAGCCGGATTCCTAATTTTTGATTAATTACCTTAAAGCTTTTATGATCCTTATTAAAGTCTCTCTCTAATCTATAATCCACATCACCAACCTCAATTATCATAGTTCCTGAATAATTTGAAGGGTTATCCCATGGCAAAAACTTACTGTATAAATCATTTTTGGAGGCTCTGCCCCTCTGTTTTTCAATACCGAATAACATCCCTCTGATAAAGGTATGCAGTGTACTTTTTCCGGCTTCATTTTCACCATAGATTAAATTCAACCCTCTGGAAAATGTAATCTCTTTATTATGAAATTTTCCAAAATTATTTATTTTTAAATGTTTAATAATCATATACATACCTATTGCATATCACAAACCTTTTTGCGATATCCGCTTTATATATCCTTTCTTCTTCAGATTTATCTCTTCATCGCATCTAACAACGCCTTTGTCCCGTAATAAAGTGCCTTTTTGCTTTGTGTACTGTCCTGCTGATATAGTCTTTTAATATATTTCCCCAGAAGATTTTCACTGTTCTCATTCTGCAGTTGGATAAAATCATAATCGGGGCTGCTGCAATCCTGTACCTCTAAGATATTTCCCAAGCACTGCAAATAATCCAAATCATACTCTATTTCACTATTTCGAGTCCCATCGATTGTAAACTTATATATGTTTTCAGTTCCGTTCTCTTTCATATAATCAATAATCTCATCTTTTAACTGCATATTACTTTTGCTTCCGTCATCTTCTATTGTTTTATAGATATATTGTCTTTTACAATATGGTATTAATTCTATTCTGCATTTTTCATTGGTTATTTCACCATAGATATATCCATGTTCACCTGTTTCGTTTGCATCGAGAGGTTCCAGTGATCCGGCATATGCCATGGGGATACTCATATCAACCTCAGGCTTATGGATGTGGCCAAATGCTAAATAGTGAAAGCCTAATTGCTTTAATATATTTTTATTAAAAGGGATATGCTTTTCATCCCCTCCATGACCCAGCAGTATATTAATTTTGTTTTTATCCTGTATTTTCGCTTTATCATATTCTCTATCGGGAATTTCCTGACTATGATAGCTGAAACCATAAATATCGGTATTTATTACATCCAGTACAATTCTGTCCATCTCTCTATCGCCCAGAAAAAATACATTATCATTCCATTCAAAGGACTTATAGTAAGAATTTTTTTTAATATAATCATGGTTCCCGGCAATGATTACTACCTGTGCTTTTGATAACGTAGAAAGTAAATAATTTACTTCTTTCAGTTCTCTTTGCAGCGGCTGGCCATGAAATAAATCACCTGCAATCAAAATCAAATCAACCTCTTTTTGTTCAGCTTCTTTGATTACGGCTTCAAAGGTGTCCCATATTTCTCTTCCACGGTTTGCACCCCATGGCTTGCCTGCATCCGGTTTCGCACCTAAATGTACGTCTGCTATATGTATAAATTTCACAACTTCGCCTCATTTCTAATTGAAGATTCATATTAGTTTTAGTCTACCATAATTTACATTCAATTTCTACTATGGTATAATTTATTTTAGTCAGAAGAATGGCATTACATCCTTCTGGTAATAATCATATAAGAAAGGAAGGTTTATTATGGATACAAGAATTAAAACACTCGCACACAATCTGGTTAATTATTCTATTAATGTACAACCGGGAGAAAAAGTATATATTCATCACTTTGGGGATTCAACCAGAGAGTTGGCACGTCAATTGGTAAAAGAGGTTTATTTGGCAAAAGGTTTACCTTTTGTGCATTATGAGGATACAAAACTGCACAGAGAAATCTTACTTCACTGCACCGAAGAGCAGATTAGGTTAATGGCAGAAATTGACTGCTTAGAAATGGGTAATATGGACTGTTATATCGGAGTCCGCGGTTCTGATAATATTTCCGAATTGTCAGATGTACCTCCGGAAAATCTGGCACTATTTGAAAATCTATATTCTACACCGGTGCACCATAATATACGCGTACCTAAGACGAAATGGGTCGTTCTCCGTTACCCAAATGATTCAATGGCACAGCTTTCTAATACTAGTTTAGAAAATTTCGAAGATTATTATTTTGATGTATGTACTTTGGATTATTCTAAGATGGGGAAAGCAATGGAATCATTAGTGGATCTAATGAACCGGACTGACCGGGTTAAAATCGTCGGACCTGGTACAGACTTATCATTTTCTATTAAAGATATTCCGGCTATCCCTTGTGCCGGTAATATGAATATACCAGATGGAGAAGTATTTACGGCTCCGATCAGAGATTCCATCAATGGTACATTAACTTATAATACCCCTTCTGTTATGCAGGGTTATACTTACGAAAACGTTTCATTGGTTTTTAAAGACGGCCAAATTATTGAGGCGACTGCAAATGATACGGAACGTATTAATAAAGTATTTGATACTGATGAGGGTGCACGATATATTGGTGAATTTGCCATAGGCGTAAATCCTTATATTACAACTCCTATGAAAGATATTTTGTTTGATGAAAAGATTATGGGCTCCTTCCATTTTACACCGGGTAATTGCTACGAAGAAGCACCAAATGGTAATTCTTCCTCCATCCATTGGGATCTGGTTTGTATCCAGACTCCTGAGTTCGGAGGTGGAGAGATTTACTTTGATGATGTACTGATTAGAAAAGACGGGGTCTTTGTAGTTCCTGAATTGGAATGTTTGAATCCTGAGAATTTGAAGTAATTAAGAGTAACCGGAACCGGGTCACGACCAGCCTCAACCGGGTCACGACTGGTCGTGACCCGGTTGAGGCTGGTCGTGACCCGGTTCCGGTTAAAACTTTTAGCTGAATTATACTTTGCCTGTATTTCAAAGCCAATGATATTCAATGGCAACAAGACCAGCAGTAATTGAATTTATCAATAAAATGTCTCCTTCTTTTCCCAGTAAATATCCGTTGCATCTCTCACACTTGGAAACGCTTCTCTTAATACCTTAAATATATAATCCGCCTTTGCCTTAATATGACTGCTTTCAAATACCTCCGGCAGGCTGTCGCCCAAACTGGTTCCCATTAGATATTCAAATATTCTCGCACGGTCTTCATAGACAAAGGTAGTCGAATAGCTGTCTACAAAATATACATTTTCTATTGTTTCTGTATCGATTGTATACTTCTGGTCCGTCATCAAACTATAGTCTTCTTTATTCTCATTTACATATGAATTATGATATTTAAAATCTTTTGGATTCAATTTAGACCATTCTAAATCGTCAAAGCCGGTAATACCACTGTTCCAGGTTAGATAGTCAACTTTGGATTCCATTGCATGGAATAACTCATGACTAATATTTCTTCTGATATCTCCCCCTGAATTGATATCAACTACAAGTATCTGTTTATTATCATCCTGCAGCGCAAATGCCACGGGTGTGGAGGTTCCTTCCTCCGCTCCCTGTACCAGAGTACCGCATAGATACAATTCCAAACCTTTGATGTCTCCATATACAAATTCTTTAAAAAACCCTTCAGGAAACTGTGCAAACAAACTGTCAATGGTCTGTAATGCCATATCAATCAATGTCTCGTCACTGATTGGCGTTACTGCAAAGTCCGAGAAAAATCTGACTGCATTATTTCTTGTTTTAATTATAATTCCATACTTACTTTCTATTTTTTTGATCAATTTATCATTTGCCGTTTTATCGCCGCCGATTGCATAGTAATTATTTGAGCCGGTGCTGTCCTCCTCTGTTTCACGTCCGATCACCCGGCTATAATCCCAAATCAACAGATCCGTTGTCTCATCTGTACTTATTTTAATTAGCAGTAAATTATTGATTCCGGAATCAAAACTTGCGAATTCATAGGAATTTGCAATATTCCCCATGTTCATTGTATATAACAGGATTTGTTTATCGGTATCATAAAACCTTATAATATATTCGCTTTCACCGGCTGTTGCAGCAGAATTCTCCGTACTGTATTCCGCTGTTATAATATATCGCTTTGATTTGTCATATGCCATGCAGGTATTCTCAATCTTTGACTCCAATGCAAAATTTGTGATGACCCTGCTTTTATTGATATCAATCCATGTGATAATATTGCTGTCATACATCCATGACAGAATATTGTCTCCGCTGACTAAACGATTGTATTTACTTGAACCGGTATCCTTTAATTCCTTAGTATCCACATAAAAATACATACTTGAATCATTACCTTCTAAGTCATAACTATTAAGTAATAATATATTTTTACTTTCAATTATTCCATCAAAGGTAACTGCGCTATATATCTCATTAAATGTATAGACTACATCTTCCTGTTTGTTAATTAAATTATATTGGCAAATTTGAAACTCCTCTTTTGATACAATAAAATAGATTAAATTGTTCTTTTTATCAAATAAAGATGGACTTTGTTCCAAACCGGTGTTCATTTCATCCACCAGTTCCAAATGATTATTATAGACCTTAATATTACCACTAAGACCAATTAAATATATATTCCCATTACTTCCGATTTCAGCATTCAAAAAAACCTCATCTGCCGTATCTATATTGATTTGACTGAGAACACTCCCTTGATAAATATCAAAGAGCGTTAAAATCTGCTTAGAACCTTCTTTACTCCTTTGTGTCACTAATATGGTATCTTCGTCATAAAATTCTGCGGAATCAACTAGATAATTTTCGATAGACAACTTTGATTTTAAACTATAATAGTGCTCTGCTTTCGAAAGCATATCCAGCTTGATTTCTTTACTTTCCGGTTCTATGGCCGATGTTTCTTCGATTGTGCTTTCTTTTGGTTCATCATTGTCACAACCGGCTATGATTAAGATAATTAAGATACTGATTATCAGTAAAATACTTTTAATGCTCTTCGCTTTGTTATGACTTGCAGTCATTATTCATCCTCCTTACGCTAACTTTATACTATCCATAACACCCCTTAATTCACAAACTTTTCTGTATATTCCCAAAGTTTTTTATTTGTCGAATTTACGACTATTCCTTTTGCTTTTTGGGCTGCTTCTACCGCTTTTTCCTGTACCTGATAAATCCCCAGCAAATGGCCTGTCCCATATACATAGTAATTTGCATCAGAATTTTCCAGCAGCTTAATATCTAAAGCATTCGCACTATCTGTATTAATCTCTTTAGGTTTCACCACTTTCGTACTTTCTGCACTAATAATATGATTTGCATAATTGATAACAAGCTCCGTCTGCTTTTTGGCTGTTACAATCTTATCTAATGATACGGCGGCATTCAGTTGTTCTGTATTATTCAGAATCTGGTCTTTGCCATCTGCCTCATACCCTATCTTACCATTTTCTTTTGTTTTAACTGCCAGATCAAAGCTTATCATTGCATCGTTCACTGTTACGTTTACAATAAATTTACCTTTTTTACTATATGATTTTAACTCTTCCATATCACTGCTGATAATCTTAATGCTACTAATTAACATGATCTGATCATCATGTTCATCATTTAGGATATTTTTTTCTTTCATAATTCCATAAGCAAAATCCTCTTCCATAAACCCCATCGGTACCAAAACCTTACCTTCTTCTCCTTTTATCACTTTATCTTCTCCGGTTTCAAGATTTTTGATCCGAATATCATTGGCTCCGCTCAAGGAATCAATCCATGCCAGATTATAGCCATTTGTACTAATTGTATAATTATTTTCCTCCAGATTCGCTATTATCTGGACATAATCCTTAGCTTCCAGATTAACTGTATAAATGCTGTTATCCAGATAAATATACATTGTATTATCCGCTGTGATATAACACAGTTTTCCGACAACTTCTTTTAGTACTTCATATGGCTTATTTGAAGGAATAAAAATACTTTCTTTTACAATGTTTTCTTCCTTTATATATCGGTACAGGGTCACACCTGATTTACCTTCGTGCTTTCCCCTATTCATATATCCATATACAATGAAATCCATATCTCCGTTATCTTCAGTATTAATAATCTTGATATTATGATTGTCGTATCGACCCTGGGAACTATCTTCTCTCGATTCAAAAAATGAAAATGCTAATGTGATTTGATTTTGATTCATGTCCATTAACCATAATTGTCTTTCTTTTACAAAGGAAATATATTTTGTACTGCCACTAGCCTGATATTCCACCGACAAATCGCTGTCTACCCCTAAATTCATCCGTTTTGTGGATACATTTCCCGTCGCTGTATCATAAATCTGATCCATTGTCCGGTTGTAACTGATTAAGTATATTCTCTCTTTGTTATAGCATACTCTGTAATATTCTGTCACATTGTAGTACTCTAATACATCGTATTCATTTGCTGCCTCTGCCTGATAGCTCAATTGGTAACATCCTGCATTTGTATTAACTTCTATTACTTTTACAACGGTATCCCCGGTTTTTTTAATGTCCAGATCTGCCCATGTCAGCTGCTTAAACGAGGAAGTGATATTGATATTTCCCAAATTATCATTTAAATTATCTCCGGATGGTTCCATATATGGAATTAATTCTTTTGCTTCTTCATAATTAAAGGTTTTATTGCTAAAATCCTTTATAAACGCAATCTGATCTTTTACTCTGGCCTGGGGTAGATATTTTAATACCGAGTAATAATTGATATCACTATAATCTGGGGTAGATATCTTAATTACCAGAATATACTCTTCTCCCTCTAAAATCTGATCAGAACACAGCCCTGAGGCAATCGTCTGCTCCCCTTCTACCGACCAGCTTGTAAACTTATACTGTTGGAGGATTTCACCATCGAGTGTTAAGATTTCAAAAGACATCGCTTTAACTTCATCCTTGCAGCCGTCAACAATTATATCAATCGTTTTTCCTTCGCCCAACACAGTCATTACATCACGCATATAATTTATATCCATTTCCATAGTATATCCATGGATTTCATTCACCTCATATTCTTGTACTTTCGTATAAACCACAGGTAATGTAGATATACCCATTAATCCGGCGGCCTCTTCAGTTTCAGTATCCTGACTGTTAAAATATTTATATCCTGCGTATGCTCCGATTACAATTAAAAACAGAACCACAAATCCAAGTATTTTATATAACGTTTTTTTCATCTTTAAGCTCCCATCTGTGTGCTTTAGCACACGTACAATCAAGGTGAGTGAAAAATTTATTTTCACTCTTACTCCATTCCATCGAGCCAAATGTCAGATTTGGCGATGGCATCTATTAATCAGTCCAACAGATTTTTTAGAGTTGGCTTTACATTCAATTCTTCAATCAATTTAGATACATCTACGTGCTTATGCCCTTCAGATTTTATGGCTCTAATCAAAAGATTCTTAGGGGTATGCTCCATCTCAATAAATTCTAATATCTGCGTATCATAACCTTGTCCTTCCAGCAGTTTTGCTCTTAGTCCATCCGTTATAACCGCTGAAAGCCTGTCCCTTAAAATCCCATATTCTAATATTGGGGCTAACAACTCATTTTTAATTTGTCCGTTAATTTCATGCTGGCAGCACGGCACCGCCATGATTACTTTCGCATTCCATTTTACTGCTTTTGCAATTGCATAGTCGGTCGCTGTATCACAGGCGTGCAATGAAACTACCATATCTACTTTCCCATCTGCCGCATAATCTGCAATATTGCCTTTTATAAAGTTTAAATTATGATAACCATATTTTTTTCTTAATGCATTACAGCTTTCTATTACATCCTCTTTTAAATCCAGGCCAATAATATTGACATCATAGCCTCTTAACTCCTTTAAAAAATAGTATATCGCAAATGTCAGATAAGACTTGCCGCATCCAAAATCGATGATATTGACCTGCCTGTCCTTGTCTAATTGGGGCAGTATATCTTCAACAAATTCTAAAAATCTGTTGATTTGCTTATATTTATCATATTTTGCATTAATGATTTTCCCCTCGTTCGTCATAATACCCAAATCCACCAGAAATTCAACTCTAATTCCCTCTTTCAACAGATAATTCTTCTTACGGTTATGTGATAAATTGTTTACTGGCTTTATTTCACTATTTTTCTTACCGCTGATTGTAACTTTCCCTTTTTTGCTGACCAGAACAGTATAATTTTCCGCTGTAGTCTGAATTTGCGCCTGTCTGAAGTTTCTGCCTAAATTCTTGACAATATAATCTATGGTTTTACTTTTATTTTCATTTTGATGTATTACTTTTTTATCTATATACTCAGTTATTTGAAACATAATCTGCTCTTTTACCGTAATAGGACGTATCTTTACTTTCGATACGCCTGAACGGGTCTTTGTATTACTAAGTATGATTTGTATCAAACGATGATTTAAACATTTATCTAGAAGTTCTATCAATATCTTTCTCCTTAATTATATTTGACACAATTATACGATACACCGTCTTGAATGGCAAGCGTTCCGATAAATTATTATCTTTCGGAATATCCGGTCCACATATTTCTATTTTTCATATGATTTCTTCTTCTGCTGCGTCTTCGATACATTTCGCTATATAGCATTACAGGTACAACATGTAAAATCCAGACTTCGTTTTCCTCTGTTTTGCAATTGCCGGCTATCTTCTTTTCTAACAGTTGTACCATCAGGCGGTCAGGATATTCATCAAACATCATACTTCCATCATACTCTAGCTTATCACATTCCTCTTCTACTCCGTGCTGTATATCTCGAAGCTGACTGGGATACATCCTTTTTATATATTCCATATCTCTTCGCTCGTGCTCTCTGTCTCTAAAATCATAAAAATTTTGCCACATATTAAAAGATTCATAATTTCTGTTCATAGATATTCCTCAATTATTATCCATTACTATAATATATGCCTGCTGCCATTATTTGTTATTATTTTTTATACCACTTACAATACTGCCATTATAAATACTTAATAATCCAAGTTAATAATTGGTGTTGATAAGTATACTTTCGAGACATTTTCATCCTCATTATATGTGATGGCAATATTAATATTTATTTTATCACCTCCTACTGTTATAAACTCAGCCACTTTACCGGTGTATCCATAAATCGTATAAATCTCCTCGTCTCTTCCATCTATTACTACTTTACTTCCGGTCTCATTTAACAAATCCTGAGCCAATTTATTTTTTTCCTGCCTTGTCAGATTCCCTTGTAATGTTCCTACCAGATTTACTACTATATTAGGATTCTCTTGAAATTGTTTTAATGTATCATACATTTTTTCTTTATAATATAGGGCGCTCTCTATCGAATTTTCCAAAATAATGTTTACCATAATATAGTTTTCATAATTATCACTTTTGGGAATACTAAGTAGTTTGATATAAACCTCTGAACGGTTTCCTTTTTTCTGTAAGGTTACCACTTCCCCAGATTCATTGTCTTCTGCTTTGTAAGTATATTGGCTGTCTACACCGATTCCATAGGCTATCGTCTCAAGCAGATCTTTTTTCTGCTCCTCCGTCAGCGCGCCCTGTCCATAACTTAAAATACATTCAACACTGCTGGCCGTATCAGAATACTGCACTGCTGTAAATGCTTTTACTAGCTTTTCCTCTTCTTCTTTTTGAAATGTTACTGTTGTAGTCACTATGTATATTATTATAATACATATTACACCATAAATAATTTTCTTCATAAAAATTGGCCTCCTTCTAAATATCAGTTCGTTATACTTAGAAAGTTGCCAATTTTTACTCTGTCTATACTTTATTTTACCGTGATTTTTATATAATATTTCCTATTATTAAATGTTTTCAATGTTATAGTCGCAGTCCCTTTCTTCTTTGCTGACACTATTCCGGTACTGCTGACAGCTGCTACCGCTTTCTTACTTGACTGATACTTTACATTGTAGCTGGCGCTGTTTTTACTGAGCTTATATTTAATCTGATAAGTTCTACCCTTTTTAATTGTTTTTTTCTTCACAGTCGCTTTGATTGCTTTCGGGGCTTTCTTGACAGTCACCGTACATGATGCTGACTTTTTGTTACTGGTGGTTACAGTAATTGTTGCTTTTCCCACTTTCTTTCCCTGGATTGTGCCATCTGAATTTACCTTCACCTTAGCTTTATTGCTTGTTTTCCACTTCAAAGCATTCACCGCTGTCTTTGGTGTCTTTACCGCCTTTAATTTAACTTTCTCTCCAAGCCCTATTGTTATCTTAGCTTTGTTTAGCGTTACCTTAGTCGCTGCTAATTTAACTGTAATGGTAATCATATCATACTTAGTTTGATCCTCTTTAGAGGCGGCTTTAATGACTGTTGTTCCACTTGTTAATGCCGTCACTTTCCCATTCGCATCTACTTTTGCTACCTTTTTATTGCTGCTGCTCCACAGCAATGCTTTATTACCGGCATTGGATGGTGTTACAGCTGCCTTAACCGATACTGTTTCCTCTACCTTCTTTAACACAATGTTTTTCGTTTTATCAATCGTTACCCCTTCTACTTTTACCTTTCCTTCTTTATGTAGCGCAATTTTTAGAATGGAACAAGAATATTTAGGCATTGTATATGGAAAGACCGTTCCGTTTACAACTGTCTGTGAAGTTTTTGTTGCTACATTTTCTAACTTGCTGACAGAGTTGCCAGCCGATAAAGTATCACTTGACAGGCATTCTATCGTGACTTCATTTAAAATATTGTTAAAATTAGCAAAATTTTTAAAATTTAAATCTATTGTCTTTGAGCTGTTACCGATATTCACAAGTTTCACATAGATATAATCGTCGTCTTTCGATACTACCTGATATACTTCTGTCTGATATGGTTTCACATTCATATTGATACCACCATTCGATATCCCTGATGTATGGTCGGCGGTTAGTTTACCATCAATTCCATACTTTATCGTAATCGCTGTATCCGTATTATTTTGAATTGGAGAAAATCCACTAAGAACTGAGGCCTGATCGTTACCAACTACAATCAGGCTTCTGCCTGGTCTTTGTAATTGAATGACTGCATTGGTATTACCCCATCCCCCTAAGTTATACTGATAATAGCTAGATGCACTTTTCACACCAACGCCCACGATAAATCCTTCATTTCCACTAACCTTCTTACCATTGATTTCAACCCGGTAATTACTCCAGTCGGCATTTTTGGCAAACTGCGGAAGCCACACGGCATTTACTCCATTACCACCATTATTAATCGTTAACTTCCCATTTGCAATCTGAAACCCGCCTGAAACAAATTCACTAGCACCTGTCAACTGTGTCCAGCCTTTGCTATTGTCATTAAAACTGTCTTCAAATATTAAATTGTTATTTTCATCATATACTTTAATATCCTCATATACTGCCTCTGTTGCATAAGCCCCTAAGAAAACACTTCCATAATTTTTATCAAAATAACTATCGCTGGCCTTACTTACAGTGGAATCAATTAATTTTGTTCCATAATTATTGGAAAACATCTTCTGAACATAATAACTCGGCGTTCCATAACTCTTCGTCCCATTAAACCATATCATATCCGGATTCCAGTCCGCATTTCCCTCTTTTGCAAATAATGGCGCATAGGAAGCCATTTTAATAACATCAGAATTTCTTTCCAGCCCAATCATATAAGCTGCTTCCGCTAGTGCCGCCTGCAATGTATTTGCCGTCCCTTCATCATTATTTACAGCATATTCTCCAAGAAATACATCGCTTCCACCATCCTCTTGCCTTGTATAATAATCATACCTGTCTGCATTGTTGATCGCCCAGGTATAGTTTGTATAATAATGCTCATCTACAAGTGTTGCACCGGAATGCATCGTATTTAACCAATTCCAGGCATTGTCCATTATCGAATTATCTACGACAGGGCCTGTTGAAGATATAATCGTCAACTCCCTGCCCGGATAATTCGCTGCTACATATTCTAATACCTTTTCTTTCATATAGTTAAAATTGCTAAAATATTTATCTTCCCAATTTTCATTACCAATTCCTATATAATTTAAGTCAAAAGTTGCCGTATGCCCATTGGCTGCCCGCTTAGATGCCCATTCTTTTTGTACTGTATTCGTGCTGTTAACGTCTCCCCAGCAATAATCAATCAGATGGGTGATATAATCGACAAATTCGTCTCTCTGCGCGCCGGTCGCTGCCGAAATATGATTACTTCTCGCCTGGCACAAAATACCTGCATTCATAATGGGCAGTGCCTGTGCACCCAGATCTTCACATAATTGCAAATACTCGTGAAACCCAACTCCATAGGACATCATGTAGCCGGTCGATTTCGCTGCCGCATCATTTCCCCACATATTATTTATACTGTGGCGCTGCTCCGGTGACCCAATGGAATCTTCCCAGTTATAAAAATTTGTCCAGTCATAAGCACCTTCGACAATACAGCCGCCTGCAAATCGTATGAATTTAGGGTTGATATCCTTTAGTTTTTCCACCAAATCTTTCCTCAGGCCGGCGCCGTAACCATAATTTTTGTTGCCATACCCATAGGTATCCTGGCTCATAAGTGATACCATATCTAAACATATCATATCATTTGTCCCTGCACCGGTAATCTGCAGCTGAAATCTTCCGATAACAGAGCTGCCTGTCGCAGTCAGTACTGTGGATACTTTATTCCATGAACCGTCTTTGGTTAATTTGATTGTTTTACTATCTGTAATTGCCGTTCCTGTACTGTTCACAGCTTTTACTGTGATCGTTCCGCTGTAACTAGCGTCACACTTAACATACATGGAAAAGTCATACTTTGTACCTGCTGTAATACTAACCGCACCGGTCGTTTTTTTGTTATATTCCGTAAACCCATAATTGGTCAATAACTGATTTCCTGTTATCTTTGCATATCTTGGATTATTACTATTCAGCGCACCATCTGCCGGTGTCTCCAGCTGATTCCCAACCACCTGAAAGTTACTTGCGTTACTGCTTTCCCATCCCATTTTCCAGGTAGTCTCAGAAGACTGAAGCGCTCCTCCTACATAATATCTGTTCTCAAATGAACGATTTTTAATCAGTTCCGGGTACATTCCACCATCTACGGATGAATTAATATCTTCATAAAATAATCCGTATAAATCCTGACTAATATCGATCGTCGTATGATTATTGTCAATATCCAGCGAATATTGACTTGTAGTGGCTGCATTGACTTCTATAATATTAGTGTTACTGCCAACCACATCACTTCCTATTAGCCCCACCCCCAGAGCCAATACAGTTAGTATTGCTATACCTTTCTTCTTCATAAAATACCTCCGTTAGATTTACCTTCTTATAGCAATAGTAGCATTTCTAATTACTGAATTCAATAAATAACGGGGCAATATCCTCCAAATTCCCCTTCCAATATATCCCTATAAAAAAACTGACTAGCTGATGATACTTATTTGGTCATTATGTATATAATAGCATCCTTATACATGTGTTTTTTTGTTTATCTTTTTATGACTAAGTGTCTTTTGTATTGTGTTTATCTATTCTAATAGTGCTAATTCTTACACATTTATTAATTAAGTATTTCAC
>Ga0153924_1000273_pt1 | contig 34274 bp, 26 predicted proteins | sample TSNJ008MetaG_FD_104709 | JGI IMG/M metagenome (GOLD analysis project Ga0153924, IMG submission 104709) | Attine ant fungus gardens microbial communities from New Jersey, USA - TSNJ008 MetaG | ecosystem: Host-associated > Fungi > Mycelium > Unclassified | place: USA: New Jersey, Wharton State...
AAGGATTTCCACGTGGTTTACGCAGTAGTGCGCGCCGGCGGCCGTCAGGAAAAGGTCGAGGTCGGCACCATCCTGACCGTCGACCGTGTCAAGGCGGACGACAAGGGCAACATCGACCTCGCCCCCGTGCTCCTCGTGGACGGTGACAAGATCACGTCGGCGGCTTCCGAGCTCGCCAACGTGACCGTCACCGCCGAGGTGCTCGACGACCTGCGCGGTCCGAAGGTCATCATCCAGAAGTTCAAGAACAAGACCGGGTACAAGAAGCGCCAGGGTTTCCGCGCTGAGCTCACCCGTGTCAAGATCACCTCGATCGCGTAAGGCGGGAGTAGAAGATGGCACACAAGAAGGGTGCGAGCTCCACTCGCAACGGTCGTGACTCGAACGCACAGCGCCTCGGCGTGAAGCGCTTCGGTGGCGAGGTCGTCAACGCCGGTGAGATCATCCTCCGCCAGCGTGGCACCCACTTCCACCCGGGCGCCAACGTCGGCCGCGGTGGCGACGACACGCTGTTCGCCCTCTCGGCCGGTTCGGTCGAGTTCGGCACCAAGGGCGGCCGCAAGGTCGTCAACATCGTCAACGCGTAACACCACCGACGATCTGACTCTGCGGGAGGGGCGGGCCACGTGCCCGCCCCTCCCGTTCTCTTTTCTGCAACAGCTCGTGCAACACCTAGGAGTGGACCCATGGCGACCTTCGTCGACCGCGTGACCCTGCACCTCACCGCGGGGAACGGCGGCAACGGCTGCGTGTCGGTCCGCCGTGAGAAGTTCAAGCCCCTCGCCGGCCCGGACGGCGGCAACGGCGGTGACGGTGGCGACATCGTCCTCGTCGCCGACCCGCAGGTGACGACCCTGCTCGGGTACCACCGCTCGCCGCACCGTTCCTCGAAGAACGGCCAGCCCGGCATGGGCGACATGCGGAGCGGCATCAGTGGCGAGACGCTCGAGCTGCCCCTGCCGATCGGCACCGTGGTGCACGACGAGAACGGCGAGGTGATCGCCGACATGACCGAACCGGGCATGCGCGTCGTGATCGCCCCCGGTGGTCAGGGCGGTCTCGGCAACGCCGCGCTCTCGACCACGAAGCGCAAGGCCCCCGGGTTCGCGCTCCTCGGGACCGAGGGCTGGTCGGGCGACGTCAGCCTCGAGCTGAAGACGATCGCCGACGTCGCACTCGTCGGGTTCCCCAGCGCAGGCAAGTCGTCGCTCATCGCCGCGATCTCCGCCGCGAAGCCGAAGATCGCCGACTACCCGTTCACGACCCTCACGCCGAACCTCGGCGTCGTCGAGTCCGGTTCCACCCGCTTCACCGTCGCGGACGTCCCCGGCCTGATCGAGGGCGCGTCGGAGGGCAAGGGCCTCGGCCTCGAGTTCCTCCGCCACGTCGAGCGCTGCGAAGCCCTGCTGCACGTCATCGACTGCGCCACGCTCGACCCGGGCCGCGACCCGATCACCGACCTCGACGTCATCCTCGGCGAGCTCGAGCGCTACCCGGTCCCGGAGGGCCAGGTGCCGCTGCTCGAGCGTCCGCAGATGATCGCGCTCAACAAGGTCGACGTGCCCGAGGCGGCCGAGCTGGCGGAGTTCGTCACGGCCGAGCTCGAGGGCCGCGGCTACCGCGTCTTCCCGATCTCCACCGCGTCCCGCAAGGGCCTGCGGGAACTGACGTTCGCGCTGGCCGACGTCGTCTCCGCCGCGCGTGCGACCAAGGCCGCCGAGCCGGTGCCGGAGCGGATCGTCCTCCGTCCCAAGGCCGTCGACGACAAGCCGTTCACGATCCGCGCCGAGGGCGGCGAGGAGCACCGCTTCTACCGCATCCGCGGCGCGAAGCCGGAGCGCTGGGTCCAGCAGACCGACTTCACCAACGAAGAGGCGATCGGCTACCTCGCCGACCGCCTGGCGAAGCTCGGCGTCGAGGACGGCCTGTTCAAGGCCGGCGCCGTCGCCGGGTCCACCGTCGTCATCGGTGGGGACGGCGGCACGGTCTTCGACTGGGAGCCCACCCTCACCTCGACCGCCGAACTCATCACGAGTGCCCGCGGTACCGACGCCCGCATCGGGGCGACCTCGCGTCCCACCCGCAACGAGCGTCGCGAGGAGTACTTCGAACGCATGGACGCCAAGGCGGCCGCGCGTGCCGAGCTCGAGCAGGAGCGCATCGCCGGACTGTGGGCAGAGGACGGGGAGCTGTCCCCTGCCGCATCCGACCAGGACGACAGGGACTGACCGCAGCATGACCGACACGACCGCACGCACCGACCTCGGACCCGTCACCCGGCACGAGGACATCCCGCGTGCCAGGCGGATCGTGGTCAAGGTCGGGTCGTCGTCGGTCAGCGGTGACAACACCGCGCAGATCGCTCCGCTGGTGGACGCCCTCGCGGCCGCGCACGCCCGGGGGACCGAGGTCGTGCTCGTGTCGTCCGGCGCCATCGCCACGGGGTTCCCGTTCCTCGGCCTCGAGGGGCGCCCCGACGACCTGGCCACCCAGCAGGCGGCTGCGGCGACCGGGCAGAACGTCCTGATGTTCCGGTACCAGAAGGAACTCGACCGGCACGGTGTGGTCGCGGCGCAGATCCTCCTCACCGCGGGGGACCTGCAGAACCCGACGCACCGGGTGAACGCACAGCGGGCGGTCGACCGGCTGCTCGCACTGCGGGTGCTGCCGATCGTGAACGAGAACGACACCGTCGCGACCCACGAGATCCGCTTCGGTGACAACGACCGGCTCGCGGCCCTCGTGGCACGCCTGCTCGGGGCCGATGCGCTCGTGCTGCTCTCCGACGTCGAGTCGCTGTACACGCGGCCGCCGGAGCAGCCCGGTGCGGCGCCGATCACGCACGTGCCGTTCGGGGACGAGCTCGCCGGTGTCACGTTCGGCTCGATCGGTGCCGCGGGCGTCGGGACCGGGGGAGCGGGGACGAAGGTCGCTGCCGCCCGCCTGGCCGCCGAGGCGGGGACGTCGGTGCTCGTGACGGCGACGGCGCTCGTCGAGCGGGCGCTCGCGGGCGACCAGGTGGGGACCTGGTTCGAGGCGGCGCCCCGCACCTGAGCGGGTTACCTCCGGCTGGGCGCGCGGTCGGCGCGCGGTCGGCGCGCGGTCGTCGAGGTCGCTCGATCTGTCGCCGCGCGCGACGGCTCGCGGCGTGTCGTGCGACCTCGGCGATCGGCAGGCGGCGTGTTGCGCGACTTCGTCGCGTGTCCGGACTGGAGGCGCGGCTCGGCCCCGGCGCTCGGCGCGCCCTGGTGAGGCGGCGCCTTGGTGCGGTCGGCGAGCGGGCGAAACACGTCCCGCTCGGCGAGCGGTGGAACTCGTCCCGTTCGGCGAGCGGGTGGAACACGTCCCGCTCGGCGCGGATCGGTGACCGTTCTCGCCCGCTCGGCGGACGAGAGCGGCACGTCGTGACCGCTCGACGGCGGACGTGCCCGCCTGTTCCGGGGCGCTGCCGACTCGAGGACAGGCGGCCGATCCCTCCACAGGAGGTGCGCCTCCAGGCCGCGTCCACAGGCGGACCTGACCGCCGTCATGCGGCGAGGGCCCGCGCCTAGAATCGAGCCATGTCGCTGACAGCACCCGCACCGACCCTGACCGACAAGCTCGTCGCCGCCCGCGACGCGTCGTCGGCCCTCGCCACGGCGACCACCGCGGTGAAGGACGCAGCGCTCCTCGCGATCGCGGCCGGGGTGCGCGCGGCCACTGACGAGATCGTCGCCGCGAACCACGGCGACCTCGTGGCCGGGGAAGAAGGCGGCCTGTCCGGGGGACTCCTCGACCGGCTGCGGCTCGACCCCGCTCGGATCGAGGCACTCGCGGCCGCGGTCGAGCACGTCGTCGGACTGACCGACCCGGTGGGGGAGCACGTCCGCGGATCACGTCTGGCGAACGGCCTGCAGCTCACCCAGGTCCGGGTGCCGTTCGGGGTCGTCGGCGCGATCTACGAGGCGCGTCCGAACGTCACGGTCGACATCGCCAGCCTCGCGTTGAAGAGCGGCAACGCCGTGGTCCTGCGCGGGGGATCGGCTGCGCAGCGGACGAACGCCGTGCTGGTCGCACGCCTCCAGGACGCCGTGGCCTCGGTGGGCCTGCCGCGGGAACTCGTGCAGACCATCGACGAGTTCGGCCGCGCCGGAGCGACCGAGCTGATGCGGGCTCGCGGGCTGGTCGACGTCCTCATCCCGCGCGGGAGTGCCTCCCTGATCCAGACGGTCGTCACCGAGTCCCAGGTGCCCGTGATCGAGACCGGCGCCGGGGTCGTGCACGTGTTCCTCGACGAGTCGGCGCCGCTCCAGCGCGCCGTCGACATCGTGCTCAACAGCAAGGTCCAGCGGCCGAGCGTGTGCAACGCCCTCGAGACGCTCCTGGTGCACGAGCGTGCGGCCGAGCGGCTCCTGCCGGCCCTCGCCGACCGACTCCGCGCCGCCGGGGTGACCCTGCGCGGTGACGACGCCACCCGTGTGATCGTCCCCGGGGTGCTCCGCGCAACGGACGCCGACTGGGCGACGGAGTCGATGGACCTCGACCTCTCGATCCGCGTCGTGCCGGACGTGGACGCGGCGATGGCGCACATCGCCCGGTGGTCGACGCACCACACCGAGTCGATCGTGACGAACGACGTCGGCACGGCCGAGCGCTTCATCGCAGAGGTCGACTCCGCGGTCGTGATGGCGAACGCGTCGACGCGGTTCACCGACGGCGGCGAGTTCGGGTTCGGCGCCGAGGTCGGGATCTCCACCCAGAAGTTGCACGCCCGTGGGCCGATGGGACTGCCCGAGCTCACGAGCACCAAGTGGATCGTGCGCGGCCAGGGCCAGATCCGCGGCTAGACTGAACGGCGACTTCCCCCGACCGAACGGAGCATCGGACACATGACCTTCCTCGCAGAAGCCGCTGAGCACGCCTCGGGCGTCCCCGCGTACGTCTTCCCGCTCGTCGGTGCGCTCTTCTTCGCGTTCCTCGGGTTCGTGACCTGGAGCTTCCGTGACGTGGCCTACCGTCACTCGCAGAAGTTCGAGGCCACCCGCCACCACGAGACGGGTGTCGACGAGTTCGGCCACACCAAGATCTGACGCGCCACTCCATGCTCGAGAGCACGGGCCGCCCTCGCATCGGTGTGATGGGTGGCACCTTCGACCCGATCCACCACGGTCACCTCGTGGCGGCGTCGGAGGTCGCTCGTGCCTTCGACCTCGACGAGGTGGTCTTCGTCCCGACCGGTCAGCCGTACATGAAGTCGGGCGTGACCGACGCCGAGCACCGGTACCTCATGACGGTCATCGCGACCGCGTCGAACCCGATGTTCACCGTGAGCCGCGTCGACATCGACCGGCCAGGGCCGACCTACACCGTCGACACGCTCCGTGATCTGCACGACCAGCGGCCGGATGCGCAGCTCGTCTTCATCTCCGGCGCAGATGCCGTCCAGCAGATTGTCGACTGGAAAGACCATGATGGTCTCTGGGACCTCGCGCACTTCGTCGCCGTGACGCGTCCGGGACACGCCTTGAGCATCACCGGATTGCCCGAACGGGACGTAAGCTTGCTCGAAGTTCCCGCGCTGGCCATATCGTCGACCGATTGCCGCGACCGGGTGAGACGCGGTTTCCCCGTGTGGTACTTGGTCCCCGACGGTGTCGTCCAGTACATCTCCAAGCACCATCTGTATCGGAGCGTTGCATGAGTTCGTCCGACGCGCAGCCGCCACTGTCGCGGCGCCAGGCGCGCGAGCGTGAGCGTGCCGCCGCGGCCGGCGCACAGCCCGTGACGCCGCCGCCGACCGTCGCGGCCCCGGCTGAACAGCCGGAGACCCGCCACCGTCCCGGATCGCACGTCGCGCCCGCACCGGGCGCGCCAGCCCAGTCGGCGGCGCCCACGTCCGCTGCGCCTGCCTCCGCTGCCGGACCGTCGTCCGCTGCAGCGCCGACCTCGGCGTCCTCGGCACCGGCCGGGGTCCCGGCGATGCCCCCGGCGTCCGCGACCGAGATCGTCCCCGGTTCCGGTGGCCTGACCCGTCGGCAGATCCGCCTCATGCGTGAGGCCGACGGCGGAGCGGTCCATCCCGTTCCGCTGCAGAACCCGACGCCGCAGTCCTCCGACCGCACCGTGCAGGACGTACTCGGCTCGGTCGACTCCCTGCACGAGGCTCCCCGAACAGCAGCCTCGGGCCAGCCCGACGCCGTGGCCGACGGCGCCGACACCGAGCCGGCACCCGAGACCGTCGTGTTGGACCAGGCAGCCGTCGCCCAGGCGACCGAGGCCGACGGTTCGCCGGACGCCATCGAGCCCCTCGAGACCGCCGTCGCCAACAGTGAGGAGCCGCGTCGGCACCGCTCGACCTGGGCGCCGCACGACGCGCCCGAGGGTGACGCCGATGCCGCTGCGACCGCGATGCCGACACCGACCGGCGTCCCCGCCGTCGAGTCGTCCACGCCGGCGGTGTTCCCGCTGTCGCTCGACGACGACACGAACGAGGTCCCCGTCCAGGCAGCGCCGACGTCCGCGCCGCGCTCCGCCGGGAGCGACGACGACGCTGCGGACGCCGCACCCCGTGTGCCCGCATCGTTCCAGCGCCCGTCCGAGCCGAAGCCCCTCACGACGGCGTTCGAGCCGCCGGTGGGCCACTGGTCGCAGCAGGCGCACGACTCCAACGACGCCGAGATCCACGACGAGGAGACCGGCACGCGACGCGTCGCCGTGACGAACACGAACGCGATCGTCCTGCCGAACTCGGCCCTCGCCGACCCGACCGGGGCGCTCAACGCCACGGGCGAGGTCATCCTCACCGGCTCGATCGACCTGCCGGCGTCGCTGTCCTCGACCGGGTCGCACCGGCCGATCGACGGCGCCGAGGTGGACCGCCTGCTCGAGCAGCACGACGAGCAGCCCGACACGGACGCCAGCCCGGTCCGTGCCAGCCGAGCGGTGTCGAGCCACACCTCGACGCGTCAGGTCGTCCTCGCCGCCGCCAAGCCGAAGGAGTCGCGCATGCCGGTCATCCTCGGCGTGACGGCGGGTGCGGTCGGTGTCGCCGCGGCCGCGGTCATCGTCGCCGCGCTCCTCATCACCCACCCGTTCTGAGCCCTCCCCACCACGCACGGCCTGGCCGGGTGCCGGTGGGTGGCTTATGATCGGGTCCCATCAAGCGATCCGGACACTCCCGGGTCGACGACCGGAAGGAATCCGTGACCGCCTCCTCACGCGCACTGGAACTCGTGCAGACAGCCGCCCTCGCGGCCGACGCCAAGCAGGCCGAAGACCTCGTCGCCCTCGACGTGACCGGGCCGCTGCAGCTCACTGACGTGTTCCTGCTCGCGACCGGCCGGAACGAGCGCAACGTGCTCGCCATCGCGGACGAGATCGAAGAGCGCCTCCTCGAAGCCGGGGCCAAGCCGCTCCGCCGTGAAGGCCGGAGCGAGGGTCGCTGGGTCCTCATCGACTTCGGTGACATCGTCGTGCACGTCTTCCACGAAGAAGACCGCCAGTACTACTCGCTCGAGCGACTCTGGTCGGACTGCCCGACCATCCCGCTCGAGCTCCCGGTGGACCACACCGCCTGATCGCGACGCGCCCGGGTGGCGGCGACGATTTCGTCACCCGGCGTTCGCATGGTGTACGCTTCTATGGTGCCTCCGGGGAACTGGTCGGTACGAAAGCAACACGTTCTGGGTCTGTGGCGCAGCTGGTAGCGCACCTGCATGGCATGCAGGGGGTCAGGGGTTCGAGTCCCCTCAGATCCACCCATTGAACCCCGTAGCCTCACGCTACGGGGTTCTTCTCGTTGGTGCTGACGACGTTCTCGGGGGGAGATGGCATGAGCGGCCAAGGGGTGGATCCGCACACGGTGGCCGTGTTGACGCGACGGAACGTCGACGAGCCGTTCCGTGATCGCACGCACGAGACCGTCGGCTGGTCGCGGACCGCGACGGGTGTCGAGATCGAGTTCTCCTCCCGCTCGGGTGCGGCACGGTACGCGTACCGCGGTACCGACAAGGCCATCGTGATGGAGCGCCCCTTCCCGGTCTCCATCCCGAGCGGTTCCGTCGTCGAGGTGGACGGGGACGTCTGGGACACGGTCACGGGACTCCTCGGGTTCGCCGGACCCGACGGGCCGTGGACCCGGGTGTTCTACGACACTCGGTCAGGACCGAGCTTCCGGACCTACCCGGGCGCTCGGGTCCGGCTCGTACCGGACGCAGGGCGTACGCCACGCGCGGCGGCGGTGCTCCGCTACTGGCGACAGATCGTCGAACGGCTCCCGGTGACCGACGGCCGCCGTCATCCGCTGGCGATCGGTTGGGACTCGCTCGGCCGGATCGATCCCGAGTCCGCACTCGCGACCTACCTCACCGGGGACGAGGTGTCGGCAGCGTCGGATGGTCGCCGAGCGATCTTCCCGTTCTCGTCGAACCTCAGTCAGCGAGCGGCCCTGACGACCGCGCTCGAGTTCCCCGTCTCGGTGATCGACGGCCCACCGGGCACCGGGAAGACGCAGACGATCCTGAACCTCGTGGCCTCGCTCGTCGCGGCGGACCCCTCGGTCAGCATCGGCGTCGTCTCATCGAACAACGCTGCGGTCGACAACGTCGGTCAGAAGCTCGACGCGCTCGGCTACGGCTTCGTCACCGCAGCGCTCGGCAACGCCCAGAGGCGCGACGCGTTCTTCGCGCAGCAGCCAGCGCGCGGCGCCGCGGTGTCGCGTTTCCTGGAAGCGGCCAGGGGTGACGATCCGGACGAAGCCGCTCGCGCCGCCGACCGGTTGGACGAGCTGGACAGCGAGATCGCGATCCTCCAGGAATCGGAGCGGCTGCTCGCGAAGACGCGGCAGGACCTCGACGCGCACCGCCTGGAGCAGCGCCACTTCCTGCAGTACCTCGCCGGTCACGAGGCCACCGACCTCGATGGGATGCCGCTCCTCCGCAAGAGCTCGGACCGCATCATCGACTTCATCGCGGAGACCAGTGGCGTCCCGCACCCCGAGCCGTGGCCGCTTCGCTGGTTGACGCGTCTCCGCCAGCGCGTGCGGTACGGATCGCTCGCTGGAGTCGACCCGTCCGACTCCGGCACGGTGCTCGCGCTCCAGCGCAGGTACTACGAGCAACGCATCGCGGAACTCGAGGCCGAGTCGCTGGAGCTGGAACACCGGCTGGAACGCGCGGACCTCACCGGACTCACGGAGGAGCAGCAGCGGCTCTCCGTCGTTGTGTTGCGGCGTGCGCTCGTGGCGAGGTACGCGGATCGTCCACGAAGAAGCCACGAGGAACGCGGGTACCGTACGGACTTCTCGCGGTTCACCGCCGACCACCCGGTCATCCTCAGTACCTGCCACTCGTTGCGTCGCAGCATCGCACCGGGGGCGTTGCTCGACGTGCTGATCGTCGACGAAGCTTCGCAGGTGGACCTCCTGGCCGGTGCCCTCGCGCTCGCGGCAGCGAGGCGGGTCGTGGTCGTCGGAGACCTCGCACAGCTCTCCCACATACCCGAGGCGAGCGCCGCCGCCGTCGGGCCCGCGCCGATCGATGCCTACGACTACGGCCGGCACAGTCTCCTGTCGTCCCTCGTGGCGCTCCACGGCGATCGACTCCCCAGGACGATGCTCCGCGAGCACTACCGGTGTGACCCAGCGATCATCGGGTTCTGCAACGAGAAGTTCTACGACGGCCAGCTCGTCCCGTTCACGACCGGGCGCTCGGCGCGGCCGGTCGTGGTCCACACCACCGCTTTGGGGAACCACATGCGGCAGCACCGTTCCGGAGGGCGGTCCAACCAGCGGGAGATCGACGTCATCGAGCGTGAGGTCATCCCGCAGCACTGCGCCGACGTGGCTCGGAACGAGATCGGGATCACCTCGCCGTACCGCCGACAGGTGGAGAAGATCGGCGACGTCCTCGTGCAGGAGCTCGTCGAGATCGAGGCCGACACGGTGCACCGTTTCCAGGGCCGCGAGAAGCAGGTCGTCGTGATGAGCACGGTCCTCGACGAGACCTGGCGTGGACGGACGGGTACGGCGTTCGTCGACGATCCCCGGCTCGTCAACGTCGCCGTCTCCCGAGCGGTGGAGCAGTTCATCCTCGTCACCGACCACGAGATGCTCCCGACGAGTCGCCATCTCCGCGATCTCGTGGAGTACATGCGCTACCACGACCCCGGCAACGAGCCCCTCCGCAGTGGTGTCGTCTCGGTGTTCGATCTCCTGTACCGGAGGTTCTCGGAGCGGCTCCTCGCGTTGTCCGGCCGCCTCAGGGGTGAGTTGCGTTTCCTGTCCGAGGACATCATCTGGACCGTGCTCCGCGAGGTACTCGACGAGGCGCCGTACACCGATCTCGTCGTCGTGCCGCAGGTGCTGGTGCAGAACGTGCTCCCGGACACCGACCGGCTCACTGTGGCGCAGGCGACCTACGTCCGCAACCGATGCTCACTCGACTTCGTGGTGTACCGGCGCATCGGACGGATCCCGGTCCTCGCGGTCGAGGTGAACGGGTTCGCGTTCCACGAGGACAAGCCCGACCAGGCACGGAAGGACCTCCTCAAGCAGCAGATCCTCGAGGAGTACGGCCTCCCGCTGTTGTCGCTCGCGACCACGGGGAGCGACGAACCCGCGCGGATCCGTCGGGCACTCGACGCCGCAACGGGCGCGGCCGTCCCGATACGCTGAGCGCATGAGCAGCGACGCCCCCCTCTCCGGTTCCGCCGCGACGATCACCGCCGGTGGCTACACGGCCGAGCTCGCCTCGGTGGGGGCGACGCTGCGGACGCTCCGGTACGAGGGCCGCGACCTCGTCGTGCCGTTCGACGCCGACGAGGTCCGCCCCGCCTTCCGCGGGGCCGTCCTCGCCCCGTGGCCGAACCGGGTCGTCGACGGCACGTACTCCTTCGGTGGCACGGATCACGAGCTCGCGCTCACCGAACCAACCCGCCACCACGCCCTACACGGCCTGGTCGCTTGGACCGACTTCCGGACCGCCGCGCACGAAGCCGACCGCGCCGTCCTCGCCACGACGATCCCCGCGCAGTCCGGGTACCCGTTCCGCGTCGAGGTCCTCGTCGAGTACCGCCTCGACGCCGAAGGATTGCACACGACGATCACCGGCACGAACACCGGGCCCGACGCCGCGCCGTGGGGGACCGGCCCGCACCCGTACCTCGTCGGCGGCGAGGGACGTGTCGACGACTGGACCCTGACGCTCCCGGCCGCCGAGGTGCTCGAGGTCACCGAGGACCGGCTCATCCCGACCGGGCTCGCGCCGGTGCACGACGAGTTCGACCTGCGGAGTGCGACGCTGATCGGCGACCGGTTCATCGACCACGCGTACACGGGGTTCGACCGCGACGCCGACGGCACCGCCACGATCCTCCTCACCGCGGCCGACGGGCACGGTGTCCGAGCGTCGTTCGGACCGGAGTGCCCGTGGGTGCAGGTCCACACCGCCGACCACGCCGTCCCCGAGTACCACCGTGCGGGTCTCGCGGTCGAGCCGATGACCTGCGCGCCGGACGCGTTCAACGCCGGTGTCGACGCCGGACTCGTCGTGCTCGAGCCGGGCGCCTCGCACGCCGCGTCGTGGACGATCGCCGCGGTCTGACGGCGGACCCTGCCGTCCGCATCGAGGTCCGCGCCCTCCCGACCGTCCCGGACCTCGGGGCCCTGTCAGCAGCGGCGCACGGCGACGTCGTCTGGCTCGACTCCTCGCTGCCGTCGGACGCCCCGGAGGCGGCGCACGCCCGAGCGCGCTGGTCGGTCCTCGCACTGACGGACGGCCCCTTCGCCGCCCGGTTCCGGCACGAGGGACGCCGTGCCGACGTCACGGTGTCCCCGTCGTCGCACCGGTGGTTCGGCCCGTCCCGGCACGACGACACCCCGGCGTTCGCGGTCCTCGACGACCTGCTCGGGCGCACGCCGGCGCTGCCGGAACCGATCGCCGGGTGCGGCTTCGCGCTCGGTTGGGTCGGGTTCCTCGGCTACGAGCTCGGGCGCGAGTTCGGCGGCGTCGACCGCACGGCGGACGGGCACGCGGACGCCGACCTGCGGTTCACGGACCGCGCGGTCGTCGTCGACGCAGGCGGCGCCGCCTGGGCGCTCGCCCTGGTGGCGGACACGGAACCGGCGGCCAGCGCGGCGAACCGCGCGTGGCTCGAGACGGTGACCAGTGGGCGGACGTCGGCCGACGTCGACGACGTGCCCCCGTGCCTCCCGGCCGGTGGAGCGGCGACCGGACGCGTCACGCGGGCCGTCTACGAGACGGCGGTGGACGCGTGCCGCGCGGAGATCCGCGACGGCAACGCGTTCCAGGTGTGCCTCACGACCGCCTTCGGGCTGGTTCCGGCGGGCGGCCTGGAGGCGCGGCGCGGCCCCGGTACGGACCCGCACCTGTCCGAGTACCTGCGACTGCGCGCGTCCGACCCCGTCCCGTTCGGTGCGTACCTGCGGCTCGGCCCGCTCCGCGTGGCGAGCCGGTCGCCGGAGCGGTTCCTGCGGATCGAGGCCACCGGGGCGGTGTCCGCGGAGCCGATCAAGGGGACGCGGCGGCGGCGCGCGGACCCGGGGGAGGACGCGGCGGTGCGTGCGGAACTCGCGGCGAGCGTGAAGGACCGCGCGGAGAACGTGATGATCGTCGACCTGCTGCGGAACGACCTGCTCCGGACGGCCGTGCCGGGGTCGGTGCACGTCGATCGGCTCTGCGACGTCGAGACGTACGCGAGCGTGCACCAGATGGTGTCGACGATCGGTGCGGTGCTGCCGGACGGCGCCTCGCGGGCGGCGGTGGTGCGCGCGGCGTTCCCGCCGGGATCGATGACCGGCGCGCCGAAGATCAGTGCGATGGCGATCGCGGACCGGCTCGAAGGGGCTCCCCGAGGCGTGTACTCGGGCGTGATCGGGTACTTCTCCGCCAGCGGCGCGGTCGATCTGTCGGTGGCGATCCGCACACTGGTGACGGTGGTCGACGACGCGGGCTCGGTGCGGTCGCGGACGTTTGGGGCCGGCGGCGCGGTGACGTGGTCGTCGGTGGCGGCGGACGAGGCGGACGAGGTCGAGACGAAGACCCGGTCGGTGCTGTCCGGGGTGGGGGCCGTCGCGCGCTGGTAGGGGTTCGCGGTCGCGCGTTCGGGTGTCGTCGGCGTGTCGAACGTGTGTTCGGTCTGGTTGTCCACAGGATGTCGGTCCTCGTTGACATCATCGAACACATGTTCGAATATGAGGGCATGCAGACGGCGGCGGCACTCCGGTCGTCCGGGGCTCCACAGGAGTCGACCGGGCGGTCCTGTCCTGCCCGTCCGGTGCGTCGCGTCGACCACATCGGGGATGCTCGGGCGGCGCTCGAGCGCATCACGTCGTTGCGCTCGCGGGTCGCCGAGATGGAGTCCACGCGCGTCGACACCGAGGGGCTGCCGACCGCCGAGGCACTCGCGCCCCTGCTGCCGGGCGGGTCGATCCGGGTCGGGGGCGCCTACGCGGTGCACGAGTCGGTGCTCCTCGCGATGACGATGCTGCAGGCCGCCTCGGCCGCCGGTGCCTGGTGCGCGGTGGTGGGCGTCCCGTCCTTCGGGGTCGAGGCAGCCGCCGCCGCGGGGATCGACCTCGAACGGCTCGTGCTCGTCCCGGACCCGGGCGACCAGTGGCTCACCGTGACCGCGGCCCTGGCGGACGTGGCGCAGATCGTCCTCACCCGTCCGCTCGGCCGGGTCGTGCCGGGTGACGTCTCCCGGCTGTCGGCGCGCCTGCGGCAGCGAGGTGGTGCGCTGGTGGCGCTCGGGTCCTGGCCGGGGGCGGACGTCACGCTGCGGGTGACGCGGTCCGAGTGGAGCGGCATCGGGGACGGCCACGGCTTCCTGACCGAGCGGCGGGCCACGGTGTCGGCGTCCGGGCGTGCGGGGGCGGTACGGCCGGTCGACGCCGAGCTCCTGCTGCCCGCGGCGGACGGCACGGTGCGGGCCGTCGTCCCCGCCGCTGGCACGGGTGCCGGGTCGGACACCGGGCGTGTGCTCCGTCCCGTGGCGGTGGCGTCGTGAGCCCCCGTCGTGGCGGCGCGGTGCCCGACGCGCGGTCGATCCGTGCCGACGCGCTCGCCCGCGGGGGAGCCCTGCCCGAGCCGCCCCCGACCCGGACGATCGTGCTGTGGTGCCCGGACTGGCCGGTCATCGCCGCCGCCCGTGCCGCCGGGTCGCCGCCGGACCACCCGTTCGCGCTCGTGGTGAAGGGACAGGTGTACGCCAGCTCCGCCAGTGCCCGGCAGCACGGGGTCGTGCGGGGCCTCCGCGTGCGAGAAGCGCAGGCGCGGTGCCCGGAGCTCGTCGTGCAGTCCTACGACGACGCCCTCGACCACCGGGCGTTCGAACCGGTGATCCGTGCGGTCGAGGCAGCCGTCCCCGGGGTCGAGGTCGTGCGCCCCGGCACCCTGGCGCTGCGCTCCAGGGGGCCGGCTCGCTACTACGGCGGTGAGCGTGCCGCGGCGGCGACCCTCGCGGGCATCGCGGCGGACCACGGCGCTCCCGGGGTCCGGGCCGGGATCGCCGACACCCCGTTCGCCGCAGAACAGGCCGCACGCGCCCGACCCGTGCGCCCCGGGGAGCGCGTCCGGATCGTGCCCGTGGACGGCTCGGCACCGTTCCTGGCCGGGCTGCAGCTCGGGGTACTCGGTGACGCCGACCTCGCGATGCTGCTCGGGCGGCTCGGCATCACGACCCTCGGAGAGTTCGCCGCGCTCGGCGACGAACAGGTGCGCGACCGGTTCGGCGTGGCCGGGGCGTTCCTGCACCGGCTCGCCGGTGGGCGCGACCCCCGGGCGGTCGCGGCGCGTGACGTCCCGCCGGAGCTCCGGGTCGAGGCCGCCTTCGAACCCCCGCTCGACCGCGCCGACCAGATCGCGTTCGCGTTCCGGCGGTCGGCCGACGACTTCGCCGCCCGGCTGCAGGCCGCCGGCCTCGTGGCCACGACGATCCGGGTCGGCATCCTCGACGAGCGGGACATCCTGCTCGAGCGCACCTGGGTGCACCCGCGGTGGTTCGACGCGGCCGACGTGGTCGACCGGGTCCGCTGGCAGCTCGCCGGCGGGGTCGACCCGACCGGGCTCGAGGCCCCCGTCGTCTCGGTGGTCCTCGAACCCGTCGCCGTGGACGACACGGCGAACCACGAGCGCGGCCTCTGGGGGACCGGCCCGGACGAACGGGTCCACCACGGGCTCGCCCGCGTGCAGGGGCTCGTCGGGCACGACGGGGTCGTCACACCGCGCATCGGCGGCGGACGCACCCTGGCGGAGCGTGTCGTGCTCGTGCCGTGGGGTGACGCCCCCGTCGGCGGTGAGCGCGCCCTGGCGACCGTGCGGGACCGTCCGTGGCCCGGCAAGCTGCCCGGACCGCCGCCGGCGACCGTGCTCGACCGACCCCGACCGGTCGACGTGGTGGCCGCCGACGGCGGCACCGTCGACGTCGACGACCGCGGTGTCCTGACCGGGACCCCCGAGCGCTTCCGGGCCGAGGGGGAGCGCGGTGGTCGGTTCGACCCCGTGACGGCGTGGGCCGGGCCCTGGCCGCTCGTCGTCCGCTGGTGGGAGTCCGGCGGGCGACGCCTGCACCGGCTGCAGCTCGTCGACGCCGAGGGGCGTGCGTGGTACCTGGTGCTCGCCGACCACCGGTGGTGGGCCGAGGCGGTGGCGACGTGATGCGCGCGAGTGGGGAGCACTGATGGGGTACAGCAACCCGCCGATCCCGTGGTCGCAGTTCGAACGTGCCCTGTCCGACAAGCGGAGTCCCGGCAACACGCACGACGGTGACGGCGGCGACAGTCCGGCGTGGTCGCGGAAGCGCTCGCGGTACGAGGCGCCGGGTGGCCAGCAGGACGTGGGCAACGTGCCCGTCGTGCCGTACGCCGAGCTGCACGCGCACTCCACCTTCAGCTTCCTCGACGGCGCGAGCGGACCGGAGCACCTCTTCGAAGAGGCAGCACGGCTGCGTCTGCACGGCCTCGCCCTCACCGACCACGACGGCTTCTACGGCGCCGCCCGGATGGCCGAGGTCGCCGAGGCCTACCCGACCGTGGCGACCGTGTACGGCACCGAGCTGTCCCTCGGGCTGACCGAACCGCAGAACGGCGTGCCCGACCCCGAGGGCACGCACCTGCTGCTGCTCGCCGACGGCCAGGACGGCTACCACCGGCTCGCCGGCGCCGTGACGAGCGCCCACCTCGCCGCCGGGGCCGAGAAGGGGCGGCCGCGGTACGACCTCGACGACCTCGCGGCCCGGTCCGACGGCCACTGGCGGGTCCTCACCGGCTGCCGGAAGGGCGCTGTCCGGCAGGCGCTCGAGCGCGGCGGCGAGACCGCGGGCGAAGCCGCTCTGCGCGCACTGCTCGACCGGTTCGGGACAGCCGGTGTCGTCGTCGAGCTCATCGACCTCGGCGACCCGATGGACACCGCCCGGAACGACGCCCTCGCCGCTCTCGCCACGAAGCACGACCTGCCGACCGTCGCCACCGGGAACGTGCACTACGCCACCCCCGACCGGTTCCCCGTGGCGACGGCGCTCGCCGCGGTCCGGGCGCGGCGCAGCCTCGACGAGATCGACGGCTGGTTGCCGGCCGCCCCCACGGCGTACCTGCGCTCCGGTGCCGAGATGGCCAGACGGTTCGCGCGGTACCCGGGGGCCGTCGAGCGCAGCGTGGAGCTCGCCGACGAGCTCGCGTTCCGGCTGAAGACGGTCACGCCCGGGCTGCCGGACATCGACGTCCCCGAGGGGCACACCACGATGTCCTGGCTGCGGGAGCTCACGTGGCGCGGTGCCCGACGGTTCTACCCGGGCAGCGCCGACGGGGTGGACCCGCAGAAACGGGAGCGCATCGAACGCGAGCTCTCGGTGATCGAGGACAAGGACTTCCCCGGCTACTTCCTCATCGTGCGGGACATGGTGCAGTACGCCCGGGGCCGCGGGATCCTCTGCCAGGGGCGGGGCTCGGCGGCGAACTCGGCGGTCTGCTACCTGCTCGAGATCACCGCGGTGGACTCGATCCGGTACGGGCTGCCGTTCGAGCGGTTCCTGTCGGCGATGCGCGACGAGGAACCCGACATCGACGTCGACTTCGACTCCGACCGGCGCGAAGAGGTCATCCAGTACGTGTACGAGAAGTACGGCCGGTTCAACGCCGCCCAGGTCGCGAACGTCATCACCTACCGGCCCAAGGGTGCAGTACGGGACATGGCGAAGGCGCTCGGACACAGCCCCGGGCAGCAGGACGCCTGGTCGAAGCAGGTCGAGCGCTGGGGGTCGGTGACCGAGAGCCAGGACCACGACATCCCCGACACCGTGGTGGACATGGCGCAGCAGGTGCTCGGGTTCCCGCGACACCTCGGCATCCACTCCGGCGGCATGGTGCTCACCGCCCGGCCCGTGGGCGAGGTCGTGCCGATCGAGCACGCCCGGATGGACGGCCGCACGGTCCTGCAGTGGGACAAGGACGACTGCGCGTACATGGGGCTCGTGAAGTTCGACATGCTCGGACTCGGCATGCTCGCCGCGCTGCAGTACTCGTTCGACCTCGCCGACGAGCACTGCGGGGAACGCTGGGACATGCACTCGATCCCGAAGGAGGAACAGGGCGTCTACGACCAGCTCTGCCGCGCGGACACGATCGGGGTGTTCCAGGTGGAGTCCCGCGCACAGATGGGCACGCTGCCCCGTCTGCTGCCCCGGCGGTTCTACGACCTCGTGATCGAGGTCGCCCTGGTGCGTCCCGGACCCATCCAGGGCGGCGCGGTGCACCCGTACATCCGCCGCCGCACCGGCGAGGAGCCGATCACCTACATCCACCCGTCGCTCGAACCCGTGCTCGAGCGGACCCTCGGTGTGCCGCTGTTCCAGGAGCAGCTCATGCAGATGGCGATCGCCGTGGGCGGCTGCTCGGGGGACGACGCCGACCTGCTCCGGCGGGCGATGGGATCGAAGCGCGGGCACGAGAAGATCGACCGGCTGCGCGAGAAGCTCTACGCGGGGATGGCGGCGAACGACATCCACGGCGAGGACGCCGACGCCATCTACGCGAAGATCCAGGCGTTCGCGAACTTCGGCTTCGCGGAGAGCCACTCGATCAGCTTCGCGCTCATCGTCTACGCGAGCGCGTGGATGCGGTTGCACTACCCGGGAGCCTTCCTGGCGGCGCTGCTCCGGGCCCAGCCGATGGGGTTCTACTCGCCGCAGACGCTCGTCGCGGACGCCCGCCGGCACGGGGTGCGGGTACTGCGGCCCGACATCCTGCGGTCCGGCGTGGACGCCACGCTCGAGCCGCTGCCCGAGGGCGAGCGTGCGAGTGCACCCACCGGCGCTGACGCCTGCCTGGCCGAGGAACAGTCCCCGGTGCTGCCGTTCGACAAGGCCTCGCCCGACGACACGGCACGGCACCGCCGCGACGGCGCCTTCGCGGTCCGGCTCGGTCTGGCCGAGGTCTCCTCGCTCGGACGGAAGAGCGCCGAGAAGATCGTGGCCGAACGCGATGCCCACGGGCCGTTCACCGACATGTCCGACCTGTCACGTCGGGTCGGCCTGACCACGGCCCAGCTCGAGGCGCTCGCCGCCGCCGATGCCTTCGCCGCACTCGGGGTGGACCGCCGCGGGGGCATGTGGTCTGCCGCCCAGGCCGCTGCCGAGCGCCCGGACCAGCTGCCGGACACCCAGGTGACGGTGCAGCCACCGCTGTTCGGGCAGATGACGAGCGGCGACGTCCTCATCGCGGACATGTGGTCCACGGGGATGACGACCGACGACCATCCCGTGCGGCACGTCCGTGACGGGCTGGTCGCCCGCGGGGTGCTCAGCGTGCAGGACACCGCGACGGCGGAGACGGGGCGGCGGGTGGAGGTCGGTGGGATCGTGACGCACCGGCAGCGACCGGCGACCGCCTCGGGCATCACGTTCATGAACGTCGAGGACGAGACCGGGTTGGTGAACGTGATCTGCAGCGTCGGGGTGTGGGGGCGGTACCGGCGGGTGGCGCGCGAGGCACCGGCGGTCGTCATCCGGGGGATCCTCGAACGCTCACCCGACGGGGTCGTGAACCTGGTGGCGGACCGGATCGAGCACCTGTCCTTGTCCGTCCGCACGCGGTCGCGGGACTTCCAGTGACCGCATGGCGTCAGGAGACCGCGGGGATGCGGACCGTGACCTCGAGTCCACCGGACCGGACGTTGCGGAGGGATGCCGTGCCGCCGGCCCGCTCCGCGACCGCTCGGACGATCGCGAGCCCGAGTCCGGAGCCGCCGGGCAACGGGATGCCGCCGGTGGCCGGGTCGGGGTTCGGGCGCGACTTCCGGGCCTCGTCCGGGCGGGTGAACCGGTCGAAGGCGACGGGGATGAACGACTCCGGGACGCCCGGGCCGTCGTCGGTGATCTGCAGGATGCCCTCGTCGCCGGTGCTCCGCCACGACACGAAGATGCCGCCCCCGCGGGGGAGCGCCGACACGGCGTTGCCGGCGATGTTCGTGACGAGCTGCGCCATCCCACCGGTGTCGAGTCGGTACCGCGGTTCGACCGTGCCACCGCCGATGCCCGGCCCGGAACCGCCGACGGCGACGGGGGACTCGAGGTCGAAGTCGACCGTGATGTCCTTCGCCGAGGCGATCAGCCGGACGCGGTCGACGGCGGACATGACCTCGTCGCCGAGGTCGGACCACCCGGTGAGCGTCTGCTGCTGGCCGTCCTGGTCACGGCGTTCCGACTCCTCGATCCGGGAGAGCGCGAGCAGGTCGTTCGCCAGGCGGGACAGCCGCGCGACGCTGAGCTTCGCCCGTTCGATGTGGGCGGCGAGGGCTGCGGCGTCGTCACCGTCGAGCGAGGCGAGGTCGAGCTGGGTCGTCAGGATCGCCAGGGGCGTGCGGAGCTCGTGGCTGGCGTCCGAGACCATCTGGCGCTCGCGCTCGGTCGCCTGGCGGGTGCGCGCGAGGAAGGCGTTGAGCGTCGTGGCGAGGGACGCCAGTTCGTCCTGGGCCGGGCCGACCGGGAGTTCCGCGCGCTCCGGGGCGACGGAGAGCCGTTCTGCCTCGCGGCGCATGCGGTTCACCGGGCGCAGGGCCGCGGTGGCGAGCGCCCACGACGCGATGCCGAACGCGACGAGGATGGCCAGGCCCGTGAGCGAGAGCGTCGACGTGAGGTCGTCGACCACGATCGCCTCGGCTTGGGAGTTCCGGGCCGCGACGACGGTCCAGCGTCCGGCCTGGTTCACCGGGTGCTCGACGACGACGCGGTACTCCGATCCGGACACCCGGATGAGTGAGGTACCGGCCTTCGTCGACGTCAGGCTGCCGAGCGCGCGTTCGACGCGCGGCGGCATGGTGGACAGCGCGATGTCGCCCGACGGCGACACCACCGCGACGAGCTGCGCGTTGCCGGGCGGGGACAGGTCGGGGTCGCTGTCGACCTCGAGCGTCGCGACGTACGGGTCGGCGTCCGCGTCGAGCAGGGTGCGCGTGGCACTCGCGACGACGCTGACCACCTGGAACCGCATGACGAGCACGAGCAGCACGATGACGACCGCGGCGATCGCGGTGGAGCCGATGGTGATGCGCGAACGGAGCGAGAGCATCCGCAGCGGACGGATCAGCCCGCGCCTCGGGGTGTCCGATCCGGAGGTGGGCAGGGGCCCGGTCACGCCCCGAGCAGGTCGAGCCGGTAGCCGCGGCCGCGCACGGTGGAGATCGCCACGGTGGCCTCGTGCGAGGTCAGCTTCTTCCGGAGGTACGAGATGTACTGCTCGACGACGTTCGGGTCGACGTGCTGCGAGCCGTCCCAGACCTCCTCGAGGATCTTCGGACGGTCGACCACGGTGCCGACCGAGCGTGCGAGCAGCCGGAGCAGGGCGAACTCGGTGGGGCTCACGGCGACCCGCTGGCCCTTGATGGTGATGCGGCGGGCCTCGGAGTCGATGCCGACGTCGCCGACCTCGATGGTGCGCGGGGCACCTGCGGATTCCCGGCGACCGAGGGCGCGCAGGCGAGCGGTGAGCTCGGCGAAGGCGAAGGGCTTCGTGAGGTAGTCGTCGGCACCCGCGTCGAGGCCGAACACCCGGTCGTCGACGGCGTCGCGCGCGGTCACGAGCAGGATCCGCACGGGGTCCTCACGTTCGCGGATGCGTCGGGCGAGCTCGAAGCCGGACATGCCGGGCATCATCACGTCGACGACGGCGAGCTCGAACGCCTGCTCGCCGAGCGCGATGAGCGCTTCGACGCCGTTCTCGACCGCCGTGACGCGGTACCCCTCTGCCGCGAGCCCACGCTCCATGAGCGCGCGCATCTCGTCATCGTCCTCGACCACCAACAGGCGCATAGCGACCTCCTCGGACCCATCGTGGCATCGAACCGGCCGACCGGGGGCGTTCCGTCACCGAACTCGCTGAATCTCGTCACAGTGAACGGGCAGAACGGTCTGTCCCTCGTTCGTGGGACGTGAGGACTTCTTGCCTCCTTGCTAGGCTCGCGCTCCGGACGGCGCGTACCCGACGCTGCGTCCACAGGGGGCACCATGAACGACTCGCCGGACCACCCGGCCCTCGTCCGTCTGCGTGCCGAGCTCGACGCTGCCTGGAAGGGCATGGGCGTGCTCGGTGACATGGAGGACGTCAGCCGTGACCGCGTCGTCGCAGAACTGCGCGCCGCGGTCCCCGACATCGCCAGTCGGGCCGCGCGTGCGGCGGGGACCGATGCCGTGGTCGCGGAGATCAACCGGTTCGCGGCGGCCGAGGTCGTCTCGACCGACACCGCCGTGCCGACGGCGACGATCTGGGACGACATCGTGCACTCCGCGGCCGAGGCCGCGAGCGCTGCGCGCTGACCGTGCCCGCGGGCGGCCGCGCGCGCCCGCCGCGCCCGCCGCGCGCGCCCGCCGCGCATCGAGTGAGCAGAAGACGTCGAGTTCGTCGCGCGGACTCGACCATTCCTGCTCACTGAACGCGGGCAGTCGGACTGGAGGCGCGACCCACGTGGGGCGGTCTGCTCACGCATGCCGCGCCTCCAGTCCAGTGCCGTGGTGGGCCGTTCCGCGGATCGGTGACCGAACGCGCGCTAGTCGTCCTCGCCGAGCAGTTCCTCGCGGACGCGTCGGATGTCCTCCAGGAGCGCCCCGATGAGTACCCAGTGCCGCGAGTTCGGCCGGATGACCTCGAGCGGCGCGGTGAGCGCGGGCTCCGCAGCGGACGCGACCGGCGACGAGACCGATGACCCGACCGACGGGGCCACCGGGACCTCCGACGCCGCGACCCGCGCACTGAGCGCCCGGACGTCGGCCGCGATCCGAGCGACCTCGGTCGCGATGCTCCCCACCACCGGGTCCGCCCGGAGGTCCGGCGCGGTGTTGTCCTGGATCGCCCGCGTCATGCCGGTGACCCGCGTGACGAGGACGCGCAGGTGCTCGGTGACGACGATGTCCTCGTCGAGGATGGTGCGGTGCCGGCCGCCGCGCGGGTTCATCGTGAGGGACTCCCGGGCCGCGGTGAGCGAGGCCTCGGCGCGGGCGTGCTGCTGCCGGAGGGCCCGTGCCTGCAGCAGGGCCTCGTGCCAGCGGTCGTGGTCCCACCCCTCGGTGAGGCCGATCGCGACCCGTTCGAACGCGGCCGCGGTGTCCCGGGCGAGCCGGGCGACGGCGAGGTGCGCGGGGCCGAGCAGCACCGGCGGCACGATGACGGCGTTCACGATGAGGGCGACGATCGCGCCGAGGACGGTCTCGAGGATCCGGTCCGCCGAGTAGTTCGGCGTCACCACGCCCGCCGTGAGGACGAGCATCCCGCTGATGCCGACCTGGGTCGCCGAGGTCGGGGTGAGCCGGAGTGCCCACGCGATGAGGATCGCGAGCACGATGACGAGCAGCACGACCCACACGGTGTCGCCGAGCAGCAGGTGGAACCCGGTGGCGAGCACGACGCCGAGGACGACCCCGGCGCTGCGTTCGAGCCCCTTCACGAACGACTGGTTGATGCTCGGCTGGACGACGAGCAGTGCGGCGATCGCGGCGAAGGTCGGGAACGGTCCGTCGATGAGCACCCGGCAGAGCAGCACGGCGGCGACCACCGCGACCGCGGTCTTGACGACCTGCAGGAACGGCGTGCGACTGGAGCTGCGGAGACGCGCGACCGGGTTCACGACGACCACGCTAGCCACGGTCCGCGCGCCGAGCCGTGCACGAACGCGACGAAACCCGCCCCGTCCGGTTGACTGGTCTCGTGTGGCCCAACCATGAGCGCGTCATCCCGCAGGCCTTCGCCGGCTCCGGGACCTCCGTGGTGGCCGCACGCGCCCACTCCGTCGAACCGTCGGGGAACGGCTACCTCTACGGGTACGAGGTGGACACGGTCGACCGCAACGGTCAGCGCGCCACTGTCCTGACCTACGTCGACACCGGCGGGACCCACGACCAGAACAGTGCGATCGTCACGGATCCGTCCTCGGGGGAGCCCGTCTCGGTGTGGGCCTACCCGAACGACCCCGGGCTGCCGGTGCTGCCACAGGTGACGTACCGTGACGCCGTCGCCGAGCTCCTGACCACGCTCGGCATGCCCGTGACCGACCCGACCCTGACCGTCGCGGCGTACCGGCCGGGCAAGCGCGCGGTGGTCCGGGTGGACGCCGCCGAGGGGACCGTGTTCCTCAAGGTGGTCCGGCCGCACCGCGTCGGCCCGATCGAGAAGTCGCACGAGCAGTTCGTCGCGGCGGGGCTCCCGGTCCCGCGGGTGCTGTCCAGCCGTGGTGACGGCCTGCTGGTGCTCGAGCGCATCCGGGGCGTGCCCGCCGGCAGCCGCATCCTCGACATCGCCGACGACCCGCGCTTCGTGGCGTCCCTCGCGGCGCTCACCGGTCGGATCGCGACGGTGCCGATGACGCAGCAGGCACGCGCGGACGCGATGGACCACGCCGACTGGCACCGCCGGACCCTGGTCGCCGCGCTGCCGCAGGACGCCGAGGAGATCGACGGCCTCTACGACGCGATCGGCCGACGGTCGATCGGCTGGGCGACGGCGACGAAGCAGGTGGTGCACGGCGACCTGCATCTCGAGCAGGTGTTCGTCGACGAGGACGAGCCGTGGCGGATCTCCGGCCTGCTCGACATCGACACGGCGGGCTGGGGCTTCCCGGTCCGCGACATCGGTGCCGTGGTCGCGCACCTCGTCGTCACCGGGCTGTGGCACCGTTCGCGCGGCGACGCGGAGCGTGGTGCGGCGGCCGAGCGCCTCGCTGACGCGGTCGCGCGCGACTGGGTCGCGCGGAACCCCGACCAGGCGGACCGGATCGGTCCGGCGATCGGCGCGCAGCTGCTCGCGCACGCCGGTGGCCAGGCGACGACGGGCTCCGCGAACGGGATCCAGACTGCGGAGCAGCTGCTGGCCGCGACGCAGGCCGCCCTCGCGGAGGCCGCCCCCGTCGTCCCGTCGGACGGACTCGTCCGCCCGCGGTCCGCACCGTCGCTCTGAGGTCGCAGGACATGCCGCGTGTGCGGCATCGAGGTCGCGCGGACGGCCGCAGGGCGGCCCCGGCGGCGACAGATCGTGCGACCTGGGGCGGTGACCCATGCGGACGGGAGGCGCGTGGCGGGGTCGCACCGTGCCTCCCGTCCGCCACGTGGTGGGGGAGACGGACTGGAGGCGCGACTCGCGCGGGTGTCGTCGAGTCGCCTCCGTCGGTGGTCGGGGAGTAAACTGAGTGCGCACGCACCGCGTTCCCGCGTGCCGCGTCGATTCCGGACGCAGCAGTCGGTCACTTGACCGACGTGGGAACCGGATCCGTGGTCGTCCCGAGGGGGCGTCACGTGCGTGTGACGGCGCTGGATCCCGGCGCGGACCGTCGCATCCGGCGCACACCCGGTGGCCGCGACGGAACGCCGCGTCAGGCACCGGCACAGGACTTCCGCCCACGGGCGGCTCGCCCGCGATGAACGGGCGGAACAAGGAGGAGCGTTGGCTCGATCAGGCACCCGGCGAGCAGCCGGCGGGACGCGGACCGCGTCGCGCCGCACTCGGCCGCTCGACAACGACGGCGTCATCCCCGTCCTCGCCCGCGCCGTGCGCGAGGTCGAGGCGGCAGCGCAGCGTGGACCACTCAAGGCGTCGAACCGTTCGAAGTTCCAGGCGGTCGCCCTGCTCATGCGCGAGGAACGCGCACGGGTGAAGGGCGACACGGAGCTCACCGACGCGCAGCGCGCGGAGCAGCTCAAGCGGCTCGACGGTGTGGCGACGATCCTGGCGAAGACCGCGGCACGCGACACGAGCGTCATCCAGCTCCTCACCGAGGAAGCGTCGGTCAGCGAGACCACCCGCACGGTCAAGCGCGACATGATGATCGCGGGCGGCATGGAGCTGCAGCCCGAGGAACTCGTCATCGCGGCCGAGCCGTCCCCGACGGTCGAGAGCCCCGTGCGAGCGGTCGTCCCGCAGGCCGTGGTGTCTCGCCAGCTCGCGAACCCGTTCCTCCCGCCGGACTTCGCGCTCGCCGACCAGCCCGTGGCGCACCCGCGGCGCCTGGCGAACTGGGAGCTGTTCGGGCCGCTGTTCAAGTCGTTCGAGTACGGCGCGGGCGGGGGAGCGGCGACGATGCCGCTGCCGGAGCCCGCGACGCTGCACTCGAAGTCCGGCACCACGCTCATGAAGCACCAGGCGGAGCTCATCGCGGCCGCCGCGCAGGGGCACCGCACGTTCCTGCTCGCCGACGAGCCGGGCCTCGGCAAGACCGCGCAGTCGCTGCTCGCCGCCGACGCCGCGAACGCGTTCCCGCTCCTCGTCGTCGTGCCGAACGTCGTCAAGACGAACTGGGCGCGCGAGGCCTCCCGCTGGGTCCCGAACCGCACGTCGACGGTCATCCACGGTGACGGCGACGACCTCGACGGGTTCGCGGACATCGTCATCGTGAACTACGAGATCCTCGACCGGCACGCCGGCTGGCTCGGTGCCTTCGGGTTCAAGGGCATGGTCGTCGACGAGGCGCACTTCATCAAGAACAAGGACTCGCAGCGCTCGAAGTTCGTGCTGCAACTCGCCGAGAAGATCCGGCAGCGCACGGCGCACCCGCTGCTCATGGCGCTGACGGGCACCCCGCTGATCAACTCGGTCGAGGACTTCCGCACCATCTGGGAGTACCTCGGCTGGATCGACGACAAGAAGCCCCGCGCGAAGCTCATGAACGAGCTCGAGGAGATCGGCCTCACCCCGGCCGACCCGGGCTTCTTCGTCGAGGCGCGCAAGGCCGTCATCGACCAGGGCATCGTGCGACGCCGCAAGGTCGACGTCGCCGCGGACATCCCGGCCCGCCGGATCGCCGACATCCCCGTCGAACTCGACGACGAGGTCGGTCGCTCCATCCGCGACGCCGAGCGCGAGCTCACCGCGAAGCTCGTCAAGCGGTACCACCAGGCGCTCGACGCCCGCACCGGCCAGGACCCGGTCGTCGGCATCGACCACAAGCTCGTCCGCCAGGTCGCCCGGTGGGAGCTCGAGGACCAGGACGCCTCGCCGACCGGGGAGAACGTGTTCTCGATGGTCCGGCGGATCGGCCGCGCCAAGGCCCAGCTCGCGGCGGACTACGCGGCGCAGCTCGCGTCGAACGTCGGCAAGGTCGTCTTCTTCGCGAAGCACCTCGACGTCATGGACCAGGCGGAGGAGGTCTTCGCACGCCGGGGCCTGCGCACCGCCACCGTCCGTGGCGACCAGACGCCGACGCAGCGCACCGCCGAGATCGACTCGTTCGTCAACGACCCCGACGTCGCCGTGATCGTCTGCTCGCTCACCGCGGCGGGCGTCGGCCTGAACCTGCAGGTGTCGTCCAACGTCGTGCTCGCCGAGCTGTCCTGGACGTCGGCCGAGCAGACCCAGGCGATCGACCGCGTGCACCGCATCGGGCAGGAGGAGCCCGTCACCGCGTGGCGCATCATCGCTGCGCAGACGATCGACACCAAGATCGCGGAGCTCATCGACTCGAAGGCGTCCCTCGCGGCCCGGGCCCTGGACGGCTCGGACGAAGAGGTCGTCGACTCGGGTGACATCCAGCTCGACGCGATGGCGGCGCTGCTGACCGAGGCGCTGGAGCGCGGCGGCCGGTAGGGGCTGTTCTGGCGCGCTGGTGCCGGCTCGCTTCCGGCTTGCCTGCGCGATCGCGCCCCGCTACAGACATCGCGCCCCGTTTCCACGGGGCGCGATGTTCGTTCGGGGGCGCGACGCGTCAGATGCGGGACTGGACCTCGGCCAGGGACGGGTTCGTCGCCGTGCTGCCGTCCGGGAACACCAGCGTCGGCACGGTCTGGTTCCCGCCGTTGACCTCGGCGACGAGCTCGGCCGTGCCCGGGGTCTGCTCGATGTCGACCTCGGTGTAGGGGACGCCGGCCTTCGACATCTGGTTCTTCAGGCGCGCGCAGTAGCCGCACCAGGTGGTGGTGAACATCGTGACGGCGCCGGCCTCCGGCACGAACGCGTCGCGGGTGATCGTCTCGCTCATGGGCCCAGGGTAACTCGCTCGCCTGGGGGTCTTGCGCTGCTTATTCGATATAGGTAGGTTGAGCGCATGGAACCGATCCGACGCGTGACCGCCCCCACGCTCGACGTGCTCGACGCGTTGCTCGCGAGCGACGATGCCGTGTGGGGACTGCTCGTCATCAAGGCCACCGGGCGACAGGCGGGCACCGTCTACCCGATCCTCGAGCGCCTCGAGCGGCAGGGGTGGATCCGGTCCTCGTGGGACGACGACGCCGAGCGCTCGGGGCCGCGCCGACGGCTCTACGAGTTCACGGCCGACGGAGTCGAGGCCGCCCGGGCGCTGCTCGACGCGCGGCAGGCGGCGACCGACGCCGCAGCACGCGCAGCTCGTCCGGCGCGCCCGACCGGTCGGACGGTGACCTCGTGACCGCGCTCGATCGCTTCCTCGTCGGGGCGGCCGTCGCCGTCTCGCCCGCCGCCCACCGCGACACCCGTCGGGAGCAGTGGCTCGCCGATGTCCGGGATGCCCAAGAACTCGACCTCTCACCGACCGCACTCGCGTTCGGCGCACTCACCACGGCGCTCTTCCACCGACGCGCCGGACACCGATCCACATGGGGGGAATCCATGACCGCAGCACCGCTCACCGTCCGTGCCACGCCGCACACCATCCCGACGATCCCGGTCCTGCTGACGCTCGCCGTCGTCAGCTTCCTGGGCGCGAGCCTCGGCCTCGGCCTCCTGCAGCGCTACAACGGCCACCCAGGCGGCACCCAGTCGGCCCTGCTGGTCTCGTTCTGCCTGACCGTCGTGCCAGGACTCGCCGTCGGTCTCAGCGTCATGCTGGCGACAGGGTCACCGCTCCGTCGCCGGACGATGGGTGCCCTGGTCGTGCTCGCGGTGAGCGTGCTCTGGTGGGCGATCGTCACCGGGTTCCTCGACCTGCCCACGCACCCGGCTCTCGCGCTCGGGATCATCGCCGGCGCGTGGCTCGCCGTCTGGCTCGTCGTGCTGCGGCGTCCTCGCTGGACCTGGTCGCTGCTGCTCCTGCCGATCGTGGCGTCGGTCGTGGTGTTCCCGTTGTCGAACGGTCTGTACGGAACGCAGCTCGCGTACTCCGTCAAGGCGGCTCTGGCCACGGCAGTCGACGCGCTGCCGTTCCTCGTCGCCGTGGCCGGTGCGGTGATCGCCGCCCGGTTCTCCACAGATGCACCCGCACTGGTCGAGGCGCACGGGGAAGCACTGGTAGACAAGAGCGCGTGAGTGACACGCACCTCGAGATCGAGCGCACCTACGACCTGCCCGAGGGAGGCGCCCTCCCCGACCTGATCGGTGTCGGCGGCATCCTCCGCACCGACCACCAGGAACCGTTCGAACTCGACGCGACCTACTGGGACACCGAGCGGTACGACCTCGTCGCCGCCCGCGTGACGGTGCGTCGCCGGACGGGTGGCCCCGACGCCGGCTGGCACATCAAGCGCGCAGCGTCCGACACGGTCCGGCACGAGCAGCACTTCCCGCTCACCGACGACGCCGACACCGTGCCGGACGAGGTCCTCGCCGCACTCTTCACCGAGCGCCGCGGTCGTGGCCTGCGTCCGGTCGTCCGGATCACCACCACCCGCACGGTCACCCGGCTGCTCGACGAGGACGGCGACCAGATCGCCGAGCTCGCCGACGACCAGGTCGGCGCGCAGCGACTCGACGACGACGCCCCGGAGACGCCGCGCACCTGGCGCGAGGTCGAGGTCGAGACCGTCGAGGGCGTCGACCCGCAGGTCGCCCACGAACTCTTCGCGGCGCTCGACGGTCGCTTCGCGGCCGTCGGCGCCGGCCCCGCCGCCGTCTCGTCCAAGCTGGCACGTGGGCTGGCAGGCGCACCGGCACCGCGCCTCCAGTCCGCCGACAAGCCCGACAAGGGCACCGCGGCACGCGCGCTCGTGAAGCGACTCCGGAAGCTGCGTTCCACGCTGCTCGACCAGGAGGCACTGCTCCGGTCCGGAGGGCAGGCGGACCTCCGCGAGACGGCGGCCGCCGCCCTCGGGATCGCCGCGGTGATCGGGTCCTACCGGCCCGCGTTCCCGCCGACGGAGGACGTGGACCGTGCGGCGGAGGCCGCCGAGGGGCTCGCCGCCGTCACAGCACGTGCCGCGTTGGCCGAGTACCTCGTCGACGGGCTGCCCCGCGCCTCGACCCCGGCGCAGGACGCCCTCGTCGACGCCATGACCCGGGAGCGGATCCTCGCCGCGACCCGGGAGCGCCGTGCCGTGGCGGTGCGGGACGTCGTCGCGTTCCTCCACGGCGAACCGTTCCTCGAACTCCTCGACGTGCTCGACGACGCCGTCGAGCGGCCCGAGCCGACCGCGTGGGCCCTGCGGTCGCCGAAGAAGGTCGCGCAGGACGTCTCATCGGTCGAGAAGCCGCGTGTGCGCGAGCTCGTCCAGGACTCGGTGGGGGACGACGACGATTCGTCCGCGGTGCTCGACCGTGAAGCGACCGCGCGCGAAGCCACCGAGCTGGCCTGGCGTGCAGCGACCCGGGCGCGGATGGCGATGGACGTCCTCGGCGACGACGCCTTCCCGCACGCGCTGTGGAAGCGCATCGGCGACGCGGCCGACGTGCTCACCGAGCGGGTGCGGTCACTGCACGCGCTCGACGTGCTCCGGGTGCACTCGGGCATCGCCGAGCGTGGTGGCGAGGGGACGTTCGGGTACGGCGTCCTCGCGGGCGACCGTGTCCGCCTGGCCGAGGAGTCCTACGACGAGGCGGTGCACGCACTCAACCGCGTGTGAGCGCGCGCCCCGGCGTCGAGCGTGCGGCGCGCGTTCGACGCGCGCCGCACGCTCGTCAGGCGGACTCGTCGTCCGCCATCCCGAGGACGTCGAGCAGCCACGCGAGCTCGAACGCCCGTTCCTTCCACGAGTCGTACCGACCGCTGACGCCACCGTGTCCGGCGGCCATCTCGGTCTTGAGCAGGACGGGCGCGCCGACCTCGCGCAGCTTCGCCGTCCACTTCGCGGGCTCGACGTAGAGCACGCGGGTGTCGTTGATCGAGGTCACCGCGAGGATCTTCGGGTACTGCACGTCGGACCGGACGTTCTCGTAGGGGGTGTACTCGCTCATGTAGCGGTAGACCTCGGCGTCGTGCAGCGGGTCGCCCCACTCGTCCCACTCGATCACGGTGAGCGGGAGGTCGGGGTCGAGGATGCTCGTCAGCGCGTCGACGAAGGGCACGGCGGCGAGGATGCCGGCGAAGCGTTCGGGAGCGAGGTTCGCCACGGCGCCCATCAGCAGGCCTCCCGCGCTGCCGCCCTCGGCCACGAGCCGGCCGGCGCTCGTCCGGCCGGACTCGATGAGGTGCGACGCGACCGCGACGAAGTCGGTGAAGGTGTTCTTCTTCGTGAGGGTCTTGCCGTTCTCGTACCAGTGCCGCCCCATCTCGCCACCGCCGCGGACGTGCGCCACCGCGAACACCACACCGCGGTCGAGCATCGACAGTCGCATGACGCTGAACCCCGGGTCGATCGAGTGCTCGTACGACCCGTAGCCGTACAGGTGCAGGGGTGCCGGTCGATCGGTGTCGACGGCGTCACGACGCCAGACGAGCGAGATCGGCACGCGCGTGCCGTCCGTCGCGGTCGCCCAGTCGCGTTCCTGCACGTAGTCGGCGGGGTCGTACCCGCCGAGGACGGGCTGGCGCTTCAGGACGGTGACCTCGCCGGACGCGAGGTCGAGGTCGCTGATCTCGGACGGCGTGACGAACGAGGTGAAACCGATGCGGAGGGTGGGCTGGTCCCACTCGGGGTTCCCACCGAGTCCGGCGGAGAACAGGGCTTCGTCGAAGGGGACCTCGTGCGCGTCACCGTAGCCGTCGCCCTCGATCGGGATGATCGCGACACGGGGGAGTGCCTCGGACCGGTACTCCAGCGCGAGGTGACCGGCGAAGGCGTCCACCGACTCGATGCGCCGCTCGGTGTGGTGCGCGACGACCACGCGTCGGTCCCGCTCGGACATCGGGTCGTCGGCGGGGACGTCCACGAGTTCGAAGTTCTCGGCGCCGTCGTTGTGGAGCACGAGGAAGCGGTCGCTGCCGCCGACGATCGCGTGCTCGATCTCGTACTCGACGCCCTCGCGCCGTGGCCACACGACCTGGAACTCGCCGGTGGGGTCTGCGGCGTCGAGGACGAGGGCCTCGGACGTGATCTTCGAACCGAGCTCGATGACGATGTACTGCGACGACCGGGTGACGCCCACGCCGACCCAGTAGCGGTCGTCGGGTTCCTCGAACACGACGACGTCCTCGGCGGCGGTGCTGCCGACGGTGTGTCGCCAGATCCGGTCCGGACGCCAGGAGTCGTCGACGGTCGGGTAGAACACGTAGCGACCGGACGGGTCGAAGGTCGCACCGGCGCCGGTGTTCGGGATCTCGTCCCCGAGGTCGGCGCCGGACGTGAGGTCGCGGACGTGCAGGGTGTACCGCTCGTCGCCTTCGACGTCGATGCCGTAGACGAGCCGGGTGCCGTCGTCGCTGATGTCGTAGGTGCCGAGCGAGAAGAACTCGTGCCCGTCGGCGAGGGCGTTGCCGTCGAGGACGACGTGCTCGCCGGGGAGCGTGGCCTCGCCCTCGACCACCGCGGGCGGCGTCCAGTCGTCGGGGCCGCTGATCGGGGCACGGCAGTGCACGCCGTACTGGCTGCCCTCGGACGTCCGGGTGAAGTACCACCAGTCGCCCATCCGCACCGGCACGGAGAGGTCGGTCTCCTGCACGCGGTCCTTGACCTCGGTGAAGATCCGGTCACGCAGGGCACCGAGGTGCGCGGTCGCCGCGTCGGTGTGGGCGTTCTCGGCCTCGAGGTAGGCCAGGGTGTCGGGTGATTCCTTGTCCCGCAGCCACTCGTAGTCGTCGACGAAGTCGATGCCGTGGTGGGTCCGTGTCACGGGCCGCTTGGCGGCGGTGGGCGGGGTGGCCTGGGCGTGCTCGCTGCTCACCACCCCACCCTATTCGCCCGTTGCAGGACGGCGGCCCGGACGCGATCGCCGAACGCCGCGAGCTCGTCGGCCAGCGCGACGACCACCCACGCACGGTTCCGCCGGCGTTCGGTCACCGCGCGGAGCACCCCGCGCCGGCAGAGGTCCGCGGCGACGGTGTCGACCGCTGTGTCGTGGTGCAGTCCGGCCGCACGGAGGCCGTCCGCCAGGCGGTCCTCGGTCAGGATCGGATCGTCCCCGATGACGGAGCGCACCGTGGGGCCCAGTCCGGCGGATGCCTCGGCGAGCAGCAGCGCGGTGAGGGTGGCCTCGTCGCAGACGGTGCCGACGGCGATCGCGAGGTCGCGTATCCACGCGTCGACACGGCCGTCCCGGTACCGCTCCAGGTGCCAGAAGTACCGGTCCTGTTCTGCGGTGAGTGCGGTGGCGACCGGTACGGTCAGCACCCGTGTGATGCCGCGCCGACGCAGGACCGCGCCGACCAGGGCCCGCCCGATCCGACCGTTGCCGTCGGTGAACGGGTGGATCGACTCGAACTGCGCGTGCCCGATGGCGGCCTGCGCGAGGGGGTGCAGGTCGTCCCGGTGGAGGAACGCGAACAGGTCGTCCATGAGTGCCGGGACGAGTTCCGGCGGTGGGGGAACGTGACGTGCGAGCCGGGGTGTGACGCCCCCGCCGATCCAGTTCTGCACGTCGCGGTACCGGCCCGCGTACCGACCGTCGACCGGGTCGTCCCGCATGAGTGCGCGGTGGGCGTCGAGCACCGCGGTCGGCGTGATGGTTCCGGAGCCGGCCGACGAGACCAGCCGTTCGATGGCGTCCCCGGCACGCACCACAGCCACCGCGCTCGTCTTCGCGCGGACGCCGACCACGGCACGGGCGACGTCGTCGATGGTCGCCGATTCCTGCTCGATGCGGGAGGACGCGACGGCCTCGGTGCGGTCGAGTGCACCGCCGAGCGCCCCGAGGTCTGCGCCGTGCCGCTCGTCCAGCTCCGTCAGCGCCGTGGCGGCGCGGTCGAGCAGCGCCTCGGTCTCGCGATCGGGGACCCACGTGGCGCCGGCGATGCACGGCGGGATCGAGGTGCTGATCGAGGTCGTCCGACGATCGTGACGGGGAAGGCGCACGCTGCTGCGCCACGGCACCGTGCGTGTGGTGTGCGCGGGCCAGGGGTGCTCGTCGATCGGCATGCTTCCTCCGGGTGGCGTGGACGTCGTGGTCCGGCGACCGTAGGAGACCCACGCCCGCGCACGCCAGGAATCGGCATGTTGTATGCATGACGGGGATGTCGGCCCATCTCGATACCGTGGTGACATGAGCAACTCCTTCGTCGTCACCAACGCGCACGTGGTCCCTGTCTCCGCCCCCGAGTTCGACGGCACGGTCGTCGTCGAGGACGGCACGATCACGGCCCTCGGCCCCGACGTCACGCCGCCCCCGGGGCTCGAGGTCGTCGACGCCGCTGGTGCGTGGCTCGTGCCCGGCTTCGTCGAGGCACACGGGCACGTCGGCATCCACGAGGAAGCCAACGGCGAAGCGGGCAACGACACGAACGAGATGACCGGCCCGAACATGGCCGGCGTCCGGGCGATCGACGCGATCGACATCGACGACGAGGGCTTCCGCGACGCCCTCGCCGGCGGCATCACCTCGATCGTCGTCAAGCCCGGGTCCGGCAACCCGATCGGCGGCCAGAGCGTCGCGATCAAGACCTGGGGAGGGCGCACGATCGACGAGCAGCTCATCTCGGACTCGGTGAGCATCAAGAGCGCCCTCGGCGAGAATCCGAAGCGTGTGTACGGCGGCAAGGGACAGACGCCGTCCACCCGTCTCGGGGTCGCCAAGATCATCCGCGACGCCTTCGTCG
>Ga0153924_1000275_pt1 | contig 34125 bp, 33 predicted proteins | sample TSNJ008MetaG_FD_104709 | JGI IMG/M metagenome (GOLD analysis project Ga0153924, IMG submission 104709) | Attine ant fungus gardens microbial communities from New Jersey, USA - TSNJ008 MetaG | ecosystem: Host-associated > Fungi > Mycelium > Unclassified | place: USA: New Jersey, Wharton State...
AGATGTAGTTGAGTTTCTATGAACCAGGAATGCATCATTTGATACATACAGACAACCACCTACAAAGGTGAAAAATGCCGCTCCCAAAGCGTTGCTGGCATCGTCGGAGGTCATGAACGCAGCAACGTAGAGGAATAGGCATCTGTCAAAACCAAATTCATATATATCAAGTGGAAGCGCTTATTGCTATAGGCGGGAGCTGCTATTTGAAAGTCGATAATGATGTTGGTGAAGAGCCCATGCCTTTGTGGCACAGCTATCCTGTGATCGTGAGATATAAAAAGAACCATACGCCACGTTGAATCAAGTACGGAACTGATCATATCTTCTGGCCGGGGCAGTGTAGTCTTTCTGATAGTTGATGGAGCTAGAAAAGTCTCCTGCGCCCAATGATCGCCTTGATGGGCGGAAGTGTGTAGGGTGATTGGCCTGATATTGTCATTTACAACAATAGACACTGCGGCAGGGTTGTACAGCGGATAGAAGCACTTCAAAGTCGTAAACCAATACTGAATACAATGCGTGCAATGGAAACCTATCCTTAGGTTCCATCGCATGGGCCTAGAGAATGCGCACTTGACTCTTGCCAGAGGATCGAAAAGTCAGCTGGTCCTGTGCATCTATCAAGATCTGTTGCTTAGCATTGACTAATTCTGTACTTGTTCAATAGTCAGCTTATAGTCCCCCAATTTTGCCGTGTCAAGTTTCTTGTTATGATTGGTAACCCCTAACAGTTCCAGGCTCAGAAATGATATCGAGCTTTGATGAGATCGCGGATAGTTCACTGGTCGTCGATAGAGGGCAGCGTGACTCGTGACGCGAGGCTGTTGGAGTATTATACTTGAACATGGAGATAAGGTATAACTTGATGACACGTCTTACCATCAACTTGTTCTACTATCAAATATAGACAGAAGAACAAAGTGCAATTTAGGTCCAGGGAGAGAAATGAAATCAGTCATGATTCAGAGTTGATGTCAGAATTGTAGCCAAATGTCCAAACGTGAGAAAGGCAGAGCTTGATCATTGACCTCGATGGTGAACACGAGCTTCTTGCCAACTCTGCAGCAGTCAGATATTCACCAAGCCATCCAAGTCAGTTGTCCCCAAATCCCCTCCCTGAAATCCATCTGAGATTTCTTTCAGCTCATCCTGCAAGCCTACGCACCGACTCAACTCACATCTCCTGACAATCTCAAGCGTCTTCAACACGAGCTCTTTGAAATTCAGAAGACTGATGCCGCATGGGGTCTAGTGATACCGCTGCTCGACCATGTAGATTATAATGTACAATTCTTCGGAGCGCACACTAGTCAGATCAAGATTGCTAGAGACTGGTATGGACTCCTTCCAGACTTTGATGCGATCTTTTAATATCTTTGCAGGGACAATTTTCCAAAAGAGCACGCAGAATCATTGAGGGATCTCATGGTTCAGCTAACTGCTCATTCTATCACATCTGGCAGGAGCAGGTTCATTCTGCGAAAACTATTCGTTGCCGTATGTTTATTTTGTTTACAGACGCAGAACGTGCCAACCAATTCAGATCATAGCTCACATCGCTGGCACTCAAACTTGTACCGGGACATCCGACGCGTTGGCCTGACTGGATAATGAGCTGTGTTACAATATTTTCCAGCCGTGGGGCACATACAGAGCAAATTCATGATTTTTTGGCTATTGTAGCAGAAGAGGTGCCAAATGCAGATCTACTTGGGCCGAAAAAGTACGTATCAATTAGCATGTCTTCTTAGTCTAGGGGCATCTTAAAACTAACAGGTATCTATCTGTCAGAGCCCAGATGTCCCAGTCACTCTTGGATGCGGTACCAATGGTAGTTCAAGCTATCACGTCGTCTATGTCTCCCACTACGCCAATGCAGCAGATTGAATCTGCCCTTCGCTGCTTCCAAGCATGGATGTCCATCTTACCGACCAGGTACAATAAAATTATCCTTGGATGTTTCTTAGCTAATGCTACTTCGTTTAGCGATCTCACACCTCTAATACCTATGCTGATATCGTTTTTGAATCCTGCCGAAGACCATATGTTCATTGCAGCGTCGGATGCATTACAAGAAATCCTATCTAAATCTGCATTGTCAGATGGTTCTGGCTCGCGAACGCTCACTGAACCGCTCCTCTTTTGGCTCGATCGCGTAGGAACGGCAATCGTCCAACAAACTGTTTCCTCAGGGGATACATCACTTGTTGCCCGGTCAACATGCAAACTCACCGTGGCCTTAGGTGATCACTCTACGTCATATCTCGCTGCAAATGTTGCTTCGCGTGTCGTTACCACCATCAATGTCCCACCTTCTCTTCAAGATCCTACGGTCCAAGATCAACGTGCGCAAATCCCGAAATCTCATCTTATTCATTCTTTCCTCCGACTCATGCTAGCGTTCACTGGGCTACCGGGTTATTTTGGTGTTGACGAGGAAGAAAGTGAGATGACACTTGGGTTTTGGTATTTGTTCCAAGAAGCACTGTGGACTGTGGACTACCACATAGATGATACGGAAGGAGACGTTGGGCAATTTGCTGAACCTGTCGCCAGTGGGGACACTAGGGAAAAAGAACAAGTTAGAGTGGCAGAAGCAGTATACTTCGAGCTTGTGCAGATCCTGAGGAGGAAGGTTACATTTCCTCCTCAAGGATCTGGCTGGGGAAAAGGTAAACATACTATTTGATGTCTTGATGATGCTAATTTTCCTTTAGACCAGGTTGACAAATTCCAAGTGTAAGTTGGCCACATACCAAATTTCTAAGACTTAATAAATGGATGCAGATACCGGCGAGATGTAGGCGATACTTTGATCAACGCGTGGGTTGTCTGTAAGAGTCTGAGGGTTGTGATACTAATCTTTGTTCCAGATACTATGTCCTGAGAGAAGATATGCTCGGCTACTATGTTAACGATCTTATACAACAGCTCAACACAAGAGGTGAGAACGATGGCTGGCAGGTATGATAGATCCTAAACTTTTAGGTCCCACCTGATCCCGTTCTCAGGATATCGAGGCAATACTACACTGCATAATGTCAATCCAAGAAGCAATTGATCTTACGGACAATATACCTCACCTTCCTCGCCTCTTCGGTCCAGATATACTTGGACGTCTACCTCAGGATGGTCAACCTAGGGTCCGAAGGACTATGCTCGGCGTTATTGGTACGATGGGTGTTATTTCTTTGATTCATTGTCTTTACTATCTCGTGAACAGGTGCTTATTCTTCCTGGTTCGCCAACTTTTCAATTTCATCAAGAGCGGTGACCCCCGGGTTGACGCCTGTGGCCACCCCTCTCATACAGCTTGGTTTGCCTCATCAATCATTTCTGCCTCAACACCAGCAAATGCCGACACAAACCCAAACATTACTCTTGGCTGCCCTATCATATGTAGTCAATGCCTTGCCGAATCAATCCTTATGCCTCCAAGCTGGCATTGCTTTACGGAACCTATGTGATGCTAACCGAAAGGCCTTGGCACCGCAGATAGCAGCATTCGGCGAATTGCATAACAGTTTAGGGAGTATTCCAGTAAGTTTCTTGTTTTCATCTTATGAAATATCGTCAAGCTCCGTGCTAGGACTCCGAAAAAGGCAAGGTTCTCCAATCCATTGCCAGTGTCGTTCAAGCACTGCCACCTGATCAAGAGATTTCACCCCTCGAGGTATGTATGTCATTGTGCCTGTTTACCCTCGTAGAGCTCATGATCTTCAGGCGATCGTCAACCCGATCGTTCAAAGACTTATAGAAGCACTTCAGTCTACTGTTTCGGTGAGTTTCATGTTAAACTAGTTCAATTAGGGTCAAATCCGACTAGAGTCAAATCATGAACCAATTAGCTTCCAGATGAAGCTCGAGCACTCGCGATTCTGCAGCTCGAGATTCTATCAGGTGTTGCTAAGGGGCTGACGCACATAAACGAAGGATTGCTTGAGGGCGAACTTGAGCCTGCTGAGCTAGAGAAGATCCACCAAGCAAGACAAGATATAAGAATGGTGAAGCTGAGGGAAGCAGTGTTTGGTGTTATAAGGAGTATGGTAGAGATATGGAGTGCTGATGCTGGAGTTGGACACGTACGTCTTTTGGATGTTCTTCCATTATCTTTCAATAGACTGACGGGATAGGGCTCAGGCCATCAGCGACCTTTTCAAATCTATAACCTCGTTACCAACCGATATTACATTGATCTCCCTTCCGGCCGGCCCATTACTTGAGCTCATTTGTATGGCGATCCAACGTCAAGTGACAGCAACATGGATATCACTTGCGACAATCCTGATTGCTCAATTGAACCCTCCGGTATTTGCATTATCTGCCAACAAGCCTGGACCCAAGCTTGAAGCTGAGGCTGTCGTACGTGAAGCTCTACCAGTATTGCTGAGATCTGTTCTGGGCATGATGGGTATGCATGGTGCTATGGAGGGCGTGAGTCATCTGTCCTTCTGGATTATGTGATGTTGTTATGATAGTTCTTGGCGGCCCCTTGATAGAATCCAGATATCGTGCAAGAGTTTTTTGTGTGTATGGATCGGGTATGTTCTCATATCATACTTCCCTGGACGGATTAATGACTCCTCGATTTATCTAGGTAGCCCAAGACTTTACACGGCAATTCTATGAATTACCTGAGGGTGCTTTGGATGCTTTGATGCAATGCGCGATTACAGCGCTGAGCTTACAAGAACGGTATTCGTTGGCTGCAGCGTGCAATTTCATAGTAAGTTGTACCCAGTTGGGGCTTTTTATGCGCTGCTGACGAAGAAAACAGTCATCGCTGATTCATCGAAGTGCACTCACGGCTGAACTTATGCCTCGTAAATGCGCGCTTGTTGCAGTGCATGGTAGAGCGCTCATGCGCGCAGTCCTGCAAGGGTTTGCGGGTGTTTCACCTAGGAGTGTAGCACCTAATCTAATTGAGGTTTTGAGCACATTGATGAGTCGTGCTGGTACGACGGTGGAAACAAATGACTCAGGAACGGCAAGCGAGTGGATGAAGGAGGTTATCTTCTCTGTAAGTGTATGGCATGCCAAGTGTCTCCTCCCCTCATCGGATTTCAAACAGCCTGATTTCATCCCGAATAAAGCAACAGTAGCAGATAAAGAAAAGTTTGTGAAGGCAGTTGTAGGGTGAGTCCATCCCTCATAGCTTCCTGTGTCAAGATAGAGTTGTGCCTGGCCTTGGTGCCTAGATCACGATCACTGAGAAGAACGAGAGATGCTGCGAACCAGCTTATATTAGTTGCAAGAGGTTTGGAGGGATCAAACTTTGGCTATGCTTCTGTTGCTATGTAATTGATCTTCCGACTACGAATACCAAAATTTCTCCGACATTACTTAAATACAGCATTTAAATTCCTGGGCTGTCCAAGCAGCACAGGTCTGAGTCCCATTGCTATTTTCAAAGTCTAGCCTTTGGCTCATTCAGCAAAGGAACACCGCGTCCAATATTTCTCATGTTGTTATTTCGAAGGTCGGAGAAAAGACGATACCGAGACATTTCGGCCGCGACATCGTATCCCATGACGGGCAATTGCAATTCTAGCGCTTTGGTCGGATCAAAAACATAATGTCAGCGTACAAAGTTAAATATGGAGGGATTGTCAGATTCACATTTCATGAACGGCTGACTTCTTATTGATGACAGCATCTGTTCGGTACACAGGTTTTGGATTGAATGGATACGGGGTTTTCGTATCATTTCGTAGCGCTTTAAGATTTCTGGGATTTCGGATTTGGGAGTTCCGTAAGGTAAGAGTGTCTTGAGGACGATAGCATCTTCGAATGCAAGAGCAGCTCCTTGACCCAGAACTAACCGATAGATCCACCATTGAGATCAGGAACAAAAAATTCTCTTTGAGGATTACCTCATACCTTGAAACATTGCATGAGCAGCGTCACCCATAATACATGCTTTCCCCTTAGACCAAGTTCGTATCGGTTCGAGCGCTCTGAGCTGCCAGAGACTGACGATTGGAGGAGCAAGATTGAAAAACTGTTGCCATTTTTCGTCGAGATGGCTAAGCGACGCAAGCATTGTTTCTCTAGGGACATCAACCCGCCACTCTTGGATAAAATAAGCGAGGGATTTCGTAAAAATGGGGTTACAGTTCACTTACTTGATGTAGATTGATCTCTCCTGTCCTCGCATACCACTGCGACATTGAGGATTTCTCCGCGTTCTGGGCATTTGATCGCATACACAAAAGTATGACCGCTAGATTCTTTCGGTAACAGCATTATAGGTCCCGCATGTCCTTCATGGATCATCCACTCGGTTCCAGACAGATTTCCCAGGAGACGTTTCTCCAAAGTGAATCGAAAAGCACACCTGCCAGTTACCGGGGGATTTGGCGAACTGGAATCAAGTGCCTGACGGATGCAAGACTGTCAATAAGAGCCGTATAAATGAGATATCTGTCTACTTGAAGAAACAGTCATTCAGACCTTAATCCCATCGGCTCCAACGACAAGATCGAACTGTAAAGTTTGGCCATTCTTTAGAGTGATTATTCCTTGTTCTGGGTTACATGTTATCACAGGGGATGAAAGGTGGAGGATACAGGGTGGATGTTCATGTTCTTCACTCAAGGCAAGGCGTTTGAGTTCAGAGTGTAAAGCATATCTACTACAGCCCTCCGAATGCTATATTGTATATGTCAATCAAAGTTCAATGGCCAAAGGAATAACATACGCGACCAAATATCAATGGGATATATTGCAGATCAAGTATATCTAACTGTTCGACTCCTTGGAGCACGGATATCATCTGATGTTCTCATTGTCAGAAACCAAGTGATTTGCGAAGAAGCGAGAGATATACTTGTTTCCATTCTATCGGATAGATATTATTTCGTTGGTATCCAAGACAGTGCAGGGCTTTCGCTCCATTTGGAGGAATCGTAATACCAAGACCATTTTCCGTATTTGTATCCGATGCTTCGAAAATCTTTCAAGATTAATTCTTTTTAAAAAAAGACAAAGAGTGTGCTGAGTATACAAAACACACCTCAACAACATGCCCCTGTTGACGAAGAGCGGCAGAAACTGCAAGTCCACCGAGTCCTGCACCTACAACAGCGACTCTCAGAGGGGCACCACCATCTAAAGCCATGGCAGGAAAGGAACTGAGGATCGAAGCTGAACTCAACTCGTTTTAACTGAAAGAGACCCCTTAATCTGTAGTTAAACTACACAGAAAGAAGCTCAGCACATGCAGATAACGTGTTTCTCATTACGTAGCGTCGGAAGTACGGTTACTGTTGGTCGAGTCCTGGTAAATCTTGTCCGTTGAGAAAATCCTTTTCCACCAGCAAAGTGACTCTCTAGAGTTTGGCATGTGTTTGGTCGCCGGAAGTACGGCTGATTTCAGCCGAGATTGTGTGACTCGTACACAAGATTCTGAAATTTGGACACTTCGTGTTGGTGACCCCGGATATCCTGTTTCTATATTCGGAGCTAACAGTCCGCTTCCAACTCAATAGTCCAGCCAATTTCTAAAATAAAGCTTGGGTGAGGTGAGGAAGTCGAATGATATTCAATGAGCTAATTGGATATGATAAATGGCAACTTGGGGGATCGATAATAATGCTTCTACACGCTGTCTCAAAAACACCGACAGAAATATTCTATGAACATGAGTTCTCATTCATTCCTTTTGCCATAGTGTCAATAGATACCATTAATTCGCTTGACTTTTAATCCGGGCGTACTTATCATGATATGAAATTATATGAACGGGGAATGAATAGTAATGTACGAGCATATCTGGGACCGCGTTGATTGTTCGAACAAAGTACAACGATCAGTGATCAGTGATAGCGGATCACACGGAAATTGATACATTGCAATGAATCACATTGTAATCATTGTAATCCTGTGTACACAGATCATGTTGACTGTGATGTTTTGAATAAGCAGGAGCAACTCCCTTCCGGGATATTTGAACCGCGAAGTACAGCCAAAGGACAAGTTGATCGGGATTTATACCATTAATAAAGGGCTTGGTGTAAGCATGAGAATCTTTCCGCAAGGTATCTAACCAAGGTGTATCGATGACTGCAGATGCTTACACGAACATCCGGCGTTTCAGACTACGCGGCTTATTCACTACAGAACACACACCCCTGGATATACCCTATCAGGAGGAAACTACACTGGATTTGACGTAAATTTTGCAAGCTATCCGATAGATGTCTCCTTCAACCTTTTCGCTTTCCTTCGTCGATCTTTCAATGCTTCTCGCGCAAGCAGCCTCTTTTCTCTAATGTCTTCAGCTCCCGTTACGATGGAGACAGTTGAAGACGATGACGCCATCGAAGTAGTCCGCGAAAATAAAGGTCCTGAGCGTCTATCTGAGGTTATTTTTCGTTTGATGGAACATCCTGCTAACTTCCGGTGACGCTTTGGTGAGACGGAGCCACCGGTCCTCAAAGTCCGAGAGAATTGTGCTTGGTTTGTAGATCCTTTACTCGGAATAGATACACAGCCTTTGAACAGTGACATCGACGCCTTTTTCTCAACCCGAAGCGGTTTGGCACTATGAAGTGTATAAGAACGTGAAAGACCAAATCCAGGATCTGACAAGTCATGACTCGAGACAGAGCATACGTCCGAGGCAGGCAGATGGAAATTAACAATGCCGATGTTACTTCCAGTCTTGACTAAGCTCCATGGATCAGATGATGACGCCCTCATAGAACAGCCACGACTCAAGATTGGTGTTGGTTTAGTCTCATCCTCACTGTGACTCGAGCGTGTCTGCATAGTTCGTTTCGAAGATCGTTTGGGACGTGCAGGGGTAAAGTTTGATCCAGGGTTCTCTGTCCCATCCTTGATCGCAGCAATAGGCAACTGAGCTGTGACAACATTGAAGACATTGACGAGATTAGACTTGATAGAATTAGCCCATCCTTCACGTTCAGGCTCATCCGAGGTTTGGCGTTCCCACGTTCTACGTATATGTTCAGCCGACATTATTCGTGAACTGGGTTTTATTATGGACGGATCCTTCTCTTGCCATGGTATTGAAAGACCCCTTCCATCAAGGCCCAAGAACCTCGGCATTGGAACGAGCTCCCGGGGCGTTCCGACTTCAGGTAGAGGCGACATAGAATTGGGCTCCGGACAAGGAAGGCCTGCTTCTTGACTCGAAGAGGCAGAAATGTCGCCAGGTACTTGATTTGTGATGAGCAATGCAGATCCTTGACCAAGCGTCTCAGCCTGGAAATGTGGGTCAATGCTTCCTAGTGATGCGCGGTCTGCACGTGACGAGCCAACATCAGAAAACAATGCATACGAGGGTATCTGTTGATTAATGAACGGAGGTCTCCATTTGCTGTCATCCTCGCATAGTTCAGATCGCTTCGGCTCACCAACATCTCGGTCGCCTCTTGGTTCCCATGACTGCACATACGCCATATCTTCTCGACTCCCAAGGTTCATGATCCCCATCTCCGTAGGTGTAGTATGCATTGCATTTTCGACATCTGAGGTAACGGAATTACTGCCCAGTCCATCATTATTATCATCATTTTCGCCCCCAGAGGTGACCCACGGTAACTTGGCAGCAGAATCGGCAAGGCGCCGATGCCGTTCGTGTGCCTGTCGACGAACTGCCCATGCTGTCAGCGATGCAAGAAAGGCGACGCCAGCAACAGTTCCAAGTACAATAGCAATATAGTATGGTGGAGAATGTAAAAGGTAATTTGATGGTGTCGAGGGAGCGATGGCTGTGGAACTGGGTCTTGTCGAAAATGATGCTGCGTAGGAGCTCGAACTTGTCAGAGAACTAGATAGCAATAGTGAAGACGAGGTCATTGTGGTGGATGTTTCTATCTCAGAATTTGCCATTAGACTTGCAGAGCTTGGTGCCTGGCTCTCTGATACAAGAATTGGTAAATCGGTTGTCAGTAATTCGGTCGACGATGGTGAAGGGGTCAATGTTGCCAACGGTATAAGATCACCAGTTGGAGACCTGTCGACTGTGAATGTCTCTGTGATGACAATGGGTGCAGCGGCCTAGTGCAAGGATCAAGATTCTGTGGTTAGTGGGCGCTTGTGGCGAAAAGACTAATCTGATACTCGCTGATTCTGTTTCAACTGAAGATGGTCCATTGACCGGAGTATTTTGACTTCCAGCCATGGCATCAGTATCACCGTCGTGGCTACTAGAGCCTGGCCTGACAATTATGACTCCACCATCATAAGCTACCCAAACATCAAGGTCCGTAGCATGTAACATCTTTTATTCGATAGATTGATTGAAGTGGGTGGTTACGACAGAAGAGTCCACGTAGTCAACGCTGAGTGAATTATCAGGGAGACTTGCTTCCAGAGGGAAAATGACGGCTCGACCAGCGAGAGGGCAAAGGGAAAGGTCCATACTCAAAGTTCAGACTAGTATTACAAAAAAAAGTCAGCCGCAGACAACAATAGACAGCCGCAGACAACATGTATCTTGTCGTTCCAACCACGTCGATCCGTACCTCGGCATGCCGGTCCGTCATTTGATCCGGTCTAATTCGCCCTGGTCAAATTGTTTTCCCAAACCCAGCATGCGAAAGCTGTGAGTCATGACTTCCACGAAACAACATCACGAAACAGAATGGTGCGTACCTGTTTTCTTATTGATTCATTGCCTTGAGAGATGAATCAGCTAAACCGTCCACGTCATAAATGTCGATGTGCCGATGGATCATCCCATGAGCGCCAGAGAACTAAACCTACGCTTCTCAGCCCTCCAAATTCGTCTAGAGAAGCCTGCACGCCTTAGAAAGCGAAATATTCGCATCATCGATGAATCCCTGCTTCTGTGATTTGTTGGCTAAAATTAGCCTTCCAGGCTCAGTAGAATTTGGGTTCTATTTCTATTTCTTTTGGCTAGTGCAAGACGAGTTTAGTCTTTGGCGATAATAATGAAATTCTACGGAGAAAAACCCAAATGCAGATATGAAGAGACGACGATGGGAGTAAGGGAAGAAAACTGAAATCAAAGGCGCTGCATAATCCAAATCAATCACATGGACAGCCTTTGATTACGATCAGAGTTTCTCAGAGTTTACGGTTGAGGAATTGTTGAAGCTGAAGGCGATATGGAAATGGCGACGGATTTGCGGTGAAAACACTTCTATCAGTTGCTGAAAAATTCAATTCGCTGAACTTGCAGACTCACGTGGGAGACTACAACATGGTTGGGTATATCAGGCACATCAATCATGCCGGAGTTGTGGCTATCCGTGTATCCTCCTAGTGGCATCCGTGGCTGTAACCTCTTGGCTGTCACCTAAGAGTTCTCTTACCTCCTTGGGGTCTTCGTCGGTTGCAGCTTCGTGCTTCTAGTATAACCTTCCTTTTCGAACACAACCATGTGCATAGAAAAACGGAGGGTTACCGGTGCTCTGCTGACTCAGAATCCTCCCTCATCGACTTTCGGCACAGCTGTCGCATCTTGACAACGAGTCATCCCGGGCCACGCTCCGTCTGCGGATACAATCCTTTGCGTTTCATCAACAATGTCTGAATGCTATTCTTGTCCTTCACAATGTTGAGATCTGCTCTCAGATTTTGGAGATCTACCTCCTCCTGTGCTTATGCCCGGATTTGACTCGGGTAACAATTTTCATGCAGGCGATCCCAGTATTAAAAGCCCACCTGCTGCGGCCTAACCATCACACTTTCCCTGTATCCTCCTTTTACTCTATCCCTCCCCAAGCTGATGCTCAAAACACATCTTTCTATTCTCGAGACCAGCGCCTCACGGTTCGCAAACGCTGCTGTCTTCAAGACACCAGAGATAGACTCCTCAACCAAACGTATCAAAGGTTGGAAGTCGATAACCTACCAAGAGTTCTACCATGATGTGGAGACGTTTGCAAAACACTGGACAAGAACATTGAGGGGTAATGGTATTCCCCAACGCTCTGTGGTCGGGATGTGGTACGTTTTTCATGGATAAATATACTACATATTTATCTCACTCTGGTGTAGGCTAAGCGGGTTCCTTTATACCGATGTCCTTCACATCTACGGCCTTTCTAGGGCTGGATACATCCCACAGCTCTTCAGCATTCGCCTGCCAAATCCCATCGTCGTATATGAGCTCTTATGTAGAGCAGGTGCAAAAGCTCTTGTATACGATGCGTCGTTTTCGAAAATTCTTGGCGATTGCCCTGTGCCGACGCACTTGGCGTCGGACGTGCGTGGACTTGATCTTTGCGGGGTATCACTATCGCCGATCCTGTCTGTAACTCAAGAGGACATCGGTTTCATCTTTCATACCAGTGGTTCAACCTCGGGAAGCCCGAAACTTGTGCCATGCAGGTACCGATGGTTGTTGAATGTGGTGGAAAAGTCATACCTTATGTGCCGCCCGCGTAACCCACATCGACAAGACGTTACAGTATTTATGTGCGCCTTTTAACCGCTCTTCTAGTCTTGTTCTCGAGACTAACCAATCTCATCTTGGTTATACAGTGGTAGCATGTGTCATATTGCTCAATCGTTCAGTAAGTTTTCATTGGTTTTGCTACCTGGGGATGTTTTTTGATTGTTTTTTTCAAGTGTTCATTGGTACACTCCAATACGGATCTTGTGTTATCCAGCCAACTACCCTCAATTTCACATCAGAAGAACTCATGGATATGATGGACCGGGGTGGACTGAACCGTCTCAACCAATTTGCAACTTTCCTCGGAAACCACCTACGAGCATCACGCCAACACTCTAAATTATTGTCAATGCTCAAGACCCTCGATGATGTGCTATATACTGGACTTCCTCTCCCGCGAGAAGAAGAACAATGGGCATACAAACACGGGATCAAGATCAGGGTACGTTTTATTCGATCCTTCAAACATGATTAACGGCTTGATAATAACGCCTCATCTAGAACCTCTTTGGTAGCACAGAAGTTGGCGGAATGCTCCTATCAGGCGGCTGTGAATGCAATCCGGCCTTGGTGGCGCCTTTGCCCGGCACTTCGTATCGCTTCGTGTCCACATCGTCCACTTCCATACAAAGCCAGTCTGCCCACCGCTCCACAGCGGAACTCTTCGAACTTGTCATCCAGGCGGACTCCCCCGACTGCCCCGATGTCTCACTTCGGCATGCAGATGGTGATTTCCACACAGGGGATCTCTTCCAAGAAGTTCTCCCTGGATTCTACCTCTTCCGCGGGCGTGATGACGATTGGATCAAGTCAGAGAACAGTTTACGTTGCGATACAAAGGCAATTGAAGACAATGCCCGAACGGTGTGTGGGACATTGATTGCTGAATGTGTGGTAGTGGGGACTGGTCGGCCCTCACCTGTCATGTTCATTGAACCTGGTGTTGAAATGAACCACGACAAGTTGAAGAAAGAGATTTTCCGCAAAGTTCGACCTTTTCATTCTCGACGATATCTACATGAGCAGATTACATCACCTGATATGATCGTTGTGGTACCCAAGTCGACTCTCCCTCGGACAGCTACGAAGGGAAACATTCGTCGAAAGGCTGTTGAAGAGGCATTCAAGACTCAAATAGATGGGATCTTTGCACGCGCGAGGTAAAGGTCACAAGAATTGCATCTACTCACTTCCTTCAATTTATTCTATATTATTTATTTACACATCTTCTATCTCACCAGAAGCCTCGTGCATATTCTAACAACTGGATTATTAGTGTTTGGTGCACATCACTTGTTATATGTCAAACAGTTTATTGCTTGTCTGTAGCACTACATAATTCGCATAGTAAATAACAGCACTTCGTACGCTTGTATCCAATTAATGTATAATGCATAATGCATACAATAAATTTTTCGTTTCATGAACTGTTCCGCTTGATCCAAGTCAGGATACAGATCATCTGATCATCACTAGACCGTCAAAAATTGATTGTTTTTATGCCGAGACTCAGGGGCTATTATCACCGCGTTTCACCCTTCGTGTCATTTATACAACCATCAATAACAATAGGTGACAGATGAAATTTGGACCACCAAGGAACATCAATTGATAAAGTACGCACAGCTCAGCAATACTGTAAACAATCATAGACCAAAACTTCAGGGTGAAACAATGCTTGGCAAATCCTCAAGTATCTCTCTCATAATTGCAAGACCTTGTGATTCCTCTTGGATCTGTGGCGAATGACGGTGAGGAGAACAATAATGAAAAGGTGTTCCTTACCCAAGGTTCATCATTGGCTGCATATTTCCTCGGAGGCCGTTCAAAGCAAGCCACACGATTCACTTCGTCTTCATCTTTGAGAGGAAAAACGATACCAAGCTCATAATTGGTGATCTTGATCACCGGATGTACACTGTCAGGATTTAAGAAGGGGCCTCCGAGGAGACACTCACATTCAGAACTGGATTGAATGCACTGCCAGACAAGGTGCCCCACGCTGAAAAACTAAAGTTATGGGAACCCACATACGCCCAACCAATGGCAGGCTCTATGATCTCAACTTCATCAACAGAATCGCCATCTTCCGTACCGGATGCCTCTCTGTTTGACTTTGCCGACGAAGAGACACCTTGCTTAGTGGCTATTATCATCTGAGCACAACGTGGGAATAGCAGTAAGCACAACCACAAATCAACGTAATGTGTGTACCTTCGAGTGCATCAGTGCTGGGCCCCCTTTACTTTGGGAATCGAAAAAATTGTCTCTTGGGTAATTTTTTGCCATCCATTGTCTCCTCCGACAAAAAATACTACCTCCACCCTGAATAAAGAGTGAAAGAGAATTTCCAGAATCCCGACAAGTCACATCTAGATTGGGGACTCACAAGCTCACCTGCTGCACTTTCCTGAACGGTTTTCTTGGTCGGAAAGACAATCTTCACGGGTGGATATGCGAGCTTTTCTCTGCGTTTTTTTGGCTCGTTAAGCCAATCTTCAGCCGATTCGCCCCTGGCGGACCAATGGAATTCATTAAGCCATTGTGTCGTGAAGTTACCTAGGCTGGAACCCTGCCAAAGATTGAATAAAGCCCCGCTCCGTAATGCAAGGACATCAACAAACCTGGTACTCGATTATGAGGTTACCTTTCTTTATTTCCTTGCCCGTCCGAAGCCCCATCTTCCGAACCGCCATCATAAGGCGCGGGTGTCCTGTCCTAATATATAAATTAAAGGTAATTCCAATCCTTCTGGAACTAGGGCTAACAACACACTTGATCACATTTGGCCAGCCTTCGTGTTTTCCTGCGATAGAAGGGACTAGGTGGGCTGTTACTTTTGACCAGTCCCAGAGTGATCGTAAGTCATCGATAGACTTAAGGGGTATGCTGGACTAAAGATTTTATTTCAGAAGCGTTCCGCTATTCAAGTCAGCGAACCTGCATGATCTCGGAGGAGCGTCTTCAAAGCGGGAAGAACATTAACAGAGTATAAGACACTTTGCAAAATAGACGGGAAGTCATCAACAACTTTCGGATCGCGTGGTAAGGGCTTTGATCGTAGCGGCAAGTCTTGCACCCAAACTGACTAAAAGTTCGGATGAGGCATGAACGCAAGAAAAAGAATTGCACTTACATTTTCCATATCACGCCAATCATTATCGATCAGATTAGCGGTAGAGATTACAACTCGTAGACCACCGTTTTTGTAGAAAAGCTGTGATATTTTTTTGCAAAAGTTTGAGTTTTCACAGCATAACTTCAGATTCGCATCACATACAAGCATAAACTGATGTGAAGAACTAAGTAAAAACCGAAATATACCGTAAGCCTTGGCCCACCTTCATATGCTGACATCCGTAGCTCCCGCGGAGAGGCGGTGTCGTTTTAATCCAAGTCGGAAAAGTGTATTTGACTGATGCCTGCCCCGTCGCATCTGGTTGGGTGACCATAATAATGGGGACTGAAGGATTGAAAAACTGGTATATCCACGGGAGGTCAAGAGCATACGAGGCAAGAATAGCAAAACTAAGATCATCTTTCTGATTGAGATCAGAGCGATGCAATCGAAACTGAAGAGGACATCAAGGACTTACACTGCCTAGGACTTGAGTCAATTTAAATGTTGGTAATCTGTCTCGCCTCTCCTCTGCGTGTCGTGTCGCGGTCTGTCGCAGTTCACCATTCCAGAATACTTGGCGAGAGTTGAAAGAGCTGGCTGGGTTGGAGTTCTCTTGAGATGGTTTTGACATGTGTTGTTTCTTAGCTGCTGGTCCATCCATGCTCCCATCGCTTTCAAAATCCGACTCGTCCTCGACCGCCTTCATTTTTCCTTGAGCGACCTCTCCTCTTAGCCTCTTCTGTCGTTCAAGGCGTTCATTTTCTAGCTTAGCTCGCTCAAGTAGAAAGGATGATAGGCCCTTTTCTGGCTTCTCTTTCTTCGATAGACCTGGAGGTGAGGGGACCGGTAGGGAATGGCTTGAAACCTTAGATGCTTCTAGTGTTCGCTGAGGGCCCTTCTGGTAACATACACCTTCATCATCACTGTCAATAACAATGACTTCTGACTGTCTTGATTCTTCCAAACTCAAAGCGATGGCTCTTTTTCAGAAGACAGTGTAAAGTTCAGGAAGTTGTACGAGAACACAACACACCTCGCAAGGTCTTCGTCCTCCTCATTATACATCAGTGATATCTGTGATTTTCTAATGAAGGTGGTAAAAGTAAAAGGGAACTTAAGGCGCGTTATACCGGATGTCTGACGAGCGCAGGCCAACCCCTTCGATGTACACAAAAGGCGGAACATGGCTGTCACAAATTGGTCACAAGCCCATCTTGGACCACGCTCCTATACCTATAAGTGAAGTCCTTCCCAAATGAACCAGCTGTATGTCCCTGCGGTGAGAAGGACCCTGTTGGACATAACGCACCTCCGGGACTTGTATCTAAATATATCTCACTGGTCTATCTCACATTCGACTCATCATTCCTATCTTTTGTATATGAACCTCAACTCTCTTTCAACATGACAGCTTCGCTTTTGCCTCTACACACTCGATACACTACTCAAGTCATATCTATGTGAGTCTGCCAGTGCACTACACCGCTACGCGATGCTCGTTACTTACACAGAAACCAGACTACACATTTTTAGTCGGTACACTACCGCGGACTGTGTACGTACACCGCATGATAAATTGTTGAATTAAAAAAAAGTTACGCCGGATGCCGGATCACTGCTTGCAAGATTGATGTATTTTTTCCGGGAATTCAGACAATTTAAAGATTAGTTCTATTACATCATCATTGCGCACGTAACAAATACTATCGCTGTCACAGAGAGGATCCTTGGTCTGTAGTAATCATTATGTACGCTCGCCTCGCGGAAATACCTCTGCCACTTTCTGCCACTTTCTTGAATCACGATAGTAAGTCCTTCATCAGCTTATTAGAGATGGAATGAATGCGATCTGAATAGCTGCTCAAATTACCTACTCTGCTCGAGATCACCTTTCTAACACCAAGAAAACATTAATCAAGATCATACCCCTGACGGCTAACACCCCGGTGGCTCATCCCTTACAAGAGGTCGGAGAGGTCGTCGCATCTGCCGTCTCTCCATCCTATAGCCTTCGTGCAAATCTTCGAGAAACCAAGCAGGGGACGTCGACCAAAAGATATGTGGATATATGGGCCGGAAATCGAATTGAAGTCTCCTGTGAAGTGACTGATCATCATCAAGCGTTTTATCTGGATGGTAATTGTCATGTTCAAGTATCAGCACTGAGCTCACTCAGCAAACACTAAGAATATCTATCTACTTTAACTTTCTCTCCGTCCGAAACGGCGCTTTTATACACGGCAGAGGTGAACGATACTCAGAATAGCTCTCACGATCCATACGCCAAGTTTCGCTATAGACCTAATTTTGGTGAAGGCTTCAGTGGCAAGAAACACCCCCATTTCTTTTTGCTTCGTTGGAGAGCCTACAAGGACCCCAACCTACTTACACTGAAACCTACACTTTACGAAATACACCCCAAGATCGATAATGTACTCTTTGGTCAAGGCATATTTTTTCAAAATTCCGGGGAAACAACTTTATTCGCCACAGGATATGAACTCACGCCCAATGGAAGAATGCTTGGTATTAAAGGCTGTTTCAATAGACCTTTCGGTGTCTGGGAGTTACGCCTTGAGGCTCAATCTGAAGACGTCGACACTACTACTGATGATAAGAAACGCGACCTGATTATCTGTTCTGCCAGAAAAATTAGCGATACCAATTCAGGACGATCACCACGAATTCTACAAGAGGGTACCAAGAATACTCTGTATTGGTTTTCGTCAGCTGCTGGTGGTCCTCATGTGTCGACTACTTCACTCCATTCTCTAGATATCACGTCATTGGATGCTATACCTCCAGATATTTCCTCCAGGACACGGACGGTGGTACCTATACCGGAGGCCTCAGGATCAAATTTTCCGGGACTATACCCTTCTTTCAGTCTACTTGTCGGTCCATTCCTGCAACAGAAGGATGGACCTGCAGATATCATCATACAGTCGCAGTGGGGTTGTCGTACAACTATTATCTCTGTTTCGTCCTCTACAGGTGTTGTAAAACACTTTACTCCTCCTGATTCATGTCGGTCTTTTAAAGACACTTTCTAGCGACTGTTCTAATCAAAAGACAGCTCTCTTCAGCTGGACGCTTTTGGCGTGTGATGGGAAGAATCGTATCATTTGTTCGAGGAGTTCACCCAGCGAGCCTTATCAGATCCTCCTTGGGACTAATTCAGAAGACAGTATTCAGTGGCAAGTGCTCGATCAGCCCGACTTGGCTCCAGATGGTATGAGGATGTTGGCTTGCAGGTCTTCTGACTAAGTTATCTATTATTCAGTCCTCTCGGCCTTAGAAAGTATCAGGACTTCTATCCACCCAATTCCAGGTCATCATCCAACAGAAACTATTGTCATCCGCTCGGTCGTAGACGACTTATCACATACAATCCACCATCCACTGATAACTGTACCACATGGTGGCCCTCATGGTGCATCAACAACAGCATTCACGGCAAGCACAACTGCTCTGGTATTACAAGGATGTACGTCTACCTTATTAACTGAAATATGCGAGTAGCTTAGCTTTTTCAGATACTCTATCACTCCCGAATTACACGGGAACACCAGGCTACGGTCAGGATAATATATACAAGCTTTTGGGGCAGTGCGGGTCACTTGATATCGAGGACGTCCATGCTTCTACTTTGCACTTGGTCAATGGTTTGTCATTGGCCCGACATGGTAAAGGGGAAATCTTCGTAATGGGTGGGAGCCATGGCGGATTTATTGCGGCGCATCTTATCAGCCGATATCCTGATATCTATAGTGCCGCTGTGCTCCGCAACCCTGTGATATCCTGTGGGAATATTACAGGTACTGACATCCCCGACTGGTATTTTGCAGAATTTGGATTTCAAGATGATTTTCCTGTCCATTCCTCTCCTGCCTTCGACTTATCCTCCATGTCCAAGTCATCTGTGACGCCCAACTTTGACGCCACTCCGGATCTAACCCCTATTATATATGACAAGCTTTATGAAGCTTCTCCGTCAGCTGCCTTACTCAAATATCTCAAGGACCGATCTCAAAGGCCCGAACATTTCGCACGGCTTCCTCCTGTGTTACTTTTGATAGGTGCAGCAGACCAACGTGTTTCACCTACTCAAGGAAGTACTTTCTATCATCTTCTCAAGGGAGCAGGGGAGGAAGTGGAGATGCTCATTTTCGAAGGGGAGGGACATCCGCTTGAAGGTGTCGAAGCTGCAAAAGTGGGTTGGGAAGCTTCGCGAGACTGGTTGAAGAGATTTGGGCGAGAAAAATGTCCTGAGTGGGGAAGGAGAAAGTTCTAGGCACTTTTGTTGGAAAAATGAGTGGGGTCGCAATTCTTGTAGAGATCTGTAACATACTATGCCAAATGGCCTGACCCATTTTGGACTTCTCACTATTTTAAAATCAACGGTCTGTTACACGGTGTCCGATCACAGTCCATGGTCTCCTTACTATTTACTGCTCTCTGACGTTCTGGATTCAACACTAGTCAGACTGGAAAAGCCTTAATCCAATCAATCAACCTACCATCTGGTTGATCATATTTCCCAACCTGTAGTTGAGCTCTCACTAGGACACAGTCTTCAGAACTTGGACCCAGGTGTGTTTAAATATCATTGAACATTTACAACATACCTATCCCTGCCTCGCTGAAAGAAATGCAGGAGAGAAATTGGGGCAGTGCCAGGTTTTTAGCCAATATCTGTACTTTGTGAGCTGTAAGCTTAAGTATGGACAATGTGTAGACCAGTATCGAGGTGGCTTATGCAAGTATCTGGTTATCAAATTGTTGTGCAACTAGGTTCAGATCAAATCCGCCGCGATCAGAGCGGGTAGTGTGGTGAGTCCTGTGATTCATGTCAATGAAAATGCAATAAATTGTATTGTAATGATTACGGGCATTTTCTAAGATGCTATTACTGCGGATCGCATTTATGAATACAGGTTCTCAGTGAGGGAGGGTACGAGGTATTTGTGGACATTGATGCGATCCACTAGGCGGGTCCGTGTGATTATGTCAGGACAAGTTAAACTAAAAATGGCAACAATTATTACATAAGCCCGAGAATTCAGTTAAACTTCAGACTGTCTACACTGCGTGATAAAATTAGTGAAAAAAATCAGAACCTTGGCCCAGCGCCTGCAAACCAAGCGGCTCAAAGTTCACTCCTAAGGATGAGTACAAGCGAGAGCCCAGTCACTCTGAAGTAGTCAAGGACCAAGGTTAAGTAACCTAGTGCAAGGCTCCAAGCCAATGTATGAATTGTAATGATCCAGATAGTATTATAACTAGACTATATAAAATATTGTAATCAGTGCTGCACTTGACATTGCAGTTGGCATTACAGTTGATTTTGCAGGTGCTAGGCCGAGGTTCTGATATGTATATTCAGCAATTTATTACGCGGTGTATGTTTGAGGTTCTGGAATTATGTAATGGCATTTACCATTTTTAGTTTAGCTTGTCCTGACAAATCACACGGACCCGTGGGCCTAGTGGACCCCGACGTTGATGAAAGGCTTGCAAATCTCGACTAAATCAATTTTTTACCCGATCCCTAGCCTCTGATAGCGAAATCGCTGAAAGATACTAATCTGGATATCTCAGAAACTTCCCATGAATGCCAATGACTCAGGACATGGAGCGTTCAGGACAATTCTGATCGCCCCGCTACGAAACTCCTTGAACCTCTAAGCCATATTGGAGTAACGAAACACGATGACTATCACTTCTGGCCCCAGTGTACGAGAAATTGTACTTCTTCATTGATAGGCTGTGGCGGTGTAAGGAGCTTGCCATTCTTCCGGTTCAGTTGAGACGCTGCTGTCGGAACTATTCCGCAGTTGGTATAAAGTCTTCGAGGAACAGGTTGGTTCTCAATTACACATTAGTGGTCACTGGCTTCACAAAGTTACTGGGTATCCGAGCTTCCCTGTCATGTCAACCATTCCACCTGGCATCAACTTCATTGCTCGGTCTCTTCTCAGCTTCCTGCTGCCTTGTGTTATACTATATCCAACTCTTTTGATTGGAAGCTCTCGCTTGTTCAACCCGGATCTGCAAAGTTGGGCATCGTTAGCTTTGAGCCTTGGTTTGAGGCTAGGACACTATCTTTCCAAGCCTTGGATACAGGAACTAAGGGACCGGAGGGCTGCCTATGCTAGTGGAGCAGTTCTTCCTCTTCATGTCCAGGAAAATAGTCTAGAACTGGTCAAAGAACTGTTACATGACCTTGAGGACGGTTATCCTTGTGAGTTCTTCTGCTCATGAAATCAGTTAGGAGAACATTGATAACATGCATGTCAAATGCGTCATTCGTTCAGGCGAGTCCTTCAGAAAGTTATCTGAGAAGTATAGGTCTGGTGTATACAGACTCACCATTGGAATAGATCAAATAGTAAATCAACATACACTTGTACTTCGATGTACTGGTCTAAAATGTTTCTTATATAGTACTTCACGACTGAGCCAACTCACATCAAAAGTATTCTTGCGTCAAACTTTGAATCTTTCGAGAAAGGTTTGCACTATTACCTACGAAAGTATTGTCCTTACATATAGCAGGTCCTGTGTCCCATTCCCAGTTCAAGTCCCTGTTAGGAAATGGTGTTTTTAATTCGGACGGTACGTTCGAAATCGCTCTTCTCAACCATTTTCTCATTTCAACACGGTCGTAGGAGATATGTGGAGGTATTCATGTTCTCTATCTCAGATCTACATTTATTGAATCTTCTCACAGGTTCCATCGATCTATTACTCGACCCTTCTTCACCAGAGATCGTATCACTGACTTTAACAACTTTGATAAACATATACAACATGCACTGAAGAAGGCTAAAGCACGTCTTGCTGAAGGACACCCAATTGACTTCCAGGTATGTGGATTTTTATGCCCTCGGATCAATAATCCTGAGGCAGTGAATCAGGACTTGGTTGCTCGATTTACTCTGGATTCTGTGACAGAGTTTTTGTTCGACGACGATGTTCATTCGCTTGATGCCCCGTTACCCTATCCTCCCAACTCACTTTCCTTGGAGGACGGTCCCGCATTTACGAGCCATCCATCCAATGTGTTTATCAAGGCATTTGTGAGAGCCCAAGGAGTGGTTTCCAAGAGAACGATGATTGGTTCAACTTGGCCATTACTTGAATTTTGGAAAGACATGGCAGTAGCTGATCGAAAAACTCTTGATCAATATGTTCAGCCTTCTCTTGATAAATGCTTTAGGAAGAAGAGATACAAGTCTGTGGATTCAAGGGATATCCCCGAGACGCTATTGGACTATCTGGTGGACAAAACTTCAGGTGAGTACCAAGGTGAACAAGATCTATAATACAGCGCCATACCATAACGTTTAGATCAAACCATTATCAAAGACGAGGTATAGATCTTGATGCCCTTGACTAAAGAGCTCACCTGATTCTTCATCAGTTGATCAATCTGCTTGTCGCTGGTCGAGATACTGTGAGTGAATATGGAAATAAGTGACAGTTGTCTTTGATGTCTTAAAACTAGACCTCATCATTGCTCACTTTCTCTTGTTACATGTTGATTGAGCACCCTGAAGTGGAGCAACGCTTGAGACAGGAAATCTCAGAAAAAATCGGTTCCGGACGTAGTCCTACTGTTCAAGATATCAAAGAACTCAAATATTTGAAAGCTTTCTTGAATGGTACGCTCACATTGGCTATGGACAAAAATTAGCTCACAATCTTTTTAGAGGTTCTGCGTCTTTATGCCATAGTGTAAGGTTTTGATATCAGCTATTGGATGGCGATATCTGACACAAACTACGACGCTTAGACCTCTCAATTCTCGGTATGGTTTACGCACATCTACCCGTCTTTACACATAAAACAGAATCAAACTGCATAGGACTACGAACAAACCAGTCATAGTTGCACCTCCAACAGGCAGCGACATTCCAGTATACATTCCTGCAAATACAACGTATATTTGCATTGTTCCTTGGATTCTCAGAGACTCACAGAGACCCTACCCCAGATTTGTTTATTCCGTATTTTTGATGCAACGGCGGACAGATCTATGGGGTCCCGATGGTAAGTCTCCAGGTTGCGTACTTAGCGGAGAAATTAGACTCATTCTCGTTCTAGCCCTTGAGTTTGACCCCGATCGCTTTCTTGATGAACGTGTTCACAAGTACATGATCAACAATCCATTCATCTTCTGTCCCTTCAATGCCGGCCCCCGAATCTGCCTAGGTCAACAGGTCAGCACCAGCTAACATATCCTCCTCAAAAAGGTTCACCATTAACTGATTTGTATAGTTTGCGTACAACGAGGCATCATTATTCCTTGTCCGCCTTATCCAGCAGTTCACATCCTTCAGTCTGGACGAAGCTGCTCTATCACCTGATACAATTCCGAAGCCTGAATGGTCAGGGATTCAAGGTCCACAGGGCAGGGACAGGATCCGGTTCCAGAATGCTTTGACCATGTCTGTGAGAGGAGGGTTTTGGGTGAAGATGAAGGTAGAATGAACGAACAGCATGATGTGTTTTTTTAATGATTTTCGTTGATGATTGGCCTTTTTGTTGTGAAAAAATAACTCAAAGACAAGTATTATATGAATCTTTCAGGATTTCTGAAATAAATAAACACTCACCATCAATGTATTAAGAATATCAAATGACTGACTGGAGATATAAACTACTCTTAACAACATCTGTAGCATACCAATGACAGAAAATTCAGATTGCCGCATCGATAGAGGTATTTTTGTCTCATCATTCTAGGCACTTTATCCATTCCATATCTGAAGAGTTTACTCCATGGCTGCGCAGGTACACGGTTATCGTCTCATTTATACATCACTCCTAAGTATATACGTCCTTATTGCGGTGATGTCTGAGGTGAGTGCAACTAGATTATGTACATAGTAGCAACTACTTACGCGTGTACCTAGCCCTATACTTCACTATAGGTGAATATAGTTGTCCTTATCGTGGTGACGTCCGAGCCTTATACTTCACTAGAGCACTTGATTGAGGAAAAAAGCCTGGAGAGTTTGAAGTGAGTTTTCGAGGGGTTGAGCCTTGGATGACTTCCCGTAGGAATCGAGAACCTAGGAGTGTAGTACAAACCTTCTTCTATGGTCTGAGGAAATCTAGGAGAAATGCAATTCCCGTAGTAACAATCCCTGAATGGGGCATCATGATGTTACGCGCGCACATCTCGGGCTTCCTTCTTTGTAGCAAGCAAGAAAGTCTCGGCCCCTGGTGTCTCCGCTGCAGAAGTCTGTGACCTACTCCTTGAGACGCATTTTGCTGCTTTCTTGACTCAGTGCATCGTAAGATGTTTGCATTCGTTCCTCAACTGGACAGCGGGTTTTGGTGGCTTCGTTGTAGACCTCAGCATGAACCAACTGGCAGTTAAATGCCATCAGGAGATAATTTGGTTCCGTCTATAAAAGGCTAGAGACATCTAGGGAAGAGGCCCGGCCACATCTAGGAAAGTCTAGGAGACCCCGAAAATTGAAATTCAAACCCACCATCTTGGAACTCTGCACACATATATATATCTAGACTGCGTACCAGAATTCATCCAGTCGTCTTGTTCCAGGTACAACGAGAATGTCTCAATCTACCACTCCTCCTTCAGCTCTGGTGCCATCGCCCTTTGTTCACGAGGAGATTGGCTTGTTCGTTGGAATTGCCCTTGAAAGCATATTCTATGGTGCACTTCAATCCACCTTCGACTCTTCTGTAATTGTAATTGTGAACTTACTACCTTCAGGAATCACCGTCCTTCTCTATTTCCTGACCATACGCAATCTCTATCCACAGGCCTTAAAGGGCAGTTCTCAAGGACTATGGAAGTTAATGGGCGTTTTAACTCTTCAGCAAGTTGCTCTACTAATGGCGATCATATGTAACATCCAATTCTGTGTCCTGGCATTCGTGTACCATCGGGACACACCTGGAGGTCCGGTGGTCTACCAGATGATGCATAGTAATGTTACTCCAGGATACATGGCTCTTGCATTGTTTAGTGTCTGCAACTGGTTGCAAGATGTCATACTTGTATGTTTGTCTTCTGAGGATCTTGTTGCCGTAGTTGATCTCCTCAACAGTTATACCGGTTTCTGGTCATTTACAACATGAGGTATAAACTTTTGGTTCTTCCTTGCATGTTATTCTTGGCTTCATTAGGTGAGAAGCAACCATCTATCTGTTGGCCTGAGTTGACTTCAAGATGCCCTAGCCTTCAGCCTGATACTGCTAATTCAGCTATCCGGACATGCAGGATTGCTCAATAACGGCAACAATTTGCCTACCAGCACTATCTACTTCTCGTTATCCGTTGCATTGAATGTCATTCTTACCCTTCTTATTGTTGGACGAATTTTCTACCATTTGCGCACAACTATAAACCAGGTGAAAATACCCAAACGCTATACCTCTGCTTCGGCAATGTTCGTCGAATCTGCTGCTCTGTCTGCAATCACAGGAATCGTCCTCATAATTACTCTGCATACAAATGTTGCAGCTTCTATCGGCGTCGAAGCCCTCTATGGTGTAATGACGGTGTGTGAATACCAATTTCACTGTACAAATCTCATCCTCATGCAGGTTCTGTCGCCGACCCTCATTACCTATCGAGTCTCAGCAGGCAATGCTTGGACCCAAGACACCACACAACAGACGACCGTCAGACATTCTGTGTCCCCTACTGCCCCCAGCCGCACTGTTTTGGGAAACAGTGGTGAAGGCAGTATGAAGTGTGAGGCCGATAGCCTCGATTCCAAACCCGGCAATGTCCGTCGCAAAGATCAGGTCGCTATGGAAGTTTAAAATACTCCTCTAACGTGTTCATGAACTCATACTTCAATGACCACTGCTCTCATCGAGACTTATTCTTATCTTCATGGGCAGAACATAGTTTATGAATGCAAAAGAAAACTTTCGTTTTGACCATCGCCTCGCTGGAGTAGCTGATCCACCTCAAGGAACCCTGGGGGAATGATAGGTAACTGAATGTAATCATGACATTCATTTTCGGGCTTCCCGTGGGATTTCTCTAGAAAAAGTTACTCCTTGAGTGACGGCTGATGTGTAAGCTCAGGAGTGTCTGGTCGCATGCTCGTGAGGTCCGTGTACCTTTCGCCATCGTGCGGAATGCTAGGGCTCTGCCTGTGGCAGTTCCCTCCAGAATATCTTTATTGAACATTGATCACTAGAAATTTGGTTGTACGCGAAAACTAATGATCATGTATTCCCGGAATGCCGCTGATACTCATGGCACACCTAAATTGACCAGTTCGGGTTCCCTAATCCCTGCTCATGACTGCTATATATATGTTATGATCAGAGATATCCCTGAGGCCACTTACAGCTCCAACTACCTACCATTCTTGACTTTGAGTTCGTGGAACGCAACATAAGATTTGGTTACTTTTCAGCTCAGTGGACAACTATCTTCCCACTACCCAGTCTTGACACTTAATGACGGATTATTTACACATGAATGTTATAGTATCCTCTGAATCAAAATGTCGGAATATCAAGCATCACACTAAAATTAGTTTTATATCTCATATCTTGATGCTTGGCTCTACTGTCTTAGGTAGATAGAGATAGATAGAGACAGTGGAGATGAGACTCGTTGCCGTTTGCAACAAGTTTCTCCTCTCCCTTTTCTATATATTTGAACTCAACACAAAGCTCCATTGATTCCTTTTCCATGAAGACATCCATGTACGAAAATATGGTTACCTCCGGAGTCAGACATTTAGACATGAGAAAGCCTCTCCATGTTAATAAGCTCCTCCCATTTCTTCGAGCGAGGTGTTATACACATGGGGAATGTTTGAGGCCTCCTGATATGATCTTCAATGATAATCCAGATACGAGCATTTAATCAAGGAAGCACACCTGATAAATCCATCATAGAACTTCAGTTCTTGTACTTCACCCATCGGTGTACGTTTTTGCGTCACATTGAAACATGCAATGACCGAAACAACAGCTATGAACAGTGCTGCTTCCGCAAATTGTCGACCAGGGCAGGATCTAACGGTAGACAATGACCATTAGATAAGATAATTAGCAGCAGTTCGCAATCAATATACCTTCTCCCTAAACCCCAGACGAGATTCAGTACATCCCGGCAACGGGTGCCTTCATCACCTAAGAACCGTGCAGGCCTGAAAGCATAAGGATCGACAAAGATCTCGGGATCATGAAAGATGAGCCTAGGTATATGTCATAGTCGATCATTGCGCAACATCACAATCCACAAACACACCATAGGTTGACACAAATCATCGAGCCTTTGGGAATAAGCATCCCATTATAGATATCGTCCATGGCTACACTGTGAGGCAAACCTGTAACGAACGCCACACCAATGAACCCAGTATTCGTTTGATTCGAGAGGTGCTTACCAAGTGGGGTAACACAGTTATACCTCAAAACTTCTAAGACGATCGCATTGATGTACGGAAGTCTCTCCCAATCACCAAGCGTTGGTAATCTCTCTCCTTCGGTGACACGATCTATATCTTCTTGCGCCCGCTGCATGACAGATGGGTGTAGTGACATCAGAGCAAAGAAAGTACGTAGGGTAGAACTTGTCTTAGTAGTAGAATGAGATCAATTTCACGCGCGGAAGAAACAACGAAGGCTCACGGAGTCCGTAGCAGCACCATACATGACCGATGCACAGTCCATGACAAGCTCTTCCTTCTGCTTGGCCTCACCAAGAGAGAGGGAGGTGTCGGCAGCAATATCATCGAGGGATGTGGAGACAAAACACGGAACTGCTGTCCCGTCATCCTTGCAGAATTGAAAAAAAAAACAGGATGAATTCAACTCGCAGCTAAAACTAGAGCACAACGAAGACGCCTACCATGTATTGTTTCGTACGAATAAAGGGATCAATTCTGCATGCACTGAAGACTTTCTTAATTTTATTCAGGGTTTTGTCCAGGCCTGAAAGTGACAAGAAGGTCGGCCAGTTCCTCACTGTCAATATCGGTGTCATCCGCGAAACGACTGAAATACAACTCGGACAATACTCACAATCAGGACCAACTTCAATCAGGAAAGCCATAGGTCCAGTGAGTTTTTCGGCTTGCTCGAACGATCGCTCCATTTCGTGGACCATGGGATCATCAGCACCAGATATACGATAGCCATATGTCCCCAATAAAATAGAATTCTGGGTGAGTCTAGAATGGAATTATAATTCATCGAATAAATGTTCAAAGAACAACCAACTGTTTGATATGCTTTTCGAGATCTTCAGGACTCTTCAAAAGGTTTGCAATCAGAACATGGACTTCTTGCTCTTGATGATGTCGATGTTTGATTGATGCTGGACCGGAAAAATAACTTCGGACTGCAGTTCGTCGGATTCGGTGCCCTTCGCCAGAAATGTACGTGAGCACCCAGTCTAGGCCACAACTATATATCATATTTGGGGTGGCGCCTTTGAAATATGCAAGACAGCCTCACAGTTTTTTTATGGCCATGAGTGGTCGGTCAGAATAAATTCCCGATCTCTCATACATCAAATCCTGAACAACCTCCAACGAATTCAGCACGATCATAGGCGTGCCCAGCATGGTAAGATACGTGATAGCACCTGGAAAACGATAAGCAAGTCAATTATTGGCTTATCCTGAACACACACCATACTTCTTGGCCCAGGCCTCATAAACAGGCCATTCATCCTTTTGTGGTATTTGAAACATATTCCCAACCAAAGGTAGTGGATATGGACCAGGCGGATATGGTATTCCTCCTCCCCTCCTTAAGAGTAAGAGCACTATCCATACACCACCGAAGGCAAGGACACCCTTATCCATACTGGTGAGGGACGACAACCACATCAACATATTTGTTGGTAGGATGAGAGCCTTGAGTCGAACAACAAAATCCAAATGAGGTGACGGGAATACGCAGCCGTACCTTCATTTTATGTCACACTAATATCGTAAGAATGGATGACTTACCGTAGGCAGTTTAAGGAAATGCTAGATGCCGAGCATGAATTTCAAATTTGGGGGGCAGCTAGCTTTTATGGATAGTCGGATCGAAGTTACATACCATATCCAGAATTTATTTCTGATGGCATCTACTATGGAATGAGGATGAATATAGGCTTTATCTTACCGACAAGTTTCTCCTCTATCATGAGCTATATATGATGAATTATGATGGCAAGTATCGCACAGCTTGCAAGTGATAGCTCGTCCTCAGGGTGATTCAAGAGAGGTGAACTCATGATTTGTCTCAATGTTGCAGCACGTGCAAGACGCATGCGTGACATAGTGATGTCACTAGAGAGTGGAAAGGTTTGCAGAATACCAAAAGAAGAAAACGATGCTCATATCTCAGGAGTCAAAATTTCTCTGTCTGCAATCACAGCAGTCCTCCTCATAGTCACTCTGCATACAAATGTCGCATCTTCTATCGGCGCCGAAATCCTCTATAGTGTAACGACGAAGTGTGAATGCCAATTTCACCATACAAATCTCATTCTCATATAGGCTTTGTCGCCGACACTTAATGCCTATCGAGTCTCGGCAGACAATGCTTGGACCCGAGACATGGCACAACAGACGACTATCAGACCTTCTGTGTCTTCTACTGAGGCAGTGGTGAAGCGTCGGGGCGATGGCCTCGATCCCAAACTCGGCAACATCCGGCGCGAAGATCAGTAAACACAAAGGACTATCCTCAGTCTAGTATTATTGAGTCTTTACTCAACTGAGGCAGAACTGGTTCTCATCTGGAGAAATGAACAGAATACTTCACCATCTCGAGTACGAGTCAAACAAATTGATGGGGGTTCTTCCCTTTTTGCAAAAGTATAACAGTAGATAACGGTATCGTTATCCATGAGACCAAATTATCAAACAATTGCGACCTCACTACGACTACTACTACGCTTATTGAACCACCAACGTGACCTGAAATAATGACACCATCAGCAGTATATATAATCTAATAAAACTATTCACAAATGAACTAAAGGAATAAATACGATACGCAGCTCATTATCCATAATAAAATGAAGGCGAAGGCGTGCCCACACGAGTGAGTGAAGTTTGATGACTGTGAACCCAAGACCTTCTCTCTATAATATTTAATCTTCACCTTCCATAGTTTCTTTCTCATATTTTTTCTTCATCGCACTCACTGGAAAAAGCTCAATTATCGTTCTGGAAAGCACGTCGGACTTTATGTACACACCTTCTCTCGATATCTGTCCCGAATTCATCCATCCCTCAGGAAACTGCAACACAATCCGCTGATACAGGTTCTTTCTCGATCCTTGTTCGCTGACTTGGATCACTGAACCTTCCAACGAACTAATAAAGGTACGTCCTCAAGTATGAGTATGAGACAATTTCAGAAGAAAGCTTGAAACGTACTTTTTCTCATTTTCCAATCGACAACATTCATTACTCAATAGAACCAATTGCCACACAATACTCTTCATCTGCTCTGTCAATCGATACTTTTTCTGCGGTTGTTGAATTTCTTTTGATTCTTTTCCTCCCGGTGCAGTTGACGCAGTACTTGGGTCTCCTTCACCCTGTGTCAATAAATGACCTTCTATTTCCATTTCTTCCGTCGGATGTCGCGTAGGTGTATTTGAATCTGTTCCATGATCTTGCTTTACCTTTTCCTGGCGTCGATCTTAAAGAACACCGTTCATCTCAGCATCTTTTTATGCATCCGTCAAAAACACTTACCCCAAGCTGAAACAACCTTCTCCCACTCTTCCTCAGCCTTCTCCTTCCCTTCCTCGGTTAGCGCTTTCAGTAGACTCAGCAATTCATCCTGTCTGGTCTGCAACAATTTTGTATGATCGGGAAACACGGTACGTTTAATCAATTTGGTCATGGTGAATTTGTTATAAGGGAATAAAACAGGCATAAGACTGAAGAAATGTTCGTCGTACTCGTCAAGTTTGATGGCTTGGAGTGCGAGTGAGGCGATTTGAGGTTTGAGGGAAGGCGGAAATTTTCCTTTCTGTGACCAGTTCTCTGCCGAAGAGGTTGACAACATGGAAGCTATCATAGTGGGCTGGGCGTACCTGCTTTAATGGCTTCTTTCAGTTTTTCGATCGAGGTTTGGAGATCAGGATGGAATGATGCCTAGAGGGATAGCTGTATTTGAGTTGACTGGGATAGGGCTTAGGAAGGAGAATACCTGGTCTATCATCTTTCTCTTCTTTCCATTCTCTACGACTGTAACATACCGCTTCCGTTTCTGGCCAACATGTTCGTCGCTCTCTTCGTGTTTGATAAACGAGGCATTCTCTTCGGAGCCCGAGCCAGTATGACCAGGAACGGCCGTGGAGAATTCGTGGGCGGAATTTGGCTGAGCTGTGGAGGCATTGATAGCAGTTGCGAGGGAAACCATCTTCTTCAATTTAGGTTTCTTTGGTGTTCTGTAAGTGAGCGTTAGAATGAGATTGAGGGAATAGTTACTGATATACTTGTCTTTAAGCAGTGCAATCTCGCCACTGGAGACGTAGAATCCCTGCTGCTTCGTTTGTGCGAAAAATGTGCGCTCATCAATTGCAAGCTCTGAATCGTCGATAAAGGGGTCATTGACATCGTAGTAATCCGAGGCAGGATTCTTCTAAGGACAGAGTGAGGTCATTATCCGAGGTAGAAAAAAGCAATGCACACCCGCCGCTTCTTCTTCTTTCCTCCGTCAGTTTCTGGCTCCTGCTCACTCTCACTGAGTGGATGTTTGACTCTGGGAGGCGGAGTTGGCGCGCGTTGGCCGGTGTCTTTTGCCATTTTAGACACATCAACCTGATAATTCTCGGGGCCTCCAAGTTTGATCTGCAATCTGATGGTCGTTAACGGCAGAGGCGGCTGCAGAGGTGGCGGTGAAGGGGACGGCGAACGGGGCTTCTTTGATCGAGGCTTGGCTGTGGACGCAGGTTTCAACGGCGGCGCAGACGCGGAGACGGCCGGAGAAAGAGCCGGATCTCCGGGAACGGCGGCCACGGCCGCAGAGGCCGGGGGGAGGAAGGAAGCGGGATGGACGAGAATCTCTGCCTCTGCCTTGGGTTCGCTCGTCGTAGATGGTCCGTGCGTTTCTGCGATCAGGATGCTCTCCTTCTCACTGTCCTCCTCCTCCTCCTCCTCCTCCTCCTCCTCCTCCTCGCTCCCTTCGTCTTCGTCCTCCACGTCATCGTCATCAGCTGCAGCAGCCATCCCAGCTTCAGCTTCACTTTCCTCGTCGTCAGACACGTCGATGACTGGGACAGGCTCTGGGTTCATGAGAGCAGCGAGTGAGGAATGGCGAGTAGGGGCTGCAGAAGAGACGGAGGTAGAGGCGGGGAAGGGGCGGGGGAGGTCGGGGGTGAGGGAGTTGAGCATGTGGACATCGGCAGGCATAAAGTAGAATGCTTTCTTTTCCAACTCGCATCTCTCTCGTATTTCACTTTTTGCCTCCCTATCGGAGCCGCGAGACACCATTTTTGCCGCTTCCTATTGGTTCGGCATTTGCCATCCTCCGCTGTGCCACTGCCACTGTGCACAGTTCCCTCCATAATTGGCCTCTCCCTGTCCTCTTTTTCCTGTCATCTCTGCTGTTTCTATACCTATGTCTGTGCTCGTTCTGGAGCTCTCTCTCTGCCCGTCTCTCCTGCACATTATTTGGTAATTTTTCAGGAATACATTGTAACCTCACATCACCAGAAATATACCCATCACAAATCCACCAAACACAACCGCACTCCCAACCCTCTCTACACTTCTCATAGCATCATTACGTATACCTCCTTTGCTCGTACTCCTAAACCTCCCCCTATCCTTCTCAGAATGTCCATTACTTGTCTCCAACACTTGCAAATCCACTGTTGCCGTGTTGTGCATCTTTGTCCATGCTGAAGTCGTGAATGTGCTTGATGCTTGGCCTAGGGCTGCAAGTTCATCCTCAGTGTTCAAGAATACAAGTGCAAATCCAGGTGCTTTGATTGTAATAATGCAAGTGGCTGCATTCACATCTGAGGTAGACGGTGAACAGGGGATATCGACCACATCCAGCACTCCTTGGAGGCGGCCATCGACTTGGAATTTGTTGCCAAAAGTCTAATAACGTCAGACTTTATAAGGCGAACAAAACAGGAATAAACAGACCTGCCCTGCCCATGTAATGTTATTCTTGCTACTCACGCTCTTTGCCTCCAAGTACTTCACCTTCACGTTTCCTCCCACCCCTACTATCCCAGCTGGAATAATTAAACTAACCTTCAAATCACTTGGTTCTCTCGTTCCTTCCAAATCATCCACATAATTAAACAATGCCACTTTGCTCACCACCCCATTCTCGTAAATCCCATATGCAGGGGTAAACTCACTCCCAATTGCTGAAGTGAGATCAATCACTTGCGAAGTATTACTTTTCCCAAGCGTCTCCGCTAGGACAAGAACGGAGTAGTATATCGCTCCAACTGTCCATTGATGAAACGTTGATTCGTTTGTCGGAGGTGCTTGTAACAAAAGGGAGGGCTGGTCACTAAGAACTCTTTGGACGACAAAACAAGAGTTTACCTGTGAACGGATTATAATAAACATTCTGACCACCGATATGCACCAACGCGTTCGAAAAATTC
>Ga0153924_1000277_pt1 | contig 34027 bp, 31 predicted proteins | sample TSNJ008MetaG_FD_104709 | JGI IMG/M metagenome (GOLD analysis project Ga0153924, IMG submission 104709) | Attine ant fungus gardens microbial communities from New Jersey, USA - TSNJ008 MetaG | ecosystem: Host-associated > Fungi > Mycelium > Unclassified | place: USA: New Jersey, Wharton State...
CGAATAATTTGATTTCCATTCAATGAATAACGGGATCCTTGAGACTTGAGTTATTTAAGCTGTGGAGGCAGGCATTTGCCAACCGTCATATTGGCGAGATGACCCCTGCATGTGCGAGAGGACTCTCCTCAACCACACACCTATAGGTGAAAGCAGAAGGTTTTCCCCAAGGGAAAAAAATTGCTTATCCATGTAGTGAGAGTTAAATTGAACCTAGATTTCACATATTGCACGGGTGTAATTCTTTCGTTCATTTGTCTGAGGGTGTTACTTCTGCCAAGGTTTTATGTCCTTTTTCAAGAATGATCCCTCCTCATCTGCTTCTAAATTTTCAGTGCCCTCATTTTTGGCCTTTTTAGATTGCCCTTCCAGATTATAGTTTTCGCTTTGTTTCTCTTTGAACTATGTAGAGTACTTGTATTTTACTACAGACTGCGACCGAGCGCCTCGTTACAATTGATGGATTTTTTCAGAAAAAGGACGGCGTTTTTACTGAGAAGATGATATGAGCCAAACACAGCTGGTCGCGGATTATGAACGAAGCATAGATAATTAGCTGGTTCACATATTCCATATGGGACCTGGCCTTCAAATTTGACTACAACGAGCGGATAATGACAGATTAAATCATTTATTTTCAATGCCGCCAAGGGAAATTGGTATATCAGGTACATTAACAAATATCGTCCTGGGCAACGTGTTTTCAGCGTGAAGGGTCCTCTTGATGTTCTATGCTTATCTTATCTCATGAATTCTTTAGTGATTATATAATATGTGCAAAGAAATCAAAGCATCAACGGCCGAACTGACTTTCATGCTTCCTCCACGCTCACGCTAGATAACGCTTGCCATCTGGACTCGCCACACCTATCGAACAAGAGACAGGAATGGTGGAATCTCTGGGCTGAGAAAATGGAGACAGGATAACACAGAACAACATGGTTAAGCTTGCTTGTGGGCGAACTGAAAAATCTGAAATCCAGTCACCCCGTATTGCTTATCTTTCTATCGAAAGCAATTGCGTGAGTGTTCGTCGCAAATGAATGTATGTAGACAGAGAGACAGAGAGACAGAGAGACAGAGACAGAGTTCTGTATTCATATACCGCAACAAGCAAACAGGGGCTAAGACGCAGTGGAGAATGTATGTAGAGATGAACTTCTCGTAGATCATCAGCTAGAAGGGTGAATCAGCTTTCGAGAGTCCTTGAAGGATAGTTCATGCCATGTCTACACCGCCAACGCCTTCTGGTTTCCTGCAGAGATAGTAGTAGTTCACAGAATGCACTTGCGAGGTCGATCCAGTCCGAACCGGACTGCTTCTATCTACTAGCAACTGACGTGTCACTGGATAATCTGTTAGTGGTCATTGATGGTGTCTCCTGTCAGATCCCGGTTGACGATGAGACCTGCTAGCCAAAATCATTCTTTGTTGCTAGACTTGCAAAAAATTGGAAATCAATCCTCCAATTCGAGCTTAGTTAATGATCGGTTTACTTGTTATGGTATCTGTGTGTAGGACACCTCCTCTTTGAGGCAATCAACCTTCTTGGCAGTGGAGTACATGAAACAAAGAGCCGCGTGGGCCCTGAGGCTTATCGGATAATCAAAGCAAGTCATACGACCAAAAGGCCTAATGCCTAGGTGTCTTACAATGCGACTCGGAATACAAAGGGTACTATGGTTACATGCATTATATTGCCGTATTTACGACGGGATGACGAAGGGACAAGAATATCAGCCAACTGATGATTGTATGGATCTGTGAAGTTAAAGAGTGATGGAAAGTGTCTACGTCTGCATTGAACGATTCCTGTGCCAAATGACAAAGGGCTTCCAAAATTTCTTGGCACTCTGTTCTGTCCTCGATGTCGGTGGCAGAAATTCTCCGACTACTGTAGCTTTGGTGTCTGCAGTGGACTCAGAAGCCGTCGGAGAGCTTGATCGCGGAGTGAGAAGCCCAATTTTGATTTCTCCTTGCAGCCTAATATCGGCGGCTGGAGTTAAATTTTCGATAATAGGAGTAATATTTGACTTTTTCAATGACGCGGATGACTTGAATGTCCGAAGAGTCAGATTCTTCAACCGAACCAAAGGACTTGTTCTCGAAGTCCTTACAGTGGGAGCGGATCGAGCGTAATGATCAGATTTCGAAGCAGAAGGATATTGCAGATCGGATGCTTCCCCTTCGGAAGTAACCGCAGTGCCCGAGGATGTTATAGGAGCCACACTAGTCTGTGGTAGGTGCAAAGAGCAAGGTTCAGAAGCACGATTCGACAAATCGCACTTCGTCGAGCTCGGACTCGATGAATTTAAAGCGTCTTGTTGTGAACGTGATGAAAGACTAGTGCCGGAAGATGAATTGGTACTTCTGACACGCGATATCCGTGCAGTTGACGTCTTAACGCTTGATTTCGAGTTCTGACGCGCCAAATGACTGTGCTCTTTTGCGCACAGAGGTAGAACTACATGTGGAGATGCCAGTCCTAATCGGGTAAATTTTGGAGTGACCTCGTAAGGATTTGCTATCAGCCATGAATTGTCGCCAGGATTACGATGAATTGATGACGAACGTCCAGCCGATGGCTTTTTCGAACTTAAGAGGGGCGGGGGAGTTGTGGAGCGCACAATACATGGACTACGAAAGGCAGCTCGGAGATGAGGTGTACTTCCAGCCTTCCTCGTCGGTGGACAGACAGCTGGAGTAGGAAAGGCGCTAGATGATGATTGAGCCGAAGAAGCGGACCTTCCCAAATGAGTACTAGCCTGCTTCGCCGAATTTCCAGAATAGAAGGCATGCGAAACGGCAGACTCTTTGACGGTATCCGGGCTGGTCGGCCGAGGCACTGAGGTGACAAAAATGTTCTGAGAACCTTCAGCAGTCCTGGGCCTGGAACGCTTTGCAACAGGCGGAGGAATCGGGATGGACGCGAAGTCTGGTGTGGAGACAATCCTTGAAGGTTTAAGCTTTGTTGTTTCCTTCACTTCGGCGATCGTTTCATCAGCCTGAAAGACTGAACCAGCCAGAGGCGACGATCGTAGCGGTTTACACACTCCCACAAGCGAGCGGCGGTCGGGAGTGGTAGAGGAAATACTCTCTAGACATTGATTCGTGCCGAAAGACGAGGTTCGACTGATGAGTGTTACGGTTGAGGTTAATCTCACAGGCTGACGAAAAAAAACTAGGCAGTCAGCGACACGTAACCCAAACAAGCCTTGTTATATAACTCACGTAGACCTGAGATGACTCGTCTGCTGGCCATGGACGGTGAGGCGAAGTGACAGACATTGACAGGCCCAAGCGGGAAGCAAGGAAGGTGGGGTGAAGTTTATAGGGCAGTTCTGCTGCCTTAAGAATGATGGAGATAGAGAACAGAATATGGAAGACGAAAGGTGTAAACGCGCCAGAGCTAGTAATAAGGCACTGACTTAGGTACAGTCAGGGATCTGATAAGATCAGTTTAAAAATGTTAACAGCGGAGCAGCAGTAGATGTCAGGACAATAGAGTGATACTGCACTCAGGTCAATCTGAAACCGAGTACCGGAGACCGGGTCCAAGTGAGAGTCAAACTGAAGTTTAAGTACGAACATTGTGTAGAGATGTTAGAGGAGTAATGGAGACGGTTTCGGAAGTACCTGTAGCGATATGATAATAAATGAGTAATAGTGGTGTCTGAGAATTGAATGACGACGTGATGACGAGGCGAAAATTTTTCATGCTTCAACAGATGTGCCGTTCCATACGATTTGCGGTACTGTCAGCGCAGACAGTTGTTGCCCTTAATATATGAAGCAGTACATCCCTGAGGACATTTAGTGTCACAAAACGACAAGCATGACTAAGCACTTTCAAATACATATCAGAGCGCTGACAGCTGCAGACTTTATATGTAAAATACGACCATATGATATAACTGTTCAGATTGCGGTGTAGGTAGCTCATATCGATGCTTGATGTATATTTCCCTGAAGCATGCCGTACGCGGGCGCCGCCCACTATGCGGAAATTATCAAGTCTCGCCCCAATGTATTAATCTGTGTCAAGAGTGAACGCGAGTAGCACGGAGCTCTAACTGTTCTTCTAACTCGGAGACAAAGCAAGAGTCTGTTCCCGAATAACACGTGCTTGTAGAAACATGACGCAGGAAATTCTAAGCCTGTTAGTGCTTGGTCGGCTTCTTCCCTACAGTACGCCGAGGTCAACGCTATGAACGGTATCTGATCATTGCCGGTCACGCACCATCGACAAACATATTCCGTGTGGCAGCAGGCAGTGTAGCCGTAATACCATCGAGTTCTTTTGTCAGCTTCACTTGACACCCCAGTCGACTTGTATCGGTTAGACCGAACGCCATATCGAGCATGTCGTTTTCGTCGTCATCTGGTTCGGGAAGCAGGTCGTAATACTTTGATGGAAGTATTACGTGGCATGTCGAGCAAGCAACAGACCCTTCGCAGGCCCCTGAGGATCCGAAAAATTGTATAAGGAAAGTTTTAAATGGCAGAAGTAAAAAAATTGGGGTGATGTATCAGGGTTGGAAGGGACCAGTGCAATGCATAAGCTACCTACCCTCTAGGTCGATATCGTACTCATGCGCTACACCCAACAAGTCATCTCCCTCATTAGCTTCGACGGTCTTGAGGAGATTACCCTTGGAGTCTTTAAAATGTACTTGAATCCTGTGAGGCCAGATCAAATCATCTTTATAGGCTGTTCTAAGTCTCTGCTCACCCTGTTCCGGGTTTTGGTCTTTGGATACCGCCGTGTCGCGTTACTACACGTTATCATTCAAGCAGCAGTAATTCTGGCCGATAGATTGCACGCACTGGTAGATGCGTGTAGAAGTCGAGCATGGGAATGCCGAGGGAAGGCGAATTCGTGATGTGCGCGAAGCCGCCAAGATGGTACTTCGTGAAATAGAAAAGGTTCTGCAGAAAGAGGACCGCAACCATCGATCAAATGCGGGAAGCATTCTGAATCGGGAAGACAATGCCATGACTGATATAAGCATTTTATATGTATTAGTGGTCAATAAGTGAGGACAAAGTTGACAAAGTTGATACCTTGACTGTGTTCACAAAAACAGGAAATTTTGATCCGAGAAGATTGTGCGGGAGATAACGTGACCAACTTCACACGGTGGAAATTCCGAACTTCAGACACAAATATTATTCATGTAGATCATTCCCTTCTTTGCACTACAGCTTGCTTGTTGTTGAATATGGCTTGAGTCAGATGGTCAATTTTGCATCCCTAACCATTAGAAAAGCCTTGCAATCTAAGATTCTTTTGTCCAATGTGTTAGAATGGATTGGTACATGGAGATCCATAGGTCACAACCCGACAAGTTCAATGCCACGACTCCAACCAACCGATCCCAACACTACGTCCTCATCACACCCAATCTTTCCGCTTGTCTTCCTTCCCAGATAACGGGTAAACTGGTGGATATAGTGAACGTATAAATAATGCCCATCTTGACTAGAGGATCCCTCAGCTGTCAGCCTAGGTGACGTCTGAGTATTGATATATATTCACAATAGGTCTCTGGCAGGCATGTCAAGTCACTTGATAGTGTGATGTCAGAGAACGACTACCATATTTCTTCTAATCGACGGTTCATTCGGTTTCTGATCTACGTGGACACCAAACATAAAGCAAAAAGTGTAATGCACGACATTTTCAAAGAAGACTATATTGATTTCAAACTAAAATCCTCCAACATCTGTTTGTTAATGTATTAATCATTTGGTCATCAATATCAGATTCCATGTACATATGCTTGTGATGAGGGTTGTGTACAGTTCCCATACTTTGCGTCAATAATGTCTCTTGTCTCATGGCAATAATTTCGATGTATGGGTGATGGCACCAGACAAAGCACAGGTTTCAGGCTCATAACTGTTCAGGCTATTCTTGCAGTTTAGATTGGACACTACAAGACTTCTTTCTGATAAGACTGCTACAAAACCAAGAGAGCAGACAAATCATGGTGAGAGGTGAGAGGAAAGAAAGAGGTCAATTGTATCCGCTGCAACCACTGGGTCGCACTTTTGTCGGGACTGTTGTTGTTATCAGCTGATACCAAATTACAACCTTGGTGATGGTGCACATAGCCAAACGTTGATCATGGTGGCGGGATCTGAGAAGAAGAGTAATGTATGACTTCAGTGGATATCAGAGCTGTGACTGATTGGTTCTCGAAGACGATAATGATGAACATTATTACACTGCTAGATTGACATGGGACTAACGGAGTATTTTCCCATATCCCTTTTCGTCACCTACTCCCCCTACATTCCCGAATCCACGTCCATTCTCCGTCTCCGTGCTTCGCTCGATCTTCATTTATTCTTTTTCTTTATTCTATTCAGTTCACCTAGCGACGTATGCAGAGAACTCCGAAACCTCTCCACTTCACAGTACATTCTACCTGTACATAGGAGGCTCTTCTTCTGTAAACCTAAGGCCCAATCGTTCCTGCCGGGACCTTGATCCGGCATTTTTCTGAGGACGCACCTGTGCATTTCACTGTGAGGGACCCAACAAAGGTCAATCAAAATCTATGGAAGGGGTTATTTAGTGCTCTAATTTTGTTTTCCACCTTTCTATGTGCGAAGAGTCTTGTAATCCGAAAAATGCGTCTCTGATGAGTTCATCTGTCTGTCTACTCGATTTGTTGGAAGTAAATCACTCGTTTGATTTCATTATAAACAAATACTTCACACGGTAATGAAGTGACCACTGCAAAGTGATGAAGAGGATGGGACAATGTGGCCTAGTTCTCGTTCTCGATGGTGTTCTTGTGTAATACCCATGAATTGCTTCATCTATATTCACCTGCTGCAGGAGTTGATGCTAACGATGTTGAAATAGGATGCTCCAAGAAAATGAGAGAAAATGCCATCATCATATTCATATGCCTAGGCAAGAAAAGGGAACGAACATGATAATCTACACCGTTGACAACTTATGAGCGGCCAGCACCAGGAACATTTCGTCTCTCGCGCCTCGGTCTCTCCGGAGCAGCAGTAACGGGTAGAACAACATTGACAGGGATAGAATCAAAGTTGAGTTGATCAAGGAGAGCCTGATGCACAACAACACCCCATTTCAGCTAGCCCCCGAAAAAAGTTTTTCGTGAGATAACGCACCTTGGTTTCAGGATCGACTTCAATACCAGCCACAGACGTATCCAGAGCAGAAACTTCCGGGACGTAGTTGTCTTTGCGTTCACGTTCTTCTTCTTGGAGTTTGAACGAGATACCACGAACGGGTCCTTTTTGGATACGCTTCATCAGATGTGTCGTGAAACCTGCAACTTTGTTTCGCAGACGTTTGGAAGGGACAACGGCCTGAAGACAAACGTCGATGGATTATTTCAATTGTCAGAGAGGGAAATTGGCTGACCACTTCATCGATGATACGCTTGTTGGTGTGGAAATCGAGGGTGAGACGGGGGTAGCTGTGTGTCAAATTTGATTAGGATGGAACACCGACTAAGAGAGATAACGTACTATTTTTCGATGAGGACGCGCGAAGCTCTTTTTGTGGTCTTGGTACGAACACGACCCTACAGACTGTATTTCAACACGGTTTGGACAAGAAATTGTAATAAACATACCATGATTGCGGAATAGACAGTGCTTGTCGTCGGCACTGGTCGGTGACGGTTGATCGGGCATTTGCGTGGTGGCTTTGATGGGCTATATAGTACATGACAATCAAATATCAAACATCGTTACATACTATTTCGATCGTTCGTTCTGCCGAGTCAGCTGCAAGGTAAATATTCCTCTCAAACGGTCTGAAGTGGCTGCCCGAGCAGAGGACGAATCATGGAAATAATTCTTTTTCCCTGTTTGACTCGTGCTTTTTGTAGTACGACACTCAGACTGGGGTCCGCGTATATCCATCGCTCACTCCGTTTCTAGATAGTCCTCTTCCTCTGCCTTACTCTTAAAAATGGTCCGCGTCTCCGTCTTGGTGAGTGATCTGCGTTATACTTTGATAGATAAGTATTCTGATGATGTTAGAATGACTGCCTGAACAATATCGTCAATGCTGAGCGCCGTGGAAAGCGTCAAGTCCTTATTCGTCCTTCGTCCAAGGTCATTGTCAAGTTCCTTAGTGTCATGCAACGTCATGGTGAGTTTTCGTTGCGATTTTAATCTGCCTTCGGAGTGATATAACTACGATTGGCGCTCTACGCATTTGAGTCCTACGCGATGATCGTTTTAACCCTCCGAGATATCAAACATTTCGTCTCCGTCAACCAATACAGCACTCTGTCGGCCACTCTACCGACGTGTGTTCACCAAAGAGACAACATACTTTCTTTTTTTCGCTTTGGTTGCCGATACTGGTTCTGATCAACTACTTACAGGTTACATTGGTGAATTCACCATCGTCGATGACCATCGCTCAGGAAAGATTGTGATCCAACTGAATGGTCGTCTTAACAAAACGGGCGTTATCTCGCCCCGCTTCAACGTGCAACACAGTCAGATTGAGTCTTGGGTCAACTTGCTTCTCCCTGCTCGTAGTTTTGGCTATATAATTCTTACCACCTCTTCGGGTATCCTGGACCACGAGGAAGCACGTCGTAAGAATGTTGGTGGCAAACTGCTTGGTTATGTGTATTAGTTGTAGTCGTAGTTGAATAGGAGATGTTTATGCGTGGGATGATGGTCCAAATTGGTGTCGCGTCTCGTGTGCTGTTGTTGCCTTTCAAGCTGGACCAAGGCTATGTCGGTTTCAAGTGTTACACGCAAAGTTATCCAGCGACTAGAGGAACTGGGCCACAGCACAGACGATGTTTCCTGGTCTGCCACCTCCAGCGAACCAGAAGAGTCGGAGCACGGTGGAGACATCAACTGGGAGATTCCCAGAAAGGTCTTGCACAGCTCAATTGGTCCGTTCTTCTTTTGTTTTCTGCTCAAGTCCCTGTATATAACATCACTAGGCTTTTTCACTCTCTACCTCTATGTCTCTGAATCCCCTGCTCATTATGTCGTCCGTGGCTTGTGGTCCTCCCTATGTATAATCTACCCTGCCGACCTCTTGCGCTTCCGCTATCCCTCCTTTGCAAGACTGTATGAGCGAGTACTTGGTTTCCTCATGCGCGATTCCGAAAAGGTAACCAGGCTCTCTCTGTTGCTCTTCTTGGTTTAACAATGGCTAGAATTCAACAAATGGTGTGATATGGTACATCCTCGGAGCGAACGTCGCTCTTCAATTTTACCCTCCTGACGTGGCCACGCTTTCCATCCTCATGTACATATCTCCTTCTTCCCCTTCTCTCTCTCCGCCCTGACTGACATCAATCGCATAGCCTCTCTTGGGCAGACACAGCTGCATCCACCATAGGTCGTTTATACGGTCCTTCCTCTCCACGTCTCCCTCCATGCCTATACATTCCTCACCGTAGATTCCCTCTCGTCAAAATACCATTGTCACCGAGAAAGAGTGTCGCAGGGTTTCTAGCTGCCAGTTTGACAGGGATGATGGCCGCAGTGGGATTTTGGGGTTGGATTGCACCTGTGAGATTGGGTGGTACGGAGCTCAGCTGGGATTTTGTGAGAGGCGTCACAGTGAATAGTGCAAGAGAGGGAGCAGGGTTGCGCGGATGGACTGGACTGGGTGTGATTGGCGTCGTATCTGGGTTGGTGAGTGGTATTACGGAAGCTTTGGGTATGTGTTGTGGTTCTCTTTCTTTCTATTTTTGTTGATGGTCGTTCTAAGATTTGGGTTCATTGGACGATAATCTGACGTTACCGATCATCTCGGGAGGGTGTATTCTTGGATTTTTGAAACTGGTGCAGTGGTTTTCTGCATCCTGGTCGTCTTGGACATTTTGAAAAGTCAGTGGTGGTTTCATGCTGGTATCTTACTTTGTTGGTTATTATATCACGTCTGTTTTTACAATGTATTCGGTTCCGAACAGTAGATTCTATATATATTCGTGTCAGTTATGGTTCGCATTCTGTCATCGATCTTTGTAAGATGGATATCGAGATAATAGGACCGAGTGAGAATTAATTTGGTCCTAGAGTAGTTTAGCTAGTACTCCAGTACAAATGTTCAATTTTATGCAGTCATAAGCACAAAAGTAACTGCATTGTTTGAAAAAACAGAATATGAGATCACTAGTGGAGAACGGTGATGACAAGCTGAATATACGCTTCTCTTCCTTTAACCATCACCATCGCTCAGAAGGTGGGCTCCCCCTATCCCTTGGGGGCATCTACTATTACCAAACATCAGCTAATTCACGCTCCTTACCATCTTTCACACTTTTTTTCTTATTTCATGCAGAGAACATTGTGAGCATTGTGCCACGTGTCCTCTTGCACCCCCTTTGTTCGAGGGCTGGAGGACAACACCATTTAACTCATGGGTTCCAGACCGTTGCTGAATTGTGACAGGCTGGGCATCACTTACTCCGGGGTATCCCTTAAATATGCTGTGTGCCATCACCATCAAGGGAGGGTTCCTATTAACCTAAGTAGGTGGCTTATCTGTGATGCATCGCATGATGGGAGTCATTGACAGGGTTAGATGAAAATCTTGGCAATAGCACAACACTAGGGGTTTATGTGGGTCAGTTGAGGGCGGCACAAACTGAGGGGATGTTATTTGGGATCCAAAGGTCAGATACTTGGAGAATAAGGTCACTCTCTTAGATAGTTTTCTTTCATTCTCTACCAACACCTCTGGTTATTACATGAGATGATTGAAGGTACAACTTACAACCTGTACTGCAGGGACTGTGTTTTAGCGCCACTTGCCATGTAGAGTTATTTAGAAATACATGGCTTGATATATAAAAAGAAGAAGACCATTGGCAGATTTCTAGAATATATGACAGTGGAATATGATGTTATTAATAATAGTTTCCTTGTGATTTTATGTATTTTTTCCCTGAGAGATGAGGCCATTGTTGACAAATAAAAGAAGGAAAACAAGAGAAATTTTAATTCTTTCTTCAACAATGTAAAAAATGGGGGAAATTTCTCAAGAATATTGAGTGGAGCGACTTTTGAGGCAGTCGGAGAAGGCGCTGTTATTGAAGTATGAGTTTGCCATCACAAACATCATGTGCATAACGTAGGTGCAGTCTCAGGTTAGATTTCATCATCTGATTCGCGCTCAAACACATGTTGTTTTGTGAAGCAACACAATGACTTGACGCGAGATATACAAACGCTTTGCTCTCGCGATAATAACCAGCAAATGCCATGTACATGTACATGTGTAGGCCACCTTGCGCTAAGCTTCATATAACTTTCATTTTGTGTCATGCTATGATCCTGCTCATTGCGGACTGCGGTACAAGACTTGTGTCACCCTGCATGAAGTCATAAAATACACCAGTTGGACCTGAATCTGTCTTCACATCCTGCAGAAGAATGCCTGTAAATTTATACGAGGTCAATTTCTGGCTGCTTGCCATCTTATGGCCAAGACTAATCCTCTTTCCGCCCAGGTCGAAGTTGCGTCCATTTTTGTTCAAGGCATCCTATATGGTAGGTGGTCTGGCATCTTAGCCCAACCTGCCTTTCATAGCACCCTGAAGGAGTGTTCGTTGTAATATTTGTTCTAACTTATTGGGTATTGGTCCTTCGTCGGCCTTCAGAGCACAGGCTGAACAAAGGCATGGCGGGCGCTTCAGGAATGTTGTTTGCTGGCGCAACAACAGTGGGTGCAAACTTCTCACTTCTCATCTTGCATGGACTTGTGACTGAATTAGCTGAGTAGCACATTGTTATGCAAGTACTGCAAATCTCCAATGATCAGGGAGACGATTCTAATCAGTGGAACCGTTTCTCATATCCTATGAGTTTGGCTTGTACCACTATCTATTTTGTTCAAACGCTGGTTGGGCATGGAGTTCTAGTAAGCGCTCCTATTTTCCCGCTGGACTGACGTTCATGGGTAGGAATAGTTGAACAGATGCTGGGTCATCTGTGGCAGACGTTTAAGCACCATTGTCCTCCCCTGTTTATTCTTTGTATGTGGCATTGGTAGGGCTGCAGTTTGTTCTTTGACGACGTCGGATAACCTGGAACCTCTTTCAGCCGCAAGTATCAAACAGCTAATATCCTACAGCAATTATAAGGATGCGTCAAACTTCATTCAGCAAACTTGGTTAATTAACTTCTTCTCCTTCGCACTTGCCTTCAGTACAATTTGCACTTGTGAGTCTTTCGGTAACAACTTCATTCATAGTATCTGAGCTTCCGATTTTCTCTGACAGTAATTATTGCAACTCAAATCTGGAAGAAGTACACCATACTTGGCAGCACAACCAGTTGGGCATTTTACTCCACAATCATCATGCAGATCGTTCTAGAATCTGGTGTCATTTACTCTGGTATTGTGGTCACATTAATCATATCTTTTGCGCTCGACTCATGGTTTCAATATATCCTGGTTGATTCAGTGAGTGCTGTTACTTTCACAGTTCATGCAGAATTCTTAATTTTCATCCACCTCAGATGGCCTCCATTATTGTCAGCTCGAACTTCTCGATTTAGATGACCTCTGACCGATCGATAGGGCATTGTGTTTTTAGCTGTCATCTGCCGTGTGGAACTCGACGATCAAACAGCTGACGAGCTTCGTTTATCGAATAACGATGCCCCCATTATTGACAGCATTGGCAAGTCGGAGATGAACAGCAAAGCACCTCGTCATCATCAACCTATACCATGCATTCTTCGAGACTCCATTGTCATTTCACCTTCACGCTTCTGGCCCACCCAGCCAGATCGTTCACTCCCTTACCATTTGCCTCGGACGATACAAGAACGACAACACGGTAGAAACATCAAGACAAAGCTTGGTCGATTTGGCTTTAGAAAACGTCATGACTCTCTAAGATCAGACGGCAAGAAATCCCATTACAACCTTCGTTCCAAATTGGCACATCCATCGTCATATTTCCGTGTTTCAGAGGAGATGGGTATAGATATGGAACTTGAAGTTGAGATGGAAGAAGCGAAGTTGAGAAAACCAAAGGCATTACCAGCTGCACTAATTATACCATGAATAGACAAACCGGACGAAACATTCTGGGTCATCCCAGGGATTCAAATGTATCGGTTCTGTTCTATGAGTAATCTCGATATTTTCCCATTCCTAGGTGTGGGGTCTTTGTCCAGATGTAGAAATTGATTATCTGCGTCATCCAAAACTTTCTTCTAGGAAGAAAAACAAACAGACTGGGTGATCAAAATGAAATTCTGTAAGAAAAGAATACCGCTTGGCCTCAATTGACTCGGGACAAACGGATAGCCAATAGCGGGAAAGATAGTTGCAATGGATTTAAAACATATACGTCACCATGATAGATCTACCTTCAGTATCCAAAACTTTGCCTTACTCCGCAAAAAAACTGGTGACAATTGTGGGTACCAATTACTTAGGGGCATGGCAACACATTTGTGTACACTGCTACTCCCTCCTAGCGACTCATATTGCATACAGGGTGACCAATTGAGTGTCCAGTTCTCAGTCAGCACATTCATCAAAACGAGTAGCTAAGGAGCTACCACAACGTCCTATTGCATAGTGGAATATCTATAGTATTATTCATGATATAGTACGCTTAAGCTAGGCTGGATATTGCAATGTCTACGGTGTCTAAAGGGAATCAATGTTACGATCAATTGTGTAGCTTGGTAAAAGTGGCCATTTGAGTGCATAACACATCAGTCGCGAACAACGTCACTGTATGATCAATGAATACATGGTCGTCTCAAATCGACTTGGGTTGGGACACGCACCGGCCAAAGAGTCGAACTTTTAACCAGTCAGTAGCAACAAGCGTACGGTTGCGCAGAGAGAAAAGTGTGCTCAGATAAGCGCTGCGCCAGAAGAAATATGTCGCGACACCGGCGCTGGTAAACTACAAGATATCAATTAGCCAGATGGAAGAAAGAGAAAGGGGTACGGTCCACTTACGTTGCCATTCATGAACGGTAAATCAGCAATGGCTTTTTCAGAACCGATATAAGCCAAGGTTCCTTGATGCGAGTACTTAAATGGTCGTCTCTTGGTCCTAGTGAGCTGTCTTTTGGCGAATTCGACTTCACGAAGAATCTTCTTCTTTTCTTCCTCATTATGAATTGTTGCTGCCAAGGACTCCAGTTTCACGAGGTTTCCTTCCACTTGATCGCGCTCGGCGATAAGATGCAGCTGGCGAGCGAGATAAGAACCTTGTTGAGCAGCGACCTGCGCCGTTGGGGCATAAGCAGTCGATGTGCAGTCTCCAATGGCAAATATGCTGTCCTCAGCACCCTGCATACGAAGGAACTCTGGTGGAACATCAACTATGACATTGATTACGCGAATATTAGCTTACCATCAACAAGTATTCCACGTTTATTAGTCTGAACCTCGGGGAATTTGTCCATAAGATTGCGGGTAATCTGAAGACCACGATTACCCTGATACATGTGAAATCAATATCAACGAGGTTGCTTGAACAACTTTTACACGTACAGCTGCCCAGACAACCAATCCGCATGGCACTTCTTTTATACTCTTATCGGGCATCTGAAGAACGACGCTTTTCTCTTTGACTTCTTTGACCATTGTCTTCGTCATGATTTCGATCTTGCTTTCCTTGAACGTGGATTCGGTGTAATTAATCAGTTGCTTGCTGAACATAGGCAAGACATTGGGCAAAGCTTCGACAAGAGTGATACGAATTTTGCCCGCAAGTTCTGGGTACCACGACTTGAGATCATCTTCCAAGAAATCATGCAATTCACCGCTTAGTTCAACACCGGTGGGACCACCACCGACGACAACTATATGAAGGAGGCGTTCAACCTCTTGTGTATCTTGACTGGGATGAGCGGCAGTTTCAAGGCCTATCAGCGTAAGTCAGGATTTTTGAACATGTAATGGTAAGCCAGACTTGCAATCTAGGAATCCCTTCTGAAACTGAAGAATCCGAGATTATCAGATCGTCGTCAAGGCTGCCTTGCATTGCTCACCCGTTCTGCATCACCCAACTCTTTCATGAAACAAGCATGCTCTTTGACTCCGGGGATGTTAAATGTCTGAGTCTCTGCCCCAACAGCGTAGACAAGGTAGTCATAAGGAATAGTTGTCGAAGACAAAGCCCCTTTATTGTCTAGATTTGACGGTCATACGTCCGCCAGCGTTTGCAATGGAGTAGGTGTAGCTTACCCTGAAATGTGATAGTTTTGTTGACCGGCTGTCCAGAGGATAGATTAGGAGTCAAAAGGGATGATCAAAAGAGCACACACATCGACATCCGTGGCTTCTGCCTCTATGACGGATACATTGCGTGTCTTATGACGCGTGATGTACCGAATTGATTGGATGATGGAACGGGTATTAAGAGTACCGACAGCAACGCTAGGCAGGAGCGGAGTGAAGAGGAAGAAGTTCCTTGGGCTAACAACAATCTGACAATCTCCAATCAGGATGTATAGACAATCGATGATAAGGACGTACAACGTTGTAGTCAGTTGTATCCAGCGTCTTGAGCAAACTAGTTGCTCCCCAGCCACTTCCAAGTACCACGAGAGTTTTCTTTTCCGGGTCAAAGGGCATTTGTGGCCCCGGGTGCTTGTCATGTTGAGCTATAAAATAGAATATGCCAAAACCACTGATCATTGCAATGAGTGTAGCCCTGCCAACGAATTGGAGGAAAGTCTTCCATCTCGACGAACGAGGAGGGGGAAGAGGAGGGATGGAGGCCTGGTTTACAAATGACCGGTCAGATACTTGGAAATGAAGCAAGAGATAAATGTTCTGACATGGCTGGATTCCGTTGCTAGTGTACGCTGAAGTGAGGATGTCTGCATCGAAAGCATAGGTAGGGACCTCTATCTCTGTAGCAAAGCAGGACGCACCTTAGCAACAGAACCCGGTCGGGTGACTGATCTTAACAGCTGATGTTGCATACTTGGTTGCATACGCCATGAGAGTGGCAGGGATCGGCCAAAAGTATTCACATTCACTGTGAGAGCAATGAATTCTGTAACTCCTCGATAAGAGATTAAACTGCACATTGTCTACGTAGAGTTTGCATGCTGACAAGGGATATCTGAAGCGCCTTAGCGCAGCAAGAATGAAGATAGAGGTCGAGCTAGAAGCTGAAACAGAGATTGAAGCTTGAGATGAGCTGACCAGAAAAAATTCACATGTGACCGATCATCTAATCACGTTTTCTTCCGAGAGGGAGAATTCTGTATTTATATACCACAACAAGCAAAGTACACAATTGGGCTAGAAGATCAACAGGGTAAGGGGATCAACAGGGTAGAGCCATGTACAAAATAGAAGTATATGATAGGGGTATGGTTTTTGTTCAGGCACGAACTTGTCACAAATAGCAGGGTGGTGGTGAATGAGAAGAAAAAGGAAACGGCAAGAAGCATCCCGCACGATACGTCAGTGAATGATACGGGTGAACTTGTCGTTGGAATGGACACAGCAGGGCTAGGAGAGGACAGAAGGGAAGAGTTCACTGGATTTGCCATCAAAGTTGCCAAAGCCGAGCAAGATGAACTTTGTAGCCATCGGCCGGACTTGGGATTTTCAAATGCCATACCAAAGGTGAAATAGATCTACTCGGGTGGGCCGTGGGAGAAGTCGCAGGTAATGCTCGTGTTGAATCTGCGCTAAATTTGCCAAGAGAAGGGAAGACTGATTTACTTGAGAAAAGTGATTTGGCCTACTATCCAATCCAGGCCTCTGAATTTCCGACTTGATTCATTCAACGTCACTCACTAGTGCATCTTCACCATTTATGCTCCGCCCTCTGGTGGGATTTGGGTTTTTTGGATTGCCATTTTATCATCATACCACGCCATTCAGCTGCATTACAGGTACCACGATCGATCATTTGTTTGTTGATCTGCGATCGCTGATTGTCCTTGCTCACCATCTATACCCGCTAAACTGTTTCCACCGCTGGGTTCGAGTGTAGTGGTCACAGTTCTTTTGGACGCGGGCGTTTACTAGCTGCTCATGGGTTACTCTTGATCTTCACTGTGCATATTCCTTTTTTTGAATGCTGCATGTACTGACAATGACAGATGCTGAGCATAACCTATGCATTTTTTTGAGTTGAGTGATGAGTGGTGATAAGCTGAAGCCCTTATCCTTGCCTTCATGACTGTTGAGGACTCAAGTTTATGGTCCACAGAGAAAAGTGGCAACTCTTCAAGACGACATCCTATTTTTAACAGTCACATTTTCTTAGCCACCATAAATCCAAGTCTTCACACGAAAAAGTGATTTATCTCTGCGGACCAGTGATGCTCCCGAGTGATGCAGAGCCCTGCACGATTGAAACAAAGAACGAAGAATTCTTTGCATGAAAAAGCAGTGAGAGCATTCTTATTGTTTTATTTCTCGAGGTGAACGCCATTCGTCGCACGCTGGCCGATCACCACAGAAAGATAAGATGATATCAGTTTAGTGAATATAGTGTTCTAAAAGTAGGCCTATACTTCTCCGGACTTATCTGGCCTTCGCCTAAGAAGTCATCCAGATGCAACTAGTAATTCAACCGAATTGGCAGACTTGACCAATGAGTCTATCCCAACGTTTGCATGTTATGCAAATGTGGGTAGGGATGTTGATGCAGCGGTTAATTCTAATAACAAGATTAGTAGAATTCAATTCACCAGACAGAAATCACGTACCTCTGGTACCCTAAAGATGGTGATCTCCTATATGGTAATGATTGCATAAATTCCCCCCAACGTAAGAGATATGAAAATACATACCTGTTGTTTAAAGTAACGACGATTTTCCTCATCTATCAAAACCAAATTCAGGTAGTATCGTGTGCTGAACTTCTTATTGACATCACGGAATGTCGGAGTGAGATCAAATCCTCCCAAGAATAACCGGATAGGTATCGTTTCACCTATCACCATTTCAACACCTCGTCAATTAGAGATGACTAGCGTGGACTAACCTCGCACAGGCGCGCCATCCATAATCTCAAATTTCGTGATAGTCTCGCTTTCGTTATATTGGTTAGGTGGTGCACCGGTGGTTTCACGCCGAATAATAGACAATTCCATATGCTTTATCTTGATCCGTACCAAGAGGAAGTAGATCTTTCCAACTATCACGTCTTTCAAATGATACCTAGAGCACTTGTCCGTTGACTGCAACTAAATAGAGACATAAATGCGTACTTGGACTTGTTATACTCAAACTCGATATGCAGGCAATCCTCAATTCCGACTTCCATCTTGATCGAATTATTGCTATCTGGAGGCATTCTAAATGAATGTACCCAGATATCTTTTTCTTTATTGACATCTGCCATTCGTCGCGATATCAACACCCGTATAAAATATCTGGATAGGCGGTGAGCCTTGTAAGGTCAACACGAGAAGTCGAGTGGACACACCTCAGCTTAACATTGATCCCCTGATAGCTCTCGTATTGCTTCTCCACATTCTTGAAGTTGAATTCGTAGGTCTGCGCCTGCCGCATTTCCCCTGGTGCTGCCAGCTCCTGTGACAATGACAAGAATTCATGGTGATGTCCTCGATCATAGAAAAGCTCTGTCCAGCGACATACATGGACTGTTCTGTATAAAGCGGAGCGACTTGTACATACCGATACTACCAACAAACTCGACTTTGATACCCTCATGAACTACTTTCTTCCCATCACGTATATGTATCGAAACCTAAGGAGATCATCTATGGGACCACACCAGATTTCCGAATTATGCACTGACCATCCCTGTGACTGAATCACCATCGTAGTACACTGGACAAGATATTATCTTTTCTTTCTCCGTCTTCATCTCAACCTGTTTGCGTGCATCTTCTCCCTCCAGTTTAATATCTACGTCAATTGGTGACGAAAAGAAGAACGCTGCCATTGATCAGGGAGTATCTCCACTGGACAAATGTAAGGGACGTGTTTATGAAAAAAAGACTAGTTATGATAGAAGATAAATTCAGGATGTGGAGAGTCTATGTAGACATTCAAGCAGCCCATGCAGTAACACACGTGTCACACCCCATCATTGTGACGCAACACAGGGCTCTTTGGATACCCACTGTTTGAGTGTGATTCTAAGTCCTTCACTGCTTTTCTGACGTCTCTTGAATATCCTACAGTATCATACAGAAGAATACTCTCTCTTCTGCTAGCACACCTCTTTCCAACACGATCTATCGTGTCAGTAAATGAGCCTTCGGTAGACTAGGGCTTGTCATTGATTCGTTCATCTTAATCTCGTTGTTCGAAATTGGCACACTGCACTCGTGATCTCCATTGCCCTTGCGTCACAATGCTGCTAATAATGGATAGAAAAGTCAATCAACTTGTCAAGGCGTTCATATCCATATTTTTTGGGGATGTTTCAGGTACTAAAACCATCTGTTGCTCTGGGTCAGGTCGTAGCTCTGGTCAACGTTGGCTCAGAAACCCTACCTGGTGGTTCCTTTTCACTTCGGCGTTCATCACACCCTTATTCAAACCAAGGAGAGAAATAGAAGATCGTGTGTAATGAAATCTGATACCAGTTTATACGGGAAAGAGGTCGGATGAATACAGGGAACATCATTCAGTGCGCAGAGAGTAGATAAGTGCCTCATAGTCTCTCTTAGCTCCTCCTCCTCATACGGTTAGCCTCATCTTTATTTCCTTCACAACGAGCGTATCATCGAAAGTCGTTAGTCTCGACTAAATTCGTGCTTTTCTTTGGCTAGCCCCCCCACTTCTACTTATGCACCACACACAGTGAATATAACTGACCTTCTTTGTATCGGACCGGACCTCGACCAGTTTCTCAGTCGTCAGACTATTCAAAAGCTCAAGATCAACGAGGCACCTGTTTCTACTTCGACAGCAATGACCATTTTCTACCTGATTAACATCAAGTCACTGTGTCCTCTGTTCAACTTTGTACTATCAATGTCAATAGCGATTCTTGGCCTCCCATCGGGACCACTATTGCTTTCTCGACGAATCATTTGTCTTCAACTCGCCATTATTGGAAGAAGGCAAGGAGGAAATCTGGGTCAATTTCTCACACAAGCAACACCAACTCCATGTAGAGATTTATCTGGCCTGTTGAACGACTATCGGTAGCTTGGGGTCTCTGATCTGCTTGTTGGTGACCTATACGTATATATGAACGGTCCCGACATATAGCTGTAAAAATGCCACTTGGCCTCACGGTTCGCACCACCGAGCAGGTGAGAGTGCGCAGGTGAGAGTACCATGTAATTGTATGGGTTCCATAGATTGGGCTTGACTTAAGACATCTTGAGGTGGGACGCTCGGATCGATTTCTGCATCTCTGCGCTCCGTATATCTACCTCACGGGTCCTCTTGATTTTTTTGGTGACATCACCAGGAAATTGGATGGCCAACGCACGAAAAGTTGAGGAGAGGCGGCGGATTGGAGCCGAAGGTTAAGACCATACCAATTGCAAATGAGGTGAGCCACTACATTATACTCACTTTCTAACCCATTCAATCCCTAGCTCGCAGATGCACGCCTGCTGTTACAACTCTCCCAACACCATCTCATGTAGATCAACCTCGCCAATCTCACCGTCATCGTCATACCAATCATATACCTTTCGTCTGACGCTATCATTCTCAAAGAGAAGAATGAGGATGTTATAACTCCTTGTCAGCAAGTACGGCTGGGAGCGATGAGATGAGAGTTACGATGCCTCATGGAAACATGGATCCCGATCCAACAGCTGTATATTGTTATTTAGTTGCTCTTCCCTGCCCAAGAGTGGTATACTGATGTAGCCATGGATACAGAATTAAAAAGTGTAGTGGAAAAATTGATGGTTTCTGCTGATCAGATAGGTATCTGTACCTTGGTTATGCAAAGCGTAGAGGAAAGTTAGCGGGATCGTAAAATGATGGTAGAAGATATACTCAACTTGTTGCTGCGCGATGTTGTATGTTTGACTTGAATCTTCTTGAATCACAATTCCTTTTTTTCAAGTATAAATCGTCGTATGTCACCTTACGCGTTTTCACGGTCTCTGAGTCTGCATACCGAGTTCACATACGAGGTGCCTTTCGGTCCTCTGAGTTCAATTGACCCCTGCGTCAACCTCACGCACCTATTTCTTGATCAAGTTCCCTCAAGACATCTCACGGATCCTACCATGGATCTTTCCATGAGTTCCTCTGATCTGCTCGTTCAGGTACCTTGTGCGTCGCCCTTCCTGCCTTGGATTAGAAATTATCTGATCAATGTATCAAAACCATCATCATGAATCAAGTTATGGTATTGACGGATCATGAGACCTGAGAAGCGCAGGTCCCTTTCCTCTCCGAAATTGTTTCCATATATCTTTTTTGGGGTCGTGTCTCTGCTTCAGACCGTTAATTGATCCTGATTCTTTCTTTCTACCTTGCTCCTCCAATTTCCTTCCTTCGATTCCTACTATTCACTAAAATTCCAGCCTAAAGTTGAGAGGAGGTACTAGTATGCTCTACAAAAGGGCAAGCCATCATTATGCCAGATCACCTCGTCGTTTTCAGGGTGGTTTAGCTATGCAACCTAAGCGCAAAGTTGCTCGATCACTGATCAGCCTGCTTGTGTCACTTAAAGATTAATCCCCACTACCTGTCGGACGCGTTTCCGATGCATTTCTTTCAAGTTCAAACTCTGTTCTATAGCGCATATAGATCAAATCACTAAATAATGTTTCACATCTCTTTCTTGTACATCTCATTTTCCTAATAGATTTACTGGCTTTGCGAGTGGATTGTATCTAAGTCATTGATGTCACCTCACACTCTTGCGACCTTGAAAACAAAATGGACTGGAAAGTCTCTGTGCAAGCACAAATCTTGCATTGACAGATCCATCACCAGCTAGTACGAACAAGTGTCTGTGTAAGCATATGTGTATACCATTGCTGATCGATGTCTCAGACTTTGAATAGAAATGCAATGCATTCTGATATATTAGATGTGTAGGAATCGCTATTTTCACTGAATTTTGAGTTACAAAAAATACTCCCCACTTGCATACCCCCATCCAAATGGCTGATCAATATGGACTGACACCAGAAGACTACATCGTTGACCTGGTGTCTGCACAGCATCCAAAGTATGTTCCATTCCATCATCCTCGAAGCGACTCCTAGGACTTTTTCCAGCTGTCATTGCTGCCTTGCTTTGGACTCAAAAAAGTAATTCTGAAAATCTAGGTCAGTTGCCTTATTCGATGAAGTAAGGGATCACACTTGCCTCATGCGTATCAAGTCGTTTGTTAGGACAGAAAAATAGATGACATGTGATTTTGGCCACTTCTTCCTGAGTTCTCATACATCAGTGGCAATAGTCAACCAGAATACAACAGAGAACATGCCTGTGAAGGTGCTAATCCCAAGAGAGAGAATAGTTATGTACAATCATTGTTTATCAATGAAAAGTCTCACCTGTTGAGGGATGAGATAAATGATACCATATACCATCGACGTGGCGACAACCTGAAAAGGCCTCAGCAGTTGCTTCTAGAACTATGGAGTAGGAATCACCATACCTTGGCTATAATGTACATTTGACAAGTTCTTCAGGTCAATGAAGTAACGTTCTGGTGTTGGGCCGCATTGGTCAGCCATTAGGGTGGGATAGGCAGGTGAGAGATATTTTGTATGGAACTCGGTGAAAACGGTTCAATTATATATTGATTTGTATTATTAGTAATCAAATTTGATCATCGATTATCTATCCTGTTGCGTATAGGGTAAAGAAGCCGATGAAAGTCAAACTTTTGATCTCTTTGATCCAGTTTTACACTAGAACAAATCAGAGGGCAGTAGATCAGCCAGTTGAAGTTGACAGGTTGTTCTCATGTCTTATGATGATTGAAGGATCCAGGCCTCCTCTCATCATATCAGCCGGGACGGACAGGTTCTCAAAGTCTCAAACTACAGAAAATACTTTTCAGAATGTTGTTCTTATCCAGAGAGTTATACACCACTCCTCTGCTTTTTTCATCCACGATATCAAAGTTGATCTTTGATTGCGTGCACCACCATCATGTTGATAGTACGGTATCAACTAGAAGTGATGCCAGCCCCATTTTGTAGACATTAGGTTGACGAATGAGCGATCCAATGGTTGCGACGGATAAGAGTGGTGTCTCTCCTGTTTTCTTCATGAGAAAGGTCTCGTAGTAGTTTATTCGGTAGAACATGAACGTCGAGGATTTTCGGATGCTACTATTAGTGGCAGTTCTCAGAAATTGACTATGGAGCATGATTGATCATTGATGCAGGGAACCGTACACAGTTCTCATCACAAGTAACAACCTGATATTGACCGGATGATCCATACAATGGACAGAAAATAGATTGATCAACATACAAAGTACAATACACCCGATGTTTCAGATATCCAAGACGAAGATGATTGGAGCTTACATATCAATTGTGTCACTAGACTAATAATATAGAATAAGTCATAAGGAGCTGCAATGAGTGAGAAAGGTATGGCTCACATGAGGTGTTGACTGACACATCATAGAGCACAAGGCCAGTGGTTACTACAAAAGGCAAAAGAACATGAGGTGTCCATGAGGAGAACCAAGAGAATGGAACCAAAACATCGGAATAGGGTAGAGGGCGAGGGCACAACAATGATGGTCAGTGATTATTAGGATAGTCAAATACAGGACTCAGAAGGAGAAGAAACACAAGTTTCTTTGAATCTTAACAGTCAGTAGAGCATATGAGGATTAGACTCAAGACCATCAGTGTTTTCTTATGGACAGCTCCATGTTGCATTTTTAAGATGTCCTGCACCTTTCAACATTCCAGTACTTCTCTTAGAGCAAAGTTAGGAAAGCATTTCATAAAGAAGTATTTGGCAATATTAGACTATAAAAAATTGTATTTTCTATGTCACGATAGACTTGAGGTGGTTAAGGTGATGACTTGAGTGAACGATAAAAATCATCAACTCAATAGATAGCCAGTGAGTCGGTGAGTGTAGTCATTCTGTGACTCTGTGAGTCAATGAGAAGTACAGTGAAGATCGTTCAGATATAAGCATAGGAAACACGAGATATAGAATCATTACAGGTTGTTGAAGACCTGGTCTTCAAGCCTCGTATGAACAATGAACAATTTCTTGGAAATATACGATAATTACTAAACAGCTCCATAAGGAATTGAGGGGGTCCATGCTTCTTTGATTAGATCTCCAGCTCTTTCACCAACAACATAAGCGCAAGCGTGAGGATGACCAGCTGGCACCACCGGCTTGAAGTAAAGAGATGAAATAGTTGTATAGTTTCCGGGAGAAAAGAACATGGCGAAAAACCACTCACCAGGACGCTAAGATCAACAATTCGAAGACCACTTATACCCTTGACTCTCAGATCTGGGTCTACAACACCCCATTTCTCTCCAACAGGAGAGATTGATGAAGTTCCAGTAGGATGGAAGACTGTCAAAGTGTTAGACCTGATATATTCTTCCAGGTCGGCATCAGTATCAGTGGTAGTGCTATTGAGTCCATTCACTGGTTCAAGGATATATCCCTTCCACGGTGGTGTAGAGATGAATCGTTGCACGCTGCGAAATGCGAACTTCATCATTTTGAAATCAATATCTGAGGTGTAAAAGCCAGGGTCGATGAGAGGTGCAGTGAAAGGATCAGAAGTATTAAGCATTATGGAACCTCCTGTAGGAGATCACTGTCAGCGTGGGATCAGGAGGTTAACTCGAAGACATACGAGACGCGGGCGACACGACCGCTGTGACCGCGCTGAAGAAAGCTCCTTTGGGCGGAACGGGGACCAGTCCAGGGATGATACCATTCTAAGGTTTGAAGCGATCAGGATCACCTTTGAGGCCATAGATACGAGTTATACACACAGAGAATATTATTTCGAAGTGTGGTGTATAATTACCAGCCGCTGGATCCTTGTCCTCAATCCAAAAATCGTCTGTGACCCTCAAGAAAGCCAGCTGATTCAGGTAAGTAGCTGCCAGTGGACCCGTATGAGAAGTCATCCATTCCTGAAGCTGTTTTTCACCGACTGCTGGGTCTCTTTCTGCGGCTTGAAAAGTATCACTCGCGTTTACATTTGCTAGCCATACGTTCGTAATGAATGGATGATCCGAGAGATTACGACCGACAGATGGGTTATCAACAAGGATCGGGATCTTCAATGAAGACAATAGCTTCCGATCACCAATGCCTGAGAGTTGGAGGAGTTGAGGGGTGTTCACTGAGCCTGCAGATAAAATCAATTCCTTCTCAGCTTTCACGGTGCACTTTTTGTCTGGTGCATGTATACTCAGCAGATCCTTTGGAAAAAATACGAAGCAACACATACTAGTCCTTCCGGCATCAACGAATTCAACACCGAGAATCTGCGGCTTGCCATCATGCGATGTCCCTGTTCTGAGCACTCGAGTGACCCTGGTGTTTACAACAACGTTCAAGTTCTTGCGCGAGATAAATTGTGGTCCTAGATATGAAGTTGCAGAGCTGCTTCTCCTACCATCGCTGATTGTTGCCTGGGAGTAACCTGGAAGATACTTAGGTTACCGAATTCTATCAGCGGGATGACTGTGCTCACCAATTCCATTCGGACGTCCGGAGTTCATATCTAGGTTGAACGGGAACTCATCTGGATAGCTTTGGGTGGTTTGAATGATCCTAGAGTCGATAGGAGCTTGAGCGAAGCCAGAGAGGCTGACTCCGTTGATTCCAGTGGTACTGTGAATGGCAGGATCGAATTGACCGGTAGTATTATGGTGATCAGCAGGTTCAGTCCACTTTTCATTCTGTTTCCAATTACCGTTAATCTCAGCAAGATCATGTAATTCAGGTGACAAGCCTTGCGGAAGTATTGTTGGACAGAATTCCAGCTCCATCCCTCATCCCCAGAAATGGACGCATATCGATCCCAATCTTGGGATGAACCCCGATTGTACACCATATAGTCTGACAGAATAAAATTATGATGGTCAGGGTCATTGTTTGACTCAAAGAATAACTCACTGACAGAGCTTGAACCACCAAGTATGTGACCTCTTGGATAGATGATCGAGCGATCGTTGAGCTCTCTCATAGGAAGAGTTGTGTAGTTCCAGTCCCAAGCCGTGAATGGGGTAACTCTGCTGGCGAAGAAGGGGACCATGGAATCCAGTACGCCCTCATTCCTGCATTATCAGACATCAAAGCTTAGCTGGAGTGGTAAGGACGCATGAGGAAGACATACGAAGGACCTGCTTCAAGAACCAACACATTGAACAGAGGATTTTCTGTCAGTCGGTTCGCCAGAGCATTACCAGTAGTGCTGCCTGGATCATGTATGTCACTCCTGATCTCGTTCAAATCGAGCTTCGAAAAATCACCTCCAATAATTATGAAATCGAAGGGAGAGTGCTTTGGAACCTCATCGAAGTGTTCATAAAGCTTTCCTTTGACAAGGCTTGCGAGCGCTAATGTGACAAGAAATCTAAACGAGTGCATGTTTAATGCATTCACGTAGCCTTGCTTTATATAGCCCTTGCTTTATACAGCCAACATCTGTCCTCTTTGTGATAGGTTCTTCGGATTATCTGAGATACTGGGTAACATATCCAGAAATCTGGGATATTCTGAGGATGTAATGCACGTGTGAAATTTCAGAGGATTAATTCTGAGATGTTGTCACCTGTTACACCGTGTTGTGCACGATCAACATCATTATTGAAGACGAGACACTGCTTGCATGTTGTGCAACGGTCCTTACAGTATGCCATAATGCTCTTCAAACACGCGAAACTCAGGAACAGCGCTGATGGAATCATGATGAGCATATTCTTTCTGTTCTATATTGGAAATGACATCTGTAGTGGAGATGATATATCACACTGATTCTCACTTAAAAGGAGATTAAAAGGAGAATAGGTACCTCGGGAGGTCTGGGTCTGGGAGTTTTCTTGCAGATGTCGTGATCTGGGAAAGTGACAGACTAGTCCGAGGTCAGACTGCTTGCACGAAGTCAAAGTCACCCACTATAAACATTTTCTATCTTCACCTTCTCCACATGTTTCTATATGACTTTTATTAAACAATAAGTGATCTAACTTATTCGGAGTGAACGGCCTTCCGTGGGAAAGAGATCCCCTTCTGCACCAAACCATGCCCCACATCAAAGTTAAAGACGCCACAAGTCGCCTGTACGAGTATATTATCGCCGGTATGTTTAAACTTGAAACAATAAAGGAGATATTCATAATTCTTGTCATCAGGAGGAGGTGTAAGTGTGATCACTCGGAAGATGTGGGTCCTGACCGGGTATCTGGGTGTCAGACTGCTGGACCGGCCGATTATCGGAAGATCCACGAATATCAGTGCTCGTTCTTGAAGCTGGTGAGTTGAAGGAAAATGATCCTGTAATTCGTGAGCACAATGGAACGGAGTTTACAGAGGTGTAGGTTGACTGGGACCCAATAGTCCACATCCACCAATCTAAACAAATATTTGGCCAAGATGATTACGAGTGGAGTGCTGTGACGGTGGGCCAGATAGCCCGTTCAATCGTCTCTCAAGCTAACATAAAACACAGACACCTCAGAAATATGGTCTTGATAATATGTTTCCTTGGCCAAGGTTAGCCAGGCTCTCCCTCAGCTCCACTCCTTGAAACTAACAATTCCTGATAGAGGTCGTGTGGTTGGGGGGAGTTCTGCAGTCAAATTTGCTGCCTACAATAAGCCCTCTAAGGAGGATATAAGCGGTTAGTAGATGGGTGTGAGTTGTTTTCTCACTCGGGTAGAACTGATAAATACAGCTTAGGAGACATTAGGAAATGAAGGATGGAACTGGGACAGATTTAACATATACATGGAGCGAGCAGTCACGTGAAAGCTGTCTTCTGATCTGTTTGTTAACCTGACAATTCAGATACACGCCGCCCAACTTTCCAGACGCTGGACATGCCAGAAGAGGGACCCTGGATTCAGTCAGAGAGTTATGGAAGAACCCAATTGGCAACGGTATCAATGTATTTTTTTAGGTTTCCGAGTTTCTGATGAATTTACTTCTCATCAGGTCCTGTCCATGCTTCGCACCCGCAATTGCGTACCGACCTCGATATTAAAATTTATTCTACGTACCAAAATCTTGGGTTCCGACCGGCTGCTGCTCCTGTGAGTTACCTTTGAATTTCTTTAATCGTTACTGTGTATTGATTTTGTTTTACATCAATAGTTGATGTGTGTATGTTCTATTCTCTCCTTGCTCATATTCACAGGCTGGCGCCACCATATAGCCCAATAGTCTTGTGATGGGCGCTATGACTCTCGACCTGGAGACCAGCCTTCGATCTTTTGCTGGCAACGCCTACTGGGAATCGAACTCTACCAGATCGAACCTCGATTTGCTGACGGGTGCTTTTGTTCATCGCTTGGTGGCCACCGAAGATGAAGGCGAACTCGTCATCACCGGTGTGGAGTTCTCCCATAAATCTGACGGGGGGACATGCATTGTCAAGGTTTTGAGGGAGGTAATTTTGAGTGCTGGGTGCGTACTTGCAATCTTGCTTACCTTCCCAACAATGAAAACGGGTTTAATTGGCATCAGTACCCTTTTCGCGCCCAACATTTTGGAGCTTTCCGGTATCGGCCATCCCGATGTTCTCCGGAAAGCCGGCATCCCTGTCAAGTTGGCGTTGAACGGCGTTGGAGAGGATATACAAGAGCATATCCATGTCAGAGTTATATTTGGTATGAGCTATATTTTGCAACAGGGGCATGACTTGACACGGGATCAGGAGCTCCCGGATAGCATTCCTGATGAAAGTATCGGTGACCTCTACAACCCTGAAGTCGCTGAGAAACACAAAGAGCTTATGTGCGCCCAGTTTTTCCGCTCTTTTGTTCTCTCACCTTTCTGACGATGGTGCTCAGCATCAAGGGCAAAGGCTTGTGCTCTGTGGGAAACACCACCTTTGTTTTCGTTCCGTCCAGCGCTCTATCCGAGAAAGCTAACGAAATAACTTCCAAGACTCGCAAGCGAATTGAGGCTGAGATAGCCGCGGGCAAATATTCTCTCAAGACCGCTGAGCAGCTCAAGACTCAACTTGAATACCTGGAGAAGAATGTCCCATCTTGCGAGATCATCAATTCTTCGCAATACCTCGGTGGCGCATGTGAGTCTTCATTGTTTTTCAATGCCATGCGTCATTGAGCGAGCGTAGCTCCCCCTCACCTAGTAAGAGATACTAGTCGTTCCTCGCTACTCTAAATGAAACATTCTCCAGTGGAACCATTGTGCGCCCTTCAAGATGCCTTTTGATCCTTGGATTGTGTACTTATCATGAGGCAGCATGTGACCAGCTCTGACCCCTAGACACAACCGGCCTTTGATCCTCACTACTTTAAACAGGGGATAGGTCAGTTTTACAAAGTACCCGTTCTCAACTGCTCATAGTCGGGTGTTAGACCTCGAAATTCTGAGAGAAGTAGTTTAAATTCTCCAGGCAGGTATTGCAGGGACAACTGTTCAAGGACTATTTGCAAGGTATTTCTTCGAAGTCACTTTTGATTCTTCTATGATCTGTCTCATTTCCTAGGCGAAATGCCTGTGGAGTTGATTCCTGGAGTGCTGCACGCCAGCGACGAAGACATCGAGGGTACGCCAATTCTTGGTAATTGCTGAGTTTACGGAGACCCAAGGGTCGCAATAGAGTATCTCAAGAAATATGCTGGAACCGTTTTTCGTAAGTTGGCAAGCCGATGCCTTTGGTGCTCCGATGTTGACCCGATTTAGACACGGTCGGTTCTGGTGCAATGCTACCTCGGGAGAAAGACGGGGTCGTTGACACGAAACTCAAGGTGAGACATGATTTATCCATCGATGATCTATGGCTCCTGAATCGTGTCTTAAGGTTTATGGGACAAAGAATCTCCGTATTGCTGACCTTTCTGTTGTTCCACTTCAAGTTGGATCAGACACTCAAAGCAAGTGTTGAATCTATTTTTTAGCTGTGATTCTAATGGTGGATCTTGGCAGGTGTCGCGTATGGGATTGGTGAAATTGATGAGGATTTGTGTGTTTTGGTAAAATGCTGGTTTTTTGACCAACTCCTCCAGCCGCCGATATTATCAAAGGTATCTTCTAGGCTCGCGGCGGTCCAGAGAATCACTTCATCGTTCCATTTTTATCTTTGTGTAAGATATACGTCAAGATTTGAGGATTCCGATAACAGTAGAGTTTGAGATAAGGAGGGCATATCTGGACGCTTCTAGCTGCAAATTGAATTAAACCATGATTTGTGTATTCTGGAATGCCTATCTACTACAACTGACGTTTGGGTACTGGAATGGCACAAGTGATCGGGTGAAAAAAGATGCAGGTAATCGGTGGTTAGCTAATCTAATCAATTAAGTAATCACAATGTTACGCAAACTACCACCATGGCATCGGCGCCTGCTTCATTCTCGAGCCTTTAATCCATCCACCGTTGAACGTGTTGAAGATGAAGTGGATGTTTGTATCGTGGGCGGAGGACCAGCAGGACTCAGTGCCGCTATCCGATTAAAACAGCTCGAAAAGGAGAAAGGCAAAGAAATACGTGTTGTTGTTCTCGAAAAAGGTTCAGAAATAGGTGAGTGCGATTCTCCCTTTTTTTCTTACAGTTTTCAAATAACTGGAAACGAATGTAGGGTCACATATTCTTTCGGGGGCTGTAATTGAACCTCGAGCGTTGAACGAGCTACTCCCTCATTGGCAAACGCTTCGCAACCATCCCTTGACTCAACCCGCGACGTCTTCTCATATGCGCTTCTTGACCCGTAACAGGGCCATTCCACTACCTCATCCACCTCAAATGAACAACAAAGGTAACTACATCGTATCTCTTTCCCAATTTACCCGGTGGCTGGGGACCCTGGCTGAAGAAGACTACGGTGTCGAAATCTATCCGGGGTTTGCGGGATCTCAGTTACTTTTGAGTCCGACGCCCGACGCTTGTGATGCGTGGGGTGATCCCGTTCGGCGTGTGCAAGGGGTGATTACGAATGAAGTGGGATTATCACGGCGGTTTACGATGAAATCGACGTTTGAACCTGGGATGGTGTTTCGTGCCAAGGTCACGCTTCTAGCTGAAGGTGCTCATGGGTCGTTGTCGAAACAAGCGATGCAGATGTATCGGCTTGGGAAAGAAGCGCAACCTCAGACGTATGGGATCGGATTGAAAGAAGTATGGCGAGTGGACCCGAGCGAGTACGAACCAGGCAAGGTGGTTCATTCCTTGGGTTGGCCGTTGCCGTATGATGTTTATGGAGGAGGTTGGGAGTATCACATGGATGGAGGTCTTGTCAGCATTGGGTTAGTTATCGGTCTGGACTATAAGAATCCGTATCTCAGTCCATACCGGGAGTTCCAGGTACGCTAATAATATTCCTCGTATCACCTTTTTTTTTTGAAATACTGGCACAGCGCATGAAACATCATCCTCATTTCCGGAGATTGTTATCTGGAAAAAGCTCGGAACGACTCGCTTATGGTGCTCGCGTGTTGAACGAAGGCGGACTTCAATCGGTGCCTCGCCTTTCTTTCCCTGGTGGTGCTCTGATGGGGTGTTCGGCTGGATTTGTGAATGTAGCGAAAATCAAGGGTACGCATAATGCGATGAAGGCGGGAATGCTTGCAGCGGAAAGCGCATACGAGGCCGTTCATGGCAAGGAAGGGGCGGGAGATTTGTCGTCGTACGAAAGGGCGTTTAAAACGTCATGGGTATATCAAGACCTTAAGGAGGTGCGGAATCTGAGGCCTTCATTCAATACGGCGCTGGGGATCTGGGGTGGGATTGTGTATTCTGGGATCGATTCGTTGTTGTTGAAGGGCAGGACGCCTTGGACGTTCCGACACGGGGATCATGGCGTGGGTTCGCTAGATTCGAGACATACGGAAGCGGCGTCACGGCATAAACCTATCGAGTACCCTGGGTTTGAACCTCCATTGTCGACGGATCTGATGACGAGTGTATCACTGACGGGGACGAATCATGCAGAAGATCAGCCTGTGCACCTGCGTGTGGCGACGACGGCAAAGTATATGAACAAAAAAAGCCCTGCATGTGGTGCAGGCAGTGAGGCGGTGGAAACATGTGCCGAGGGAAAAGAAGTGGAGGAGGAGGAGCAAAGAAGAAGAGAGCATGTGCGAATTAATGTGGAGGAATATGGAGGATTGCTTGGGCGAGCGTGTCCTGCTGGAGTCTATGAGTATGTTGAGAGTGGCTTGGTGATCAATTCTCAGGTGCGAGTTATAGTGGCCATTGCGCCTATTTATTTATCTAGTTTACATACAGAATTGTATCCACTGCAAGCTGTGCGACGTCAAGGTACCGACGCAGGACATTACATGGACAGTTCCAGAAGGAGGAGGAGGACCCAAATACAGTGAGTACGCCACTTTTGTAACCTTTTTGTGACTGACACAACCTAGCGATTACGTAGCAATACATAGCAGTAGTGTTGTAATCCAATTAGTCAGCGAGTGGTTTTGTGTGATCGTGAGAATATGAATTCTAGTAGTGGCCCTCATGTTGGACGGGGCAGTCTTGTCGGCGTTTCCGGCGCCGCCGACGCACATTCCGCTTGGTCCGAATCTGCTGTCGCTGTCCCCGAACCCTCCCCCATCAAGGCCGCCATCTCAGCCTCTCCCACCCATCCCCATACCGCATAACCGGGGTCTGGCAGGGCGCGGTGGACGTCAGCGGCGGTCATCGAGCCCGGACATCGCATCAATGTTGGAGGACAGCGGTGAAGATCCAGGCCTCGACCTGCACACGCCCCTGCCAAGTCTTATGCTCAAACACGGCCTGCTCTCGCCACACTCGAGGCTGCTACGAGGAGAAGGGAGGGATGAGCGGGACAGTCGAGTACGGAAGGAACGGCACCGGGACGGGGAGACGCTGCGGGAAGGCGTCGGGCTGACGACAGGTCTGGGCTGGAGCGATAGCGAGGACGAGGACGCGCCGTCGCCCCTGACCCGCCGACTTTCCTCTTTGAATCTCTCCCGCCGACATCGCGTCTCCGCTGCAACAAATTCAGACGACACTCTTTCCTCTCCTTCAAGTTCTCTCAGCGATCCCCGTCTTCAGCCTTCCATCTCAAGAATCCGTCCCATGTATTTGACTCGCCGCCATGTCTCTGCCACAGCAGACCGTCCACCCGTTCCCATTCCTTCACCCGCTTCTTTGCTCCCCTATAAATCCCTTCCTTCCAGCCCCATCATTGACCACACTCCTAGGCCAAAGCCAAGAACAGGCACTGGTATGCTCTACAGACGAAGTACTAGCCATCAACCAAGACAAGATCACCTCCTCACTCCAAGGGCCGTCAGTGCTGGTCTGGCTATCCGACCCAAGCTCAAGGCTCCTCCCAGTCTAGTCATCAACCCTGTCACAGACCATTCCACTCACACTTCACCCTCGACTACCCCGATTGGTCGCGCTTTTTGAGTCCTTTTATCCTATATTTCTTCTAAATCTAAGCGCCTATCAGTTGTTTTTTACATGTAATGGAATGTGACTATTAGTGTACATGCATCAAACTGGTCACTTGACTTGGACTGTAGATATGCTTTGGATCCAATACATCATCGCCCGCATTATTCTTAAAGAACGGAAAATAATATTTTATTGACACTAGGTAGGATATAAATAGGTGTGTGATCAAGAGTTATTAATAGAAATTCAGGAGGTGTCTATCAGCTTCTCTTCTTTCAATACCGATCTTATGATTGGAGGTGCATCTATAATATGTACCGCAGGGTCCGCTACTGTGCCCCCCAAGTGATGCAGTGATGACGAGTTAAAGAATAGATCAATGCTTTGATACAATTCCATTCTATAGCTCTTCACATAGATGATCACAATGTATTGAGAGTAAGCTTGTCAGTGCTATACTTGCTATAGTCTTCCTTCCAAAAGTATTTGGGACAGCTCTCAGTATGCTTTTTTTTTGAGTCCTTCATTAACATTATTTATTTTGACAAGTAAGA
>Ga0153924_1000278_pt1 | contig 34012 bp, 31 predicted proteins | sample TSNJ008MetaG_FD_104709 | JGI IMG/M metagenome (GOLD analysis project Ga0153924, IMG submission 104709) | Attine ant fungus gardens microbial communities from New Jersey, USA - TSNJ008 MetaG | ecosystem: Host-associated > Fungi > Mycelium > Unclassified | place: USA: New Jersey, Wharton State...
GGCGCGGTAGTCCAGCCGGTTCCAGACGTCCCAGATGTGCACGCTCCCGTTGCGCTCGTCGTTCGGTGTCAGGTACTCGTCGAACGAGAACGGGCTGCCCGGTGTGTACGGCCGGGTCGGGTCGAGCTCCGCGACGATGGAGGGCAGCAGCGACCGGTAGTACCCGTTGCCCCAGGTCCGCCCGACGAGCGACGGCCGCCAGCCCCACTCGGCGTAGGCCACGAGGTTCTCGTTGTTCCCGTTCCACACCACGAGCGACGGGTGCGGGCTGAGGCGCGTGACGGCCTCGCGGACCTCGGGTTCGACCTCGTCGGCGAGCCAGGGCTCCTCGGCGTAGGCGGCGCACGCGAACAGGAAGTCCTGCCACACCAGGATCCCGAGCTCGTCGCACCGGTCGTACAGGTCCTCGGACTCGTAGATCCCGCCGCCCCAGATCCGGAGCAGGTTCACGTTCGCCTCGACGGCGTCGTCGATCCGCGCCGCGTACCGTTCCGGCGTCATCTCGGTCAGGAACGCGTGGTCCGGGATCCAGTTCGCCCCGCGGACGATCACCGGGCGGTCGTTCACCCGGAGCAGGAACGGCGCGCCGCCGGCGTCGGCCGCGGTGTCCAGGGTCACGGTCCGGAAGCCGACGCGGCCGGTCCAGACGTCGTCGCCGACCGCGACGCGGACGTCGTACAGCGGCTGGTCGCCCTCGCCGCGCGGCCACCAGACCGCGACGTCGGGCACCTCCAGACGCACGGTCGCCGAGCCGTCGACCACCGGTCGGGACGCTGCGCGGCCTGGAGGCACGGTGCCGGAACCGGCCGACGCTGCGGACCCGCGGTGCGGGGCCACGGTGATCCGCGCCTCCAGCCCGACCGTGCCGTCACCACCCGCGGACGTGACGGGCGCGCTGCCGATGGCCTGCGCGAAGGCGCCGGTGGAACCGGCGTGCTCGACGTCGACGTGCGCCGTGAGGACGCCGGTGGTGCCGTCCACGTCGACGAGGGGGCGGACGGCCGCGATGCGGACGCCGCTCCAGGACTCGATGCCGATCGACCGCCAGATGCCGCTCGTGGCGACGTCGATGCCCCAGTCCCAGCCGAAGTTCGACGCGTTCTTCCGGAGCGCGTTGTACGGGTGGTGGTTGACGTGGGGGAGCTCGCCGCCGTGCAGGGCGGACAGGCGTTCGGCGGCGGGGACCGGGGCGTCGAAGGTGACGACGACCTCGTTCGTGCCCGGCCGGAGCAGGTGCCCGACCGGGAAGCGGTACGAGCGGTGCTGGTTCGCGGTCGTCGCGACGACGATGCCGTTCACCTCGATGGTGGCGAGGGTGTCGAGTCCGTCGGCGACGAGGTCGTGGCGGGTCTCGTACGGGGCGCTCCACTCGAAGGTGCGTCGGTAGCGCCAGACGGTGTCGCCGATCCACTGCGTCGCGGCCTCGTTGTCGCCGTCGAACGGGTCGGGGATCCGCCCCGCTCGGAGCAGGTCGGTGTGCACGCAGCCGGGGACCACTGCCTCGATCGGGTCGCGGTGCCGTTCGGATTCCTCCGGCCCGGTCACCGCCTCGACCGTCCACGTGCCGTCCAGGGTGGTCCGCTCCATCGCGTCTCCTCATCGTCGGGGTCCGTCCGCGGGGTCGTGACGCGACCCCTTGACCGACTTAGTTTAGGCGTGTAACAATCACGCTCACAACGTGGACCCTGCGACGACGCAGACCGAGAGGACAACGATGTTCAACCCAACCCGTTCACGGCTCGCCATCGGCGCGGCCGTTCTCCTCGCCGCCGGCCTCGCGCTGAGCGGCTGCAGCTCCAGCGGCACCGCCAGCACCGGCGCCCCGGACTCGACCCTCATCGCCTACACCGGACAGTCCGGCGACTACCAGATCAACTTCAACCCGTGGTCGCCGTCCAACATCGGCGGCGTCGGGACGATCTACGAGTCGCTCTTCTTCATCACGAACGTGAACACGAACGACCCGAAGCCGCTCCTCGGCAAGTCGTACGAGTGGAACGGCGACGGCACGCAGCTGACGATCACCCTGCGCGACGGCGCCACCTGGAGCGACGGCAAGCCCTTCACCTCGAAGGACGTCGTGTTCACGCTCGACATGCTCAAGAAGCAGAAGGCGCTCAACTCGATCGGGTACGACGGCACCGCGAAGGCCGAGGGCGACAGCAAGGTCGTCGTGACCTTCGCCAAGCCGTCGTTCGTGCTCGGCCCGAACCTGCTCGGCAAGACCTGGATCGTGCCCGAGCACCTGTGGAAGGACATCGACCCGACGACCGACGTCGTCCGGAAGCCGGTCGGCACCGGGCCGTACACGCTCGGGAACTTCAAGGCGCAGGCCTTCACCCTCGAGGCGAACAAGAAGTACTGGGACGGCGCCCCGGCCGTGAAGACCATCCGGTACCTGTCGCTGTCCGGCAACACCGCCGGCGCCGACGCCCTGTCGCAGGGCTCGATCGACTGGCAGACCGGCCCGGTCCCGAACATGGACGACATCCCCGCGCACTACCAGGGATACGACGGCATCACCGTCGGCCAGAACCAGATGGCGCTGCTGACCTGCTCGTCGACCGTGATGGGCTGCACCGGGCCGCAGACCGACCCGGCCGTCCGCCACGCGATCGCCGACGCCATCAACCGCAAGCAGCTCAACTCGCTCGCGTTCTCGAACACGGCCAGCGAGATCTCGCCGACCTTCGCGCTCACCACGACGCAGAAGGACACCATCTCGAAGGACATCTCGCCGGCCGTGCTGCCGGACGGTGCCGACACCAAGGCCGCCGCGGCCTCGCTCGAGGGCGCCGGCTACACGAAGGGCGCCGACGGCATCTACGCCAAGGACGGCAAGAAGCTGTCCCTGACGGTCGAGGTGGTCACGGGCTGGACCGACTACATCACCGCGATCGACACGATGACGCAGCAGCTCAAGGCCGCTGGGATCGAGCTCAAGGCGCAGCAGTCGTCGTGGAACGAGTGGACCGACAAGAAGACCAAGGGCACGTACCAGCTCGCGATCGACTCGCTCGGCCAGGGCCCGACCGCGAACCCGTACTACCTGTACAACAACTACTTCTCGACCGCGAACACCGCCAAGGTCGGCGAAGCAGCCCCGATGAACATCGCCCGGTACAGCAACCCCGAGGTCGACGCCGCGCTCACGAAGCTCGCGACGATCAACCCCGAGGACACCGCCGCGACGCAGCCCGAACTCGACGTCATCCAGCAGCACGTCGTCGAGGACATGCCGTACATCCCGATCATGACCGGTGGCACGACGAGCGAGTTCCACGCGGCGAAGTTCACCGGCTGGCCGACGAAGGATGACCTGTACGCGTTCCCGGCGGTCTGGGCGAGCCCGGACAACGCCGAGATCTTCAAGGCGCTCAAGCCCGCCAAGGGCTGACGGCGGACTGCGACCGAGGAGCGCTCGTATGCACTACTTCCTGCGAAAGATCGGCTTCTACATCGTGGCCCTCTGGGCGGCGTTGACGCTGAACTTCATCATCCCCAGGCTCCTGCCCGGGAACCCGGTGGACATCCTGCTCGCCAAGCTCCAGCAGCGCGGCGGACAGGTGACCCCGGCGACCCGGCAGGCGTACGAGCTGCTCCTCGGTGGCAACACCTCGGAACCGATCCTCGCCCAGTACGGCCAGTACCTGGGCAACGTGTTCCGCGGTGACCTCGGGGTGTCGGTGAGCTACTTCCCGGCACCCGTGACCGAGGTCATCGGGAGCTCCCTGCCGTGGACGATCGCCCTCGTCGGCATCGCCACCGTGCTCGCCGCCGTCATCGGGGTCGCCCTCGGCGCCTTCGTCGGCTGGCGGCCGGGCACCTGGCTCGACTCGTTCGTGCCGGCCACCACCCTGCTCGCCGCGGTGCCGTACTTCTGGCTCGCGCTCATCCTCGTGTACTTCTTCGCCACCGGGATCCACCTGTTCCCGGCGCAGGGCGGCTACGACGTCACCCTCACACCGGGGTTCAACGGCGAGTTCCTCATGTCGGCGCTCAAGTATGGGGTGCTCCCCGCCGCCACGATCGTGCTCGCCTCCCTCGGCGGGTGGTTGCTCGGCATGCGGAACATGATGGTGTCCACCCTGTCGGAGGACTACATCACGACGGCGATGGCGAAGGGCCTGCCGCACGGCAAGGTCCTCCGCCACTACGCCGCCCGCAATGCCGTCCTGCCGTCGGTCGCCGGGTTCGCGATCTCCCTCGGGTTCATCGTGTCCGGGTCCGTCGTCACCGAGCAGGTGTTCTCGTACCCGGGCATCGGCTCGAAGCTCCTGTCCGCGGTGACGAACAACGACTACGCGCTCATGCAGGGCATCTTCCTGTTCATCACCCTGGCGGTCCTCGGCGCGAACCTCGTCGTCGACCTGCTCTACGGGCTCATCGACCCGCGCACCCGGGCCCGGAGCTAGGAGGACACGACCATGACCAACATCCAACAGGAGACCGAACCCACCATCGGTGCGCTCACCGAGGAAGCGGACGCCGGCACGACCCGGGGCATCGCGACCGCCCGTGCGCCCCGGCCGAAGGGCGGCATCCGCCGGTTCCTCCCCACGCTCACCCCGTGGCTCGTCACGGGCATCGTGCTCATCGTCGGCGTCGCGCTGTTCGGGCTGCTCGGCCCGTTCCTGGTCGGCGACCCGACCACCATCCGCGACTCGGGGATGCAGCCGCCGAGCGCCGACAACCTGCTCGGCACGACGCAGACCGGGCAGGACGTCCTCGCCCAGCTCGCCTACGCCACCCGTGGCAGCCTGCAGATCGGCCTCATCGTCGGCGTGCTCGCCACGGTGCTGTCCGCGTTCTTCGGCATCCTCGGTGCGTACCTCGGCGGGATCATGGACGAGGCGTTCTCGCTCTTCTCGAACGTCTTCCTGGTGATCCCGGGCCTGCCGCTCGTCATCGTCATCTCGGGCCTCGTCCCGCAGGAGGCACGCGGGCTCTGGACCATCGCCATCGTCCTCGCGATCACGTCGTGGGCCGGGTCCGCCCGGGTCCTCCGTGCGCAGACGATGTCGATCCGCAACCGCGACTACGTGTCCGCCGCCCGGGTCGCCGGCGAACGGCCCTGGCGGGTCATCGCGGTGGAGATCCTGCCGAACCTGCTGCCGGTGCTCGCGTCGCAGTTCGTGTTCGCCGTCATCGCCGCGATCCTCGGCGAGGCCGGCCTGTCCTTCCTCGGCCTCGGCGCCTCGAACTCGTCCACCCTCGGCACGATGCTCTTCTACGCGCAGAACGGCTTCGCGCTCGCCCAGGGCGCGTGGTGGTGGTTCGTCCCGCCGGGGCTCCTCATCGCGCTGCTCGGCATGGGGCTCTCCCTCGTCAACTTCTCCATCGACGAGGTCATCAACCCGCGACTCGCGAACGTGCGGGCGCAGCGACGGCGCGAGCGTCGTGCGCGTCGCGCCGCCCGGACTGGAGGCACGACTCGCCTCCCCGAGACCGCCACCGACCGGAAGGAGGTCGCCCGATGACCCGGGACGCCGTCCTCACCATCGACCACCTCGACGTCGTCTACGAGACCGAGAACCCGGTGCACGCCGTCAAGGACGTCTCGCTGACGCTCGCCCCCGGCGAGATCCTCGGACTCGCGGGGGAGTCCGGCTGCGGGAAGACCACCCTCGCCTACGCCATCACCCGGCTGCACAAGCCGCCGGCGAAGGTCGCGTCCGGCAGCATCACCTTCCACGACCGGGACGGCAGCGACGTCGACCTGCTCGGCCTCGGCGACGAGCAGCTCCGCGCCGTCCGCTGGTCCAAGCTGTCGATGGTGTTCCAGGGGGCGATGAACGCGCTCAACCCGGTCACCACGATCCGGGCGCAGCTCGACGACGCCCTCGTCGAGCACCGCCGCGGCATGGGCCGCAAGGAACGTCGGGCGATCGCCGAGGACGCCCTCCGACGGGTCGGGGTCGACCCGTCACGCATCACGGCGTACCCGCACGAGTTGTCCGGCGGCATGCGGCAGCGCGTGATGATCGCGATGGCGATGCTGCTCGAACCCCAGGTCATGATCATGGACGAGCCGACCACCGCGCTCGACGTCGTCGTGCAGCGGGAGATCCTGCGCGAGATCGTCCGGCTGCGCGACGAGCTCGGCTTCGCGGTCGTGTTCATCACCCACGACCTGCCCCTGCTGCTCGAGATCAGCGACCGGATCGCGATCATGCTCCGCGGCGAGGTCGTCGAGTGCGCCACCGCCGACGCGATCCAGCACGACCCGCAGCACCCCTACACCCGCCGGCTGCTGCAGTCGTTCCCGAGCCTGTCCGGGGCCCGTGGCGGGTTCATCCGTTCCGGCATCGATGAGGAGGTCGCGTCGTGACCAGTGTGACCGTCAGCCACCTCGGCAAGGACTTCCACACCCGGAAGGGCCTGCGCCGCACCACCCTGCGGGCCGTCGACGACGTGTCGTTCGAGCTGCTGCCCGGCCGCACCGTCGCCCTCGTCGGGGAGTCCGGGTCGGGCAAGTCCACGATCGCCCGGATGCTCGCGAAGCTCGAGAGCACCACGCGCGGCTCGATCGACGTCCGGCTGGAGGACGGCACCCCCGTCGTCGGCAGCATGTACCGGCGGCACGTGCAGATGGTGTTCCAGGACCCGTTCGCCTCGCTCAACCCGTTCCACTCCATCGAGCACCACATCGCCCGGCCGCTCCAGTTGCACCACCGTGCGCGCGGTGCCGAGGAGACCGCCGAGAAGGTCCGGGAACTGCTCGGCCGCGTCAACCTCGACGAGGACTTCGCCTCGCGCCGGCCGCACGAGCTCTCCGGCGGGCAGCGGCAGCGCGTCGCGATCGCCCGCGCCCTCGCACCCGGCGCGCAGGTGCTCGTCGCCGACGAGCCCGTGTCGATGCTCGACGTGTCGATCCGGCTCAGCGTGCTCAACCTGATGGGACGGCTGCAGCGCGAGGACCACCTCGCGGTGCTCTACATCACGCACGACCTCGCCACCGCTCGGCACTTCTCGGACGAGATCCTGGTGCTGTACCGCGGCCGGGTCGTCGAGCGCGGGCCCTCGGACGACGTCATCCTCAACCCGCAGCACGACTACACGCGGCTGCTCGCCGAGGCCGCACCGGACCCGGAGCGCACCGACCGCCGGGTGACCTCCGGGCCGGCGCTCGACCGCTCGACGATCGACAACACCACCTGCTACGACCACGGCATCGGTGCGTGGGTGTCGAGCGAACCGGCTCCGGTCGGGGCACGGTGACCAGGGAGTTCGCCGACTGGACCACGCCCGGGTTCTCGGCGCGCTTCCGGGTCGGCGACGACCAGCCCGCGGCGCTCGTGTCCTTCGTGCCGGCCGGAGGGGCGCTCGCCGACGGACCCGCCGATCCGCAGCCGCTCGTCGAGCTGACGACCGTCGGGCACGGCCGGTTCCCCGGCGGGTTCCGGCACGTCGACTCCACGATCGGGGCGCGGCTGCGCCCCGTGTCGCACCACGTGCACGAGGACGGGACCGACCTGTGGTTCCGCATCCTGCAGGAGGACGCGGCCACGGGCCTCCAGGCCGAGTCCGTCTTCCGGGCGGAAGCCGGTGTGCCGGCGTTCCAGACGTGGACCGAGGTGCGCGCGGAGCGCGGTGAGCACGTCGTCGACTTCGTGTCGTCGTTCGCGACCGGGGCGTTCCTGACGGACTCGGGCGCGACCGTCGACGAGCTGTCGCTGCTGCACGCCGACAACGACTGGGCGGCCGAGAACCGGTGGCGGAGCGATCCGCTGCGTTCGATCGGCCTCGCGCGCATCGACCGCGAGGCCCAGCACCACCCGCCCCGCAGCCGCGCCGTCGTGCAGAACCGGGGCTCGTGGTCGACCGGCGAGGCGCTGCCGATCGGCCTGCTGGACGGTGCCTCGTACGCGCTGGTCTGGCAGGTCGAGCACAACGGCCCGTGGCTGTACGAGCTGGGGGAGACCCGTCGGCACGCGTACCTGCTGCTGAGCGGACCGACCGACCAGGAACACCAGTGGGCCACCGTCGTCGCGCCGGACCGGCCGTTCGTGTCGGTGCCGGTGTCGGTCGGGATCGCGTCGTCGGTGGGTGGGGCGTTCGAGGTGCTCACGGCGCAGCGGCGGGCACGGCGGTCGCTGCGGCCCGTCGACGCCTCGATGCCGCTGGTGTTCAACGACTACATGAACACCCTCATGGGGGACCCGACGACCGAGAAGCTCCTGCCGCTCATCGACGCGGCAGCAGACGCCGGGGCCGACCTGTTCTGCATCGACGCCGGCTGGTACGCCGAGGGACACTGGTGGGACACCGTCGGGGCGTGGGAGCCGGCGGCGTCGCGGTTCCCGACCGGGCTCGAGTTCGTCATCGGCCACATCCGGTCGCGTGGCATGCAGGCGGGGCTGTGGCTCGAGCCCGAGGTCATCGGGATCCACTCGCCGCTCGCGTCGTCGTTGCCGGCGTCCGCGTTCGTGCACCACCGCGGGGTGCGGGTCGCCGAGCACGGACGGCACCTGCTCGACCTGCGCTCGCCGGAGGCCCGGGCACACCTCGACGCCGTCGTCGACCGGCTCGTCGGTTCCCTCGGCGTGACGTTCTTCAAGATGGACCACAACACCATGACCGGGCCGTTCTCGGGGTCGCTCGAGCACGCGCGTGCCCTGCTCGACTGGCTCGACGACGTGCAGGCGCGGTACCCGGCGCTGCTCATCGAGAACTGCGCCTCGGGGGCGATGCGGGCCGACGCCGCGATGCTCTCCCGGCTGCACCTGCAGTCCACCTCGGACCAGCAGGACCCGGTGCTGTACGCGAGCATCGCCGCTGCTGCTCCGGCTGCGATGCTGCCGGAGCAGGCGGGGAACTGGGCCTACCCGGCGCCGTCGATGTCGGACGACCTGTTCACGCTGTCGCTCGTGAACGGCGTGCTCGGGCGGATGTACCTGTCGGGGTACCTCAGTTCGATGTCCGGTGAGCAGCGGGAGGTCGTCGGCTTCGCGATCGCCGCGCACCGTCAGGTGCTGGAGATCATCGACACCGCGCTGCCGGAGTGGCCGCTCGGTCTGCCCGGGTGGGAGGACGCCTGGGTCGCGCTCGGGCTGCGCGCTGCGTCGGGCGACCTGTACCTGTCGGTGTGGGCGTTGCCCGGCGCGTCGTCCTCGGTGTCGTTGCCGCTGTCGGGGTGGGCGGGGCGCACGGTCACGGTCGAGCCGTTGTTCCCGACGGAGCTCGGGGCGTGGGACGTCTCGTGGGACGCGGCGGCGGGGGTGCTGCACGTCGACCACGGCGGGGCGACGCCGACGGCGCGGGTGCTCCGCGTCCGGCGCGAGCCGGGCACGCCGCCGGAGGGGGCGGACGCGGGGCGCTGACCAGGGCGGGCGTCGGATGGCAGACGCGCCCGTCCTGGGACTGGAGGCGCGGGGCGGGCAGGTGCCGCGCCTCCAGTCCGGTGGGTGATGCGTTGGTGCGTGTTCGGGGGCCGACTCGGAAAGACTTCTCCGATGTCGTACGACCTCGGGGAAGTCGTTCTGCGTCCGCGAGCGGCGTCGCTCAGCGCCAGCTGCTGCGGAGCGCGCGGAACCAGCGCGGGGTGAGCGCCGGGGGCAGGTACCAGGTCGAGGCGGCACCCAGGAGCGCGATCACCGCGGGGATCCAGAAGAGCCAGCCCGGGCGGTCGGGCAGGGCGAGGACGATGCTCACCAGGACGATGCCGAGGCCGAACCAGAACAGGCCGAGGACCCAGTACGACAGGCCGCCCTTCGCCCAGGAGCGCCACAGGCCGGTGTAGCCGAGCAGGCCGATGAGCATCAGGGCCGCGCCGATGATCCAGATCACACGGTCCCCTCCCTCGTCGCACACAACGGTAGCGGGTCGATCGAGGGCGTCAGGTTCCCTGCAACCGAGAGTGTCGGTATCCTCGACGGGTTCCGACACACTGCAGCGCTTGAGGGGGATGCCGCATGGCGATCAACGGATGGCGGCTCGATCCGGCCGCGTTCGACCGAGCGATCTCGGACGCCGAGACCGCTCTTGCTGACATGGCGACGGCAGAGCAGTCGTTGCAGAACGCTGCCGGTGCAGCGGAGTCGCTCGCAGCGCGCGCGGTGAACACCGCGACGGCACTCAGCGCGTTCAAGCAGAACCCAGGAGAGATCCGGCTCGCGTCGATCGGGAGCCGCGTGACCGCGTCCATCGCGGCGGCGCGATCGATCGCGAACGCGTACGCGGCCGGCGACGAGGAGATGGCGGCGAACGCGAACAAGGGGATCGAGCAGTGACCTTCGCCCCCACTGTCAACGAGTTGCCCGACCCCGCGACGCTCGAGTCGGTCGGTGCGGACCTGGTGTCGGCGGCGAGCACGGCGCAGACACAGGCCGACGCGATCGAGGCCGCGTGGAAGGCGTTCGCGTCGTCCGATGTCTACGACGCGCCAGAAGCGGCCACGCTCCGGAACGCCTTGTCGCCGATCGATGCGGACGTGGCCGGGCTGGTCGACGCAGCGGCGAAGGCGAAGAGCGCTCTCGACACGTACTCGACGACGGTGCAGACGCTCCAGACCCAGCGGACAACGCTCCTCTCGGACATCAGCACCTTCGCCGGAGCCGACACATCGACCCCGGTCGGCGCGACCGACGAAGAAGTCACGGCAGCGAAGGACGCGCGTCGTGACCAGCAGGATGCCCTGCAGCGACGCGTGGACCAGTTCAACGCCGCGGCACTGCAGGCAGATCAGGAATGCGGGGGCGCCATCAATGCGCTCAAGGCGTACGAGCAGTCAGCGGCCTCGAAGTTCTTGAGCTTCGTCGGCGGTGGGACGTCCGGAGCCATCGTCGGTGCGGGGATGTCGGTCTCGCAGGAGACACTCGAACGGTGGCGCCAGCTCACCACGGTGCCTGCCGGAGTGATCCCCGAAGCCACGCTGCGCACCCCGCCGCCGTCATTCCTCGACGCGAACGGCAAGGCATGGTGGCAGGCGCCGGGGGAGATCGCCAAGCCGTACCCGCCGAAGGGGCCCGACATCCCCCTCGACGATCCTCGGTACGGCTCGCACAACTTCCTGGTGAAGGACAAGAACGCCCTGCTCGAGGCGATGCCGGACGTAGCCAAGGGTGCGACCAAGGTCTTGGGCGCCGCTGGAACAGTCCTCACTCTCGGCTCGACCTGGAACGACCAGTGGCACGAGGACGAGGTCGACCACCCCGACTGGTCCGACTCACGCCGGACCGAGAGCGCGGTCACGACCACGGTCATCAAGGGAGGCACGACGGTCGGCGCGGCCGCGGCCGGCGCATGGATCGGTGGCGCCATCGGGACTGCCCTGTTCCCAGGGGTCGGGACCGTCGTGGGCGGTATCGTCGGGAGCGCGATCGGCGGTTGGCTCGGCGGGACAGGTGGCGAGATGCTCGGTGACAAGCTGAACGACATGTACCAGGGGTCGGACTTCGCGAAGGGCGTGCACGACGTGTGGAAGGGGATCTTCGGGTGATCTGGGCGATCATCGCGGTGTCGTGCGCGTTCGCGCTCGTGGGACTGACCGCCTACACCGGGCTCTGGCGGAGCTGGACGCGCTCGTGGAGCGCCGACCGCATCTTCCCGACCGCTTTCCTCGGCTTCGGAGGTATCTGCCTGGGTGTCTTCGCAGCGCTCCTGTCGACGCACGCGTTCGTCTTCACAGCGGTCATGATGATCTCGGCGTTCGTGCTGATCCTCGTCGCGGTCGGACTGTTCGTGTTCGGTGTGCCCGCGTGGCTGACGCCGCGCTGGTACCGGCATCGGAGTGGCACGTGATCGCGGCGGATCTGCCCGACGGCTGGGTCGTCACCGAAGCGACCTTCGGCACCGTGTTCGAACGCCCGACGACCAACGGGTTCCGGCCGAACGTGGTCGTGGCGCAGGAATCGACGACGGTGTCGTTGATCGAGGCGTCCTCCGGAATGATGGCTGCTGCCATCGCCGCACACCCGGGAACGCGAGTCCTCGAGGTCCGTCGCCAGGAGCACGCGCTCGGTCCCAGCGCGCGACTGCTCTTCGGGTACCCGCTCGGCGAGGACTGGATCATCGTCGACCAACGCGTCATCACCACTGGGGACACGGCAGTCCACCTGACAGCCAGCGCCTCCGTGCTCGAATGGACCGCCGTCGAACCGCTGCTCTCAGGGGTCATGGATTCCGTGCGTCTGGTCGACGTGCAGGAGGGAACGAGCCGATGATGCCGCGGATCGACGTTGCTGCCAGCGACCGCGCCGGCGTCGAGCTCGAATCGCTCGACCGGGTACGCGACTACCAGCCCGGATGTCGACTCGAGTGGCAGGGCTCGGAGTCGCTCTTCGACCACCTCTGGCACCTTCGGAGCCGCGGGCTGGTGTCCGCCAGCACTCGCCGTTCGGATGAGGGTCGAGCCGCTCGGGAGCTCGGGCTGGTCAACCGTTTCGGGGCGTTGTCAGATGCAGGCTCGGAGTTCGTCGGGATCATCGCGAACGCCAATCGTTCACTCCGGACGCGGATCGAGTCCGAAGAGGGGACGCACCACGCCGCGATCTGGGTGAACGGGCGTCGGGCGGCCATGCGGGTCGAACTCGGTGGTGGACGGGTCGGCCTCGGGGTCACCTCGGTCGCCGGCGCGGTCGGACACCTCCTCGATTGGATCGCCGTGGAACCGACGTGGTTCGTCGGAGAGCAGGCGGCCGTGACCGTCTCCCTCACGGCGCTCCAAGCGCGGTACGAGGAGCACGGCGGGCAATCGACGCTCGATGTGCCGACACCCGGGATGCCCGAGTGGTTTCGGCGGGCTTCGGAGATTCCCGGATGGCGGTCGGTCTTCGGCTGGTCCGAAGAGACCGGGTTCGGGATCTTCGCGATCGACGTTCCTGGCTTCGGCTGGCTCGAGCGGTACACGCAGGCCGACGGTGCGGTCGCCCTCCGGCCGATCCGAACCGAGACGGTCGTCCGACAGGTCATCGGCGCGGTGACCCGCGACGATCGTTGACGACGGGATCTCGCCGAAACGGGGGGAAGAAGGTGTTCGGATGACCCCGCTCGGATTCGTCCTCATCCTGTTCGCCATCGGATTCGTGTTCGGCGGCCTCGGGGCGTTGGCCTACGCCGGTGTCTGGCGTTCGTGGATCGGTCGGCTCCACCAGAACGTCGTCTTCGGGTGGTTCTGGTTGGGACTCGCCGTGCTGTCGATGGGTCTCGCGGCGAGCTTCATCCGGACGCCGGTCTTCGGGTTCACCTTCGTGTTCGCTGTCGCCGCCGCCCTGACTGGTGCGCTCGGCCTGTGGATCCTGCTGTCCGGCGTCCCGCGCCGGCTCCAACCCCGTTGGTACCGCGTTGAGCGTGAGCGATGAGCGCTCCGACCGATCTCCGCGGCGACCGCGGGACCGTCGGAGCGGGCGAGGACCACGTCGAAGCGCATGCCCCCATCGTGCCGACCCGGCCTGGGCGGGCGGCCCCGGTCAGCGCATCCGTGTGGACGCGATCCCACCGTCGACGTCGATGGTGCCGCCGGTGACGAAGGCCGCCTCGTCCGACACCACCCAGCGCACGGCCCGCGCGATGTCCTCCGGCTGCACGGGCCGCCCCGCCGGTGTGCCCTCCGTCATGGCCGCGAGGACGTCCGCCGAGGCCGCGTTCCCGGGCGTCGCCGTCGCCCCCGGAGCCACGGTCACCACCCGGATGCCGCGGTGCCCGTACTCCGCCGCCCACGCACGGGTCAGCTGCTCGACGGCGGCCTTCGTCGCCGGGTAGAGCGCCATGAAGGGCACCCCGACGCGCGCCATCCACGAGCCGATGTTCACGACGTGCCCGCCCCCGTGCTCGACCATCGACGGAGCGAGGGCTGCGACCAGGACGTGCGGGGCTCGGATGTTCGTGGCGAGCAGCGCGTCCACGGTGTCGTCGGACAGCGACTCCGTCGGCCCACCGGGGTAGACGCCGGCGTTGTTCACGAGGACGTCGACGTGGCCCCCGAGCTGCTCGGTCGCGGCCGTCGCGAGTGCACGGACCTCGGCCGGCCCGGCGGACAGGTCGGCGACCAGCGGCACGGCGCGGCCGCCCTGCTCCTCGATGGACGCGGCGACGGCGCTCGTGCGCTCGACGTTGCGGCCGTGCACGGCGACGAACACGCCCGCGGCGGCGAGCTCGCGGGCGATGGCCTCGCCGATGCCGCTGGAGGCTCCGGTCACGAGGGCGGTACGAGTGGTGTTGGAAACGGATGCATCGGTCATGGCTCGATGCTCGGGCCGCTCGGCACCCGAGCCCTTGCCCGGATCCACGAGGTCCTTGCCGGATCCCGCACGCCACAGTTCCGCGCACGACGCCTGGGTAGGTTGGTGCCGTGGACGACCTCACCGCGCAGCACCTCGACCGGGCCGCGGCGATCGCGTCCGCCCACGCTGCCGTCCTGGGCACCGACCACCACGCCGCCTCCGCTCGCGCCGGGTCCGCGCACCGGGCCGACGCCCTCGGCCTCACCGTCTCCAAGGTCCACGAGCCGACCGGGCTGTTCGACCGCCGGTACGTGCCGTCGTTGTCCGTCGTCCTCCGCGGCCGGAAACGCTCGATCGTGGGCGACGACGACCAGGTCTGGGGCCGCGAACGGTTCATCATCACCCCGGTCGACCTGCCCGTCGTCGCCGGCGTCGTGGACACCGCCGGGGACGACGGCTTCGTCTCCGCCGTCTGGCACCTCGACCCGGCGATCGTCGGCGAGGTCGTGTCGACGATGTCCGCGCCCGCCGCTCCGGCCGGCGGCGAGGTGCCCCGCCTCGGCACCTGGACCGCGCCCCTCGCCGACGCCTTCGCACGCCTGCTCGCCCTGCTCGACGCCCCCGAGGACGTCCCCGTGCTGTTCCCGCTCGTCGCCCGCGAGGTCGTCCTCCGCCTGCTCCAGACCGAGCAAGCACCGCGCATCACCGCCGCGCTCGACGGCTCCGGCACCTCCGTCGTCGCCGCCGCGACCGCACTCCTGAACGGGCGGATGGCCGAACCGTGGTCCATGGAGCGCCTCGCCCGCGAACTCCGGGTCAGCGAGTCCACCCTGTTCGCCCGCTTCAAGGATGCGACCGGCATGACGCCCGCCCAGTACCTCAAGCGGACGCGGCTCGGCGAGGCGCGTCGGCTCATGGTCGTGCACGGTGACACCGCTGCCCGCGCGGCCTCGGTCGTCGGCTTCCGTAGCGCCTCGCACTTCTCACGGGACTACCGGGAGGCGTACGGGCGTCCGCCGGCGGCGGACGCGGTAGCGGCTCGGGCGCAACTCGCCCTGGCGACGGCCGTCTAGCTCTGGAGCCGGGACGGATCGGACTGGAGGCGCGGTGCGGGCTGGTGCCGTGCCTCCAGTCTGAAAACGGGTCGTCAAGCGGTCGCGCCCCGGCGGTCCGGAGCCCGGAGGGCGGCACCCGACAGGAGGGCGCCAGCCGCGCCCGCGGCCGTGGTGGCGAAGGGCAGGGTGACCGGGGGAGCCTCGACGAGGGTGGCGATGGGCAGTCCCGCGGCGAACCCGACTGCGGCCGTCAGCAGGCCCGCGATGACGACGGCGGGTGCCAGGCCGAGCGTGTCGTCGAGGACCATCGCGAGTGCGTGGACCCCGGCGGCGACCGCTCCGCCGATCAGGAGTCCGGCCGGGATCGCGAAGAACGCGACGAGGACCAGGAGGGCGGAGTCCGGCGGCCACCAGTCGTGCTCCGTGACGATCGGCTGGTCGACGGTCGGGTCGGAGACCCAGGTGACGCCGATGATGCCGAAGGCCTCGAGTGCGCCGACGATGCCTCCGACCAACATCACGACGGTCCACGGCCACCGGCGCGGTGCGTGGTCGAACTCTCGGTGCATGTGTTCCCCCTGCGCCGATCCTCGTGTGCGGACCTGGGCGGTAGCGGTCAGCGTCGTCGGGCCCGGTGCCCGAGGCGATGGCCCATCCACTCGCTGACGAGGAAGATCGTCGCGATCACGGCGGTCGAGCAGCCGGCTACGGCGATCGGCACCGTGAGCTCGGACGCAGCCACCAACGAGAGATCCGCGCCGAAGGGCACCGCGAGGACGAACGCGGACAGGGCTGCCGAGGCGCCGACGAGCGAGCCGACTGATCCGAGCAGCAGCGCAGTGACGAGGACGACCGTCGTGCTCGCTCGCGCCGAGAAACCGATGAGCGTGAGCGCTCTGAGATCGTTGCCGGTGCCGCGCGCCTGGGCGAGCGATGCCGCGATCGCTGCCCCCGTGGCGATCGAGAGCGCAGGGCCGAGTGTGAGGATGAGCTCCCGCCAATCAGCCGCAGCGGACGCGGAGCCCGGTCGGGTCAGCGCACTCGTCAGCGCTTGCGCCGTCACCAGCCCGGTGACGCCGACACCGACCGTCGCGATCGGGCCGAACCGCGCCGCACGACGTGCTGCGAGCCGTGCGCCCACGGCGGTGCTGAGCGGCCCCCGGTGAACGCAGATCGCGATCGCTCGCAACGATCCGCCGACCACCGTGCGTGAGGCGATCATGGCCGCGGCGATCGTCCCGAGCGCCGCCGCGGAGAACACGGTGATCGCGGGTGCAGTCTCGAGCGTCGAGAACCGCTCAGCCGCGAGGGCGTCACCGGTCGTCTGGGTGCCGAGGACGAGCGCGGGGGCGAACACGACGGCCAGGATCGTCGGGACGATGAAGAGTGCCGCGACAGCGGAAGCGATGACCACCTGCCGCCCGACACGAGGGCCACGTGAACCACCGCCGGCCCACCACCCGAGCGTGCTGGGGACGAGCAACACGAGCGAGACGAGCCAGACCGCGCCACCGGCATCCTCTGCGCGACCATGCCCTGGCGTGAGCGTTCCCACTTGGCGGCTCCACAGCAGACCGAGCTGCGATGAGACGGCTCCCGCGACGAGCACTCCGGACACGACGGCGACGGCGGTGCTCGCGACCCCGAACAGCGGTACGCGTGCTGGTGCCCCGAGGACGTGCAGGCGCGTCAGCTCCGGCAGGAGGGCGGTGGCGAAGGCCCTCGAGGTCAGGAAGGATGCCGCGACGGCAACCGCGACGGTGAGGGTCAGGATCGTCTCGAGACCGTCGAAGGCGATGCCGACACCGGCGACTGCAGTGACCGTCCCCGCCAGGACTGCGGAGAGCGCGACGGCCGACGTGGTGTGGCCCACGAACAGTCCGATCGCTGGCCGGGGATCCGCGAGGGCCGTCCGGAGGAGCGCGGACGCAGCGTTCACCGCAGCCCCATGGCACGGTCGATCAGCTCGCGGTCCGGGCCGTCGACACGACCCGCGACCCGCCCGTGCTCCACCACGACCAAACGATCCGACCGCCGAGCGAGCACCGGGTCGTGGGTGACCACGACGACCGTGCGACCGCCCGCAGCGGCTCGACCGAGGAGATCCCGAACTGCCGCGGCCGCCACTTCGTCCAGTCCGGCGGTGGGCTCGTCGCAGCACACCACCGGTGAGCCCGTCGCCAGAGCCCGGGCAACCGCGACCCGTCGTCGTTCGCCGCCAGACAGGTCCGCGACCAGGGTGCGGCGCAACGCGGGAACGAGCCCGAGCGCCGCCGAGAGCTCGTCGACGGATTCACCATCGGGCCTGCGGGCGAGGCGTTGGCCGAGTGCGATGTTCTCGTCGGCGGTCATCGCGTCGATGAGGTCGTCGGTCTGACGGGCAGTCGCCAACGACCGCGCTCGGAGTCGAGCGCGGACCCGCTGCGGCGCGGGGTTGACGATCGCATCGCCGAACCAGACCGTGCCCGCAGCGGGGACCTCGACAGTGGTGAGGATGTCGAGCAACGTGGACTTGCCGGCGCCGGACGAGCCGACGATCGCCGTGAGCGAGCCTGGCAGGGCGTCGAGGTCGGCGTCGAGGACGACGGGGCGGCCGTCGCGAGTCGTGGCCCGGGACGTGAGGCCGCGTCCGGTGAGGGCGGTCATCGAACGCGCCGACGGAGGAACGAGGGGCGGTCCTGGTCGGAGCGCGCCCCAGCTTCGAAGTCCTCCATCGCTTCGAAGGCGGACAGGACACCGGCCGTGCCGTGCCCGAAGCCGTCGTCATGCGCCCGGAGGAGCCTGTCGGCGAAGGTCGGCTCCCCGCCCACATGGAGTTGGTGGAGGGCGAACGCCGCACGATGGCGTCCGAAGTGCGTGAGGACAGTCGACCGGTCCACGTTGGGCAGCCCGAGTTCGGCGACGTCCACTGCGAGGTGCACGAGCCCGGCCCGCCCGTCGAGCAGTCCAGCGTGCACGGTGAACTGCGGGCACGAGGCCCGCAGGATGCCGAGGAGAACCTCATCGAACGAGCCGTCACCCGTCGCCCGGCGGAGTGTGGCGATCGCCACACCGACCCCGGCTGATCCGGAGCCGAGGAAAGGGAGGACACGGCTTCCGCTAGCCAGCTGCAGGCCAGCGTCGGCCGTCTCCTGCAGACGGTCGACGTCGATCTCGACCAGTCGTCGCGCTGCATCGAGCGATTCGTTGCTTCGGCGCTGATGACCGTGCAGCGCGAGGAACAGCGCGATGCCGCTCGGCCCGTCAAGCAGGCCGGGCGGGAGCGACCTCGCACGATCCTGATCATGACTGAAGCCGGCGAGTCGCGCAGCGATCGGGTCGGTCAACAGCGCCAGCGATGGCTCATCACTGCCGAGCAGGAGCGCCGTTCCGATCCCGGCGAGACCGGCGCGGAAGTCGACACGCTCGACCTGGTGCGCCGCAGCGGCGAAGTCGCGTTCGTCTGGCTCATCGGCACCGAGCAAGACCCTTCCCGCGTGCCCGGAGAGGAGACCGAGCCCGACGCCTGCCCTGCTCGTCCTGTCATCGGTCGCCGCGGCGTCGGTCGTTTGCGAACGCCGACCCAGTACGAGCCGAACGCCGTCCGCACCGTGCTCGAGGCCGACTCTCTGGCCCGAACTCCCACCGATCGCGGTACGCGACTCCTGTACCCGGCGTCCGACCGCGGAGCGGACGGCATCGGCAGACACAGCCGACGACGGTGCCGGCGCTGCACGTCGGCTGAGTGCCGCCTCGAGGTGGGCTCGGACACGATCGAGCCGCGCGGTCGGGTAACGGCGCTGCGCTTCGTCGATGACGCGATCGGCGATCGTCGGGTCGAGCGGGAAGAGACTCGTCAGCGGGACGAGTGACGCGAGGTGGAGGCAGGCGAGCGAGAACTGATCGCGTTGGGTTCCCACCAGCGCAGCGGGTGCTGCGAAGCCCGGCGTCGCGAGCGCGCCACTCCGCGCGCTGTACGGAGCAACGATTGCCGACTCGAAGTCGATGAGAGCCGCTGAGCCGTCGGCGCGCACGAGGACGTTCCGTGGAGCAAGGTCGCCGTGGACCACGCCTCGCTGGTGGACCTCGTCGAGCGCGCTCGCCACAGCGTTCACCGCACTCTCGACAGAACTCGCGTACGCCGCGAGCGCGTCAGGATCGGGCTCCGCCGCGGTGAGCGGACACTTCGACATGACCGCTCGATTGAAGGGAACGCCGTCGATGCGCTCAGTGACGAGGAACGCGGAACCACCGGCCCTGAACGCGCGGTGCAGTTCGGGCGTCACACCGGATCCGGACAGCTGGACCAGGACGCGCTGCTCGAGCTCGACACGATCAGCGGCATCGAGCCCGTCGATGCGGGCGACGTGTTCGCGGCCCTCCTTGAGGACGACGGCGCCGAGCTTCTCGTCGCGTGCACGGTACACGCCGCCGGCGTTCGAGAACGAGTACGCACCCTCGACCGACAGGGACGTCAGCGAGGCATTCGCGTCCACAGCTGTGCGGGCACGTTGTTCGTCGACCCAAGCAGGTGTCGGCACCCATGGCGGGAGGTCGAAGAGCACTCCGCGGCGGTCGGGTTCGAGCACGCCGTCGGGCCGCCGCACAGCAGGTGTGCCGTCCCAGGTCTCCATCAGGCGGAAAGCACCCCATCGGAGGTGCACAACGCTTCCGCGCCACTGGAGGTCACCGAGGATGCGTGGGCCGCGGCAAGCGCCGAGGTCACGAGCGAGCGAGTCGAGAAGCTCCCCGTCGACGGTGCCCTCCGGCGGGTACACAGTGATGAACTTTCCGCTTCCGGCGCGCTCTGCGTCCTTGCCGTTCGCTCGCTCGAGTACGTCGACGTCGGCGAGGTGCTTGAAGGTCCAGCGACGAGACCGGCTGAGCAGGGCCACTCGGGTGAGCACGGTCTGCGCATCCTCGGCGATCGAGGAGAAGTGGAGCTTCCATCCTTGGTCCACCGGCTCCGCCCCTGGTGCTGTGTGCACCGTCCAGTGGTCGAGGCGCGAGGTTTCCCAGCCGTCCCATCGGGCCGTCGGTCGTTCGAAGCGTCGCTGCACGGTCCGAGAATGGCAGCCGATTCCTTGACATGTCAAACGATGCATGCGTAGTTTCGGGGTCGTCCAACCAACGGAAAGGAACTGACCAATGACTGTTCACGAACTCCAGACCATCTCCGCCGACGAGCCGGAGGACGGCAACGAAGTCCTCTTCTCCTCGATCAGCCTCTTCATCTGCTGGTAGGGGGATCCAACAGCGAAGGCCGGGCCTCGCGGCCCGGCCTTCGTCGTACTTGCAACGCGATGAGCGGTTCCGCGACAATCCGCTGCGGACCCCCACCCACAGCCCATCCCGCGCCCGGGTCATGCCGACGTAGAGCTCCCGCCGCCCGCGGTCCCGTCGCTCCCGATCCGACTCGGAGGACTCGGCAGGAGCGGCGTCGACCATCCTGCGGTCGACGTGCGCGGGCAGCACCTGCTTGAACTTCAGACCCTTCGCCCGCTTGACAGTGCCGACCCGCACCGCGTCGGACGTCCTGCCCGAGTACTCATTGAGCATGATCGCCGGTATGCCTGCGTCACGCAGGACGCCGTGGACGTCGTCCGCCTGCCGGTTCGTCACCGTGAGGATCCCCACTCCACCGTGCCCTGGCCCGATCATTCGCAGCACCTGGCCAACCGTTCGGACATCACGCGGTCAAACGCGAGGACGGCAGTTGGGTGGAGGCGCGGATGGCATTTCTTTCTGCAGGCGCGTGGTGAACGCGCGGACGCCCACGAAGTCGACGCGACTGACCATGTCGGGGCGCGGAGCGCTCGAGGAGTGACTCGAGCGCGCGCGGCATAGTCTTTTGAGGTACCTGGTGAAGAGGACGCGGCCGCGGGTCGAACGCGCGAGGCAGGCGTCGTGATGCAGGCCGACCACGGTCTTGCCGGTGCCAGCGGCGTCGCAGATGAGGGCAGGGCCGTTGCAGCTGCGGCGAACGAGCTTCGCCTGGTCGGGGTCGAGGGAGGCCATCCGCCTGTCTCGAACCGCCGTTGTTCGATCGTCCGCGTTCAATCAGTGCCGACTCGGAAGCACTTGTTCTGGGGACCGTGCGGATGCGCGCTCAGCGCGCTTCGTCGTCGTTCACCTCGGACCGTCGACGCAGCTTGTTCGCCCAACCTCCAAGACGAGCGGACACCGCTTCCGCAGCGTTGCCCGCCTGGTCCAGCGCGCTTCCTCCGAGCTTGCGAGCCACCTCTAGGCCGTCGGCGCCGCCTTCAACGATCCGGTCCCGCGCATCATCTGCCGCATCCCCGAAGGCAGCACGCCACCGCTTCGACTCGAGTTCTGCGCGTGAACCCTCGATGCCCATCCCGCCGTGGAACGCCATCACCTGGCCAGCGACAGCATTCGTCGAGCGAACGACGGTGCGGGAGTCGAGCGGATGCATCACCACCGAGACGTCTCCGACACGTGCTGCCGCGTCGATACGACCGAGGAGCGTCTCCGTTCGCTGCGTGATGGCGCTGCGGCGCGAGCGTCGGGTGTCGCGGAGTGACTCCCGGTGGTGATCGAGGTCCTCCGGAGCGGTCAGTTGCACGTGATCGAGCTCGAGGATCGCGACGCCTTCCTGGAGCTTGAAGGACTGCGCCAGGACTGCCAGCCACCCGTGCACGGTTCGCTCGGCGCTCTCCGTCAGGTCGGCGAGCTCTCCGACTTTCGACGTGCGCTCGAGCTTCTCGGCGAGGGCGTCGAGTTGCAGCAGGGCGTACGACTGCGCCCGCGCGATGGTGAACTCCGTCCCGTGCACCTTCGACCACGTGACCGCGTTCACGTGACCGACGCGGTCGCGGACGCGCAAGGCATCGTTGATGATCAGTTCGACTCCGATGAGGTCGGCGACAGCAGCGTCCTTCTGCGCGCGGAGTACGTCGTCGAGCTTCGCGTCGATCTTCGCGAGGTAGTCAGTGATCTCGTCCATCGCCTGCTGCATGGCGAGCTGCGCCATGATGCCGGCGACCCCGGTGAGCATCGCTGGGCTGGTGAGCATCGAGCCCATCTTCGTGAACTCGAGGATGTTCTTGATCTTGCCGTTCTCGGTGACGATTGCGCGGCTCACACCAGCGCTCGATCCCTTCATCGCGGAGAACTTGTCGAGTGCCTTGGCTGACTCCTTCGTGAGCTTGACCCAACGTCCCGATCCAGCCGCGACCTGGGCAGCAGCGTTGGCTGCACCGGACGCACCGCTGAGCGTCTGACTGAGGCGGGGCATGTCGAACTGGCGTGACGGCAGGTCGTTGGCCGTGAGGAAGCGCTCGATTACCGCGTCAGATCCGAAGAACGTCACGCCATCCTCATCGCGGACCACGTCGATCTCGTCGGTCATGTGTGCTCCGTGTTCGTTTCGGATCGGATCGGGTGAGCCGATCCTAGAGCGTTGACGATTGCTCTGGAAACGCCGTCGTTCTGCGTGGCACCGGCGGAATAGCGATTGAGCGGGACGCGGCAACCGCGGTGTCTTCGGGGAGCTCGTGACACGGTTCGACTGCGGGAGCGACGATGCGAAGCTCCTGAGTCCGTCGGTCAAGGGCTGTGCTCCGTCGCTCGCGGCGGGTAGACGCGGGATCACCGCAGGAGGCCGAGCTCCATCGCGCGGGTCACCGCCCGGGTGCGGTCGTTCACGCCGAGCTTCTCGAACACGTGCCCGAGGTGCGTCTTCACCGTCGTCTCGCTGAGGAAGAGCGTCCGGCCGATCGCCGGGTTCGAGTTGCCCTGTGCGACGAGCTGCAGGACCTCGAGCTCCCGCGGTGACAGGGACGGCCCGGCGGTCGGCTTGCCCGTGGTCCGGCGGACGAGGGCCGCAGCCGCCGAGGGAGCGAGCGCCGTCTCACCGCGGGCAGTGGCACGCAGGCCCGCGAGGATCTCCGACTCCGGCGCGGCCTTGAGTAAGTACCCGGCAGCGCCGGCCTCGATCGCCGCGAGGATCTGGTCGTCGGACTCGTACGTCGTCAGGATCAGCACGCGGATCCCTGGCTCGCGGGCGAGGATCCGCGCGGTCGCGTCGTCACCGTTCAGACCGGGCATCCGGAGGTCCATCAGGACGACGTCCGGTCGCTCGGCGAGGACGATCGCGACCGCGGCCTCGCCGTCGCTCGCCTGGCCGACGACCTCGACGTCGTCGGCGTCCTGCAGCAGCGCGACGATGCCCGCGCGGACGATCGGGTGGTCGTCCGCGACGACGACGCGGATCACCGGGTCACCTCCGTCACGGGTTCGGTGACTGCCGGGGCCCCCGCCGCCGGTTCCGGAGCGACGCGCCAGCGGCGGTCCGGCCGTGCCGGTGGGGAGAGGCGCGGCTCGGCCCCGGTGGGCAACGACACCGCGACGACGGTGCCGCGTCCGGCATCGCTCGTGATCGTGCAGGTCCCACCCGCGAGGGCGAGCCGCTCGCGCACCCCGCGGAGCCCGTGGCCCGCGGTCGGTACGGACGTGTCGAAGCCCGCGCCGTCGTCCGTGATCCGCAAGCCGACCTGGTCGGCCGCAACGTGCAGTGCGACCTGCACCGAGGCGGCGTGGGCGTGCGATCGGACGTTGGCAAGGGCCTCCTGTCCGACACGCAACAGCACCACCTGTGTGTCGCGATCCAGCGCGCAGTCCGGTGCGTCGACGGTGACCGGGATGCCGGTCTCGCGGGTGAAGCGTTCGCCGAGGCGGTGCAGGGCGGCGCCGAGGCCGTCGCCCGCGACGCCGGCGGCGCTCGCCGCGACGAGGGTGCGGGATTCCTCGAGGGCGGCGCGTGCTGACTCTTCGAGGATGGTGAGGCGTTCGTCGAGGTGGTCCACGCGGTCGGCTGCGAGGTCGCCGCGGGCGCGTTCGGTGAGCATGACGATGCCGGCGAGGTTCTGGGCGACGGTGTCGTGGATCTCGCGGGCGAGGCGTTCGCGTTCGCTGGTGACGCCCGCGCGGCGGTTCGCCTCGGCGAGGGAGTCCTGCGTGGACCGGAGCTCGTCGAGCAGGCGACGGCGCTCGTCGGAGAGCTGGGCGATCCGCGTGATCCAGAGGCCGAGCGCACAGGCACCCGCGACGCTGACCCCCTCGATGAGGATCGTGCTGATGAGGGCGCCCGGGCCGCTCGCGATCTGCAGGCCGATCCCCGCGGCGACGCCGATCGCGACCGAGACGCCGACCGCCGTCCGGGTGCTCTGGATCTGGGTCCACGCGACGGGGAACAGGATGCACTGCACGAGCGCGGTGCTCGGCACGACCGCCGGGAGCACCAGTGCCGCGAGGACCAGCAGCGGGACGAAGCCGGCGGCGGCGCGTGGGACGTCGTAGCCGCGCCATCCGAACGCCGCGTAGGCGACGGCGAGGACGGCGAGCATCGCGAACGCCGGCCACCGGTTCGACCACGGCGACCACCCGAGCACGGTGATCACCGCGACGAGGGCGATCGTGACGCCGTACGCCACGTGCAGGCCCCAGTTGCGCTGCGCGGTGATGCGGTTCATGGCCTCAGCATCCCATCGCCGGTACGCCGCCGAGCGGTTTTCCACAGGCCGGATCACGCGTCCTTGCGATTCCACCGGAACGTCAGCAGGCAGGCCACCGCGCCCAGGACCAGCCACGCTGTCAGGACGAGCGCTCCGAGACCGAGGTGCCACGCGCCTCCAGGCTCAGCGGACGCGAACGCGTCCGGCAGGAAGACCGACCGCATGCCCGACGCCATCCAGCGGAGGGGGAAGACGGACGCGACGTTCTGCAACCAGTCGGGGAGCTGCGTGAAGGGGAGGTAGACGCCGGAGATGAACTGGAGGACCAGGACGATGGGGGCGATCGTGGCGGTGGCGCGGCGCCCCTCGCGGGGGAGCGCCGAGATCGCGATGCCGAGGACGCAGCTCGTGGCGACGCCGAGAAGCATGACGCCCGCGAAGTGCGCCCACGCTCCGCCGTCGGTCGGCAGGTCCACGCCGAACACCAGGCTCGCGATCGCCAACAGCAGGGCGGTCTGCACGACCGTCGTGACGAGGACCATGCCGATCTTGCCGATGAAGTAGCTCACCACCGGCAGGGGTGTGCCGCCCAGGCGCTTCAGCGTGCCGTCGCTGCGCTCGCCGGCGATGTCGACCCCGAGGGACTGCGTGCCGGAGAGGAGGATGCCCGTCGCGACCAGGCCGGGCAGGTAGTAGGTGGCGTAGTCGACGCTGACGTTCGGGCCGGCCTGGATGTTCGGTGCGCTGCTGAACGCGACCGAGAACAGGGCCAGCATGACGATGGGGAAGAGGAAGGTGAAGAAGACGGCGTCGGGGGCGCGGAAGTAGGAGCGGAGTTCGTAGCCGATGCGGTGCGCGCCGATGGCAGTGGTGTTCATCGTTGGCCGACCATTCCGAGGTAGACGTCCTCGAGGGACGGGCGGATGACTTCCAGGTCGTGCATGGGGTCTGCGCTTTGCCGGATCCGCTTGGTCGTCTGGTGCGTGCGTTCTTCGTGCACGTTGCCGGCTTCGTCGCGCCACCGGATGCGGGGCGTGCGTGCCTCGGCGCCGCCAATCTCGTCGATCGGTGCGATGTCGAGCAGCTTGCCGTCGGCGATCACCGCCGCCCGGTCCGCCAGGTGTGCGGCCTCGTCGAGGTAGTGCGTGGTGAGGAGGATCGTCGTGCCCTCGTGCTTGACCTCGTCGATGAGGTCCCAGAACTGCCGACGGGCCTCTGGGTCGAAGCCGGTTGTGGGTTCGTCGAGGAACAGGACCTCCGGCCGGCCGATGATGCCGAGGGCGACGTCGACGCGGCGGCGCTGGCCTCCGCTCAGGCGGCTGATGCGGGTGTTGCGCTGCGTTTCGAGGCCGGTCTTCTGGAGGAGTTCCTCGACGCTGCGGTACGTCGGGTAGAACGTGGTGAAGTGGCGGAGCTGTTCGGCGACCGTGACGTTGGGGGACTCGGCGCTGGTCTGGAGGACGATGCCGATCCGTGCGTTGTGACTGCGGGTCGTGTGGGCTGGGTCGTGGCCGAGCACGCGGACCTCGCCGCCGGTGCGGGTGCGGTAGCCCTCGAGGATCTCGACCGTGGTGGTCTTGCCGGCGCCGTTCGGGCCGAGGAGGGCGAAGGTCTCGCCGCGGGGGATGTCGAAGCTCACGTCGTCCACGGCGCGTTTGCCGGTGGGGTACTGCTTCGTGAGGTGGTGGACCTCGATGGCGGGGGTTTCGGGCATGAGACCAGCGTGGTCTCGTGGGGGTGGTGGGGGATCGGCGGAGGCGGTGGTTCGGCATCCTCCGATCGGGGGATGCCGTGGCAGGTCGAGAGCCAGTCTCCGCGTGCGCGGCACCTTCAGCGTCGTCGTGCCCGGTGCCCGAGGCGATGACCCATCCACTCGCTGACGAGGAACATCGTCGCGATCAGGGCGGTCGAGCAACCGGCTCCTGCGATCGGAACAGTGAGCTCGGATGCAGACAGCGAAGCGAGATCCGCACCGAAGGGCATCGCTATGACGAACGCGGACACGGCTGCCGAGGCTCCGACGAGCGAGCTGACTGATCCGAGCACCAGCGCGGTGACGAGAATGACCGTCGTGCGCGCTCGCACCGAGACCCGATGAGCGTGAGCGCTCGGATGTCGTTGCCGGTGCCGCGCGCCTGCGCCAGCGTTGCCGCGATCGCAGCCGCAGTCGCGATCGACAGAGGAAACCCGAGGGTGAGGATGAGTTCGCGCCAGTTCGCTGCGAGGGCGTCAGCAGTCCTCTGGGCGCCGAGGACGAGCGCGGACGCGAACACGACGGCCAGGATCGTCGGGACGATGAAAAGTGCTCCGACGGCGGAAGCGGTGACGACCTGCCACCCGACGCGAGCGCCACGGGAACGACCGCCACCTACTACCCGAGCGTGCTGGGGGGACGAGCGACACGATCCAGACCGTGCCAACGGCGTCCTCTGCGCGACCATGCCCCGACGTGAGCGCTTCCAACTGGCGAATCCACAGCAGGCCGAGCTGTGGTGCGCCGGCTCCTGCGACTAGCACGCCGGACACGACGGCGACCGCGGTGCTCGTGACTCCGACCAGCGGTGCTCGTGCGAGGGCGCCGAGCAAGTGCAAGCGCGTGAGTTCCGGCTGGAGGTCGGTGGCGAAGGCCCTCGAGGTCAGGAAGGATGCCGCGACGGCAACCGCGACGGTGAGGGTCAGGATCGCCCTTTGCGACCCGCGACACCGTGAAATCCGGGTTCGAATCCATATTGAGCGTTATCGGCGCTCCGGCGCTTCGCCAGGCCCCGCGGCCGCTTCTCGTTTGTAAACGGCAGTCAGTCGTCGTGCCCCGCGACATCCCAACTGATCGTTCCAAGGAAGCTCTCGAACGGCGCCTACTTAGGGTCGGGTTGCAGGATGCCAGAGCGAAAGTCCGCATCGGCGTCAAGAAGCTCGTTCACGCGATCCTCCCAATCTGGTAGCCGTCCCATCGCGCGCAAGAAGCGTTTGGCCACCACGATGCCGCTGTACGCGCTCGCCCGGTCAAACTTCGGTTCGCGCTTCTTTTCCTTGGGGAGCGTCGCGAACATTACGTCGAACGGCCGATGCCACAGTTGGTTGTGATGGGCGCAGGCATTCCGAAGCACGGCGAAGCTGTGCACAGCGGAGGTGAAGCCGGTGCGCTGGACCCCGAGCGAATCAGCGGTCAGAAGTGTTGGCTGCTGCGAGCTCAGATACCAGAGCGTCTTCGCCAAGGCTCCGAACGTGATGAGCTCGATCGCGACCCATATCGGGACCGCGCTCAAGTCGTCTCCCACCTTGTACCGCTCGACCGTCCTCAGCTTCGGCCGTGAAAGCTCCCGTTCGAGCTTCGCGATGTGTGCGCCGAGGTCTGGAGTCACAGCGAGGTAAGCAGATTCGTCAAGGTAGAAGGCTCTCGAGCCCAATTCCAGTCCTGCCTCGTACGCAAAGCGCGAGCGCACACCGATCTCGATCTCACTGAGCGCCTCACTGAGGAGGCTCCGCAGTTGAGCGTCTAGCGCCATCAGCTCGAGGATCCGCGCGAGAGAGACACCAGGTGCAAACCTCTCGTCGCCAGCGGACGGAGCGATCTGAAACTGCCTGCTGTATCCGCTGACACGGTAGTAGTTCAGCCTTCGAAGGTGGGCCGCCGCGATCCAAGGGTCTCCAACGTCAAGGCCCCGGGATTGAAGCAACCCAACCTGGTCGTCGAGGGTCAGAAACGGCTTAGCCACCCACTGATGGTACGAGAAGGCCCCCCGCATTTGAGGAAGCCTTGCGGCTCTAGCCTTGGAGGGGCGCTGACGACGTCAGGTTAGCAGACTCGCACGACACCGGCTTTACCGCGGTGCTCAGCTTGGGGCTCCCCAGTGCAACGAAGGGTAGCGGGACGCTGCCCCGCTTGCTCCTGAGGCGGAGAGCGTCCAGCGAACTACCGGTTCTCCGATCGGAAGAAGAAGTGTGACCTCGTGACCTGCAGCAGCGTCTCCCAGTCTGCGTCGGTCAATCCATCAGGCTTGGCGACCGTCGGGCGGCTGTCGTTGAAGCCTTGTCCCGGCTCGCGGCGGTCCGGGAATTGCTCACCATCGATGACAAGAACCAAGGAATCCGGCCTCTGCAGGCCGGCGTCAGTTACCGCCCAACCGTTCCAAAGTAGCTCCGCGAGTGTCCTTGCCTGCAACCAGCTGTCTTCATCCCCGCGTTTGGAGGCCATTGCAAGATCGAGGGCTTGTCGCAAGTTCGCAACGAGCTTTGAGGGGCTATCGAGCGACTTTGCGGCCACGCCCTCGCCCGCGCTACGCATTGCTGCAATCAGGCTGATAAGCGCGACTTCGAACGTTTCCTCGGGCGCCCAGTTCACCCAAATGGCCTGGTTCACGCTGGTTCCGGGCAGGAATGTGAGAGTGATGCCCTCGTCCCATACCTGATGATCAAATCCACCGGACGGTCGGTACCCGAAGCCGATGCGCGGCGAAATTGACGCAGGCCCGGCCGGCACCACGACCTTGAATATGTCGTGCGAACCGACGGCCTGGATAGCATTTGCGTCGGATGCCATCTGCAGCGCATCAGCGAGAGACCTGAAGCTGACGTCTTGCTCAAGCCGTTCAATCCGAGAATCTGCTTCAACGTCGCGCGCGCGTCGGAGCTCCTCTAGGCGGGCATCGAGCGACGTAAGGCGAGTCTCCAAGCGTTGCTCCGCTGCGTCAACCGCCTGCGAAGCGGCGCTTCGCGCAGCCTCGGCCTGCGTCGACGCGACGCGACGAAAGAAGTGACGTTCGACTAGCACGAGCCCGCTCGCGAGCAAAAGCGTGGTACCTACGTTTCCGGCGACGCCGGACCAATACGACCACGACTCCGGGAGGAAGTACCCGCCAATTGTGATGGCGGCGCCAAGCCCAACCAGCGTCACGATCAAGCCAACCCGAGCCTGTTCCTTCGCAGGTTCAGTCGTCCGCACTTGTTCCCTGCTCACATGGCGATATTAGGGCAGGGCAGTCGGCGCCCTCTGCCCTCACCTTGCTCGGCCGAATCATCCGCGCTGCGCGAGGACGTCCTGCCGCGCCTCATCGAACTCCTGCGGGCGGTAGTCGTGTCAGTCGTCGAGCGGAACCGCCGAGCGCTCCCGATGCTGTCGCTCCTGTAACTCGATGAGACCGGGATGCTCGGGCACTCGTGTGGCCTCGCGAGATGTCAGTGGTGAGGCCTAACCTCTGAGTATCACTCAGGCCACCGAGGAGCGACCTCGGAGTCATAGGGACAGAGACGGGAAGGGCTGATGGCTCACCTCAACAACCAGTTCACCAAGGCGCTCGCTGAGATCGAGCCGGATTCCACCGATAAGACGAACGCCCCGCTCGCTCACGAACGGGTGCGCGAAGTACTCGAGCGCGATGATCAACTGCGCGAATACGGCGCCGACACGATCCTCATCGGTTCGTACAAGCGAAGCGTCTCCATCAAGCGGATGAAGGACGTTGACGTATTCACGCGCCTCCCGGACATCCCCTCGAACGTGGAATCGCAAGATTTGCTTGACCACGTGTTCACGGTCCTCAACTCCGAATTCGGTGAGGATGCGGACGGGCATCGGCGCGCCAAACGGCAGGACCGCAGCGTGCAGGTGAGCTTCCCGGAGTACGACCTCTACGTCGACGCGGTGCCTGCGCGACCCACAACCCGCACCGACGGAGCCTGGGAAATTCCGCAGCGCGGCGAGAGTAACGCATGGGTCCCAACAAACCCTGACAAGCTCACGAGCCTCACGACGGCGATGAACTCGACGCACGGTGGGTTCTACGTCCGGACCGTGAAGCTGATGCGTCAGGTCCGACGGAACCTGCTCAACAAGGGCGCGAAGCCCGGCGGGTTCTTCATCGAGATCGCAACCTACAACGCTTTCAGTTCGGGTGGCGTGTCGGGGACAGATCACGCGGAGTACTTCGTCAGCGCGCTCGAAGCGGTGAGCACGATCCTCGACGAGCACGTGCGGTTTGGCACCCCACTGCCTGATCCGACGATGGACAACGCATCGATCGCCGTTCGCGCCACGCCCGACGAGTTCGAAACAATTCGCACGCAGTTCGCGTCCGCAGCTATCAACGCGCGCGACGCGCTGAACGACGACGATCCTGGCACCGCCGCAGTTGCGTTCCGCAAGCTGCTCGGAAAGGATCCCGACGGGCAGTGGCTCTTCGAGATGCCACCGGGCTACAACGAGGACGGTACCAAGAAGGCATCCATCGAGCCGGGTAGCAAGGACGTTCCCGGGGGAAGTCGTCGCTACGGATGAGCGTCCTCGACTCCGACGAGGTGCTCGCACATCGTCGCTTCCTCTTCGAGGAGGGGCTCGCCCAGTCGGGTTACCGGCAGCAAGGAGGGGCGTGGGTTGGAACCGTGCAGCACCGTGAGGGAACGACAGAAGTCCGGATTGACATCAGCGAGCAGTTCCCATACCGCCCTCCCCGCGTGACGCCCACTACCCAAAGCTCAACGGTCTGGTCCTGGCATCGTGAGCGAGACGGTGCGCTCTGCCTCGTCGCCGAGGACGACCATGAGGACCTGTGGTGGGCGGACCCGACTCAGTTTCTCCAGCACCTTCGAGGATGGTTCGACAGTGCAGACGACGAGTGGCGGGACGATCGAACCGACATGGATCTCGAACGCTACTTCCCTATCTCTGACGATCGACGTCTCGTGATGTACGGGGATCTCGCCGCGTGCGATGGCCGACTCGTGCGACTCAAGTCGTTGTCGACCTACACACTCGAGCTGTCACCGAACCTGCCTCCGGTACGAACACGTAAGTCCAATCACGACCGCATCGGCTACGTCGCAAATCTCGGCCGTCTCTCGGAACCACCAAGGTCATGGTCGACTGTGCAGCAACTCATCGGCGAAGAAGCGGCAGACACATTCGCTCGTGCCGGCGCGGACACGTTGATCCTTCGCTACCAGCGCGGTGATCATGAAGGGACGGTCGTCCTTGCCCTCGAACAGAGCCAGGGCGGGATAGAGCTTCGTCACCTCAACAGTGCACCCGCCACGACGGAAGCTCTTCGGGCCCGCGCCGGTCGCTCCGCCGACCAACTCTGCGACAGGAATGTCGCGGTCATCGGACTTGGCGCCGTCGGCTCGTTCACCGCCGATCTCCTGGCCCGAGCCGGCGTCATGACGTTCACTCTCGTCGACCAGGACATCATCAAGCCTGGCAACCTGCCCCGACACCTTGCCGGCCCGGACGCGATTGGCCTGCCCAAGACCCTCGCCGTCAAACAGCTTCTGGTGAACCGATACGGAGTGCCTGAAGACAGCATCCGCACCTTCGACTCCAGAGTCGACAACCCGGACGAGGTGCTGACGCTCATGAGTAACCACGATCTCGTCGTCGATGCCTCCGCCGACTTCAGTGTGACCGCCATGATTCATCACACGGCCGCCCGAATCGGGTCCCACGCCATCTCAGTGGCCCTGCAGAACTCTGGAACCACCGCCCGCATCGACGTCCTTCCACCACTCGATGGCGAACCTCTCCCATCCACCGCACAACCGAACACTGAGGATGAGGCCTACTTCGAAGCCGGTTGCGGAAGCCCCATCTCGCCTTCAACACCGCAGGCAGTCATCGAGACGGCAGCCATCGGCGCCCGCCACGCCATCGGCCTCCTCACCAACACACCCATCACGCGCGCCGGCGAAGCACGGCAACTCACCGAAAGCCAGCAATGACCGCGATCTTCCTTTCTGCCAGTGCACGCGCACAGATGCTTCGAGCAGCTCAAGACTTGCCAGGGATTGAGACCGGCGGCATCCTCGTGGGCCACTACCAGGGAACCGACATCGTCGTTCGGCGGGCAGTTGAGGTCCGGGATCCACACGCCACCGGCTCCGCCTACGAACTCCGCTCCGATGATGCGCAACGCGCGCTCGACGAAGACAGGCGACGACCGGCAGCAGCGGAGACGGACGGCTACATCGGCGAATGGCACAGCCATCCCGCTCGTCTCCCTCCGAGCAAGACAGACAAGCGGGCGCTCAGCAAGATCGCAACGCGAAGCGCACGACGACCTGTCCTCATCGTGTGCCACGCCGAACCGGAGCCTGAGTTCTGGGGTTTGGAAGCAGGAAACCGGTTCAGGCCACACCGGCCAATCGTCGTCACGTCGACCGTCGGACGGCTGCTCACTCGAGTCGGGCGGCTGCCCGCAACCGCGGTTCGAGCTGACGGGCCGACTTTCATCTCGTACCGTCAAAGCGACGGCACCTCTCGCGCCGATGATCTCGAAGCCCTCCTGCGGGCTAGCGGCGTCGTAGTTTGGCGCGATCACGACGACCTCGGTGCAGGCAACACCGATGAGCGGCTCGAGCGAGCACTCACACAGGGCCTCGGCTCCGCCGTCCTGATCGTGACATCGGACATTGCCTACAGCGACGTCGTCAAGAACCGCGAACTTCCACGGTTGCTTCAGCTCGATGATCACCGCGAGTTCGAGCTCATGATCGCGAACGAGGTACCTGGACGCCGCTCTAGCCCCGATTACTCAGCACCGGATCGGCTCCTCGACCTCGCGCCGGATCAGGTGCTTGGCAACAAAAAGCAGGAGAACTCGACGCGCGCCGATGGCCGTCGTGCAATCGTTAAGGACGTAGTGCGACATCGGCTCGAGTCCCGGCGCCACACCATCGCGGCAAACGGGATCCTCGACGTCGTCATCCAAACGCGTTCCGCAACTACTGTCCTCGATGACGACCTTGATGCGGACCTGTGCTTCCGCATCGATCCGCCCGACGGGAAGGTGCCGGGAGAACGCGCGGTGCAGGCACTAGAGACCGGACTCCCTCTAGCTAGTGACGCGGCATATGCTGCTGGAGCTCGACGCCTGAAGGTTGCGGGCGGGGCACACCTCAGTCTGGCGCTCGCCCTCGGCGCTGCCTTCCCGGAGACTCGCTTCGGCAATGCCGAGGTCACTGATGTGTTCGACAGAGTCTGGCTGTCGCCGGCTGATGGAACAGTAACGATCCCGAACGCGGAACAGATACCGGTGGTCGACGCTGAGCCTCGCGGTCCGGTGGCCGTGCAAGTCACCCTCACTCCACAGCTCGACCCGAGCGGATTCAAGCGCCTCGTCGAAACCGAACGGTTCTCCGCTGCGTATCGGATAGCGCCCGTAGCCGGTCGAATTGACGAGCATGAGGGTGCCGCCCTGGCGAGGGCCATCGCTAACGAACTCAAACAGCTCTGCCGAAGGCACAACACGGTAGAGCTTCATCTGGCGTTCCAGGGGCCATTCGCAATGGCTGTCTTGCTCGGACGGCTTCTCAATACGCTGTCCACCACAGCATATGAGTGGAACGACGA
>Ga0153924_1000279_pt1 | contig 33972 bp, 31 predicted proteins | sample TSNJ008MetaG_FD_104709 | JGI IMG/M metagenome (GOLD analysis project Ga0153924, IMG submission 104709) | Attine ant fungus gardens microbial communities from New Jersey, USA - TSNJ008 MetaG | ecosystem: Host-associated > Fungi > Mycelium > Unclassified | place: USA: New Jersey, Wharton State...
ACCAGGCGAAGAACGAAGAAGGCCGGCTCCTCAAGGAGCCGGCCTTCTTCGCGTTCACTGCCTGGAGGCGCGGCTCGGCCCCGCAGCGTCGGCTCGCCGGAAGAACGGGCGTGCGCTGGGCAGGAAGAGCAGGACCGCGGCCACCACCGACAGCAGGATGAGCACCGGGGCGGGCCCGCCTTCCGTGATGCTCAGGACGGCACGCAGGGCGGCGACTGCGACGAGCACGATGCGGGCGACCGGGGAACCACGGAGGAGCAGGACGACCGCCGCGGCGACCACCGCCCAGACGACGAGGGACAGCGCGATCGTGAGGACGCCGCCGACGCCGGCGAGGCCGTCGGAGGTCGCGACCAGGACGGTGGACAGCACCCCGGCCACCAGCCACACCGCCCAGAGCACGACGGCGATCGTCACCACCCGTGGGCGACTCGGTCGTGTCCGTCGGAGGTCGTCCGTCGTGGTCATGGTGTCCCCGTCCCCGCCGCTCCCTGTGCGACGTGACGAGCGTACCGACCTCGCGTGCGCCGGTTCAGTACGCCGGGGGCGGCCGTCGACCGCTGCGTGCGGCGAACGCATCGAGCGCATCGACCATCTCGATGTTGACCCAGATGCGGTTCCGCCGCTTCGAGTTCCCCGGCCGGAGGATGCCGAGCTCGACCAGCTGCGCGAACGCGTTGGCGATCACCGGAGCGCTCGCGCCCGTCTCCGTCGTGACGAGCCGGGCGTTCAGCACGGGGCGCTCGATGGACAGTCGCGTGATCTTCCGGGCCGTGGCATCGGCGCGGAGTCCACGCATCCGGTCGTCCCAGCCGGTCTGGAGTGAACGGATCTCCCCGGCGAGCCGTTCGGCGTTCCCGAGTCCGGACAGCGCTGCCTGGGCGAACACGTCGACGATGGCGTCGACGTTCCCTCCGCGGTACGCGTCGAGCGCGCCGAAGTACCCGTCGAGGTCGGTCAGGATCCCGCTGCTGACCGGGATCGTCACGTGCCGGAGGAGACCTCCACGGCGGAGGATCGCCTGAACGAGAGCGCGCCCCGTCCGCCCGTTGCCGTCGGGGAACGGGTGGATGGTCTCGAACTGCGCGTGCGCGATGGCGGCCTGGACGAGGAGCGGAAGGTCCGTGCGCCGCACGAAGGTCACGAGGTCGTCCATGCCGTCGTGCACGCGCTCGTGGTGTGGGGGAACGAACGCCGCGAGGTGGGGGAGCCGTCCGCCGATCCAGACCTGCTCCTGGCGGTACCGTCCGACGAGTCCCGGCGTGACGTCGTCGAGAAGTTCGCGGTGCATCGCGATGATCGTGTCGTTGCCGATGTCGTCGGCCAGGGCGACGGCGGCCTGCATCGCTCGGACGTTCCGGACGATCTGCGGGGCGTTCCCGTTGATCCGTTCGTCGATCTCGGCTTCGGAGATCGCCCGCGCGCCCGCTGTCAGGTGTTCGATCTCCGAGCTCGAGGCCGACTCGGTGCGCAGGAGCACGCCGGTGAACGGTGCTGGGAAGTCCTCGTACTCGGCATCGAACCGCGTGATGGCCCGGGCCGCGTCGTCGGCATCCGCCAACGTCTGTGCAGACAAGTCGAACGTCATCGCCGTGATCGTCGACGGCAGGGATGCTCGGTAGGGGCGGGCACGGAGTTCTGCGTCTCGCCGTGTGAGGAGGTCGGGATTGTCGAGTCGTGGGAGGACGCGGTCTTCCCACCCGACGCTCGTGAAGGGTCCTTCGCCCACGATCCGAACCTCTCTTCGCGCCTTGTTGAGGTTTACAGGTTAAACCTAAACAACAGGACGTGGAAGTCAGGGATGTGCGATCACGTGGTGCTGGTGAGGGACGCTTCGTCGAGGCCGACCGCGCGGGCGATCGTCGTCCGCACGAGCCCCTCGCGGGTGGGGCGGTCGAGGTAGTCGACGAGGGCGTACCCGTTCGTGGCATCCACGAGCGCGAAGAGGAGCCGGCCGACCGCGTCCGGGTCGTCCACGCGCATGACACCGGCCCGGACCCCCTCGACGACGATCCCGGTCGCCAGTCGCTGCCAGTCGTCCATGACGCCGCGGGCCGCCGCCGCGAGCACGGTGTTCGTCCGGCCGATGCTCCACGCGTCGGCCCAGAGCGCGGCGACGTCGTCGCGGTCCGGGTCGGCGATGCAGGACAGCAGCGCGCCGAGCCGGGCGCCAGGGCCGTGCACGTCGGCCACGATCGCGGCCACCTCGGCGACCTCGGCTGCGGCGATCGCGCGGAAGGTCTGGCCGACGAGGTCCTCCATCGCCGGGTGGTAGTGCGCGACGAGTGAGGGGGCGACCCCGATCGAGGCGGCGACACCGCGCAGGGTGACCGCGGCGAGTCCGTCGGCGCGGGCGACGGCGATCGCGGCGTCGGCGATCTGGGCCTCCCGCTCGGCGGGGCTCAGGCGCCGTCGGGTCGGTGTGGTCGGCACGCGACCAGCCTAGGCGGACGTCGTCGACCCGGCTCCGGGGCCGACCTCGACCACGAAGGCCGCCCAGAGGTCCGCCCGGGTGGCGAACACGGACAGGTCCCGTTCGAGGAGTCGTCCGGCGTGCTCGATCCGGGCGCGGGCGGTGTGCCGGTGGACGCCGAGCTCCTGCGCGGTGCGGTCGTACTCGCAGTTCTGTTCCAGCCAGGTCCGCACGGTGCGGGTGAGCTCGGTGCCCGCGGTGCGGTCGTGGTCGAGCAGGGGAGCGAGCACCGCGCGGGCGACGGCCCGGGCGTCCACGTCGACGTGGGCGAGGTGGGCGAGGACGCCGTCACGGGCGAGGTCGCCGAACTCCGTGATCCCGGGGCGTCCTTCACGACGCCGGTCGAGTGCCTGGACGGCCTCGGTCCGGGCTCGGCCGAAGTACGGGTACGAGGCACCGTCGGAGAGCCCGGCGTGCAGGTCGTAGCGGCTGACGAGCTCCTCGACGACCGCGGTGTCGTCGGCGCCCACGCAGAGGAACAGGGCGTCGTCCACCGCGAAGAACAGCCGGCCGGGACGGTCCTGCACCCAGAGCTCGAGCAGGTCGACCACCGTGTCGAGGTCCTGGTCGGCGACGTCGAGCGCCGCGATCCGGACGGGTTCCGCTGGGAGTGGCCCCCAGACCTCCCGCGACGTGGTGTCGACGACGGCCGGGTCCCCGACGGACAGCATCGTGAGCAGCCCGGTGCGGAGCAGGCCGCGGGCCCGCGCGAGCTCGCGGTTCTGCTGCAGGGCGAGACCGGCGAGGGCGATCACCGCGGTCACGACCTCCCGGCCGGCGCGGTCGAGTGCGCCGCCGTTCGCGATGGCCAGCACGCCACTGAGGTGTCCGCCGCTGCCGAGGGTCTGCAGCGTGAACCCGGTGTGGTGCTCGGTCGTCACGGGCAGGCTGGCCCGCTGCCCGGCGCGGAGGAGTCGGAGCGACTCGGTCCGGAGCAGGTCCAGGTCGGACCCCGGGACACCGTCGTCGGGGTACCCGCGGTCCAGGCGACCGGACACGTCGAACAGCCCGACCCAGCCGTCCAGCTGCCGTGAGAGTTCCGCGATCGTGGCGCCGAGCCCGTCCGGTCGCATCGCGGCGAGGGAGATGGCGCGCTGGGCGGCGAGGGCCCACGCGTTCCGGGCGTTGGCCTCGCGCGCGACGGCGTCCGCGTTGGCCTGCGCGACAGCGATGAACGAGGTCTCGTACGGCACCTCGAACAACGGCAACCCGGAGGCCTCGCACGCGGCCACGAGCTGCGCGGGGGTGCCGGCGCGGACGACCTCGGTGCCGAACCCGAGAGCGACGACCCCGCGCTGGTGCAGCCGTCGCACGTAGGCGGCGGCGAACGACTCCGTGACCTCGGCCTCGGTGCCGAACTGCTTCCCCGTGGTCAGGAGACCCTGCCCGTCGGCGAGGAACGGCGTGGGGTCGTCGAGGTCGGAGCTGTGCAGCCACGACAGGGGAGCGTCGAGCGCCTCGGCCTCGGGGCTGGTGAGCAGCCGCAGGTGGAGGTCGGCGCGGTGGAGCAGGGATCGCAGCGTCGCGGGCATGAGGGCACCCTATCCGCCGAGTCGATCGAGACCACCCCGGGTGTACACGGCGGACAGTGGGTCCGGGCGCTCGGCGCTCCTACCATCGGCGCATGACCTCCACCGCTGCACCCTCGATCAGCGCCGCCCCCGGTGGCCCCTCGCTGCCCCAGGAACGCCGGCTCGTCACCGAGGTGCCGGGTCCGCGCTCGCGGGAGCTCTTCGAGCGCAAGTCCGCGGCCGTCGCCGCCGGGGTCGGCGTCGCCGTGCCGATCGCCGTCGTCGCCGCGGGCGGTGGCGTGGTCGTCGACGCGGACGGCAACTCCCTCATCGACCTCGGTTCCGGCATCGCCGTGACGAGCGTCGGGAACGCGCACCCCGGCGTGGTCGCCGCCGTGCAGGAGCAGGTCGCCGCGTTCACCCACACCTGCTTCACCATCACTGCCTACGAGGGGTACGTGGAGGTCGCCGAGGCCCTCAACCGGCTGACCCCCGGCGACCACGAGAAGCGGACCGCGCTGTTCAACTCCGGAGCCGAGGCGGTCGAGAACGCCGTCAAGATCGCCCGGAAGCACACCGGACGGCAGGCCGTCGTCGTGTTCGACCACGCGTACCACGGCCGCACGAACCTCACGATGGCGCTCACCGCGAAGAACCAGCCCTACAAGAACGGCTTCGGTCCCTTCGCCCCCGAGGTCTACCGCGTGCCGATGTCGTACCCGTTCCGCGACGGGCTCACCGGTGCCGAGGCCGCGAAGCGTGCGATCAGCCAGATCGAGAAGCAGGTCGGCGCGGAGAACACCGCCGCGGTGCTCGTCGAGCCGATCCAGGGCGAGGGCGGCTTCGTCGTCCCGGCACCCGGGTTCCTCGCGGCCCTGTCGGAGTGGACCACGGCGAACGACGTCGTGTTCGTCGCCGACGAGGTGCAGACCGGCTTCGCCCGCACCGGTGCGATGTTCGCCAGCGAGCACGAGGGGATCGTCCCCGACGTCGTGACGACCGCGAAGGGGATGGCCGGTGGCCTGCCGCTCTCGGCGGTGACCGGTCGCGCCGAGATCATGGACTCCGCCCACGTCGGCGGCCTCGGCGGCACGTACGGCGGCAACCCGGTGGCCTGCGCCGCAGCGCTCGCCGCCATCGACGCGTTCGAGCACGACGGGCTCGTCCAGCGTGCGGAGGCGATCGGCACTATCCTGCTGGACCGGCTCCGCACGGCCCAGGCGTCGGACGCCCGGATCGGCGACGTCCGCGGCCGTGGAGCGATGGTCGCGATCGAACTCGTCGACCCCGCGACCGGCGAGCCGGACCCGGGACTCACCGGCGCGGTCGTGCGGTACGCGTACGAACACGGCGTCATCGCACTGACCGCCGGCACGTACGGCAACGTCGTGCGCTTCCTGCCCCCGCTCGCGATCGACGACGCGCTGCTCGGCGAGGGCCTCGACATCGTCCTGGAAGGACTGGCAGCAGCATGACCACCACCGCCCCCACGACGGCCTGGCCCGTCGTCCCCGACGCGACCGGACCAGCCGCCGAACAGGCCGTCCTCGACCGGGTCCCCACGGGCCTCCTGGTCGACGGCACCTGGCAACAGGCGGCCGACGGCGCGACGTTCGCCGTCGTCGACCCCTCCACCGGCGAGACGCTCCTGCGGATCGCCGACGCCACGCCGGACGATGGCCGACGGGCGCTCGACGCCGCGCACGCGGCGAAGGACGGCTGGGCGACCACGCCGCCGCGGCAGCGCGCCGAGGTCCTCCGTCGCGCGTTCGACCTGCTGCAGGAACGCCGCGAGGAGTTCGCGCTCCTGATGACGCTCGAGATGGGCAAGCCGCTCGCCGAAGCGCGTGGCGAGGTGACGTACGGCGGCGAGTTCCTCCGCTGGTTCTCCGAGGAAGCGGTCCGCATCGGCGGGTCGTACGGCACGAACCCCGAGGGCACCGGCCGGGCGATCGTCACGCACAAGCCCGTCGGTCCGGCGTTCCTCATCACGCCGTGGAACTTCCCCCTCGCGATGGCAACCCGCAAGATCGCACCGGCGCTCGCCGCCGGGTGCACCGTCGTCGTGAAGCCGGCCGAGCTCACGCCGCTCACCACGCTGCTCTTCGCCGACCTGCTGCTCGAAGCGGGGGTTCCAGCGGGTGTCGTGAACGTCGTGCCGACCACGCACGCGGGCGCGCTGTCGGAGCCGCTCCTCGCCGACCCGCGGCTGCGGAAGCTGTCCTTCACCGGGTCCACGCCGGTCGGCCGGACGCTCCTGACGCAGGCAGCGCAGACGGTGCTCCGGACGAGCATGGAGCTCGGCGGGAACGCCCCCTTCCTGGTGTTCGAGGACGCCGACCTCGACCTCGCCGTCGATGCCGCGCTCGCCGCGAAGTTCCGGAACACCGGGCAGGCGTGCACCGCCGCGAACCGGTTCCTCGTGCACGAGGACGTCGCAGAGGAGTTCGCCCGCCGGGTCACCGAGCGCGTCGAGGCGATGTCGGTCGGTCGCGGCACCGAGGCCGGCGTCGCGATCGGCCCGCTCATCGACGAGCGTGCCGTGGACAAGGCGCACCGCCTGGTCACCGACGCCCTCGAGCGCGGCGCCGTCCTGCGCACCGGCGGCCACCCCGTCGACGGCCCGGGCACGTTCTACGCCCCGACCGTCCTGTCCGACGTGCAGCCCGGCAGCGAGCTGCTCCGCGACGAGATCTTCGGGCCCGTCCTGGCGATCCGGACCTTCCGGACCGAGGACGAGGCGGTGACGGCGGCGAACGACACCGAGTACGGTCTCGTCGGTTACGCCTGCACGGAGGACGCCGCTCGCGGACAGCGGCTCATGGAACGGCTCGAGACGGGCATGCTGGGGCTCAACACCGGCGTCGTGTCGAACGCCGCCGCCCCGTTCGGCGGGGTGAAGCAGTCCGGCCTCGGTCGGGAGGGCGGCGGCGAGGGCATCGCCGAGTACCTCGAGACCATGTACACACTGACGCCCGACCCGTTCGGGCGCACGAAGGGAACGCAGCGATGACCATCGAGAAGGACGTCGTCATCATCGGCGCCGGCGTGACCGGACTCACCGCCGCGAACCGGCTGGTCGCCGAGGGCAAGACCGTCGCCGTGCTCGAGGCCCGCGACCGCGTCGGTGGCCGCACGTGGACGAACGACATCGAGGGCGTCACGCTCGAGATCGGTGGCCAGTGGGTCTCACCGGACCAGACCGCGCTGCTCGAGACGCTCGACGAACTCGGCCTCGCGACGTACGACCGCTACCGCGAGGGCTCCAGCGTCTACGTCGACGAGCACGGCACCCGCACCGAGTACACCGGTGACATCTTCCCGCTGCCCGAGGCCACCGCTGCCGAGATCGAGCGGCTCGTCGCCGTCGTCGACGAGTACGTGGCGACGGTCGACCCGTCCCGCCCGTGGGAGGCACCGGGTGCCGCGGCCCTCGACGAGACCTCCTTCCGCGGCTGGCTGCACACCCTCAGCGACGACCGGGTCGCGACGGACAACGTCGAGCTGTTCATCGCCGGCGCGATGCTCACGAAGCCCGCGCACGCCTTCTCGGCCCTGCAGGCGCTGCTCATGGCCGCGTCGGCCGGCAGCTTCACGAACCTCGTCGACGCGGACTTCATCCTCGACAAGCGCGTCGTCGGCGGCATGCAACAGGTCTCCGAGCGCCTGGCGGAGCGCCTCGGCGACGACGTGCACCTGAACGCACCGGTGCGCACCCTGCGCTGGGACGACGACGGGGTGGTCGCCATCGCGGACGGTGGCATCGAGGTCCGGGCACGGCAGGCGCTCGTCGCGGTGCCGCCGCCCCTGTACTCGCGCATCTCGTACGAGCCGCCGCTGCCGCGACGCCAGCACCAGCTGCACCAGCACCTGTCGATGGGCTTCGTCATCAAGGTGCACGCGGTCTACGACCGGCCGTTCTGGCGCGGTGCCGGGCTGTCCGGCACGGCGTTCAGCCCCTACGAGCTCGTGCACGAGGCCTACGACAACACCTCACACGGCTCGGAGCAGGGCACCCTCGTCGGGTTCGTCTCGGACGTGCACGCCGACGACGTCTTCGCGCTGAGCGCCGAGGAGCGCAAGGCACGCGTGCTCGCGTCGCTCGCGTACTACTACGGCGACGAGGCGCTCCGTCCGGTCGTCTACTACGAGAGCGATTGGGGCACCGAGGAGTGGACCCGCGGCGCGTACGCGGCGAGCTTCGACCTCGGCGGACTCGTCCGGTACGGCGCCGACCAGCGCGCGGCCGTCGGACCCATCCGGTTCGCGTCGAGCGACCTCGCCGGGCACGGGTACCAGCACGTGGACGGCGCGGTCCGGATGGGCCGCGAAGCGGCCGCCGAGATCCTCGCCTCGCTGCCGCAGCCGGCGGTGCGGTAGACCCACACCGAGACGGACTGGAGGCGCGGTGCCAGCTGGCGCCGCGCCTCCCGTCCGTCGTCTCCGCGCGTCTCGTTCAGTCGTCGCGGCAGACGTGCCCGAGCAGCTCCAGGGCGTCGGCGGCCGGGCCGCCGGGAGCCGCGTGGTACAGGAGCACACGGAGGCTCGACTCCGCGGGGCGGACGACCTCGTAGTCCAGGTCGAAACGACCGACGAGGGGATGCGCGTAGTGGTGCGTGCCGTACCCGCAGTCGCCCACGGGGTGCTCCGCCCAGATGCGCGCGAAGTCGTCGGACCGCTGCGTGAGCTCGCCGACGAGCGTGCTCAGCTGCAGGTCGTCCGGGTGGAGGCTCGACGAGTAGCGCAGGAACCCGACCACGTCGTCGGCCATCTCCTCCGCGTTCGCGTACAGCTCCGCACCGCCGGGTCCCAGGAAGAACCGGCGTGCGAAGTTCGGCCGCCGGTCCGGGTCGTGCGGGGCGTCGAAGGGCACCTCGTGCGCCATCAGGAGGTTCCCGAGCCGGTTCCACGCGTGGATGTCGTTGCTGTGGTCGAGGACGACCGCCGGTGCAGCCATCCCCTCCACGATCGCGACGAGGGAGGCACGGGCGCGTTCCTCGGCCGGTCCGACGACGCGACCGTACGACGGACGGGCCAGCCGGCGGAGGTGCGCGGACTCGTCCCCGTTGAGCTGCAGCGCGCGGCCGAGCGCCTCGATCACCTGGTCGGACGCCGTCTCGGCGTGGTCGGACTGCTCCAGCCGCGTGTAGTACGCGACGCTGACCCCGGCGAGCTGCGCCAGTTCCTCCCGACGGAGGCCGGGGACACGACGCGTGCCGTACGACCGGACGCCGACCTGCTCGGGGTGCAGGGCCGCGCGGCGGCTGCGGAGGAAGGCACCGAGCTCAGTGGTCATGCCCTCAGTATCCAGCCCCGGTCCTCGCTGCGGAACGACCGTGCCTGACCCTGTCGGTGGTACGCAGAAGGGTGGTCTGGCTCGCTGCGTCCGACGGGCCGAGGCTGACCGGCATGCACACCTCGATGACCGGGCGCCAGTTGACGGTGCTCCTCCTGCTGCTCGCGTCGCAGTTCATGCTCGCGGTCGACTTCTCGATCCTCAACGTCGCGTTGCCCCGCGTCGCCGACGGCCTCGGGTTCCGCGCCGCCGACGTCCAGTGGATCGCGACATCGTTCGCGCTCTGCGCCGCCGGCTTCACCCTGCTGTTCGGCCGACTCGGGGACACGCTCGGTCGCCGGCGGTTGTTCCTCGTCGGGATGGGCGTCCTCGGGGCCGCGTCACTGCTCGGCGGTGTCGCGACCACCCCCGAGGTGCTCCTCACAGCACGGGTGCTGCAGGGCCTCGCGACGGCGGCGGTGACCCCGGCGGCGCTGTCGCTCCTCACCGGGACGTTCCCCGAGGGGCCGCTGCGCCGCCGGGCGCTCGGCCTCAACAGCGTGATGATGTCGCTCGGCTTCACCGGCGGGGCCGTCCTCGGCGGGGTGCTCACCGACCTGTTCTCCTGGCGGGCCGCCTTCCTCGTGAACGTCCCGATCGCGGCCGCGGTCATCGTCGTGGCACTCGTCGTGCTGCGGGAGACGGCGGAGCGGGTCGTGTCCCGACTCGACGTCCGCGGAGCGGTCCTCGTCACGGCCGGACTCGTCGCCCTGGTGTTCGCGGCGACCCGCTTCGGCGAGCACGGCATCGCCGACCCCGTCGGACTGGTGTCGCTCGCACTCGCCGCGCTGCTCGTGGTGGCGTTCGGGATCGCCGAGCGGGGGCACCCGAACCCGCTCGTGCCGCTCGGACTCCTGCGTCGACCGACGATCCTCGGCGGCCACATCGCCGGGTTCACCACGTTCACGATGGAGACCGGGCTCGTCTTCCTGTCCACCATGTACCTCCAGCACGTGCTCGGCCTGGACCCGATGCAGACCGGTCTCATGCTCGGCGCCATGGGAGCCGGTGCCGTGCTCGGTGGGATCGTCGGTCCGCGCGTCATCGCGGCGGTCGGCGTCCGGAACACCGCCGTGGGCGGGCTCGCCCTGCAGGGGCTGCTGACCGGCGTCCTGCTGCTCCTCGGGTCCACGAACGGGTCCCTCTGGCTCTACGGCGTGGTCGTCTTCACCGCAGCGGTGCCGCACACGTGCGCGATCGTCGCGTTCATGGTCGCGGCGACGTCCGGGCTGCCGGACCGCGAGCAGGGGCTGGCGTCCGGGCTCGCGACGATGACACAGCAGATCGGGATGGCGCTCGGCACTCCGGCCCTCTCCGCGGTCGCCGTCGCCGCCGGGGGACTGGCGTCGCTGGGAGCGCTCCGGACCGCGATCGGCGTCGACGCGGCTCTCGTGCTCGCCGGAGCGGTCGGCGTCGCCATCGCGTTGCGTGCCCGTCGACCGGCACCTGTGCAGACCACGCCGGCGCGCGCGTAGCGTCCCGGCCATGAGCGACACGACCCCCACCGGCAGCAGCGAACCGACCGACGACGAGCGGCAGTACACCGAGGACCTGCCGGACGGGTCGCCGTCGGGCGACGCCACGGAGGACCCGGGGCAGGACAGCGACCACGACTCCGGTGGCGAGCCCGCCGACCCGCAGTAGCGGTCAGGTCAGCGGTCGTCGACGAGGCGCAGGGCCGCGGCACGCGCCGCCGCAGCCCACGGCCGGGACGCGTCCGCCTGTGCGCTGGCCATCGCTCCGTCGTAGAGCAGGCACAGCTGCAGTGCCGTGCCGTCGGGCTCGGTGTCTCCGGCCTCGACGAGGAGTGCGGTGAAGAGCGCTCGGACCCAGTCCCGGTGTTCGAGCGTCACCTCGTGCGTCGGATGGCCGTCGCCGTACTCCGCTTCGACGTTGATGAACGGGCATCCCCGGTACCCGGGCTCGGCGAACCACTCTCCGAGCAGGTCGAACACCGCGAGGACCCGTTCACGCGGGGTCTCGCCGCGGGCGGGGAGCTGCGCGGCAACGTGTTCCTGCCACGAGCGGCTGCGCCCGCGGAGGTAGCCCAGCACGAGGTCGTCCTTCGTCCGGAAGTGCGTGTAGAGGCTCGCCTTCGAGATGTCCGCCTCCGCCGCGACCTGGTCGACGCCGACCGCGTGGATGCCCTGCTCGTAGAAGAGCCGGTCCGCGGTGGCGACGGCCCGTTCGAGAGCGGGGCGTCGGCGGGTCCTCGGTGCGGTCGTGTCGGGCATGGTTTGACTTTACTGCACTGATCTGTACAGTTACCAGCGCCAAACCAAACAGATCTGTTCAGATAGGACGACCACCATGCGCAAGACCGCTCTCGTCACCGGCTCCACCAGCGGCATCGGACGTGCCGCCGCCGAAATCCTCGCCGCCCGCGGCCTGCACGTCGTCGTGTCAGGACGGGACCAGGAACGCGGAGCGGAGGTCGTCCGCACGATCCGGTCGGCTGGCGGGTCCGCCGACTTCGTCCGTGCCGACCTCCGGGACGAGGCGGGTGCGCGAGCGCTCGCCGATGCAGCACGCACGATCGGCGGCGGTCGGGTCGACGTCCTGGTGAACAGCGCGGGCATCTTCCCGTTCGGGCCGACGGCTGCCACGACGACCGAGGGGTTCGACGAGGTGTTCGACGTGAACGTCAAGGCGCCGTACTTCCTGGTCGCGGCGCTCGCGCCAGGCATGGCCGAGCGCGGTGACGGTGCGATCGTGAACGTGACCACGATGGTCGCCGAGTTCGGTGCAGCCGGGATGGGGCTCTACGGCTCGACCAAGGCGGCGCTCGTCCTGCTCACGAAGTCGTGGGCTGCTGAGTTCGGACCGTCCGGCGTGCGCGTCAACGCGGTCAGCCCGGGACCGACCCGGACAGAGGGCACGGCGGCGATGGGGGAGAGCCTCGACCAGCTCGCCGCTGCGGGTCCCGCGGGTCGGCCGGGGACGGCGTCCGAGGTCGCCGAGGCGATCGTGTTCCTCGCCACGGACGCCGCGTCCTTCGTGCACGGCGCGGTGCTCCCCGTCGACGGCGGGCGCATCGCGGTCTGACGCGACCAGTGGACGGACGGGAGGCGCGGTGTCGGCCGGCATCGCGCCTCCTGTGACGGTGCCCTCACGCTAGCGTTCCTCCATGAGGTGGACGCAGGCGCAGTGGGTGCGCGCGACGCAGTGGCCCCTCGCGGGGGCGGCGCTCGCGTTCCTCGCGGCGTACGCGGTCGAGGTGCTCGCCGAGCCGACGGGTGGGGCGCGCGTCGCCTGCGAGCTCGTGGTCAACGTCACCTGGGTGATGTTCGTCGTCGACTACGTCGTCATGCTCGTCCTCGCCGAGCAGCGGGTGCGGTGGTTCCTGCGGCACCTCCTGGACCTCGCCGCCGTCGCGCTCCCGTTCCTCCGTCCGCTCCGGCTGCTCCGACTCGTCCAGCTGTTCCGCGTCCTGCAGCACACCACCGGTGCGGCTGTCCGCGGGCGGGTGACGCTGTACGTCGTGGTGACCACGGCACTGCTGGTCTTCGTGTCCGCCCTGGCGGTGTTCGACGTCGAACGGCACGCATCCGGTGCGACGATCGTGTCGTTCGGGGACGCGCTGTGGTGGGCGATGGTGACGATCACCACCGTGGGCTACGGCGACCTGACGCCGGTGACCGAGGCAGGACGGCTCATCGCGGTCGGGGTGATGGTCGGCGGGATCGCCCTGCTCGGCGTCGTCACCGCGACCCTCGCCAGCTGGATCATCGAGCAGGTCGGCCGACGGGACGAGGCAGCGCAGAGCGCGACGCGGCAGGAGATCCGGGAACTGACCGCGGAGGTACGTGCGCTGCGTCAGGAGATCGCCCGCCGCGAGTGAGTCGACTGCCCGTCAGCCGATGCGGATCAGCTTCTTGTTGACGAACTCGTCGGCACCCAGGGGGCCGAGCTCCCGGCCGAAGCCGCTCGCCTTGACCCCGCCGAACGGGAGCTCCGGGCTGTCGGCGCCGACGATGTTCACGTAGACCATGCCCGCTTCGATGCGGTCCGCGACCCGGAGTGCCTGCTCCGAATCGGTGGTGAACAGGTAGGAGCCGAGCCCGTACGGGGTGTCGTTCGCGATCGTGATCGCGGCGTCCTCGTCCTCGACGCGGTAGACGGCGGCGACGGGGCCGAAGAACTCCTCGCGGTAGGCGTCGTTGTCGGGCGTGACGCCCGTCAGGACCGTCGGCGTGAACGCGTTGCCCTGGCGCTCGCCGCCGGTGACGACGGTCGCACCCTGGGCGCGGGCGTTCTCCAGCTGCTCGGCGAGGCGGTCGGCGGCGGCCGGAGAGGACAGCGGGCCGAGCTCGGCGCCGGGGGTCGTCGGATCGGTCGGCGCGACCGCGGCCATCGCCTCGGTGAACTTCGCCAGGAAGTCGTCGTACAGGTGGTCGGCGACCAGGAACCGCTTCGCGGCGTTGCAGACCTGGCCGTTACCCTCGAGGCGGGTGGCGACCGCGGACTCGACCACGGCGTCCAGGTCGTCGGTCGAGAGCAGGATGAACGGGTCCGAGCCGCCGAGCTCGAGCACGACCTTCGTCAGGTTCCGGCCGGCGATCTCGGCGACCGCGGCACCGGCCCTGGCGGAGCCGGTGAGCGAGACGCCCTGGACGCGCGGGTCGGCGATGACGTCGGCGGCCTGGTCGTTCGTCGCGAAGACGTTCGTGTAGGCACCCTCGGGGAAGCCGGCGTCGTGGAAGATCCGCTCGATCGCCAGGGCCGACTCGGGGCACTGCGGGGCGTGCTTCAGCAGGACGGTGTTGCCGAGGAGCAGGTTCGGGCCCGCGAACCGGGCGATCTGGTACGCGGGGAAGTTCCACGGCATGATGCCGAGCAGCACGCCGATCGAGGACTTCCGGATGAACGCGGAGCCCTCGCTGCCCGGTGCGAGGGTGATGGGCTCGTCCGCCAGGAACTCCGACGCGTGGTCGGCGTAGTAGTCGTAGATGTCGGCGCAGAAGTCGACCTCGCCGACGGCCTGGTCGATCGGCTTCGCCATCTCGCGCACGATCGTCGTGGCGAGGTCGTCGCGACGCTCGCGGTACAGCTCGGCGACGCGGTGCAGGAGCGCTGCCCGGTCGGCGACGGTGCTGCGGTCGGCGCGGTGGGTCCGGTCGGCGGTGTCGATCGCCGCGCGGAGCTCGTCGTCGGTGATCGTGGGGAAGGTGGTGAGCACCTCGCCGGTCGTCGGGTCGGTGACGGCGTAGACGGTGGCGGTGTCGGTCATCGTGTCTCCTGTGCGTGCTGGTCGGTCAGCTGCTTGTTGACGCCCGTGACGGGCTGGTTCTCGTCGAAGCCCTTCGGCTGGATCCGGAACCCCTTCGTGATGACGAGCAGGTACACGAAGCCGATCGCGGCCCAGACCCCGCCGGCGATCAGCGCGTCGGCGTGCAACTGAGACCAGAGAACACCGGTGAGCAGCATCGCGACGCCGGGCAGCACGATGTACGTGAAGCGGTCGCGGGCGGAGTGGCGTCGGCCCTCGCGCCAGGCGAAGTGCACGATCACCGTGAGGTTGACGAACGTGAACGCGATGAGGGCGCCGAAGTTGATGTACGACGAGATCGTGTCGAGCGAGAACGTCATCGCGAGCAGCGTGACCGCACCGACGACGATCACGTTGAGGATCGGGGTCCTCGTGCGTGGGCTCACGTACCCGAAGACCTTCTTCGGCAGCACGTTGTTCCGACCCATCACGAGCAGCATGCGGGCGACACTCGCGTGCGAGGCGAGTCCGGACGCCAGGGCAGCGACGAACCCCGCGGCGACGAGGATCGCCTGGAAGACCTTGCCGCCGACCAGCAGGCCGATCTGGGGGAGCGGGTCGTCGGTGAACTCGCCGAAGGGGGCGTTCGTCGGGAAGCGGAGCTGCGCGAAGTACGCCGAGACCAGGAAGATCAGGCCGCCGATGAGGACGGTCAGCAGGATCGCCTTCGGCATGATCCGGACGCTCTTGGCCTCCTCCGTGTACATCGTGACGGCGTCGAAGCCGATGAACGAGAAGCACACGACGGTCGCCCCGGTCAGCAGCGCCGACATCGTGACGCCGTCGTGCACGAACGGCTCCGCGCTGACGATCGTGCCCGCGCCGGCGCCGCGGACGAGCTCGATCACGGCGAAGACCACGAAGGCGATCATCGCGAGGATCGCCCCGATGAGCAGCACCATGTTGAGGTTCGAGGTGCCCCGCATGGACAGGCAGATGACCGTCGTGACGAACAGCGTGTAGACCACCACCGTCACCCAGGCGGGCAGTGCCGGGAACACCTGCTCGAGGTAGAGCCGGATGATGAGCGCGTTCACCATCGGCAGCAGCAGGTAGTCGAGCAGCGAGGCCCAGCCGACCATGAAGCCGGCGTTCGGGTGGATCGACTCCCGCACGTACGTGTACGCGGACCCGGCCGCCGGGTAGACGCGGACCATCTTCCCGTAGCTGACCGCGGTGAGCAGCATGATGACGAGGGCGATGAGGTAGGCGCTCGGGACGGCACCGTCGGTCTGGCCGGACACGATGCCGAACGTGTCGAAGACCACGGTCGGGGTCATGTACCCGAGGCCGAGTCCGACGATGGCCCAGAGGCCCAGACTCCGCTTCAGTGAGCCGCCGCGCGCCGGCGCTGCCGGGGCGGTGACCGCGATGGGTGATGCCATGTGCGTGGACTTCCCTGTCGTTCTCGGCCGGGCGACGGTGCCCGGTTCGGTTCGGAGCAACATACCGACGGTGCGTCGGACGGGGGACCCGCCGCGGTGTACAGCACGTCGGTGATGCCTGTACACCGCGGCGGGTGCGCTACGCGGGCTGCTGCTGGGTGATGCAGTGCAGGCCGCCGCCGCGGGCGAACACCTCGCGTGCGTCGACCGTGCGGACCTCGCGGCCCGGGTAGACGTCGGCCAGGACGCCCCGAGCGCGGTCGTCGGCCGCCGGCTCCCCGAAGCCGCACGCGATGACGGCACCGTTCACGACGATGTGGTTGACGTAGTTCCAGTCCACCGGCCCGCCGTCGTCGGTCAGCGTCGCCGGCGCGGGGAGCTCGACGATCGTCGCGTCGGTGGCGTCCTCGATCGCCCGCCTGATGATCGGCATCACGAGGTGGTCGGGGTGGCCCGGGTCCGGCTGGGCGTGCAGCAGGATCGTGTCGGTCTGCGCTCCCGCGAACGTGGCGACCATGTCGACGTGCCCGCGGGTGCCGAGTCCGTCGTAGTCGCGCGTCAGGCCACGGGGGAGCCAGATCACCTCGCTGGCCCCGATCGTCCGCGCGAGTTCCTGTTCGACCCGTGCACGGTCGGCGTACGGGTTCCGTCGGGGATCGAGCTGGACCGTCTCGGTGACGAGGACGGTGCCCCGGCCGTCGACGTGGATCGCCCCGCCCTCGTTGACCAGGAGTGAGGGGACCCGTTGCACACCGGCCGCCTCGGCGACGACCGCCGCGATCGCTGTGTCGCGTGTCCACGTCGCCCAGGCGTTCGCGCCCCAGCCGTTGAAGACCCAGTCGATCGCGCCGCGCGCGCCGGTCTCCTCGTCGACGACGAACGTCGGTCCGATGTCGCGCATCCAGAAGTCGTCGAGCGGCGCTTCGAGCACGTCGACGGCTCCGGCGAGCAGGCGATCGGCGTCGGCACGAGCGACCGGGTCCACCACGACGGTCACCGGTTGGTACTCGCTGATGGAGTTCGCGGTGGTCGACCAGGCCCTGCGGGCCGCCTCGGCGCTCGCCGGGTCGTCGCCGAGCGTGGCGCCGGGGCGGGGGAACGCCATCCAGGTGCGCTCCTGCGGAGCCGTCTCCGCCGGCATCCGCCAGGTCACGAGTGCACCGCCCTGGAGGCGCGGATCGCCTCGCGCGCGCCGTACCCGTCGCGGACGGGGTCGACCTCCTGCACCAGGCCGCCGTACAGGTCGGGTCGCCTGGTCAGGTAGAAGGGGAAGAGGCGGAGCCACTCGACGCGGGCGTCGAGGTCGAGGTCGGTCACGAGGACGACGTCGGCGTCGCGCGGTGCCTCGACGAGCACCCGACCGAACGGGTCCGAGATGAACGACGAGCCGTAGAACGTGATGTCCCCCTCGTTCCCCCAGCGGTTCGGGACGACCATGAACTGGCCGGCCGTGATGCCGTTCGCGACGATGACCTGACGCCAGATCGGAGCGGTGTCGAAGTCGGGGAAGGACGGTTCGGAGCCGATCGCGGTCGGGTACGCGAGGACCTCTGCCCCGGCGATGCCGTACGACCGTGCGACCTCCGGGAACCACTCGTCCCAGCACGTCGGCAGGCCGAGCCGGAGACCCGCGGCGTCGTACACGGGGAAGGGATCGGCGTCGGCGCCCGGGCGGAAGTAGGTGTCCTCGTAGTAGCCGGCGCTGATCGGGATGTGCGTCTTGCGCGTACGGCCGACCAGGGAGCCGTCCGGCGCGACGAGGACCGCGGTGTTGTAGCCGCGCGGGTCCTCCGGCTGGTCGTCCTCGTCGGGTCGCTCGTACAGCGAGGCGTGCACGAACACCCCGTGGCGCCGGGCCTGTTCCCGCGCGAACGTGATCGTCGGGCCGTCCGTGAGGGACTCCGCGTGCTCCTTCGGGACGCCGCTCGCGGGGGTGTCGCCCGGGTACCGGGACAGCGTGAGCTCCGGCAGGAAGACCGCGGTGGCGCCGTTCGCGGCCGCGGTGGCGATGCCGTCGGCGAGGAGTCGGCGGTGTTCGGCGGGGTCGTCGACCCAGTGGGCCTGCACGAGGGCGACCCGGGCGGATCGTCGGGGTGTGCCCGTGTCCTCGTGGAGGGGCGAGCGGAGCGGGGAGCCGGTGATGACGTCCATGACATCATTGTTGATCACATGATCAACGCACACAAGACCCAGTCGACGCCCGCTCCCTGCCTAGGATCGGAGCATGGGCCGGACGCGGGAGGTGACCGCACGCGGGACGTGGCGGCGTGCTCCCGGTCGTGAGGGAGCGCTCGTCGCGCGGTCGGCGATCCACGCCGAGTCCCAGGTGCTCGAGACGCCGGTCGAGTGGGAGCTGCACGAGCACGCCCTGCACGAACTGGTCTGGGTCCGTGGCGGCGCCCTGACCGCGCGGGTCGGCGAACGGTTGTTCACGGTTCCCGCCGGGTACGGCCTCTGGCTGCCCGCCGGGGTCCGCCACGGGGGTCGGCTCACCGCAGGGGTCGAGCTGTCGAGCGCGTTCTTCGCGCCGGACCGCTCCGTCACGGCGTTCCCCGAGGCGGTCGAGGTCACGATGTCCCCGGTGCTCGACTCCCTCCTGGTGCACCTCGCGCGCCCCGACCTCGAACCAGCCGCTCGATCGCGTGCCGAAGGCGTGGTGTTCGACGTCCTCGAGCCGGCGGGGGAGCAGCTCGCGATCACGGTGTCGGACGATCCGCGCATCGCCCCGATCGTGCGCGCGATCATCGACGACCCGGCGGACGATCGAGGGCTGGAGGAGTGGGCTGCCGTGGTCGGAGCCAGCGAGCGAACTGTGACGAGGGTGTTCCGCGACACGACCGGACTCGCCTTCGCCCGGTGGCGATCGACCGTGCGTGCACACCGCGCGATGTCGCTGCTGGCCGAGGGGTGGGAGGTGCAGGACGTCTCCGACGTGCTCGGGTACGCCCAGACGAGCACCTTCATCGCCGCGTTCCGTCGGGTGACGGGCCGGACACCGGGGACTTTCCGGACGCGGTCCTGATCGACCGGTATGTCCGATTCGCCGTACCGGAGGTCCGGAAGGCGGCATTGTCGACACGCTGACCCAGGCTCTACTGTGCGTAAGGCAAGGCTGCCCTTACCCATGTGGCCGGCCCCTAACCCCTCCCCACCATGCACCCAGTTCCCACGCGCGCCTCGGACGCAGCGCCGCCCGCGTTGCGCGGCGACCACCTGTCCCTCCGGTACGGCAGGCACCCGGTGGTCCACGACGTCTCGGTCCGGCTCGTCCCCGGACGCGTCACCGCGCTCGTCGGACCGAACGGCAGCGGGAAGTCGACGCTCCTCCGCTCCCTCGCACGCCTGCACCCGATCGACGACGGCAGGCTGACCCTCGGGGCCTCGGAACGGTCGGCGACGCTCCTCAGCGCGAAGGACTTCGCCCGTGAGGTCACGCTCTTCGCCCAGTCCCGCCCGGCACCGCAGGGTCTGACCGTCCGGGAGATCGTCGCGTTCGGGCGGCACCCCTACCGCCGGGCGTTCGCCGGTACCTCTGCGGAGGACCGTCAGGCCGTCGAGCGGGCGATGTCGGCCACGGGCGTGGCCCCGATGGCGAGCCGTCCCGTCGGGGAGCTGTCGGGCGGCGAGATGCAGCGCGTCTGGCTGGCGACCTGTCTCGCGCAGGACACCCGGGTGGTCCTGCTGGACGAACCGACGAACCACCTCGACCTGCGCTACCAGGTCGAGACCCTCGACATCGTGCGAGACCTCGTCGAACAGCACGACGCGGCCGTGGGGATCGTCCTCCACGACCTCGACCACGCGGCCCGCGTGGCGGACGAGGTCCTCCTGCTCTCCGACGGTCGCATCCACGCGTCCGGCGCCGCGGTCGACGTCCTGACCGCCCCGAACATCACCGCGGTCTACGACATCGACGTCGCGGTCGGAGTCGACCCCGACGGCGGCCACATCCGCATCGACCCGATCGGCCGCCACGCGGCCCGGACCAGCGCGGACCCCACCCGCACCGCCCCTTCCCGAGAGGACCCCTCATGACCCGATCCCGCCGACTCCCCACCGCGGCGGCACTCGCCGCCGCAGCCGCCCTCGTGCTCACCGGCTGCGGCACGACCTCGGTCTCCGCCACCGATGCCGACGCACCAGCGGCGCCGACCTCCGCCGGGTGCAAGGCGGACGCCACGAAGACCGCGACCGGGCCGGTCACGATCACGGACGGCGTCGGTCGGACCGTCGAGCTCGACGCCCCGGCGAAGCGCGTGGTCGTGCTGGAGTGGCAGCAGATCGAGGACACCCTGACCCTGTGCGTCACGCCGACCGCGGTCGCCGACCCCGAGGGTTACGGCACGTGGGTGAAGGCGGAGAAGCTCCCGGCGAGCGTGCAGAGCGCCGGGACGCGTGAGGAGCCCGACCTCGACGCCATCGCTGCGACGAAGCCCGACCTCGTCATCGTCGAGGCCTTCAAGAAGGACGACGAGAAGATCACGAAGCTCGAGAAGCGCGGCATCCCGGTGCTCGCGACGCTCGGTGCCGACACCTCGGACCCGATCGGCAACATGAAGAAGGTGTTCACCACGATCGCGAAGGCGACCGGCCGGACGGACCGCGCTGACGAGGTGCTCGACCAGTTCGACGACCACCTGGCCTCGGCGAAGGCCGCGGTGCAGGACGCGGACCTGCCCACGAAGGAGTTCCTGTTCTTCGACGGCTGGATCGAGGGCGGCAACGTGGTGATCCGGCCCTACGGCAAGGGCGCACTGTTCACCGCACTCGGCGAGGAACTCGGCCTGCGGTCCGCCTGGACCGACGAGATCGACGAGGCCTACGGCAACGGTGGCGTCGACCCGGCGTACGGCCTCGGACAGACCGACATCGAGGGCCTCACGGCGGTCGGTTCCGCGAACCTCTTCTACGCGAACGACGAAGAAGAAGGCAGCTACGTCACCGAGCTCGACAAGAGTTCCATCTGGACGTCCCTGCCGGCCGTCGAGGACGGTCGCGCGCACGCCTTCCCGGCCGGTACCTGGGGTGCCGGTGGGCCGCTCTCCAACGAGCAGGCAATCGACGCCTACGTCGACGCGATCACGGCGGGTTGAGCACGACCCGGCCGGCCGAGTCCGCGCGGCCGACAGCACCGCCCCGACTCGGACTCCGAGGGGGCTCCAGTGGGGCGGCCGTCATCGTGCTCCTGGCGATCGCGCTCGTCCTCGTCGGGATGTGGCACGTCACCCAGGGCACGTCGGGCGTCGGCTTCGCGGACCTCGTGCGGTACGTCGCCGGCGCCCGGGAGCAGGTCGGGGGTGTCCCGGTCGGTGACGTCCTCACGGGGTCCCGGCTGCCACGCTTGCTCGCCGGCGCGGTCGTCGGGATCGCACTGGGGGTCGCCGGCGCACTCCTCCAGTCCGTGACCCGGAACGCCCTCGCGTCCCCGGACACGCTCGCCGTCACCGCGGGGTCCTACTTCGCGGTGACGGCGGTGGCGGCGTTCGGCCTCGCCGTCCCGATCTGGGCGTCCGGTGCCGTCGCGTTCGTCGGTGGGCTGCTGTCCGCCGCCCTCGTCCTCGCGATCGCCGGTCGGTCGGCGTCGACCGCGACGACCCGACTCGTCCTGGCCGGGTCCGCGATGGCCATGGCCCTCGACGCGGCGAGTGCGGTCCTGCTGATCCTCTTCAAGGAGAACACCACCGGGTTGTTCGCCTGGGGCAGCGGATCCCTCGCGCAGCTCAACCTCGACGCGTCGCTCCGGGCGGTACCGCTCATCGTCGCCGTGGTCGCCGGGGTCCTGCTGCTCTCGCGTCGCCTCGACCTCCTCGCCCTCGGGGACGACACCGCATCGACACTGGGCGTACCGATCCGCTCGACGCGGCTGCTCGCGGTGGTCGGGGCGGTCGTCCTCACCAGCACCGCGGTGACGGTCGCCGGCCCGATCGGATTCGTCGGCCTGGCAGCGCCGGTGCTCGTCCGGCTGCTCGCCGCCCGGGTCCCGTCGCTCAACCGGCACGTCCTGCTCGTGCCGGTCTCCGGCCTGGTCGGGGCGCTGCTCATCCTGGTCGCGGACGCCGTCCTCCGGGCCGTCCTCGGTGCGGAGGGTGCGGCGTCCGTCCCGACGGGCGTCCCGACCGCGCTGCTCGGTGCCGTCGTGATCATCGTGTTGGCGATGCGCCTGCGGGACAGTGGGGCCGCGCGGACCCCACCACAGGGACGCCTCCGTGCCCGGACCAGCAGGCGGTTCGTGGTCGTGGCCGTCACCAGCCTGGTCGTCCTCGTCGGGGTGACCCTCCTCGGGCTCCTGGCAGGCAGTCTCTGGTTGCAGCTCGGCGACGTCGCCCTGTGGTTCCGAGGCACCGCTCCTGACCTCATCGCCCAGGCGCTCGACGGTCGGGCACCTCGGGTCGCCGCCGCCGTGGTGGCCGGCGCCGGCCTCGGGCTCGCCGGCACCGTCGTGCAGGGCACCGTGCGGAACCCACTCGCCGAGCCGGGCATCCTCGGCATCAGCGCCGGCGCGGGGTTCGGCGCGGTCATCGTGGTGACGACCCTGGGCGGCGGCCGAGCGCTGCTCGTCACCGCCGCGGTCGCCGCCGGGCTCGCGACCTTCGCCGCCATCGCAGTGCTCGCACGTCGGGGTGGACTGCTGCCCGACCGGTTCGTGCTGATCGGCATCGGGTTCGGCTACGGGCTGAGTGCGCTCACGACCTTCCTCCTGCTCCGCGCGGACCCGTGGAACACCCCGCGCATCCTCACCTGGCTGTCCGGGACGACGTACGGCCGCGAGTTCCCCGACGTGGCACCGATCGCGCTCGCCGTCGTCCTGGCGGTACCCGTGCTCTTCGGCCTGCGGAACCGCCTCGACCTCCTGGCGATCGACGAGGACACTCCGCGGATCCTCGGGGTGGGGGTGGAGCGGACACGGCTCGTCCTGCTCGGTACCGCGGCGGTGCTCGCGGCGCTCAGCGTGGTGGCCGCCGGCGTCGTCGGCTTCGTCGGCCTCGTCGCGCCGCACCTGGCCCGGTCCGTCGTCGGCCCGCGGCACGGCCGCCTGATCCCGGTGTCCATGCTGTTCGGCGCGGTGCTCGTGAGTCTCGCGGACACGCTCGGGCGGACGATCATCGCACCGGCGCAGGTCCCGGCGGGACTGGTGGTCGCGCTCATCGGTGCCCCGTACTTCGTCTGGCTGATGCGGACGTCCCGGCCGTAGCCGGACCAGGATCGAGTGATGAGCGATCCCGTCGTCACCCCGCTCGGCTTCTCGCACGTGCGGCTGACCGTCACCGACATCCACCGGAGCAAGGCGTTCTACGAACAGCTGTTCGGGATGCCGCCGGGCAGCGACTTCAGCGACCAGATCGACGACCCGACCGTCCACGACGATCCGTGGCGGACGTACGGCGGGTGCTCGTTCACCTTCGGCGGCCAGACCCTCGGTCTCCGTCCGGTCGCCCCTGCCGGTGACCGGTTCGACCCGGACCGCGTCGGCCTGGACCACGTGTCGTTCCGGGTCGCCTCGGTCGACGACCTGCACCGGGCCGTCACGCGGCTCGACGCGGCGGGCATCGTGCACGGGGAGATCACCGACCTGCCGCCGTTCGGGCTGGTCATCCTGTCCGTGCAGGACCCGGACGACGTCAACCTGGAGTTCGCCGCGCCCCGGCCGTGACTGTCCGGTCGGCGCGCGCGTCCCCCGGCCGTCGAGGTGACGCCAGCGGACCAGGCGTTGGCTGACACGGTCAGACAACAGGAGGACACATGAGCAAGACCTGGTTCATCACCGGCGCGTCGAAGGGCTTCGGCCGCGAGTGGACGGAAGCCGCCCTCGAGCGCGGAGACTCCGTCGCCGGCACGGCGCGCAACCCCGACGACGTGCAGGCGCTCGTCGACCAGTACCCGGACACGTTCCTCGCCGTGCAGCTCGACGTGACCGACCGTGCGGCCGACGTCGCCGCGGTCCAGCGTGCCGCCGAGCACTTCGGGTCCCTCGACGTCGTCGTGAACAACGCCGGCTACGGCCACTTCGGCATGGTCGAGGAACTCACCGAGGACGAGGTCCGCGCGCAGCTCGAGACCAACCTCTTCGGAGCACTCTGGGTCACGCAGGCGGCACTGCCGATCATGCGCGAGCAGGGCTCCGGGCACATCGTGCAGGTGTCGAGCATCGGCGGGATCAGCGCGTTCCCGACGGTCGGTGCCTACCACGCGTCGAAGTGGGCGCTCGAGGGGCTCTCGCAGTCCCTCGCGCAGGAGGTCGCCGGGTTCGGGATCCACGTCACGCTCGTCGAGCCCGGCGGGTTCTCGACCGACTGGTCCGGTCCGTCCTCGAAGCACAGCGACGAGATCGCGGCCTACGCCGACGTGCGTGAGGCTGCCTCGAAGCGTCCCTCCGCCGCCGACCCGGGCAAGCCGGAGGCGACCCGCTCGGCGATCCTCAAGGTCGTCGACGCCGCGGAGCCGCCCCTGCGCGTCTTCTTCGGCAAGGCCCCGCTGGGGATCGCCGAGCGGGACTACGAGTCACGGCTCGCGACCTGGCGCGAGTGGCAGCCGGTCTCCGAGGAGGCCCACGGCTCCTGACGACGCGATCACCGAGAGCAGCCGCAGCCGTTCGGCACTCTCGCTCCCCGGCTCGGCCGTGTACACGAGCAGCGCCTGCGAGCTGTCCGGGTCCTGCAGTACCTGGCACTGCAGCGTGAGCAACCCGACCTCCGGGTGGCGGTAGTGCTTCACGTCGCGCGGGCGGATGCCGACCTCGTGGCGTGCCCAGACCTCGCGGAACTCCGCACTCGAGGCGAGGAGCCGCTCGGCCAGGTGCGCGGCACGTGAGCCGGGGCCGCGGCGCGCGATGACGGTGCGGAGGCCCGAGGCGTACATCCGGGAGAGGAAGGGGTGGTCCTCGACCGGGTGGACGTCCCTGGACCCCGGATCGGCGAACCACCGGTACCCGATGCTCCGGTCGTCGCCACGACGACCACTCGCGTCACCCGTGAGCTCGGCGGCGAGGGCCGTCTGCTGCAGCGTCTCGCCGAGTTCGGTGACGATCTCGGCCGGGCTGTCGGCGAGCCGGTCGAAGATGCGCATCGTGCCCGGGCTGACGTGGTCGCCACCGGACGCAGCCGTCGGAGGCTCGTGTCCGGCGAGGCGGAAGAGGTGGTCGCGCTCCGCGATCGTGAGGCGCAGACCCTGTGCGATCGAGGCGAGCATCTGGTCGGACGGCTGCGGGCCGCGCTCCCGCTCGAGCCGTGCGTAGTAGTCGACGGACATGTTGCTCAGCATCGCCGCCTCTTCGCGCCGCAGGCCGCTCGTGCGACGGCGCTGGCCACGGGGCAGGCCGACGTCCTCGGGTTGCAGTGCCGTCCGACGGCTGCGGAGGAAGTCGGCGAGGGACGCTCGGTCGATCATGCGCCCATCTTCTCCCCGGTCGGAGTCCGGAGCCACGGATCGTCGGGCCGTGGTTGCGCTCGCGAGTCGCGAGGACGATCGTCTCGGGTGCCGGATCCGGCACCGACCACGACGGAAGAGGCGGACCATGGCACGGAACGAACAACTGGAGATCCCGGACCTCGGCGGCCGCAGGGTCCTGGTGACCGGAGCGAGCGACGGCATCGGCCTCGAGATCGCCGCACGCTTCGCCGGGGCGGGCGCCGAGGTCGTCGTGCCGGTCCGGAACCGCGACAAGGGGGCCGCAGCCGTCGCCCGGATCACCGAACAGCACCCGCGCGCGTCCGTCGTGCTCGAGGACCTCGACCTGTCCTCGTTGGAGTCCGTCGCGACGCTCGGGGACCGGTTGCGGTCCGAAGGCACCCCGATCGACGTGTTCGTCGGGAACGCCGGCGTGATGAACCCGCCCGAGCGGCAGACCACGCGGGACGGCTTCGAGCTGCAGTTCGGCACGAACCACCTCGGGCACGTCGCACTCGTCGGCGGCGTGCTGCCGCTGCTGCGTGCTGCGAGCGGGCGGGTCGTGATGCAGACGAGCGTGGCGGCGCGGCGGGCCTCGATCCGGTGGGACGACCTGCAGTCCGAGCGGGAGTACGACGTCGCGCGGGCGTACGCGCAGTCGAAGCTCGCGTGCGCGCTCTTCGCGCTCGAACTCGGGCGCCGGAGCCGAGCCGGTGGGTGGGGGATCACGAGTGCGGTCAGTCACCCGGGCGTCGCTCCCACGAGCCTGCTCGCCGCACGGCCGGAGATCGGGCGTGCGGGCGACACCGTGGCCGTCCGGCTGATCCGGTGGCTGTCGGCGCGCGGGCTCCTCGTCGGGACACCGGTCTCGGCGGCGGAGCCGGCCCTCCTCGCCGCGACCGACCCCGATCTCGACGGGGGGTTCGTCGGCCCGACCGGGCCCGGTCAGCTCGGCGGCCCGGCCGGACGCCGGGAGCCCTGGGCACCGATGCTCCGGGACGAGGACGCCGCGCGGCTCTGGGACGTCTCCGAGGCGCTCGTCAGCTGATGATGTTGACCGCGCGGGAGATGACCAGGGCCAGCAGGATGAACCCGCCGATCGACTGGTAGGCCATGATCATCTTCGCGCGGACGGTCATCGGCATGGTGTCGGTCGGGCTGAACGCCATCATGTTCGTCAGTGCCACGTACAGGTAGTCGAGGTACACCGGACGCCAGGCGGCGGTCGCCGGGTCGGTCTCCTGCGGGAACTGGAAGTCCGCTTCGTCGCGGACGAAGAGGTCCGGCCGGCGACGTGCCACCGGTCCACCGCGGTCGAGCTCCCAGTACACGAGCCCGAACGCGATGATGCTGCTCACCCAGACCTGCAGCGCCGTCAGCAGCACCGCGCCGCCGTCGGGGTGCCCGTGCAGGAGCTGGTCGATCGTCCGGACGACGGTGAGCTGGTTCGCGACCGTCAGCAGGATCGCCAGGGCGACCGAGAGCCAGCGGGACCACGTCGTCTCGCGGGTCAGGCGGCGCGGGTTGAACACGACGAGCGGGACGAGCAGCAGCACGCCGATCGCGGGGACGACCCACGACGGGAAGAACAGCACCTCGCTCGGCAGGAACAGGCTGAGCGCGAGGTTCACCAGCACCGCGACGGCGACCGGTGCGCGGTGTTCGTGCTGGGGACGGGCTCGCCGGGTGCTCACGCGCCGAGTGTAGAGCGCCTCAGCCGGGCAGCTCGCCGACCAGCGACTCCGCGGCCACGTCGTGCCCGAGCAACCGACCCGCGGCCCGGAGACCGGACAGCAGCGCGCCGTGCACGGTCGCGGGGTCGTCGCCCCACGTGGCCTCGCCCGCGAGCTGGACGCGGCCGAACGGCGTGCCGAGCAGGTCGTGGTCGTCCGGTGCGGCTCCGACGTGCAGGTACGAGTACGACCCCTTCGCGAACGGGTCGGCCGCCCACCGGGTGATCCGCACGGCTTCGGGCTCGGGGACGACCGGGCCGAACGCGTGACGCAGGGCGGCGAGGGCCTCCGCGACGATCTCCGCGTCGGGGAGCGTCTCGAGTCGTCGGGCCCCGGCACCGCCGACGAGCGCCGCGAGCACAGGCGCACCGGTCACTCGGGACATGTCGTACCAGGAGTGCCAGTCGACGCCGGCGGGACCCTGCTGACGGACCACCCAGTCGCCGCCCCAGAACGCCTCGGGGAACCGGAGGAACACCTTGTCGTAGACGCCCATCCCGAGGCGGTCCCGAGCACCGGCGACCGGCTCGGACAACGGGGGGTCGAACGTCACGTCACCGGCCTGCAGGACCCCGAGCGGGACGGTGACGATGGCGTGTGCGGCCGAGACGCTCGACCCGTCCGCCAGTCCCACCGTCACGCCGGAGTCCGTCGACGACACCGACCGCACGACCGAGGACAGCCGGACGTCGAGGCCGGAGGCGAGTGCCGCGGCGTACTGCCCGTACCCGCCGGGGAAGACGACCTCGTCCCCGGCGACGTGTTCTTCCTCGAGCCCGTGCGCGTCGAGGTCGGTGACGGGGGCGCCGCACAGGTCCTCGGAGCGGTGCGCCGCGTACTCCTGCACCCGGTCTGCCCGGGCACCGGACCAGCCGAGGGCCGACACGACGGACGCGACGACCTCGGCGTACGAGGTGCCGGGGGCGGCGTCGGCGACGGCACGCTCCAGGGCGGCGTCGACCGTGTGCAGGTCGGCCGCGAAGGACGCCGCCGCAGCGCCGGACAGTGGTTCGCCCGACGGGTCGTGCCAGGCGATCGGTCGCCCGTCGAACTGGAAGCTGCCGACGGTGAACTCGACGGTCTCGATCCCGAACGACGACGCCAGCGACCACAGCGGGTTGCCCTCGATGCCGTGGATCCACGACGCGCCGAGGTCGACCGGCACGCCCAGCTCGGTGTCCGTCCAGGTGCGCCCGCCGATGCGGTCGCGGGCTTCGAGCACGATGACGGACCGACCGGCGCGTGCCAGTGCCCGGGCAGCGGCGAGACCGGAGACCCCGGCCCCCACGACGACGGTCTCGGTGTCCATCAGTGTCCTCCGGTCAGTGGTGCCATCAGGCGCGCGGCCAGGCTCGGCCGTCCGGTCAGTGCTTCCTCGCGGTCGGCCAGGTCGGTCGCCACGAGTCCGGCGTTCGCCCCGAGGAACCGGAGCGGCTCCGGCTCCCAGTCCGGCGACCGGTGGTTCACCCAGGGCAGCGCCGTCAGCGGTGACGACCGCCCACGGATGAGGTCGGCGAGGGTCCGCCCGGCCAGGTTCGTCGTCGACAACCCGTCACCCACGTACCCGCCGGCGGTCCCGACGTGTCCGTCCCACGTGACCGAGGCGCACCAGTCGCGCGGGACGCCGAGCGGGCCGCCCCAGGTGTGCGTGACCGGGGCGTCGGCCACCGCGGGGAACAGGTCGACGAGCGCCGAGCGCAGGTGCGCGAAGACCCGCGGCACACGGTCGTACCCGGGCGTGATCGAGGACCCCCAGTGGTAGCGGGCACCTCGGCCGCCGAACGCGAGCCGGTCGTCCGCCGTCCGCTGTCCGTAGACGAGCAGGTGTCGGTAGTCCGAGAAGGTCTGCCCGTGCTCCAGGCCGATGCGGTCCCACACCGCGGCCGGCAGCGGCGCGGTCGCGATCATGAGCGAGTACAGCGGCAGGATCCGCCGCCTCGTCTGCGCCAGCTGCGCACCGTAGCCCTCGACCGCGATCACCACGGCCCCGGCCGAGACGGTCCCGCGTGAGGTGACCACGCGCCCTGGAGCCCACGACACGGCGGGCGTGTGCTCCGCGATCCGGACGCCCCGTGCCTCCAGGGCGGCCGCCAGGCCACGCACCAGCGCTGCGGGCTGGACGCGCGCGCAGTCCGGGGTCCACGCGACGCCGGCCGAACCGGCCGCGTCGCCGGGGCGACCGTCGCGGTACGTCATCTCGTCGCCCCACTCGGCGGACGAGTCGACCTCGTGGCGGGCCGCCCGCTCCTGCACGGCGGAACGCGCGTAGAGGACGGTGCCGCCCTTGACGTAGTCGCAGTCGACCTCGGCTTCGGACGCGGCACGTCCGACCTCGTCGACGGTGTCACGCATCGCGGCGCGCAGGGCGAGGGCCGCGTCGCGGCCGTGCTCCTCGGCGATCGAGGCGGCGGAACGGGGGAACAGGGCGGAGCACCAGCCGCCGTTGCGTCCGGAGGCGCCGAACCCCGCGATCTCGCGTTCCACGACGACGATCTGGAGGCGCGGGTCGGCCTGGTGCAGGTACCAGGCGGTCCAGAGACCCGTCAGTCCACCCCCGACGATGCACACGTCCGCCGTGGTGTCGCCGTCGAGCGGCGGCCGGGGCGTCAGGTCGTCGCGTCCGGAGGACACGAGCGCATCGAGCCAGAACGAGACGCCCCGGTAGCCGCCCACGGTCAGATCTTCGTGCCGGCCTCGGACAGGACGCTCCGCAGGATCGAGGTGATCTCGCGGAACTCCGGCTGCCCGATGGTCAGCGGCGGTGCGAGCTGCACGACGGGGTCGCCACGGTCGTCGGCACGGCAGTACAGCCCCGCGTCGAACAGTGCCTTGGACAGGAACCCGCGGAGCAGGCGCTCCGACTCGTCGTCGTCGAAGGTCGTCTTGGTGGCCTTGTCCTTCACGAGCTCGATGCCGTAGAAGTAGCCGTCACCGCGGACGTCGCCGACGATGGGCAGGTCACGCAGGGTGTCGAGTTCGGCCTTGAAGAGCGGGGCGTTCTGCTGCACGTTCTGCAGCAGGCCCTCTTCCTCGAAGATGTCGAGGTTCTCCATCGCCACCGCGGCGGAGACCGGGTGCCCGCCGAACGTGTACCCGTGGTAGAAGGTCGTGTCGCCCTCCGAGAACGGCTCGAACAGCTTGTCGCTGATGATCGTCGCGCCGATGGGTGAGTACCCCGAGGTCATCGCCTTCGCGCACGTGATCATGTCCGGCACGAAGCCGTAGGTGTCGCACGCGAACATCGTCCCGATGCGGCCGAACGCGCAGATGACCTCGTCGGACACCAGCAGGACGTCGTACTCGTCGCAGATCTCGCGGACCCGCTGGAAGTACCCGGGCGGCGGGGTGAAGCAGCCGCCGGAGTTCTGCACGGGCTCGAGGAAGACCGCGGCGACGGTGTCGGGGCCCTCGAACTCGATCATCTCGCGGATGCGCTCGGCCGCCCAGAAGCCGAACTCCTCCTCGGTCTCGCCGGCGAAGCCCATCTCGGCCGCGCGGTAGTAGTTCGTGTTCGGGACGCGGAAGCCACCGGGTGCCAGGGGCTCGAACATCTGCTTCATCGCCGGGATGCCGGTGATCGCGAGCGCGCCCTGCGGGGTGCCGTGGTACGCCACCGCCCGCGAGATCACCTTGTGCTTCATCGGCTTGCCGCGGAGCTTCCAGTAGTACTTCGCGAGCTTGAACGCGGTCTCGACGGCCTCGCCGCCGCCGGTCGAGAAGAACACCTTGTTGAGGTCGCCCGGCGCGTGGTCGGCCAGGCGGTCCGCGAGCTCGATCGCCGCGGGGTGCGCGTACGACCAGATCGGGAAGAAGGACAGCGTCTCGGCCTGCTTGGCGGCCATCTCGGCCAGGCGCTTCCGGCCGTGCCCGGCGGCGACGACGAACAGGCCGGAGAGCCCGTCGATGTAGCCCTTGCCGTGGCTGTCGTAGACGTGGTGGCCCTCGCCGCGCACCATGATCGGCACGTCGGCACCGGCCTGGTTCGCACCGTGCCGGGCGAAGTGCATCCACAGATGGTCGCGGGACTTCTGCTGCAGGGCGGCGTCGTCGACCGGGGCGAACGGGTCGTAGGAGCCGAGGCGGGTGGGCTGTTCGGTCTTCTGGTCGGACATGGTCATCGCGTTCCCCAGTCGTAGAGCTGTTTGCGGAGTTGCAGGTAGACGAAGGTCTCGGTGGCGGTCACGCCCGGGATGGCCCGGATCGTGCCGTTGAGCAGTTCGATGAGGCCGTCGTCGTCCTCGCAGACGACCTCCACCATGAGGTCGAAGCTGCCGGCGGTCATCACGAGGTAGTCGACCGCCGGGAGCTGCTCGAGCGCGTCGGCCACCTTGCGGGTGTCACCGTTCACACGGATGCCGATCATCGCCTGCCGGTGGAAGCCGAGCTGCATGGGGTCGGTGACCGCGACGATCTGCATGACGCCGGTCTCGGTGAGCTTCTGGACGCGCTGCCGGACCGCCGCCTCGCTGAGACCGACCGCCTTGCCGATCTCGCCGTACGGACGGCGGCCGTCGGCCTGGAGCTGCTCGATGATGCGCTTGGAGATGTCGTCGATCGGACCCGGACGTCGTGGTGCTGCCGCCATGCCGCACAGCATTGCAGTGACCTTCGCGCGAACGCAAGGGATTTCGTTGTGAACACCGTGTTTCGCGACGATTTCCGTTGTTACGGTTCTCCACAACCTGCGGATTCTTCTTCCGCACCACCGGATTCCGTGCCAGTATCGCCGCCATGCTGGACACGACGAAGACCGCGACGGAGACGCACGAGGTGCGCAACTTCGTCGGGGGCACGTCCGTCGAGTCGCGTGCGGACAGTGCGTTCGACCTGGTGGACCCGACCGACGAGCACGTGTACGGCACCTCGCCCGTGTCGACCGCGGCCGACGTGGACGCCGCGTTCACGGCCGCGAGCACCGCGTTCGAGACCTGGCGCCGCACCACCCCGGGGGAGCGCCAGCTCGCACTCTTCCGGATCGCCGACGCGGTGGAGCAGCGTGCGGAGGAGTTCGCCGACCTCGAGTCGCTCGACACCGGGAAGCCCCGCGCCACCCTGGTGGAGGACGAGATCCTGCTGTCCGTCGACCAGATCCGGTTCTTCGCCGGAGCCGCCCGCAACCTCGAGGGTCGCAGCGCCGGCGAGTACATGACCGACCACACCTCGTTCGTCCGCCGCGAGCCGATCGGCGTCGTCGCCCAGGTCACCCCGTGGAACTACCCGCTCAACATGGCGGTGTGGAAGTTCGCGCCGGCGCTCGCCGCGGGGAACACCACCGTCCTCAAGCCGAGCGACACCACACCCCTGTCGACCCTGCTCCTGGCCGAGGTCGCCGCCGAGTTCCTGCCGCCCGGTGTCCTCAACGTCGTCGTGGGGGACCGCACCACCGGTGCCGCCATGATCGACCACCCGACGCCGCAGCTCGTGTCCATCACCGGTTCCGTCCGCGCTGGGACGGAGGTCGCCCGAGCCGCCGCCGGCGACCTGAAGCGCACGCACCTGGAGCTCGGCGGCAAGGCCCCGGTGATCGTGTTCGACGACGCGGACATCCCCTCCGCGGTCGCGGGCATCGTCGCCGCGGGGTTCTTCAACGCCGGGCAGGACTGCACCGCCGCCACCCGGCTGCTCGTGCAGGACGGCATCCACGACGAGTTCGTGGCAGCGCTCGCCGAGGAAGCCCGGGCGAACGCGCGGACCGGCGCCGACACCGTCACCCCGTCCTTCGGCCCGGTGAACAACGCGAACCAGCTCGCCCAGGTGCGGTCCTTCGTCGACACGCTCCCCGACCACGCCACGATCGAGCTCGGGGGCGAGCGGCAGGGCGACGTCGGCTACTTCCACCAGGCCACGATCGTGTCCGGCCTGCGCCAGGACGACCGCATCGTGCAGCAGGAGGTCTTCGGTCCCGTGCAGACCGTGCAGCGCTTCACGACCGAGGACGAAGCACTGCGCGCCGCGAACGACGTCGAGTACGGGCTCGCGAGCTCGGTGTGGACGACCGACCACTCCCGGGCGATGCGCTTTGCCCGCGACCTCGACTTCGGGTGCGTGTGGATCAACACGCACATCCCGATCGTCGCCGAGATGCCGCACGGCGGCTTCAAGCACAGCGGCTACGGCAAGGACCTGTCCCAGTACGGGTTCGACGACTACACCCGCATCAAGCACGTCATGTCCTACATCGGCTGAGGCCGACCACCCCCTGGAGGCACCATGGCAATGACCGGCACCTTCGCCGAATCGGGAGCCGATCTCCGGCTCGACCAGATCACCAAGTCCTTCCCCGGGCACACCGCGGTCGACGCGCTGGACCTGACCGTCCCGGCCGGGTCGTTCTTCGCCCTGCTCGGGCCCTCCGGGTGCGGCAAGACCACCACCCTGCGGCTCGTCGCCGGCCTCGAGGAACCCTCGAGCGGCACGATCACGATCGGCGGCCGCGACGTCACCGACACCAAGCCGTACCAGCGGCCGGTCAACACGGTGTTCCAGAACTACGCGCTGTTCCCGCACATGAGCGTGCTCGACAACGTCGCGTTCGGCCTGAAGCGCCGCCGGATCCCGGACCCGATGACGAAGGCGCGTGAGGCCCTGCACCTCGTCGAGCTCGACGACTCCGCGAGCAAGCGCCCCGCCCAGCTCTCCGGCGGCATGCAGCAGCGCGTCGCCCTCGCCCGGGCGATCGTGAACCGGCCGGCGCTGCTCCTGCTCGACGAACCGCTCGGTGCGCTCGACCTGAAGCTCCGGCACCAGATGCAGCTCGAACTCAAGACGATCCAGGCCGAGGTCGGGCTCACCTTCCTGCACGTCACCCACGACCAGGAAGAGGCGATGACGATGGCCGACACGGTCGCCGTCATGAACGGCGGCCGGATCGAGCAGATGGGC